>VSSQ01000622.1_pt1 | contig 20099 bp, 4 predicted proteins | sample 4763081 | NCBI WGS metagenome assembly VSSQ01 (sample SAMN12137344, study PRJNA551015) | bioreactor metagenome | isolation source: SDC9 anaerobic chlorinated ethene degrading culture | place: USA: Knoxville, Tennesee | collected 2015-01-01
GGGTTACAACGCCCTGCAGCGCAATGGTATCGTGCTCAACATAAGTCTGGAAGCCGAGCTTCTCGAAGCTTACATCGTAACGGCCAGCATCTACATAGAGCATGTATTCGCCATTCTCATCGGTCAGGGTCTGGAAGGAATCAAAATCGCGGTTGTTGTTCAGGTTCATCTGTCCGGCTTTTCTTCCGGTATTCACCTGCTGTCCTTTAACAATGCTTAATGAAGGCCTCAGCCGGATGGCATCAGTAACCGGGGTTAACTGTGAAGCATCAAGCACAACCAGGTCAGTGTTTGCGCCAATAAATGCATTGGCCCTCAGGATAAAGACACCGGCGCCAAGATCTGTATTGCTCCAGACTCCGCCTTCCATAATATAACCATAGCCGGCTGTGGCATTGGGGCCATCAGAATCCCAGCTCATGTAACGCATGTTACCGGTAATATTCCAATGCGCCATTGCATAGAAGGGACCGTTAAATTCAACATTCGGCACGGGTACATTATACCAGTCAGCTGCTGTAACCAGGAAAGGTTCAGAAGATCCGATATAATTCCTGCTGATGTCGAAAAAGTCAACGGTAAGCGGGGTAGTCATGTCATCACCATAAGGGGCAATGAAATGCAGGTCAATTGACTGAACCACGCCTGAAACGGAAACCGGGAAATAGTTACCAAGATAAGCATCATAACCTTCGTTAATACCCCATCCTGATTCGGCTGTACCATCGTCATAGGATATGGTAGTAAAGTAACCGGTCGGGTTGGCTGTTACCAGCACGCCGTTGAGCGGATCACCGGTCAGTGCATTGGTTACGGTTCCGGCAAACTGCGCGGGGACGTATACATACATTTCGTTGACAATGGTAACGCTCGGGTTAGCCAGGTCGTTTGATGTAACAACCAGATCCTCAAAGTAAGAGAACCCGGGTTCATAGTCAGTGGCATCCCAGGTAACGGTGATGGTCCTGTTGCCTCCCGGAGGGATAGTGCCCTGGGCAGGAACAACAGAAACAATAAAGCCACCGGCCTTTACGTCAAGGGTATAATCCTCAACTTCACCAAAGGATTGGGTTCCGCAAGGCGAAAGGGTTCCTCCGTACTGAAGGCGGGCACGCATTCGCGTGGGGCCGGCCACTGCATCATCGGGAACGGTAACCATACCGGTAAAGGTAGCTCCGCCGCCGCTGCCGGTAAGGGTGTACATCTCTCCTGCATCTTCAAATGATTCGTTCTGATTCCAGTCAACCCAGACGGCAGCGATATCGCTGGACCATGGGCTGGGATTCTGAATAGTTACAGGATATGATTCTCCCATTTCCACTTCTGCAACGATTGAAGTATAATCAGCATACTGTGAGCAAGCGGAAGAATTATTGATCTGATCGCCAAACTGGAAGGTTCCGATGTACTCATCGCATCCACCACTGGCAGCGCAATAAGCCAGGGGAGCGCGGGTTCCGCCATCGTTATCAACCCATTCGGGGAAGCTGAATGCCAGTGTTCCTTCTCCGGTATTGGAGATGGTTACGGTCTGAACGGCCTGATTGTTCACCCATACCTCATCATAGATGTAGGTAGGATTGACAAAAATGGTTGGATTGGGCCATTCAAGTTCAACCGGGCCTGCAGGCACCGACAGCCCTTCATCATAAACAGCCTGTACGGTATAGTAATAAGTACCATATCCGGGCAGGAAGTCGGTAAAGGTATTGGCTGCAGTATTTCCAACCTGAACGCCGTCGCGTTTCACCACAAAGTTGATGAATGCATCAGTCGGGACGAAAGTCCAGCTCAGGTTAACCTGTCCTGTGACAGGATTGGCCAGAACGGCAACCAGATCCTCCGGGTAAGCCAGTGGCTCACCGGCAATGATCATGGTAACCGGAATGGTAACCGTACCCACATTGGGATCGCTGGTGAATATAACCTCTGCCTGGTAAACCTCACCTGCTTCAGTACCCTGTGCATTGAAGAATGCCGGGTTGTTGAAGTTGGTATACGGGTTCACAACGCCATCATACTGGCCCAGGGTAAACCAACCGCTGACACCGCCACCCGAGAGGCACATGGCCAGTTTCTCGGTAAGCGCGGTGGTATTCTGATAGGCATTTCCGGTTCCGGTATATGTATTCAGCCAATAGAACGTAGGTGAAGCCGTGGTGGCCTGAACCGAAATCCAGCCCTCGCTCATGGCTGTCGATGGCAGTTCTACGGTAAACAGGTAGGTATCGTAACCGATTACCGGGGTACCTGTGTTTACGGGAACAGCATCAACATTAAGCGATGTAACAACGGCTCCCGGCGTTGCACCGGCTGCACAAATTTCAATGTTGAAATTCATGGTAGCGGGGGGAGCTGCGGTAAATATAGCCCAGAAGTTCAGGGTATTGAAGTTACCGTCAACACCGAGAAACTGCTGATAACACTTGTAACCAGCAGAAGTGGTACTGGTGTATCCGTTATCAGCGCCGACGGGTGCATTGCTGAACTTGCTTCCATCGGGGCAGAGCATGGTATTTCTACTGCTCAGTGCCTGTCCGTTGCCGGGGCCAATGGTAGAAACTTCGGTGGCAGGAAGGGAGTTAAAGTCAACCACAGGAATGTTCGGGTCAAGGCCCGGAACAAGTGTGTTTTCTTCCATATAAACAACTTCGGCTGTCCAGTTAAGGGTGCCGTCGCCATTGTTGTTGATATTGAGTGCAGTTTCGTGCATTTCGTTCGGTTGAAGCGTTACACTGAGTGGATTGGGTGTAACGGCCATGGCCGGACGGGGCAGCTCGAAGTTCTGATAAGTTGTATTGTCTTGTGAGATCAACACATTGTTAATATAAACGGTATTGTAACCATCCTTGCCAGCGGCCATGGTATAGGTGCCGATGGTAATATCAGGAATCTGATAGGCGCCGTTGGGGCCCGAAGTAGTTACAAATGTGCCGTTATCGCCCTGAGCGGCAACTGTAGCATCAGGAAGGGGAACTCCAAAACCGTTGGTAACAAATCCCTGAACAATGCCGGTAGGCAGGATAGCCGACGGGGTAATGGTCAGATAGATGTTTGGCCTGAAATCATCCGAAGAGGTATAAGCCAAAGGATCAGAGCATCCGCTACCGGTAGGCAAATCGTCATACTGTGCATATTTCTGTCCGGGCATTGCCGTACCAAATACAGTAGAACTACCTCCATAACCTGTGTTATCAAAACAGATATTCACAAGCAGGCTGGAAACGCCATCCCAGTTAAAGGGTGATGAAAAATTAAATGTATGGATTCCGTTTGAAGTTACGGCATAGGATCCGGAGTAAACATTCGTCCATCCCGTGTTTACAAAACCCGAAATGGTTGTTCCGGAATAATTCTGCACATCAATGCTAAATCCATTCATCATGTACGAATTAAAGGACGAAACATTTAATCCCAAAGAAGTAATGTCGCCCGGAAGACCACCGGCTGCAAGAATTTCAGCAGCAGTAAACAGATACTGTGATCTTGCATCCATCCAAAGCGTGTTGAAAGGATGTGATGAAGTGGAGGTTCCGCTACCTACCTGAATTGAAACAGGCGTAGGTCCTGTGGAAGTACCTGTTACTACAACATTGTCAAGATAGCAATCATTGCCATATTCTGAAATGAAATAGAAACCCAGGTAAAGGGTTGGCTGCATATCAGCGCCGGAAGGGAGGGTTACGGTTTTAGGATACCACCCGTCAACCGGATCGTACCTTAAGAAGGTCTGGACATCATTCCATGTAGTTCCATCAATAGAATACTGAACTATAACACGGTCATCAGTCGTAGAGTAATTACTGCTTCCCAGCCAGTCAAACTCAACAGTAATTGCCTCGTAACCAACAGCAGAGAAAGGAGTAGTCTGGTAAAGCCTGTTCTCGGCCGAAGAATAACTCCAGGCGGCAAAGCTAACCATGTAGGACCCATCAGAAGCCAGGAAGCCGGTAGGATGGGCGGTAGAAGTAACAAAGGACAATGCGTCAGAGCCAAGTATTGTAGATTTGGCCCATCCTGCTGGCATTGCACCGGCATTTTCAAAACTTTCGGTTACCAGCACATCCTGTGCCGATACGCTGAAAGCAAAAAGCAGGGCAACAACGGTTGAAAACCACCTTTGCCATGTTTTTCTCTTTGTAATGTTTCGCATAAGTAAATTTTTAGATTAATGATCAAACTAATTATTTGTTCTGCATCAGAACTTTAGTCACACCCGAATTCTGTGTGTAGGATCTCATTTCAATCCAGTCAATTTATAGTTGAAGTTCTGCTACTGTTCCCCTGCAATACCTCCTTTCATATCAATAAGATGCATTTCACAATCAGATAAACTGTCGTTGAGAATTCTATTCAATGTAAACCGGGTAAAATTTGTGGCTCCGGAACAGATGGAGCAGGCGGGATAAAATAAAGATACCTGGCCGGCAATAAGCCTACCTGGCACTGCATAAGGGAACCAATTCCCTTTGTCAAATCTTAAGATATAAACCAATCCCATGCCTTTCGCGCTTTTCCGTACGGCACTTCCCCGGGAAAGGGATGCCGGATTTATACTAACGGCAATAATGTCCCTGTTCAATCAGCAGTAAAGGCAGTCATCCGGTAATTCAGGGGTGTGATCGGTGAGTAGCAGTAGAAGTAGTTCCCCTTTAATTACCTGTTAGATAGCAAAATACATCATACAAGCATTGCAATACCTGAATTTTTCATCAACTTCTTAGTCTTTCCAAGCCATTCAGGCGATGCTAAGTTACTATTTAATGACAATCGAAAAGTGATTTACCCCTATTCAAAAAAATTAAAAAGTTTTTAACTATTTGCAACGCACTGTATTTGTGAAATTTATCAGGTAAAAAAAATGAATTTTTATATATCTTGGTGGCAGATCCGGGGAATATGAAATCGAAGCCGGCCCATTATGATGGTCAGGTAAATCATTTTCAGGTAAAATATCAGGAAAAAACCGGCCGGCGGAACGGTTGTTTGCGCAGACTTTTACCTGGCAACCACCAGTTTCCTGGTAAAACTGTCTCCACTGTTGTTAAGAAATTTCAGCAGATAGATTCCGGCCTTATAATGGCTGACATCCAGATGAACCGATTCTTCCCCCTTCACATCCCTGGCGTAAACCACCCGCCCCAGCTTGTCAACGATCATAATATGGATGATATCATTGTTCAGACCAATTATTAACTCATCTTCTGCCGGATTCGGGAATAGTTTCAGTCCCGCGGTTTCAACCTCTTCAGTGCTTATTTCGCCATACCTGACTTCGACTTCCTCTGATATACCTTCACAATCCTCATAAACAGCAACAACATAATAGGAATAATATTCCCAGGGAATAAGTCCGCTGTCTGTATCAATGTAATATGTTTCTTCGGTAATTCCCAAAGGCTCATTATCCCGGTAAACCTGAAAATACCGGAAAGTGCGTTCATTCGGGTTGTCCGGCAATTTTTCTGTTCCGGCCCTGCGCGACAGCCCAGCCCGTTTAAAAACACCTGCTTTCAAAGGCTTGACATCGGAAACGTTAGCCATTAACGTGTCAACCGCTGGCATAAGTTCTGCAACTCCGCCTTCAGCAGATTCAACCATTACGCGCAGGTTCCAGTTGTAATTCAGGGCGTAAGCCGTGACCATCGATTCCCAGGTTGTTCCGTCGAGGGAGATCATATCCCCGAATCCCGCCACTGCCGGGCCATTATCAACCCCAGCACTGTAATCGTATGAAGGATGATTACAAACATACCCGAACCAGTATTCAGTATTGGGAAGGATCGTCTGTGGCAGGTTGAGTTGAATATCATTCCATGCACCGGGAGTATAGGCGATCACCGGCTGCTGATAAATCAGCTGGGCAGCCCCGGCACCTTTCCATATCATCAATTTAAAAGAGGAGCCCTGCTCAACCGGGAAAAACCTGAACATCGAGATTGTCCTGCCTGCATACTGCTCCAGTTGCTGGGATGTAAACCTGATGGCGGTATAAAATGTTCCGCCACCCGTCAAGCCGATGGCATCATAATTACTCCCGTCGTCATAAAAGAGCCAGTCGGGCGGTGCCATTGGTGCAAAATTCCAATACAATTCCACCCGCGGCATATATGGATAATAAGAATAGCCGTCTAAATCCTCAGGTGCATCACAGGCACGGTAAATATTAATATTGTCAATCCGCCAGTACGCAATATTGGACACATCCGATCCGAATGCCAGAAAGCGGATGTTGAACAACTTACCCTTAACAAACCAGGTAATATCATATTTCTTCGTTTCCCAGGTGATGATTTTTAGGTTATCAATTTCTTCCAGCCTGATCCAGTTGCTTCCATCGAATACTTCAATGGCCAGGAATTCTGTTCCCGTCGGATTTACCGGGGAATGGTCAAGGTCAAACTCCAGATAAATTTTTCCGTCAATGATTCCGGTTGCAATGATTGAAGAACTTGTCAGCGGCTGGGCATAATCCGTCAGGCCTGGCCAGGGATAAAATTCCGCAGAAGGATAGGGATTGCCCATTTGTCCGGCAATTCTCCAGTTATCGCCACCGCGAGTCCATTGGTTGGTTTCGAAAAGCCCTGTGTTGAATTCTTCTGTAAAAGGGAGGTAATTGCAGCATATCCAGGAAATATCAACCGGCTCACCCGGCATCGATTCCTGAACCTCCCCTGGATTACCGTAAGGTTCAAGGTCGTATACAGCGGTTATATTATAAGTGTGGAAGCCAGGCTGGACATCAAGGTCAAAATATTCATACGCCGTTCCGGTAATTTCACCCATCAGGCTGTCGTTCCGGTATATGCTGTATCCTGTGAGGCCGGGCACCGGCTGTCCGGGCAGTTCCGGGTTTTCCGGTGCATCCCAGGTAAGATGCACGTAATCGGTATTTATGGGCATCACCCCTGCCGTGTTGAGCGGCGGAAACAGAAACCGGGAAGTGAAAATACAGGTGTCAGGCGCTGAATAACCCGAAGAATATAAAGCCGCCACGCCAGCCGTATATTGCTGTCCGAAAACAAGATTCTCAAAAACGAAAGCGGTGTCGGCCGTGGTACCCACAAGCTCTCCATCAATAAACAAAGCATATTCCAGCACCTGAATGCTGTCGGCCGCGATCAGCACATCGTCGACTGCCCACCCGGAAGCCCAGTTACCGTTATCATCGGAATGAAAAGCAAACTTAACCTGATCAAGGCCATTCTGGCCTGATAAACCGGCCAGGCTGATCCTGTATGTTATCCAGCCAACAAAAGGCAACGGGGCAGATGACGGAAGATACTGCCAGGTTAAACCGTGATCGGTTGAGTACTCTACAGATGCCAAATGGCCATATAGGCCAGTGTAAAAACCTGAATATTGCAAAAAATAATTATTACGGCCGGTAAGATCCACCTCCGGAGTGATTAGATAGTCGCAGCAACCGTTATCATTGGCGGCATCATCGTTCGCAACAGCATAGCGGGTATGGGGCTCGATGATAAAATACTCACTGCTGCCATCGTTGGTAGCGAACCAGCCCACGGCACTCCCGCTGCGGGTTTCCCATCCTGACGGAGGAAATATTTCCTCTTCAAAATCAGTTTCGGCAACCACCGCGAGCGGCCTGCTCCAGGTGGCTTGAAGTGTCAGCGGGTTTACTTCAGGTTTACGGGGACTGTACCTGAGTTCGTCCAGTTGTATATTCAGCGTCTGATTTACATATAGTGTATATTCCTGATTATAATTGTAATAACCTGTTTTATAAGCTTTTATGACATACACAGTTTCGACCACCTCAGTAAAAACTATGATACCTGATTCCGGCACCTGCTGATGATAATACAGGTTGGGATTGTCCCTGCCTACCAGTTGTATAAGTGTGCCCGCAGGGTTTTCGCCGGTACTGAGCGATACATGAATAGTGATCGTAATCAGTATGGCATCATCCTGGTGGATTGCATGGCTTATGGTGCCAATATTTGCTGACCATGATGGTTTGGGCTGGAAAAAGCCTGACAGGGAAAACAAAATTATAAATACCAGAATATCTGTACGAAATGGAAAATGTCCTTTCATAATGAATATAGATTAATGAGAATAAATTTATATACATACTTTAAGACAATCCGGAAGCGTTTTACCCCTATCCGGAAACATAATAAAATAAAATGAAACCTGATATCCGCTGACGAAGCAGGTCCTTATGGTAAAACAGAAAAGGCCCCTTCCGGAGCCTAATCTATTTATGATTATCATGCTGTCGGTCAGAACCCGAACCTGATTCCCTGAGCCAGGGGCAATTCATGGCTGTAGTTGATCGTATTGGTTTGACGGCGCATATACATTTTCCATGAATCCGAACCGGATTCGCGGCCGCCACCGGTATCTTTTTCACCTCCGAAGGCGCCACCGATTTCCGCACCGGAAGTCCCGATATTCACATTGGCGATGCCGCAATCGGATCCTGCCTCTGAAAGGAATTTCTCCGATTCAGAAAGACTGTCCGTGAAGATGGCCGAGGAAAGCCCCTGCGGCACATTGTTATTGAGTGCAATAGCCTCTTCAATCGTTTTATACCTGATCAGGTAAAGGATAGGGGCAAAAGTCTCCTCCTGAACGATGTGATAATGATTCTCCGCCTCAACCAGCGAGGGCACTGCATATAGCCCTGAAGAAAAAGCTTCTCCTTCCAGCACCTTTCCGCCGAAAACAACCTTCCCTCCTTCTGCCTGTGCGCTTGAAATAGCATCTTTATAAGCCTCCACGGCTTTCTGATCAATCATCGGCCCGACCAGCACATCCTGATCAAACGGATTCCCGATTTTTTCGGAAACGCTCCGGAAGGCTGTGATTAACTTCTCCTTCACGGTTTCGTAAATACTTTCGTGGATGATCAGCCTGCGGGTGGAAGTACACCGCTGACCGGCTGTCCCGACTGCGCCAAAAACAACAGATTTCAGGGCCATCTCAAGATTGGCCTTGTCAGAAATAATCACCGCATTGTTACCGCCAAGCTCCATAATGGTTTTTCCCAGCCTCCGGCCTACAATCTCACTGATATGTTTTCCGACTGCTGTTGAACCGGTAACCGAAAACAGGGGAATTCTGCGGTCAGCGACAAAATTGTCTCCCAGTACGGAAGAACCTGCAACCATCAGGTTGAACACCCCTTCGGGGACGGCATTGCGTTTGAGAACCCCTGCAATGATGTTTTGAACCGCAATTGCAGTCAGAGGAGTCTTTGAACTTGGCTTCCATACCACAACATCTCCTGCGATAGCTGCAATCATGCTGTTCCAGGCCCATACGGCAACCGGAAAATTAAAAGAGGTGATCAGGCCGACAATACCCATGGGATGGTACTGATCATACATACGGTGGTCAATCCGTTCAGAGTGCATGGTGATTCCATTCAGCAACCTGGATTGCCCAACCGCAAAATCGCAGATATCGATCATTTCCTGCACCTCACCCAGCCCTTCCTGATAAATTTTCCCCATTTCGAGGGTAACCAGGTAACCAAGTTCTGCCTTACGCTCCCTTAAAGCCTCCCCGATCTGCCTTACAATTTCACCCCTCCTGGGCGCAGGCCATTTCCGCCATTCCGAAAATGCTTCCTGTGCTTTTGCAATGACCATTTCATACTCGGCGAATGATCCGTTCCGGACTTTAGCAATCAGGGTGCCGTCTATAGGAGAGCGCGATTCCGTGATCAGTCCGCCGGACTCCATCCAGGTTGTGCCTGTACAGACACCTTTATTTATTTCACTGATCCCAAGCAGTTCAAGTAAATCATTTTTGCTCATTTAAGTATTGTTTTTAGTGTTAGTGTTTCATGTAGTCGTAACGGTAATCAGTTGCCGGAACAAAGGTTTCCTTGATGGTTCTCGGGCTGATCCAGCGGATAAGGTTAAATTCCCCGCCGGCCTTGTCATTGGTACCTGATGCCCTGGCTCCTCCGAAAGGCTGCAGCCCGACAATTGCACCGGTAGGTTTATCGTTAATATAGAAGTTACCGGCCGCATAACGCAAACTTTCGCAAATCCTGGAAGCGGCTACCCTGTCCCTTCCGAAAACAGCTCCGGTCAAACCGTAAGGAGAAGTTTTATCACAGATATCCACGGCTTCATTTAGCTTATTGTCAGGATAAACCCATACCGTAAGCACAGGACCGAAGATCTCTTCCTGCATCGTTTTGAAAAACGGGTCCGTGGTTTCTATAATGGTTGGTTCGATAAAATATCCTTTGCTTTTATCTCCCCTGCCTCCGCCGATGATACTGGCATCGCCTGATTTTTTCGCAAAATCAATATAACCCATGATGTTGTCAAAAGAGGATTCATCAATAACAGCATTGATGAAATTTTCAGGATCGCGGATATCGCCCATTTTCATATCACGGCACATATCCTGCATAAGGGATTTGATTTCCGGCCAGAGCGATCCGGGGACATACATCCTGGAAGCCGCACTGCACTTCTGACCCTGATATTCAAATGCGCCCCGGACCGCATTCACAGCCACTTCCAGAGGATCGGCCGAAGGATGTACGAAAATGAAGTCTTTCCCGCCGGTTTCTCCAACCAGACGCGGATAAGAACGGTATTCCCCCAGATTGGCGGCCACCTGCTTCCACAAATGGTTAAATGTATTGTTTGATCCGGTAAAATGAATACCGGCCAACAGCGGATCCTTCAATAAAACATTGCTTATAACAGCTCCCTTTCCCGGGATGAAATTGATTACCCCATCCGGCATGCCGGCTTCCTGAAACACCTTCATCAGGTAATAATTTGAAAGCACTGCAGTGGATGCAGGTTTCCAGATGGTCGTATTTCCCATCATTACCGGCGCCATGTTCAGATTGGCCGCGATGGAAGTAAAGTTAAACGGGCTTACCGTGAACACAAACCCTTCAAGCGGCCTGAACTCCATTTTGTTCAGTTGATTATAAAATGACCTCGGCTGTATCTCATAAATCCTGGATGCAAAATAGGCATTGTATTTCAAAAAATCAATGGTTTCGCAAACACCGTCAATCTCCGACTGGAATATATTTTTGCTCTGGCCCAGCATGGTTGCCGCATTGATCACATGCCGGTATTTCCCGGAAATCAGTTCTGCCGCCTTTAACAATATGGAGGCCCTGACCGTCCATGACAGATCAGACCAGACTTTGTGCGCTTCCATCGCCGAAACTGAAGCATTTTTAAGCACCTCTTCCGTGACATTGTGAAACCTCCCGATCACCTTTTTATGATCATGCGGCAGGACAATATCAGTGGTTTGGCCTGTGAAAAACTCCCGTCCACCGATGATACAGGGAATGTCAATTAAAGCATCGGATTGCCTTCCGATCTCTTCCATTAACAATTTCCGCTCAGGACTACCGCTCAGGTAACCAAGCACCGGCTCATTGGCAGGTGCATTGAAGTTGTAGATTGCATTATTCATCACATTTCAGTATTAAGTATTAATCGTTATGAATATTCATTCATATCGGTGGGCAAATGTAGCAATAACATTTAAAATAATCAGCAATGAAAGCCGGTCCATAAATGTTGCTTTAAGCAAAATATTGATCTATGTGTGGATTTATATCTTTTTTACCTGAGGCTCTTTCCTGCAAGGTTTATAGGTTTACGAATGCCCGGAATGCACCAGAGTTAAAGCCTGTAAAGACAGAAAAGGCCCCTTCCGGAGCCTTTTCTGTTTCGCACAAAGTGCGAAAGATATCAATTCAATGATTATTTGGTAACCACTACTTTTTTAGTGAAGCTTTCGCCATCCCTGGTGATGAATTTCACGAGGTATGCACCTGATTCGTAGTTACGTACATTGAGCTGGAGGGTCTGTGCACCGTTAACATTGTTTTCATAAACAACCTGGCCAACATAGTTGTAAACAACTACCTGGCTGATGTTGCCGGTAACATCAATGTTAACCACGCTGTTCGAAGGATTCGGGTAGATGCTTACAGACTTTTCAACAACAGAAGTGTTGGTGAGCAGGATGCATGCTTCTTCCGACATACCGCTTTCGCAGTCTTCGTAAACAGCAGTTACGGTGTAGCAATAGGTGTTCAGAAGCTCGAGGGCTTCGTCAGCATCAATATAGGTGGTTTCTGCGGTTGAACCGATCATTTCACCATCGCGGTATACGTTATAACCAACGAGTTCGCGGCTGTTGCTGATTTCTGCAGGCAGGGCAGCACCCGGAAGTGCAGGCAGGTTGCCACGCTCAATCTGTGAAACAGGGCCGTAAACGGTAGGATCGCTGAGCGGCTGGAGAGCTGCAGCAACGCCATCGAGGCTTTCAACATATCCCTGGAGGTTCCAGTTGTAGTTGAGGCCGTAAGCAGTTGCCATAGATTCCCAAACAGAACCGTCGAGTGAAAGCATATCGCCAAAGCCTGCTACTGCAGGACCGGCATCGCAACCAGCTACATAAACACCATCAGGATGGGTTACTGCATAACCAAACCACAGTTCGGTTGCTCCGGTTACAGGGATCGGAGTATTGAGTACGAACTCATTCCATTCGCCGCCAGCATAAGAAGCAATCGGCTGGGTAAGAACAAGCGTACTTGCATTGGAACCTGTCCAGACTTTCAGGGTAAGTGTGCCACCAGCAGCGTAAGGGAACATACGGATCTTGGTCAGGCTGGTTCCTGCATACTGTGCAAGCTGGGTCGGGGTAAACCTTACGGCAACATTAAATGTACCACCACCGGTAAGCCCGATAGCATCATCATTTGTGCCATTGTCCCATACAAGCCATCCTGAAGGGCCGGGGCCTGATCCTGAAGGAGCTTCCCAGTTAAGTACAACCTGCTCGAGGTAGGGGAAGTTAACTGCTGCAGTCAGGTTGATCGGCTCAGCACATACGCGGTAGATATGAACATTGTCAACAAGCCAGTTGAAGATATCGGTGGTTACAGCACCCGAAGCGGTGAAGCGAACGCGGAATACCTTGCCCTTAGCCTGGTTGGTAATGTCAATGTTCTTGGTTTCCCAATCGGTTGATTCTGCATTGGTGTATTCTGCTACTTTAATCCATGAGCTGCCGTTGAATACTTCAACTGCGAGTTTTTCAGCTTCGGTAGCATTTACAAGGGTATGTTTAAGGTCAAAATCAAGCATGATCTTACCATCAACGATACCGGTTCCAATTATATAATAACTGGTGAGCGACTGGGTGTAATTGCTGGTGACAGGATTGAAATAGAATTCAGCAGCAGGTGCAGGATTTCCAACCTGTCCGGCAATACGCCAGTTAGCGCCTTCAACAGTCCACTGGTTGGTTTCGAACAGTCCGGTGTTGAAGTTTTCAACGAACGGAAGTTCATAGCCAAACGATACGGTAACATCAACCGGACCTTCAATCATTGATTCTCCGGTCTGGCCGGCGAAACCGTAAGGGGTCAGGTCATAAACAGCGGTGATGTGATAGCTGTAGGTTGCGGGTGCAAGATTGAGATCGTAGTATTCCAGTGCAGGTTTTTCTACGAAAGCAACCACTGCATCATCGCGGTAGATGTTGTATCCGAGCAGGTTGGCCGGAACGGCACCGCCGCCGCCACCGCCGCTGTAGCTACCGAGTTCGATGGCTGCAACAAGGTTGGGATCCTGCTGAATATTGGCAAGAAGTACGAATTTGTTGGGAATAACGTTGCCTGAAGCAGCAAGACCACCGGCAATACCATCAGAAGCAAAACCGGGAATAGTTGAAGCATCAAACATTACACCGGTAACAGCCAGTGAAGGAATATGGAACTGGTGAATGTCAGCGCCGTTACCAGCCTGATCAAAGATCCACAGGTAAGGACCGCCGGCAGTATTGTTGTCCCAAGCGCTACCATACATTGAGCTGAAAGGAACACTTACAGTCTGCAGGGTAGCACCATTCAGGCTTACAGCTGCCATGGTTGCCCAGTCACCAGCCCAGAAACCGCCGTTTCCGCCGTCAAGGGTAGGATCGAATGCAAGGTGGCGTACAGTTACCCCTGAAGTTGCGATTGTGGCAACAGTGGTGTTGGTGTTGAAGTCCATCTTGTAGATAGATGTACCGGCTGATCCGCCGTAGAAGAATCCGCCGTAATAAGCGAGGTCGCGGATCTGACCGGCACCGCTTACGGTGAAGTCATTTACCCATGTACCATCGAGGTTGTGTTTTGCAAAATTTGTGCTGTTCCATGAAGCGATGTAGATAAACTGTCCGTCAGTTTCTACAGCCTGATGAGCAGCTGCCTGGGTAGTGAAAGTAAGCAGCACATCCCAGAGGTCATCGGTTGCAGGTGCATTCGGATAAGTTACGCTCGAAACCATCGGGCTGTACTCAGCAGATGCCAGAGGCATTTCGGTACGCTCAACCGGAGTAGCTGCAACATAATCAGCAGGAGTTACAGGAGCTTCCCATGTAAGGTAAGCATAATCTGTCTGGTCCGGGCTGACACCTTCGAGGTTTGTGGGAGGAATCAGGTAACGTGAGGTGAACTTGTAGGTATCAAGTTCTGAATATCCTGAAGTAAACAATGCAGCAACACCGGCAATATATTCCTGACCATAGTTCAGGTTGGTATAGGTGAAGGTTGTTTCAGGGGTATTGTCAACGAGGGTTCCGTCGAGGAATACGCCGTATCCCTGGTGGGGAACACCGCCTGAAGCGATAACAACATCATCAATAGCCCAACCGGTTGCCCATTCACCGTTGTCGTCAGCATGGAAGTTAACCCATACACTGCTGAGTCCGTTGGCACCTGAGAACTGTGCAAGGTCGATCTCAACATCCTGCCAAGCACCGGGAGCCGGAGCCATGGTGTGGATAACGGTCCAGGTTGCACCTGCATCGGTACTGATTTCAACGTATGCACTCTGACCGTATTCACCGGTATAATAGCTGGCGAAGTTCAGACGGTAAGTCGGAAGATCGGTCCAGTCCATTTCGGGAGTGATCAGGTAGTCGCAGCATCCGTTTCCGTTTGCAGCATCATCATTGGCAACAGCATACTTGGTGTGTGCCGGAATGGTGAAGTATGAGCTGCTTCCGTTTGAAGTAGCGTACCATCCGTTGGTATTCTGGGTAATGGCCTGCCATCCTGCCGGAGGGAATACATTACCTTCGAAATCTTCGATAACGGCAATTGCAAGCGGCTCATCCCATGTAGCAACAAGGGTAAGGTCATCCACATACAGGTTGCGCGGTTTGTACTTCTTCTCGAGGAGGAGGATATTGAAAGTGCGGTTTGAAGTAATGTTCGGTGTGATTACGTAATCATCGAATCCGACTTTACCAGCAAACAGGGTGTAGTTGCCTTTCCATACATCAGCAAAAACAACAGTACCATCCTCGGGAACGGTCTGTGTGTAAACTGAATAAGGATAATCCATTCCGGTGAGGCGTACCACTGCGCCTGCAGGGCTGCCACCGGTGGTGAGGCTTACGTTAACAGTTACATCAACCAGTTTCTTGTGGCCTACAATGTTGGAGAACACTTTTTCTGATTCACCGCCATTGGTATAGTTGGTAGCTACTGCGTATGCATACCATCCTTCGGGCAGCGGACCATAAGCAGCATCGGTATAGTTGGTATTGGCAACCGTACCGCTGAGCAGGGTAAGTGTTCCGGCTTCAGGACCTGCATTCGGATCGAATCCGGCTGAACGCCATACTTTGTAGCTGGTAACATCACGGTTTGAAGAACCATCCTGGATAGCGAGGAACTGACCTTCACCTTCAACACCTGATTGAGCAACCGGAGCTGACTGTGAAATCAATGCACGCTGTTTGGAAGGAGTCCTTACTTCGTTCGAAGCCATGCGAACTGCATCGGTTGCAACAGGGCCGCTGATGAAAGCACGGATCATCATATCCTGGAACGGAGAGAGTGACCATGCACCACCGGTAGAGATGCTGCGTGAGTAACTGCGGTAAACAGTCGGAATGCTCTGGTCGATACCAACCGGAGCGCAGTTGGGTGACTGGGCTCCCTGAACCATTGCGAGGTAGAAGCTACCTTCGGTAACGGTTGCATTGAGGCCTGAGAAATCAACCCATCCGAGGTTGTCTACAGTAACGGAAATAGAATCCAATGCGGTTCCGGGCATACCGTTGGCACCGTCAGCGGCGTAAACCACTGCGCCAAAAGTTGTTCCGAGGAATCCGGTGTTGTTGTTCGGGAAGCTGCCATCACCAACATAGATACGGCCACCGTAAACGGTTGCGGGATATCCTGCAGGGGTGAATTTTACAGCGTTCATGTTGCCGGGCAGCGCCCATGCAGCATAGTTCTCAGCGGTGCCGTCATCGTACAGCACTTCGTAGCTGGGCTCGGGTGAACCCCAGGTAACGTCAACCTGTGTATCGGCTTCGTTTACCACAGCATGAACCAGGGTAGGTGCATAGAACACTTCTTCCAGTTCAGCATCAACGGTAGTGGTATTGGTTTCAGTAACCACCACACCGCTAACGGTCAGTGAAGTATAACCGGTTTTTGAGAATGTCATGGTATAGGTACCGGCGTCGACGGTAATTGCATAATTACCTTCCTCGTCGGTAGTAGCGGTATACATACCGGCTGATACAACGGCTCCGTGGATAGGCGCATTATCGTCAGCAGCGGTAACGGTACCGGCAATCATACCGGGGTTGTAAACAACCATGGTGGCGGGGATCATCACGATCTCATTGGCCAGGTCGTTGGTGTTCAGCTCAAGCTCAACATTATGTGTACCTACCGGGTAGTTGTCATCGTCAGAAGTGAAGGTAGCCACAACGTCAACAAACTGGCCGGGGGCAACCTGTCCCTGTGCGGGAACAACTGAAGTGATGAAAGTAGGTGTGGGCAGACCAATCCATACAGCCAGGCCATTGTGTACGTAGGCACTGTTGTAATTGATATTGGTGGCAATGGTTCCGGTTGCGTTTTCAATACCAATGGTGGCGCTGAGAATGTCAAGGCCTCCGGTGATGGTATTGTAATACAGCATGATGTTACCATTCTTGTTCAGACGGACCTGGGCAGTAATCTGGCCGGTTCCGCCGTACTCATTGTAGTTGTTGAACTGGATAACGAACTCGTCGCCAATGGTCTGGTAGTAAACCTGACCTGAAGTGCCGGGGTTCATGTCATCCCAGAACCATGCGATCAGGTCATTGGGAGTACCTGCATCAGGAATATTCTGGTTGCTGAGTGATGTTGAACCGCTTCCAAAAGTAAGGATACCGTTTGATCCAACGTAAACCTGGCTGTAAGTATTGGCATAGAACGGGAAGTTGATACCAAGGTCAACAGGTCCGGCGTAGCTGTCGTCGGTAAGTCCGGTGATCTGGGTTCCGGTTGCTGTAATATCATTCCATACAAAGGCGGGGCCACCGGCCTCGTCGCTGTCAATCCACATGTAACCGAATGCATCGGGACCACCGGCACCACGCAGGTTGCGGTTGCCCATGCCGTCGGTAGGATCAGCTTCGCCTTTTTCAACGGCAACAGGCTCAACCATTGAGCGTACGTTGGGGGTGAATGAAGGTGAATTTACCAGCTGACGTGCAGCATATTCGGGGAACGAGAAAGCAAGGGTACCTTCACCGGTATTGGAAACGCGGAAAGTAACGCCTTCGCTGGTATTGGGATACTGCTCATTGTAAAGCGAGGTCGGGTTCAGCACCAGGGTGGGGTTTGCCCACTCGATGGAAACGGGACCTGCAGGTACTGAGTTTCCTTCATCAAATACAGCCTGAACGGTGTATGAATAAACGCCGTAAGCAGGTAAGGTTTCACTGAAGGTAGTGTTATTGGTAACACCTACCTGCACACCATTACGTTTTACTGCAAAGTAAAGGAATGAACGGTTGGCATTGTACGACCAGTTAAGACCAACAACGCCGTTAACCGGGTTGGTCAGAGTAGCGGTAAGGTCGAAAGGAACATTGATGGCCGTTCCGCCAACGGTCATGGTAACCGGAACAACTACAGTACCTACATTCGGTGTAGAAGTATAGGTTATTTCTGCCGTTTTCACAGTGCCTGCAGCAAGTCCGCCGGCATTGAATGCCAGGGGCATGTTGTAGTTGGTATAAGCCGGGACAGTACCATTGATTGTTCCAACGGTAAGCCATGTGTTAGGACCCGGTGATGTATAAGCCACAGTTGCATTCCATGTAAGAGCTCCGTCACCATTGTTGGCAATATTGATGGCACCGTCAACGAATTCGTTGGGGTTTACAGCAACACTGTAAGGATTGGGGGTAACGGCCATGGAGGGACGCAACATACTGAGATTCTGATAAGTGGTAGTAGCCGGCTCAACAAATACATTGAGAACGGTATTGTTATAACCCGCAGTTGAAGCTGTCAAGGTATAGTTAGCAGCCGGAACCAGGTTAAACTGATAGAAACCGTTCGGTCCGCTGGTTACGGTATAATTGGTGAGGGTATTGTCAATGTTGATTTCAACACCGCCCATAGGAATACCAAATCCATTGGTAACATACCCTTCGAGGGTTCCGATACCAAGCGAGGTGGCAAACGACCAGGTGGCATTGCCTGTAGCCTGGCCAGTTACGTTATAAGGGACAATCTGCCAGAAATACTCGGTAGCATATTCAAGAACAGCAGCCGGAGTATAAGTAAGCACATTTCCAACATCAACGCCATTGGCAATATTGGTAGGAGGATTATCAGTACCGAAATAAACAAGATATCCGGCAGGAGCATCTCCTGCAGGGTTGCGGTTCCAGCTTAATGAAGTCGAAATGGGAATTCCAACGCCTCCATTCAGCGGAAGACCAATAACGGCTGCCAGCGGGGCGTCCGGAGGAGCCAGTGCAGGTCCGGTAACCTCATCAACATACAGCCTGAGCTCGTCAGTAGAGATAGCCTGAATTGCTACATAGATATCCTGGCCAGCGTAAGCTGACAAGTCGTAGACATATTCAGTATATGTTGTACCAGGTCCAACATTGGAAGCAAGAGTAATTGTAAAATCACTCTCGTTGTTTCCTGTTGTTGAAAGCAACACGTTAAATTCATCAATGAAGGTGGTACTTCCATTTCTAGCCCAGAAACTAAAGTCGGTGTTTCCGGCTATCGGTCTCAATTTTGGTGTAATAAGCCAGTCATTGTGCGCTGTCGACCCGTAGGCGATAGAAGCACAGGCAGTGCCGGCATAGGGTGTGGTAGTGTACCTGACCCATGTGTTGGCATCGCCACCGTTGATAACCTTCCAGCCTGCCGGCGGAAAATCAGTTCCCTCAAAGCCTTCAGAAAGATTCTGGGCAAATGAGAAACCAACGGTCAAAAGTACGGCCATCATGGTAAGCGTGATGGCTTTGATTTTGCGAAGATTTAAGTTCATGTTAAGTTTAATTAAGTAAATAAATAGTAATCATAGTTGTCCGGGCAGTTCCTCCCGGAAGTGCGCCAAACGTAGTGTTAGGTTTTCTGATACTCTAAATCCGGGTCCCTCCTTTCTGCATCTTAACATGCAATTTATTGTGAAATCAAAAAACAGACATTACAGCAATACGGCTGCACCGGCATAGCCGGGCAACTATAGTATCACAACCAGCGGTAAAAGATCGCGTTGTGTTTCTGAGGCAGTGAAAACGCAGGTTGATGGCAGATCCGCACAGAGCGGGAACGGAGTGTATAAAAACAAAATTTACCCGTGCAGAAAAATCCGGGGTGGATCTCTGAAGGGCACATAGCAGAATTTCCGGTAGTATCCGGAATGTAGTAGTACAAGTCAGTCAAGCAGTTGTAGTTTAAATTCCAGCGTTCCTCGTTAAGCCATTCCGTAAGTAAAGATAAGCAAATCATTCACCCGGGCTCCAGTGAACCCGGCTTTTTAAGTTCTGCAAAGTAATTGAAAAGCCGGATAAAATCCAACCATTTCATTTAACAGACAACTGAAAACAGATTTACCCCTATTCACGATTTCAATTTTTTCTGCAAAAAGAATTACGGATGATTGTCCTGCATTGAAGTTCAGCGGCTTATTGATTTAGAAAAAAATAAAAAAATTTCATAGCTGCTTAAGTTGTTGCATAATCTGTTAAACCGTAACTTTTCAACAATACGTAATATTTATTAACAAAAGGCCTGATTTGCTTGA
>VSSQ01000623.1_pt1 | contig 20050 bp, 19 predicted proteins | sample 4763081 | NCBI WGS metagenome assembly VSSQ01 (sample SAMN12137344, study PRJNA551015) | bioreactor metagenome | isolation source: SDC9 anaerobic chlorinated ethene degrading culture | place: USA: Knoxville, Tennesee | collected 2015-01-01
CTGCTTAGTTTAAAATATTTCGAGTTTGTTGACTGCACTTTTCTTGACAAGTCCACATTGACATACTTGTATTTAAGGCTTAATGTAGAAAAATTGCTTAGATTTCAATTTCCATCGCAAACCCGTCATTGTGAACTGTTAGGCGAGTTTATTGCCAAAGGATTGGTTGAGACTAAATTTCAAAGCGATAGAGTTCGGTTGTCATCGAAGAAAACACTTTTGAATGAGTTTAACCATTATGAAGGAAATTTCAATATTTTTCAACCCGCAATAGATATAACCGAGTCTAATCTGATTAAAGAACGGCACGATATTATGGAAGTGTTAAGGGATATCGCCGCTAAGGCATAATATATAGGAGGATGTGATATGGCTGAATTGAACTTAAAACAGATAACGGACAAGCTCAATACTGAGTTCGCTGGAGACACGAGAAAGTTAGTATTCTGGTATGATGACAAAGCGGAGTTTGTCAACGATATTGATACACTGGAATTGTCATGCGCTAAGATTTATCGTTTGGCAATCGATAACCAGTTTTACACGAAATATTTTTTGGAACGGCTGGATTGTGATACAAGTTATTTGATTTATGCACCGTTCCCGAAACCGACAGTGCGGGATAATCATTTGGAAGACACGCTATTATATTCAAATCAGTTTTTTGCTGATCGTGCCTCTTTATTAATAGCAGATTTGTGTATTGATGAAAAGTATAAGCCGGTTATACAAAAGCACATTAAATTTTTTGGAGCAAGGGACAGGACACAAAGGCTCTATGATCTGGAAGTTGAAAACTTTACCGAAGAGAGCATTGAAGTAGCCCTTATGAGTGTGCTTTGCAAAACCCGTACAGCTTCTTTCGACGAAGTGCTGCGTGTGGTTATGACCGAGGATGATTTTGAGGATAATAAGTTTTTGGTTGAATTTGAAAAGTATGATCTGCTGGAGGCATTCTGGCGGCTTGCTGAAGAACAGTTTGGCTATACAGATGTGAAACCGACAGTAGAAAAACTTGTGGTGACGATGTTCGTTACTTATACCGCAAGGTATTTGCAAGGTGAACTGCCACAAGCTTGGCGTAGTTTTGCATCGTATAAGTCAGGCAATATTATTGCTTTTATGGATAACCTAATGAATCACCTCCTCTATCGTGAACGTTATGACGAAATTTCTAGAAATATAGCTACCAGCCTTAAAGCTGTCACGGCCTTGGAATCCTACGCGCCAGAAGATATATTAGATTGTGATACCTTTGCGGAGTTGGATGGTTTTATTTTGCGGTGGGTTACCGAATGTCTGTTAAACGAAAATATTGGAGCCAAACTGAAGGATCTAAACATTCTCGCTGTTTGTGAGTATCGCTGTAAAAAACATTTTGGCTCAATGTATCAGGGGCAGTATCAGATGTTATCCAGTGCCTTTCATATTATCGGTGCAGCCAATTACTCATGTCCAGACGATATGGGCAATATTATTAAACAATACCGAGAGACAGATTGTTTACTTGATGGTTATTACCGTGACTTTTATTGTGCTTATGACCAACTTTTAGATACCACTTGCTATGAAAAATTACGGGATTTAGTTGAGAATGTTTACACTAATGAGTATCTTGCCAAAGTTATGCCTCAGTGGAATAAGGCTCTTTCTTCTGCTAACGCAATGAAGGTGATGACGCTGCAACGCGATTTTTTCAGCCGATATATTCGTAGTAGCAAGGACAAGGTAATTGTTATTATTTCGGATGCCCTTCGTTATGAGACGGGCCGCTCTCTATACAAGAAATTGCAGGATGACGCCAAGTGTAATGTCAAGTTGGATGCTATGATGAGTGTACTGCCGTCTTATACCAGACTTGGTATGGCAGCTCTTTTGCCGCACAAAACACTGGAGATGACTGATGAGTTCAAGGTGCTGGCTGATGGCGCGCCTTGTGATGACCTAAAACAACGGGAAGCTATTTTACAAAGTTATGTGCCAAACAGCCGTTGTATTCAGTTTGATGATATTAAAATGATGAAGAGAGCTGACCTTCGCCAGATATTTAATGGTATGGAAGTGGTCTATGTTTACCATAACCAGATTGATGCTCGTGGCGATAAGCAAAATACGGAAAATGAAGTTTTTAGTGCCTGTACGGAGGCTATCGAGGAAATCTATTCTCTGATTAAGCGACTGTCCGTTGATGTGAATACGTACCATTTTGTAGTTACGGCAGATCATGGGTTTATATACAAGCGGGATAAGTTAACAGAAAGCGACAAAATTGGTGGCGTTGCTAATAAGACCGCCTTCGTCAATCGTCGGTTTATTGTATCGCAATCTGCTGTGGAAGATGACGGTGTTGCATCCATATCACTGGGAAGGGTGCTTGGGAATGAGGATACTAAGATGGTGTCCTTTCCATTGAGCTCTCATGTGTTCAAGGTTCCCGGAGGTGGGCAAAATTATGTTCACGGTGGTTCTTCACCACAAGAGATGATTGTACCGGTCATTGATATTCGGACAGAAAAATACTATATTGAAACAAAAATTGTTCAGATTGCACTGGTGAGTATGGTACAGAAAATTACGAATCTTATTGCCTCGCTTGATTTTATCCAATCAGAACCGATAAGTGATGTGGTAAAAACAACTAACTACAAGCTTTTCTTCATTTCAGAGAACAATGAGAAAATATCTAATGAATGTATTTATGTAGCGGATAAAAAAGATGTTGACCCGCAAAAGAGAATTTTTCGCTTGCGGTTTAATTTAAAGAATAAACAATATGACAAGGCTAAGAAGTATTATCTTGTGGCTTATGATATGAAGAATGATTTGGAAATATTGCGGCATGATGTGGTCATGGATATTGCGTTTGCCAATGACTTCGGATTTAAAGTATAAGGTGGTGGAAAATTTGAGCGAATCAACCTTAGAGGAAACAGCAGTTGATGTGAATAAGCAAGGTGGAAGATTAACTGAAAAACTGTATACTTATTTTTCCGGAAAAGTTGTTCGTAAGGATCTGACGAAAAAGATCAAGGAAGGTGCCAATGTTCCTGTTTATGTACTGGAATATCTTCTTGGTATGTACTGTTCATCTCAAAATGATGATGAGATTGAGGCCGGCGTTAAAAATGTGAAGCAAATTCTTGCAGAAAATTATGTGCGGCCGGATGAAGCGCAGAAGATTATCTCTAAGTTGCGCGAACAAGGAAGCTATACGGTAATTGATAAAGTATCAGTCAAACTGAATTATGCAGAAGATGTTTATGAAGCAGAATTTTCTAATTTGGGGATAAAAAGCATTCCAATTAGTGAGAAGTATGTCACGGACTATGAACGATTACTTTGTGGTGGTATTTGGTGCATTGTACAAATGGAATATTTATTTGATTCTAATAACGGGCATAACTGTCCGTTTGTAATTCACAACCTGACTCCGATTCAAATGCCAAGTATTGATATTGATGAAGTTAAAACAGCCAGAGGATATTTCACGGATGAAGAGTGGATAGATTTAGTGTTAAGAAGTACAGGTATGGAGCCGACACAGTTTGATAAGCGTGTAAAATGGCTGCATTTAGCCAGGCTAATACCGTTAATAGAAAACAATTATAATCTTTGCGAGCTTGGACCGCGAGGAACTGGCAAGTCACACATTTACAAGGAAATATCTCCGAACAGCATTTTGATATCAGGCGGACAAACAACAGTAGCCAATTTGTTTTATAACATGAGTACGCGGACCGTAGGCTTAGTGGGAATGTGGGATTGTGTTGCTTTCGATGAGGTGGCGGGTATCAAGTTTAAAGATCAAGACGGCGTGCAGATCATGAAGGACTATATGGCGTCAGGTTCTTTTGCCCGTGGCAAAGAAGAAAAGAATGCATATGCCTCTATGGTATTTGTAGGCAATATTAATCAAAGCGTGGATGTCATTTTGAAAACATCACATTTATTTGAGCCGTTTCCAGAGTCGATGGCCAATGACACAGCTTTTTTAGATCGCTTGCATTGCTATATACCGGGTTGGGAAATTCCGAAATACAGGCCACAATATTTTACGGATGATTTTGGGTTTATTACGGATTATTTTTCTGAAATTATGCGTGAATTAAGAAAGATATCCTATGCCGATGCCTATGAAAAATATTTCAAGTTGGGTAACAATCTTAATCAGCGTGATGTTATTGCAGTTAAGAAAACTGTTTCAGGATTGGTAAAATTAATTTATCCTAGTGGAAGTTTTACAAAAGAAAATGTTGAAGAAATTTTAAGATTTGCCTTAGAGATGCGTCGTCGCGTCAAAGAACAGATGAAGAAAATTGGCGGGATGGAATTCTACGATGTTAATTTCTCTTATATAGATACAGAAACATTTAATGAAGAGTATGTTCCTGTTCCGGAACAAGGCGGAGGGAAGCTGATACCTGAAGGAATTGGTAATCCTGGACATATTTATACTGTTTCCCATGGCAAATCCGGCATGATTGGTGTCTTCAAACTAGAAATACAAATGACTTCTGGATCCGGTAAATTTGAAAAGACAGGTATTGGAGCAGATCGCGAAGCCAGAGAAGCTGTTGATACTGCTTATAAATACCTCAAAGCCAATGCGAGAACTGTCAGTGGTGCAATTAATACAGCGAATAAAGACTATTTGATGAATGTTCAGGACTTGAATGGTATAGGCATGACTAAGGCTTTAACATTGCCAGCCGTAGTTGCGATTTGTTCAATTGCTTTGCACAAACCGGTAATTAGCAGTGCCGTCGTGCTGGGAGATTTGAGCATTGGCGGAACAATTAAAAAGGTTGAGGAACTAGCCAATACGTTACAAGTATGTCTCGACAGCGGGGCAAAGAAGGTGTTGCTGCCAATTACCTCGGCTGTTGATTTAGGAACAGTCCCTTCAGATCTTATTGGATGCTTTAATATTATTTTCTATCAGAGTGCGGAAGATGCGGTATTTAAAGCATTGGGCGTGGAATGAGGGGGTGAAAAATGAGACCATTCAGAGATATTGATTTAAGGGAATCTTTAGAGAATATAAAAATGAAGATGATGGCTAAAATTGACCTATTTTCTAATGAGGAAATTATGGCCAATGATTTGGAACTTCTTGCTGATAATATTTATGAGGAATTTTATATTCAACCAGTCTTAATAGATGATGAGGAGTTTTCAAAGCGATCCATTGTCCAAGAAAAAATTCATAAAAGGATAGAACCTTTTTTAAGAGATATATATAATAAAGAATATGTCGATGTAGATGGCGTTATGATGACCTGTTATTATCCCTATGTTGGTGAAACTGATCTTTTCAAATGTCGAGCGTCAACATTCTCGTGTTCCGGCTACCCGGAAATAAGTATTAGCCAGGGCTATATTTCTCTGCAATATGCGCACTCTCTGCAAGATGCGGGAAAGTTAGGGGCTAAAGAAGATACTATGAAAAAACTTGAACAAAATATTGAAAGGATACGAGTGGGGATTGGATATGCTAATTCGGATGTAAGTGCTTTTAATAAAGGCCTCAGTGCGACAGCACTAAAATACCTAATTGAGAAAAGGAAAAAAGTAGAAGCATTCTTTTCTGTAGCAGCTATGTTTGAGGTCCCAGTGAAAAGAAATGAGTACTCGGAAAAGCATATTCCACTTAAAAGGAACATTACGCCGATTACACATACTTATGATAGACAGGAATCGTATTGTATTACCGACAGTGATTATAGGGATGTTTTGGATGCCATTAAGCATACTGGTAGCACATACGAAAGGACGCCATCTTCATATAAGGCGATGCAGGAAGAGGACCTTCGCAATACATTGCTCGCAACATTAAATGCAACGTATAAGGGATATGCAGCAGGTGAGGCATTCAGAAACCATGGAAAGACAGACATATGTATAGAACTTGAAAACAGGGCTGCTTTTGTAGCTGAGTGTAAGATGTGGAATGGACAAAATGAAGTAGAAGCTGCCCTGCAGCAACTTGATAGTTATCTGACATGGCGAGATTGCAAAACGGCATTGATTTATTTTGTCCGAAGGAAAGATTTTTTGAAAACGTTGACTAATGCAGAGGCTGCGTTAAAAAAACTTTCAATAATGCGGCAGGTGCAAGTAGTAGATAAAAATGAGTTTACGTGTTGTATGGTATCGAAGAGCAATTTGGGGCAAATTGTCCAGGTGAGGGTAATGCTATTTAATATGAACTGTTAATGTAGATTTAAATTAGATAAAATAAGACGTAGGGAAAGAAGTATTAAACAATTATTAAAAACTGGCTAAATCAGTATTTCATGCAATGGAGTAGCGATGTAATTTGCTTTTCAATACCAATAAATATTGCGGTTGTCGAATTTTCGGCGACCGCTATTTTTTTAGCTACATATAATTCATATATTTAAGTAACACCCTATAAGCAGTCAATTATAGTGCCTGCTTTTTCGCCACAAACTGCGAACTTTTTTGTCAACAATATTTATATTGCCATCTCCTAAGAAATCGCTCCATTCATCAAATAACTTGTTTGAAGTAATAAGAATGAATTTTGTTCTGCACTGCTAGAAACAAAGCCAACTTCGTCAATAAATGCCAAAGAAACTTTGCACAAATATTTAAGACTGCGCTTGATATTATTAGATGTTTTTTAGTTTTTAAATGGTTCCATCAGATTGACTCTTTTCACTAGTTTTAGCGAAAAGAGTGCACTTTGTTGTAAAAAAGTGTAAGCTTAAGCTGTTACAAATCTGTCTACTTGATAAATAAAGAAGGGTGTTGTTTGATATGGGTGTTATTTATGTACCCAGTAAGGGAGTTTCTAGCTGGAAAGAGTTATTGGCTGATCCGACTAAGCATTGGAAAGAAGGGTGCTCTGCCATTGAACTTGCTAAGGCGTGGGAGGAGGCCAGTGGTTTCCCACATGAAGTTGAGCAAATTTTCGCTAAATCAGGAAATGATTTATTCCAGGACATAGAGATTTTATATGCGTTCCCAGAGTTTAAAGTTTCTATACTAGGTGGCAGCAAAGCCTCACAAAATGATTTGTATGTTTTAGCAAAAGGTGCTAAAGGAACAGTTGTTATAATGGTAGAAGGAAAAGTGCGTGAAGATTTTGGACCTTTGGTAAAGGAAAAGGTTGATAAAGGCCAAGCAACAAAGCGTTTGGAATTTCTTCGAAAAAAATTAGCAATTAGTGATAAGAAAAATATCGACAATATACACTATCAGTTGTTGCATCGTACGGCTTCTGCGATTCTAGAAGCCGAGAGAGTAGGTGCAAAAGCAGCCCTAATGTTGGTGCATTCATTTGATTTCAACAGAACCCATTTTGATGATTTTGCACAGTTTGTCTCATCGTATGGCGTTAAGGCTGTACCGGATAAAATAATCGGGCCGATTATTGGCAAAGGTTCAGCAATGCCGGTCTACGTGGCGTGGTGTAGCGGTGGCAAGTTAAAGGCTGGAAAAAATAGTGAAGTTAAGAGCCGTTAAACTTTAGTAAATAACCGCGAAGTAATCTTTGCTTCCATATATACTAGGGTTTTGTTTGGAGTACACATATTTTATTGGTGCTCTGTCAAATGTCGTGGTGACTACATAAAATGTTTATTCAGTGAGGATTGTCTTTACAGACAATCCTCACTTCCTATGTCATATACAATGTCGCTTAGGATGTTTTGACCATGCCTGAGCTTAATCCTTTAAAATGTGTTCTTCATGTATCACTAAATTCTAAAGTTTAAATTATGTTTAAATTTTTATGCTATACTTTTTAAGTAGGGAAAGAAATGAGCATAAAGAGGTGAGGTTTTGTGAGCAGTATAATGGTCGTTGACGATGATTTTAATATCTGCGAACTAATTAGGCTGATTCTGAAAAAAGAAGATTTTAAGGTAATAGTAGCAAACGATGGCATTAGTGCACTTGAAAAACTAGAAATAGATAAAATAAATTTGATTATATTGGATATCATGATGCCCAACATGGATGGCTGGGAATTTTGCAAGGAAGTTAGGAAGTTTAGCAATATTCCCATAATAATGCTGACGGCAAAAAGTGAGATAAACCAAAAGGTTAAGGGGTTTGATATTGGGGCGGATGACTATCTTACGAAACCTTTTGAGCCTGAGGAATTGGTCGCTCGTGTGAAAGCTCTGTTGAAACGCTGCAACATATCTATTTCAAAGAGTGTTGAAATAGGGAAAGTAACAATTGACCAGAACCAGTATATGGTAAAGACGGCAAGCGAGGATATTACGCTGCCGCGCAAAGAATTTGAACTGTTATTTATGCTTGCAGGTGCTCCGGGAAAAACTTTTCTAAGAGATAGGCTGATAGAAGATATTTGGGGATATGATTTTGAGGGTAATGAACGCACGTTAGATGTGCATATCGGCCGGATTAGGGATAGATTTCCGCAAGATTTATACGGATTTAAAATAACAACCATAAGGGGAGTCGGCTATAGGCTTGAGGTGGTTAAATGATACATTATACAGAGAAACTTTGGAGATATTTTTCAGGGGTTATGTTTCTTACAGTTTGTTTTACAATTGCGGCATGTATTGTGACTTTTGCATATGGTAGTGCTGTTTCCGTACAAGAAGTTGGAAAGCAGGTTATGCTTTCTTTTTTCAGCGTGCTTGTTTTTATAGTTGTCCTATTATTGTGTAGAATGGTATATCACTTGTTTGGTCACCATAAAAACTCACACAGATCTTCCTATCATGAGTTTATAAATGAACTTGAAAAAGCATTGGATAGGATTGCCCAAGGTGATTTTGAAGTTAGAGTTGCGACGAAAAAAGACGTTAATATCGTGCATGATGAGGGGCATCATATATCAGACATTGCAGATAAAATTAATAGTATGGCAGTTGAATTGGGGGAAAGGGAAACAATGCGTCAAGATTTCGTATCAAACGTTTCCCATGAGATACAGTCGCCATTTACTTCTATACGCGGTTTCGTTGAACTCTTAAAAGATGATAGTCTAAGCAGGCAAGAGCAGTTGCGCTATATTGGTATTGTGGAGTCTGAGAGTCTTAGGTTATCAAGACTGAGCGAAAATTTATTGCGTCTTTCAACGCTAGAATCAGCTTTTGTTGCATTAAACCCAAAGAAGTATTCTTTAAGTCGGCAAATAAAAGAGATAATACTATTGCTTGAACCTCAGTGGTCTGCTAAGAACATAGAGGTAGCATTTAGCGGTGAACAGGTTGATATTTTGGCTGATCAGGATTTGCTTAGTCAGGTATGGATTAATCTTCTAAATAACAGTATTAAGTTTACGCAAGTAAACGGTAAAATTTCTATTTCCGTTAGTAAAAATGAAGCCGGAATTGAGACAACAATAGCAGACATGGGTATCGGTATGACTAGTGAGGAAATAACACATATTTTTGAACGGTTTTATATGGCCGATAAAGCACGTAATAGGAAAATGGGAGGCAGTGGGCTTGGACTTTCTATTGTTAAAAAGATTGTTCAAATGCATAATGGCTACATCAATGTAGACAGTAAGAAGAATGAGGGAACTACGTTTAAGGTTATAATTCCTCAAAATATTGAGCTTGTTTAAACTGCATTTACATTCACAATAAATAGAATTTAAATTAGTGGGGTAGTATATAGACGGTAAGAAGAAAGGAAGCCGTCATATGAAAATGGAAATGCAGAAAACAAACATTGAAAACCCTTTTATTTCAGTATCGTTAAAAGTAAAAAAACTTTTCCCTAAAGTTTTAATTGATTACTTGTGCCAGCTTTTGAGAACAGATTTACAAATATCAGGTAGTTGGCATACTTTCAGACTCTGTAAAAATCAATTAGGTGGTAATGAGCTTCAGGATATATTTCACACCGGTGAAAATAAACTATCTTTGAAACACAGGATATTTGGTTGTAAGCCTGTAGATGCCGAAATAATTGTTAAGTGCGATGGAACAGGATATCACATGTCGCTAATAAATGAACGACCTAACCCTGCTAGTGTAGTAACGCCTTTTTGGGGGAGACCAATAATCTATAACAGACCATGGTCATTAGGCTTATGAAAAAATTAACTCAATCATGTGAAAGTTATCTTATGGCCATATATCAACTACAAGAGTTTAAGGGAAAAGTTCGATCTGTTGATATTGCAAAAACACTAGGATATGCTAGGGCAAGTGTTTGTAATGCTTTAAAAAATTTAAGGCGTGAAGAACTTATAGCAATGGATGCGCAAAAAAATATTTATTTGACTACTTATGGTAAAAATCAGGCATCGGAGCTTCAGAAAAAATATCTGCTTATAAAAAAGTATTTAATGGCTGTTTGGGGTATGGATGAGCAAGCTGCAGCAAGGGATGCAAGTAGAACGAGTCATATAAAATGGTAAACTATTTAAATATATTAAACATTAGGATACAGAAGTTTTTCTAACGAACACCTTACAATGGTGTTCGTTTTTTAATTTCATTTTTGTGAGTTAATGCTCAGGCAGTTATAAAATCTCATGGGGTGAGTATAAACAAGGGGTTTTACGGGTTGACTTCTTTTTCATTTCTCATAAAAAAGCATATCATTTTTTTGCAAATGAAAAAAACTTTTTAAAATACGAAAAATATTGTAATAAGTTTTACAGCAAAGTAAAATTTATTTTCATTTGTAATTTTTATGAAAATAAATTTGACGCAAATATTTTTTGATGTTAGTCTGCAAATATAGCAAACAATTGTACATATATATAATTAGCCTGCACATTTACTGGGAGGTATTTTTATGCATATTCTCGACACAATAAGGCAAAAGCAACCGGCTTTATCCAAGATGCACAAACTATTGGCTGACTTTGTCCTAAAAAACTTCGTGGACGTTTCTTTTATGTCTATTACAGAGTTCGGTGAAAAAACGAATGTGAGTCCTGCTACTATTACTAGATTCGTTAGAGCACTGGGGTATAAAAACTATATAGAATTCCAGGCAAATATGAATCAAATGGTCAAACGAGAAATGGAACCTACCACGGAATTCAAGTTCAATATGCGGTATGTATCTAGTAATAGTGTACTTTTTGATCAAATACAAGATGCTAAAAGTGATTTAGACGAATTATATAGTAAAGAATTGAACGAAGCCTTGGAGGCTTCTAGTAAAGTTCTTAGCAAAGCTAAACGTATTTATATTTTGGGTTCCCGGACAACATTTGCAGTGGCCTATTATTGCTATTTTTCCTTGAATCGGATTATGGAAAATGTCTGTTTGATAGAAAATCGCAATGATGACATTTCTATTTCTTTGCAATATGTTACAAAGGACGATGTTTTACTAGCGATTACCTATCCCAAATACACTGCATTTACTTTGAAAGTGGTTAAATTCTTTAAAGATCAAGGTTGCCAAATTGTTGGTATTACTGATCGTTATACCTCGCCGCTAACCCAATATGCCAATCATTTATTAATCGTAAAAAATATGTTGAAAATTTATTTTGTTACTACTTTTACTATTATTAATGCGTTGATCATTTTAATTGGCAGGTATAATCCTCAGGCGCATATAGATATGTTTGACGAAGAAAACGAAATTACCAGACGCCTAGGAGTTTATGTTACTGAAGAAAAAGCGTCTGATAAAGATTAGGAGGGATGGACATGCTAGATATTTTAATAAAAAACGGTACTATTGTTGATGGAACAGGCAGCAACAGATATCAGGCTAATGTTGGCATTACCGATGGGGTGATTACTGAGATTGCAAAAGATTTAGATATTCCTGCTAAGAGCATAATCGATGCAGAAAATCAGATTGTTTCTTCTGGATTTATTGATATTCATTCCCACTCTGATTTAAGTCCTTTTTTTGTCAACTACAAAATGCAAAGTAAACTTTATCAAGGAATTAGTTTAGAAATCGTTGGTAATTGTGGTATTTCTTGTCTGCCGACTAATGATAAGTCACGTAAAACTATTACAGAATTATTAGAAGGGGCTTTAGCATTACCTTTGAACGGTATGGTAGCTGAAGATAATTCAATTACTGACTATGCAGAACACATTGGGCGCTGCCCGGCAGCAACCAATGTAGGTCTTTTGATTGGTCACGGGACTTTGCGTGGGTGCGTTATGGGGTTTGATATGAGGCCGCCAACAAAAGAAGAATTACAGGCAATGGCAGATTTATTAGATCACGAATTAACTCATGGAGCTTTTGGTATGTCGCTTGGTCTTATTTATCCGCCTAGCTCATATGGTGATCTTGAAGAGTTTATTGTATTAGCTAAGGTATTGAAAAAACACGAAGCAATTCTTACTGTGCATATGCGCAGTGAAAGCACTCATATTTTTGATGCTGTTAGGGAAATGTTGAAAGTCGCCGAAAGCTCTCACGTTCATTTGCAAATTTCTCATCTGAAATTGATTGGCAAACCACAATGGGGCAAGGCAGATGAGTTGTTGGCAATGATTAAGGAAGCTCGCAGCAAAGGGTTGGAGGTAACTTGTGACCAATATCCTTATACGGCTACCTCTACTAATATGGCGGCGATGGTTCCCGGATGGGCGCAAAGCGGCGGACCGGAAGCTATGTGTCAACGCCTAGCAAAGCCAAGTAAGGAGCTTTTAACAGAAATTAAAATCGAAATGGAACGGCGTGGTGGTGCAGGCAAAGTCTTGATAGTTTCAACCCATGATAAGTATCCTGAATTTGATGGAGTGACTCTAGATAAAGCTGCTAAAGCCCTTAATCTAGAACCGGAAATGGCTGTGACTGTATTACTTTGCGCTGCTAATGGCGGAATTCCTTGTTGCTATTTCTGCCTTGCGGAAGAAGATATGCTGACCATTATGCGCGAACAATTTATTTGCGTAGGTTCTGATGGCTATGCATTTCCTTTTGATAAGGGTTTGATAAGTACAAATCCGCACCCACGTAGTTTTGGCACTTTTCCACGATTTTTACAGATAACGAGAGAACAACAACTGATGAGTCTAGAAGCAGCAATTGCCAAAATAACCGCACTACCCGCTGCAATTCTTGGTCTTAAAGACAGAGGAACAATAGCTATAGGTAAGAAAGCGGATTTGACAATCTTCGACGCCTCTCAGATAGCTGATAGATCAAGCTATACGGATGCTTTGCGCAAACCGGCGGGTATTAATTATGTTATTATCGACGGCAAAATAGCTCTTGCAAAGGGGGAGCAAGTAGGAGAAGATTTTGGCAGAGTACTATTACATGAGCAATACTAATTATTCTATAAAAAAAAGGGGGGTACTAATACTATGGGGATTGCCGGCGATGTTAATATTTGGATGGGCCTATTAGCTCTGTTGCCTTTGGTAGTGTACATTGTTTTGGTTTTTAGAGACGCTGATCCTATTCCGGTTACTATTATTTGTTTAGTTGTTGGCATGTTGGTAACGGGTGTTGGACCTATTGGTCTTGGTAACGCTATTGTCAAGCCATGGGATCTTTTTTGGCGGTTATTGGTCTCATTATTATGTTAGGACGTGGATTGGGCGAAGTTATGACAGAGACTAAAGTAAGCCATACTTTAGTGTATAAAATAATTTATGGTATAGGCATTAATTCACAAAAGAAAGCTATGGTTGGTATAGGTATTTCTTGTTTTGTATTAATTGCCCTTTTAGGAACTATGGCCGGAGGCACAGCAATATTAGCTCCAATCGTTATCCCCATTGCAGCTTCGGTAGGTCTTTCCCGTAGTACAGTTGGTACTATTTTTGATGCTATGGGCGAAGAAGCACTCATTGTGGGGCCTTTTACGCCTCCTGTAGTTACACTAATGAGTTTGACCGGTCTTACTTATGTATCAGTAGTATTCGGGGTTGCGTTGCCCTTTGTGGTTGCAACTTTTATTATTACTTGGTTTAATATTCAAAAGGTACAAAAAAAGACGGCAACTACTACTCCCTATGATAATCACGATAAAGTTGAAGCATTTACACCAACTAAGGAAAGTAAAAGAGCAACGACTATTTTTATCAGTCTATTCATATTGGCAATTGTTTACGGATTTTTTAAAAGTGCAGGAACATCTTTTATTGTTATTATCATGTTAACTCTAGCCTTTGCTACAGGTTTTGCGGGCGGCTTAAATATGAAAAAAATCTGCTCTTTGATTGTTAAAGGCATGGCCGGTAATGTAAATTTATTTTTCCTCTTTGTTTTATTGGATCCATTTTTAGGTTTTGTTGAATCCGGTGGTGGTTTTAAAACTTTAGCCGTTTTAATGCAGCCCATAGTTGATTTGGGTGGTAAAGCAGGCTTAGTTATTACTGGGGGCTTAATTGGTGCTTTCGGTATTTCAGGAGCGGCTGTAGCTCAATTGAAAGTTATGAACAGCATGTTTGGTGAATTAGTAAAACAACAGGGGGTTTCCATGTATGCCTGGGCTGCCGCCTTAATTGTTGGCTCTCGTGTTACAAGCCTGATTTATCCTGGTCCTAATATGTTCGGTGCTACAGGGTTTGCACAATCAAATGATATCAAGTCGGTTTTACGTAATGGGTGGCTGGTATCTGTGGCTCACTGTTTAATATTAGTATTATTTGCTGTTTTTATTTCTTAAATTAACAACGCACTTATATATGCAGAATACTATTAGAAAAAATGAAGACTAAAAATAGAAGAAGTGCGTCACAAATGTTGGTCTAACATTTGTGACGCACTTCAATTAGAAGACCGCGCAAGGGGGTAGCGATTAGTTCCCAGCGTATAAATTGTTTAATAGTTGATAAAGAAGTTACAAAGAGGTCCAATTTTTCTTTGCGGTGTAGATGTCTGGTTAAATATATGATAACATACTATAATATAAGGAAATGAATTTTTGGAGATAGATATTTATGCGTAAATTTAAACTTATTTTCCTTATATTGGGGCTTTTAGTTTTGTTTTGCTGTTTTGGTTGTGGTTCGCAACCACCTAGTAAGCCGGATGCTAATGTTGGAAAATGCACAATAAACTATGTAAATGATAGCCAACGGATGAAGAGGGTTACTTTTTCCGGGGGTTATTTGCGTTCTTCACCAGAGATATTAAAAGACAATATTGTGGCGGCAACTCTTAGTGGCAGTAAGGGAATTATTTATGGTGATCGTCAAATTGATAAGGTTGAGTGGGCTAAAGTGACGACCCGTGAGGGTACTACAGGTTGGTATAGTGTAGAACCAAAACTTATTGACGGTAAAAAGGTAGTTCTGCCTCTTGATATTATGGAAAAAACATATAGTACCACTTACCCCCAGATTTATGGCGTAGCAGAAAATGTAGCCGATAAAATAAATGGAGAAATTCAAAACTATTTATCGGTTTTTAAATATGTAGTAGGGCCTGTTGGCAATAACTTGCATTGCAGAGTGACTTATAATAAAAATAATATTCTGAGCATTTTATTTGAAAGTCCTTTCGTGAGTTATCGCATTTATCCAAAAGAGGATGTTAATAATATAGAATTTTGGGACAATGTTAAAAAGTATTGTTATGTATCTCCTCTCATATCGGATGCACAACCCAACGTTTTGTATGCTGAGCGTTCTGATTTACAATATGGTCTGGTCTTTGATTTAAAGACTGGCAAAAGATTGAGTTATCAAGATTTTATGCTACATAAACAAGAGGAAGAAGTCGCTGATTTATTGTCTAAATTAGGCAATGACGCAAGTATTCAAAGTGAAAATTTTTATATTACAGAAGATAAGGAAATAAAAGTTTTTGTGTCTCACAATGGAATGAATCCAGGAAGAGTGACCTTGGATTTAACATCATTAGGCATCAAGAAGTTTTAAATGGGTGAAAGTGGAGATGGGTGAATCTCATGCAGTTGAGGAAGACCTTAATTGGAAGCGTAATTTAATAGTTTTATGGTGTTGTGTTTTTCTGGTGTGTGCCAGCTATACTATGGTTATCCCCTTTTTGCCGTTATTTCTTCTAAAGGAACTGCAATTACCAGTGGGAGTTGCTAAAATGTGGTCGGGCGGCATTATTGCTATTACCTTTGTCTTAGCGGGGATTATGGCACCTTTTTGGGGAGCAAGAGGGGACGTTATAGGCCAAAAGAAAAATGCTCTACGTGCAGGAATTGGCTTAGGTCTTTGTTATTTCCTGTCGGGGATGGTTTCAACCCCCTTACAACTCTTAGGTGTCCGTTTGCTAACAGGTATTATTAGTGGCTTTGTGCCTGCATGCATGACAATGGCATCTTCTTCTCTACCTGAAGAAAAGACCGGTTGGGGAATGGGTCTTATGCAAACAGCTAATTTTAGCGGTAGTATTATGGGACCGCTTTTGGGTGGGTTGCTTGGTACTTGGTTCGGTATGCGCATGTCATTTTTTGTTGCTGCTATTTCTTTACTTGTGGCTACAGCAGCTATTTATTTTATGGTTCATGAAAAGAAAAATACAAAAGCTACAAATATGCCAACTAGTGTAAAGACTAAAGATTTGTTAAATGATTTACGGAAGGAATTTGCCAACAAAACATTGCTGTATATTATGGGGCTTTTTGCTATTGTTAAGGCTTGTACTATGGTTATTCAACCGTTGCTTACTATTTATGTCAGCGAGCTGCTTAATGATGCACCCTCAGCAGTGGGGATTTCAGGGGTTATTTTATCTTTAGCTGGTATTGCCGGTATTATAGCAGCTCCTTTTTGGGGTAATCAAGGACAGGCATATGGATATGCAAAAATGCTCTCCTTGGCTATGATTCTTGCAGGTATTACTAATCTATTCCAGCTTACCCTTCATAGTATTTGGCTATTTGCGGCGGTATATTTTATTTATGGGTTGTTCTTAGCAGGAGCAGCACCAAACTTATTATCCTATGTAGTACAATCCACAGAAACTAATGAGCGAGGTAAGGCTTTTGGCTTAACAACGTCTGCAGACCAATTGGGCGGGGCTATTGGCCCGTTGGCGGGAGGATTTTTGGGGGCATATTTAGCTATTGACGAAATATTGGCATTAACAGGAGTTATATTAATACTTGCCGGTATCCATATTTATGTGCGTAAGGTTAAAATGTTATAGCAATAAGCTTGTTTAGACACTAATAAATGTATTATAATAGTATGTAATTATTTAAGGAGGCATTAGTATGATTGTATTTTTTGGTAAAAAATATCCGGAAATTGATAAACAAGCTTGGGTTGCTGATGGTGCGGCTGTAATTGGTGCTGTGAAAATGAAAGAATATAGCAGTGTTTGGTATAATGTTACTGCGCGTGGCGATGTAAACAGAATTGAAATTGGCGCATATAGCAATGTTCAAGATAATAGCTGCCTGCATGTGTCAGATGATTTTGGCTGTATTATAGGGGATTACGTTACTGTTGGTCACTGTGCTACTTTGCATGCTTGTACTGTTGAGGATAAATGTCTTATTGGTATTGGCGCTACTGTTTTAGATGGGTCTGTAATTGGCACGGGTAGCATTATAGGTGCTGGTTGCCTAGTAACCAGAAATACTGTTATACCTCCGAATTCATTGGTTGTAGGCGTTCCCGGCAAAATCATAAAAACTTTACCGCCGGAGCATTTGGCGGATATTTACGCGAATGCACTAAAATACAAAACTTTGTGGGCTGAACGTTATGGATTTTTACCCGATAATGCCGGTGAGCGCTATGATGGGCATAAGATAGTTTAATATTACATAATGGGAGACGATTGGATATCGTTCCTTGAGGGAGAAAAGATGGCGGAAAAAAAGGAAAATAAATTTTTACGAAATAGTCGTGACGAAGAAGGCGGCTATTTTGGTTTAGGGCGCATGATAGATTTTTCTGACGGAGTTACTAGAATTGCGTTAATGCTTACAGCACTTAGCGCTATCGCCGGGACGCTTTTTAAAGTAATGCAAGGTGATAGTTCGGATAACGCCACATATTTCGGTTTAAATGTCGCTATGCAGTTTTTCTTTGTGTGGTTGCTGGCACAAGAGCTGGATCCAGATAGAAAGCTTGGGGGCATTATTGGCGGAGGAATTTCCATCGTAATGGCCATTACTTTGGGAATCGGCAATGTGTTAACACTTTTGTGGTTGGTATTTATTCTGCGCTTGATTAGTCAGACTTCTGGATGCAGGCACAGAATTGGTGATAATGCGATTTTGATTATAGTTTCTTATTTTTTAGGAAAAGATGGCTTGTGGCTTTATCCTACTTTGACAGGTGTTGCCTATGTTATGGAGAGCCAGCTTAAAGGTGGTTATTTCCGCAGTTTATATATTGGTGGTTTAGCTTTTGCTGTTACGGCAACAGCGAATATAACCAATGAACCCGTAGTAATTAGCAGCATATATTTATATCTAATGGCAGTTACCTTTATTTTGTTTTTGCCGGCTATTTCTATGGCTGCAGTGACTAAATTTAAGGGAGAAAAAAATGGTGTTCGGATTAATCCGAGACGCCTGCAAGCTGCACAAGGGTTGTTTTTGGTATTCAATTTTCTTTTGGCTTGGTTTCATGGGGATCAGGTTGCACTGGACATGGCACCGGCTTGGGCAGCGGCTATGGGTGTAGGAGCATACTTATTGTCTATGGCAGTACAAAAAGCAATCTTTGACAAAAAAGAAAAGGAGTAAGACTATGAGCGAAAACAGAAAAGTAAGCATTAAAACTAATATGGGTACTATTGTCGCTGAGATGTTTGAAGACAAAGCACCAAAAACAACAGAGAATTTTATTTCTTTGGTTAACAAGGGATTTTATGATGGAGTGGTTTTTCATCGTGTTATTGATGGTTTTATGATTCAAGGTGGAGATCCTACCGGTACTGGGATGGGTGGACCTGGTTATCAGATTCCTGATGAATTTGGACCTGGACTAACACATGATGATGAAGGCTATTTTTCTATGGCAAATGCCGGACCTAATACCGGTGGCAGTCAGTTCTTTATTACATTGGCTCCAACGCCTTGGTTAGACGGACATCATGCAGTTTTTGGCAAGGTAGTAGAGGGAATAGATGTTGTTCGTAAAATCGGCGTAGCAAAGACCGATTTTCGTGATCGCCCTGTAACCGAAATTGCCATGGAAAAAGTGGAAGTAGTGAAATAAGTGTCAGCCTATGTTTACATGATCCGCTGTCAAGATAATTCCTTATATACAGGCTGGACCAATGACTTGGCTGCAAGAATGAAGAAGCATGCCAGTGGTAAAGGTGCCAAATATACCAAAACTTTCACAGCTGTGAAGCTAGTATATTTTGAAGAAGTTGCAGATAGATCAGCAGCTTTAAAGCGTGAATATGCATTAAAGCAACTTAAAAAGGAAGATAAAGAAGCCCTAGTATCCACCATGAATAGCGAATTGTTAGAAAAAACTGTCATTTCAAATTAAGCAAATAAAATTCTTTTTTATTTGCTTGCTAAAGCAGAAACAGCGTGTTATAATGACAGGGTAGAAAAAAGAAGGACTAACGGATTTGTGCGGCTTCGGTCGTGCGAGAACTTTGGAAATTATTTTTTTCGGAAATTTTTATTTTTTAGGAGGCCAAGAAATATGACTGGCAAAGTAAAATGGTTTAACGCAGAAAAAGGTTATGGTTTTATCGAACGTGAAGATGGTGGCGACGTATTCGTACATTTCTCCGCAATCCAATCCGATGGTTTCAAAACCCTCGAAGAAGGTCAATCTGTTGAATTCGACGTTGTCGAAGGAAACCGCGGTGAGCAAGCTGCAAACGTTGTTCGTCTGTAAGATATAGCGGGTTAAAAGGGCAATTACTGAAACACAGATATAGTAATGCAAACGTAGATACAACGAGCTTTATGAGCAAGTAAGTATTTAGAATGTAGTACCTTGTAAGTGAAAGTAGTATCACCCTTTACTTCTATTACGTTTCTATGAGCACCGTATCCTTCGGGAAAGGCGCGATAGAGACCACAAACGACAAAAACAAGAAGCACGCCCTTGTGGCGTGCTTTTTTGTTGCGTAAATATATATTGTATTATGCCTTTAATGAAGTCGCTGTTTTAACTAAAAAAATAGGTTCTCTGTCAAATGTTGGGGTGACTCCCTAAAATGTTCACTCAGTGAGGAT
>VSSQ01000626.1_pt1 | contig 19989 bp, 18 predicted proteins | sample 4763081 | NCBI WGS metagenome assembly VSSQ01 (sample SAMN12137344, study PRJNA551015) | bioreactor metagenome | isolation source: SDC9 anaerobic chlorinated ethene degrading culture | place: USA: Knoxville, Tennesee | collected 2015-01-01
CCGAATGACCGTATTTTCCTGAACGGCGAAACAGATTTCGCCGGCCCGATGGCATTGACTTTTGCCCTCTACCACCGGCATTCCTATACAGGCTGCAAGCCGGGTATCGGCGATGTCATAATGGGCACTACCGCGCTGATGGCTGATTACAACAATATTCGTAAGGAAAGCCACGTCAAAGAAAAGCTGGTAGATCTTATCAGTGTTGCCGAATTGGTCTACGCCGCCGGGATTGCCGCGGCCGTCAAGTCCAAAAAAGCCGCTTCCGGCACCCAGGTGCCCGATGTCACATATGCAAACGTAGGCCGCCGTCACGCCGGTCACAATATTTATCACGAGTACAACATTCTCTGTGATATCGCCGGCGGGCTGCCCGCTACTCTGCCGCAGCCAAAGGATTATAACAATCCCGAAGTAAGTGATTATATCAAAAAATATATAACGAGGCGCGAAGGCGTCAGTTCAGAAGATATGTACAAGGCCTACCTCTTCTGCTCCGATATTCTCACCGGCGAGCTTTTCCAGGTGCTGCTGGTAGCGGGTGTCCACGGCGGAGGCTCTCCCATCATGGAGGATATCGCAATCATGGGCACTTATGACCTTAAGTCCAAAAAGAAACTGGCTGAGCATTTGGCCGGAATCAAGAGCGAATAATGACCCGCCGGGCGGTGCCGCATCTTTACTTTCAATCGCCGATGGTGTCTGCTTGGAGTTGCGGAATCTATAGGTAAAAATGCCGAAAGGGACGATGTATCGTGATAAAAACCAGGTTTACCGAATTGTTAGGGATTCAATACCCGATCATGCAGGGCGGAATGCAGCATCTGGGTGTTGCAGCCTTTGCCTCCGCAGTGAGCAACGCCGGAGGCCTGGGAACAATCAATATATCCTGTTTTCCCGATCCGGACTCTTTCCGTGAGGAACTCATCCGCATGAAGGCCCTGACCGTCAAACCTTTCGCGGTAAATATCTCCCTGTTGCCCGAGCTAACAAAAGGCGATGAAATTAAGCGTTATATCGAGATATGCGGCCGTGAGAAGGTAGCGGCCCTTGAGGTCAGCGGCGGTGATCCGTCACAGTTCATGCCGGCCATAAAAGGTTATGGGATAAAGCTCATTCACAAGTCCCCCAGCATTAAAATAGCGCGGCGGATGGTTGAAAAAGGGGCTGATATTATCACGATAATCGGTTATGAAGTGGCCGGACATCCCAGTATGGACGGGATCGGAACCATAGTCATGGCCAACAGGGCTGCTTCGCTGCTCGATGTCCCAGTCCTGGCGGCCGGCGGGATCGCGGATGGGAAAGGCCTCGCCGCCGCCCTTTCACTGGGCTGCGAAGGCGTCGTAATGGGTACTCGTCTTGTGGCGACCGCAGAATGTCCAATTTCCCAAAATCATAAGAACTGGATTGTTGACCACAGTGAACGGGACAGTGTCCTGATCTTAAAAAGCATAAAAAACATGATGCGTACCGCCAACAATGAAACTGCCCGTCAATGTATCGGCATGGAACAAAGAGGGGCGGCTTTGCCTGAACTGATGCCTCTTATTTCCGGCAAGCGGGGTAAGGAAAGTTATTTGAGCGGTAATGTTGAGGAAAGTATATTCTGTGTCGGTCCGGCGATGGGGCTGATAAACGGCATCCCTTCGGTGCAGGAACTGCTGGACGGCATGGTGGCTGAGGCCCAGGCCATCATCCGCCGCCTGCAGACGCAGATTAATCCGGGGGAGTGAATCATGTATCAGGACATTTTATTGACCGTTGAAGAGCGGGTGGCCACCATCACAATAAACCGGCCCCAGGTAAGCAACGCCCTTTCAAAAAATTCCTATCTTGAAATTCTAAACGCGATTGAAAGGTGCGAGTCGGACGAACATGTCGGCGCTATCGTCATAACCGGAGCGGGCAAGAACTTTTCAGCGGGAGGGGATATTTCCAGCTTTAAAAAGCTCATCGACAGCGGTACATATCTGCAGCAGGAAAGTATCATTCAGGCAGGCTACATGTCCAAAAAAATCCGTCGTTGCAGCAAGCCAGTGGTTGCAATGATCAACGGAGTCGCAACCGGAGCCGGGCTTAGTATCGCGCTCGCATGCGACTTCAGAATCGCCACACCAAGCTCAAAGCTGATTATGGGGTTTATCAAGATCGGCCTGTCCGGCGATACCGGGAGCATCTATTTCCTGAATAAACTGGTGGGAAATGCCAAGGCTACCGAGCTGATCATGACCGGTACCCCAATTACAGGGGAAGGGTCCCTGCAGATTGGCCTGGTCACGAAGCTCGCAAAAGATGGGGCGCTGAAAGAGGAAACATACGCATTTGCAAAGAAACTGGCTAACGGTCCTCTTGTGGCGTTAAAAAAGCAAAAGGAAATTATCAACAAGTACTTTTATGCGGAGCTTGATGCGTTCTCGAAGGACGAAGCGGACGCAATGGCAATCTGCTCCAGAACTGCTGATTTTGCGGAAGCCGTCAACGCTTTTTTGGATAAGCGTCCGCCTAGATTCGTAGGAAAATAACAGGACAACAGCTTAATTGGAGGGAATTTAATGGAACACAGAATGCAGGATATCATTATTCCGGATTTTGACTTGACCGGAAAAGTAGCCGTTATCACCGGCGGCACCAAGGGCCTTGGCTACGGCATGGCGCTGACGCTGGCTCATTATGGTGCGGATGTGGTGGTTGCCAGTCGCACAGAGGCAGATTGCCAGCGTGTTGCCAAAGAAATTAAAAGCCTGGGCAGAAGATCTGCCGGTATTATGGCTGACGTAACAAATGTGGCCTCCTGTGACGCAATGATTGAAAAAGCTGTTGCGGCAATGGGGAAGATCGATATTATGATCTGCAACGCCGGTGTGGGTTCTACCGCTGTTGCCACGGACATGACTGAGGAACAGTGGGATTACGTCAACGACGTGGATATTAAGGGTGTTTTCTTCAGTGCGCGGGCTGCCGCCAGGCAGATGATCGCGCAGGGCACCGGCGGCAAAATTATCTGCATCTCCTCCGCCGCGGCGATGGGCGGCTCCAAGGGCATTGCTCATTACTGCGCCGCGAAGGCTGCGGTTGTCAATTTAGTCAAAGCGCTTGCCATTGAATGGGCGAGGTATGGCATCACCGTAAACGCAGTTTGCCCGGGGTATGTGCCGACTTCGATCAATGAAAAAACCCTGAGTAATGAAAAGGTAAAGGAGCGCATTGAAAAGCACGCTCTTGTCAGACGTCTTGGCCGGATTGAAGAAATCTCCGCGCCTGTGCTTTTATTGGCATCCAATTTCTCCGGTTATATAACAGGAACATCCATTCTGGCAGACGGCGGTGGCAGAGCATAATGGTTCCCGCCGAAATTGAGGATATCTTCTGTAAATACATTAATCCTTTGCTTGCGAAGCATGGCGGAATCGCGTTTCCCCTTACTTATGAGAATAACGTTGTTACAATAAGACTTGGAGGCGCTTGCAGCGGATGCCTCTCCGCCAATGAAACTTTGAACAACCTAATCAAAGACAACTTGGTAAAACGGTGCCGCAAATATGTGGTGGACGATGTGGTCATTACGGAAGATGTAGATCCTGAAATGTGGAAGATGGTACAGAATATATTAAGAAGGGGAAAAAATTATGAGTGACATTTTGCTGACCGATTCGCAAAGAGATCTGCAATTAATGTTCAGAGAATTTGCAAAAAAAGAAGTAATGCCTATTTCAGCGCAATACGATGAGAAGGGGGAATTCCCCCGAGAGATCTTTAACAAGGCGGTAGAAATGGGATTGACTACACTTGGCGTCCCTGAAAAGTTCGGTGGCAGCGGGGAGGGCGCACTGACTGGAACACTGCTGGGCGAAGAATTAGGCTATGCCGATGCCGGGTTCGCCGTAGCGGTAGGCGCCTGTAACCTAGCAACCATTCCCGTGATGATGGGCGGCAATGAAGCACAGGTTAAGAAAGTGGCAGACCTTTTGCTCCATGGCGGGATGACAGCCTTTTGCCTCACAGAAGCTGAAGCGGGTTCCGATGCAGCCGCTTTGCGCACTACAGCGGTGAAAGATGGAAACGACTATATCATCAACGGCTCCAAAGTATTTATCACCAATGGCGGTGTGGCCGATATGTACACCGTGTTCGCTACCGTTGACAGGTCCTTGGGCGCCAAGGGCATTACAGCGTTCTTGGTCGACAGGAATTCCCCCGGACTGTCGGTGGGGAAAGAAGAAAATAAAATGGGCATCCGGCTTTCCAACACCACGGAAGTGGTATTTGAGGATGTTCGCGTATCTGCTGAAAATATAGTGGGCGGCGTTGGAAAAGGTTTGAAAATCGCGCTTGGTACGCTGAGCCGTACCAGAGCGCAAGGCTCCTCCGCCGCGGTCGGCATCTGCCGCAGGGCGATTGAGGAATCCATGAGATATGCAAAACAGAGAGTAACCTTTGGCAGGCCGATCATCAAAAACCAGGCTATTCAGTTCATGCTGGCCGATATGGAGATCCAGACCGAAGCTGCGCGTCAGCTTGTCCGCCATGCCGCCAGAATGGTGGATAAAGGAGTGATTGATGCAAAGCAGGGTTCCATTGCCAAGACCTTCGCGGGCGACACAGCGGTAAAGGTTACCACCGACGCTATCCAGATTTTCGGTGGGTATGGATACAGCCGTGAGTACCCGGTTGAAAAGCTGCTGAGAGACGCAAAGATTTATCAGATTTTCGAAGGTACCAATCAGATCCAGAGAATGGTCATTTTCGGGAATATGATAAATCAATAATACTCTCAAATACGAATCGGGTTATGGATTGAGCTTGTGTAGTTACTTCCCCAATGCCCAAAAATGCATTATGTATCATAGGTTGGGGTACATATATATAAAATATTTGCTGCATCCAACCGTAGAAATTTATAAAAAAGAGAAATCCTGTAGTTTCAATAACTACAGGGTTTCTCTTTTGAGCTTTCGGGTAGATTAAAACTACCGACCTCTGTTTTCTATTTTACTGTCCTATCTGGGGTAGCATATTTCTAAGGTGGCAACGTCAGAAACTCTGACAAGTTTGTTACTCTGCATACCTTTTTTATCATTTTGATTGTAGCCCAGTCGGTAATGCATAAATCCGGAGTAAGCTCAAGAAACTGATCGTCTGTTGGTGTCTTGACAAAACGGCGAAGCTGCTCTATGGGCAGTGGCTCAAGTAACGGGCCTTGGTCCACAAGCGGCGTGTGTGTCCCCAAGTTGCGATAAACTGCTCCACTCGCAATCTTCCGGCAACCTGAAGATATTGGCCTTGATTGGGTTCTGACGATTAATCCTGCGGAGCATAACATGATAGGTACCGTTTTCGTTCTTTTCCTGCGTTGCTCTTGGCATAATATACATAATATAGCATCTGGGGTATCCACAATCAAGACGAATGAACCGGCCCTTTGTCTTCAGTGTAGGGTGGCCACCGGAAACGACGGCCTGGTTTTGTTACGCTTTTAGTCCGCTGTACTTCCTAAGGGTTCACGCTAACCGTCCCCTTGTCTTCGCCACCCACTGGGATCGGCAAGTCCCCGGTGGCGGCAAGTTTGTGTTGAAAAAAATTGACCCTTGTGCTTGAATAAGCTAAGACCTTCAAATTACTTTTTGTTTTTTTTCCAGTATTGATAGATAGTAAGCGCGATCACAATATAGACCGGAATCGAATATCTTATTGTTCTGTATAATGCGTATTTTAACGACAGTCTAAGCACTTGATCCTGTACTGCTATTTCTAATGCTAGAAAAGTCAAAAAAACAAACAAAACCAATAAAACGGATACAAAAAGAAATAAAAATAAGTACTTCTTTCGGTCAGAGTCTGCTACCTTTTTTGAAAACCCTGTTCGGTTTGAAAAAATTGAAAATGGGACTATTAAAGAACACATAATCAATGCTAACACGATCGGAGACAAATTCATAATGCGTTCACTCCTAATTTATGGGTACAATGTAACTGAAATTTGGGCCTACTAGATTTAAGAATTCATTCGAGCTGTCCGGAGAAATTGCTACTTCAATAAATACCCCATCATCCACTGTATAAATTAATGCTGTTGTGGCTTGAACTATATCATAACCAGCTGATGCTGTAGAAAAAAGAAATGATTCTGCTAATGACACCGCAACTATACTATCCCCAGGGCCAGTGAGTGCTGTCGCAGATGATACGATACTGCCATGACAATAGTGGCTGAGGCAGCAATATCCAGACCTGCCTTCCCGATAGCGCGAGCGTATAGGCCAATGCTTCTCCGCATTCGTATTTTGTATACGTCATGTATTTTGAGGCATTCTGTACTATGCTAATTGCATTGTCAACCTTAACACGCGCAAAGCCTGCCCACGCATCGGCGTTAGCATTTAATGCATTATAATAATCTTCCGCTGTGCCTTCGCTATCGAGGATTCGATCGGCCCAGGCCGGAACAGGATCATTTCCAGAGCGGTCAACGTACTTGACAGGATTATTGTAACAGCAAGTCTAGAGGTTAAGGCTTAATAGGTCGATAATTTCCTGTCCATTTGGCATTTCATTTGTTGTGCTTCGTAGCCTATCCTCTGCAAGGAAGCGTCCTATCATGGGTCATAGTCTCGCGCGTAAATAATACGTACCACTGCTTAAATCATAATACTCCCCGCAATACCGGAATGGGTTGGTGTCAGAAGCACTGGGGTCCTTCTCGTTGCCGAAAGCGTCGTAGTCATACTCCTTTGTAACCGTTCCGGACGCGCCCACAAGCTGAGTCACGTCGCCGTGGCCGTTGTAGAGATAGTAATTTGTCGCGCTTCCTATAATGGAGCAGACCAGATTGATGCCCCGGACGTACTTCGCGGTGACCGAGCCGCCGGAAAGCTCCAGAACCACATTATTACCGTCCAGCACAAAGTCGGTTTCGGTGTTACATACTGTCTTGGACAGCCGCAGACCGGAGGGAGCATAAGTATAAATTACGTTTGTGCCATTTACATCGGTTTCCACCATTTGGTTAAAACCATTATACCTGCTGAGCTCTCCGCCCGCAATCCCTTCCGTCAAGGAAAAACTTTCTGTTCCCATACCGGCTGCGACAGTTTCAGAGGCTTTGGAGATCTGGTTCCCGTCTAGGGTATAGGTATAATCATACTGAGACAGCACCATTTGGCTGCTGTCCGTATTGATCAGTGTGGTCAGCAGGTTGGCCAGGCTAATTGACCGCGTTATACCCAACGGCAAATTGATTGAAATGAGTGGTCGTAAAGGTCACGGCGTCTGTCGCGGCGTCGTAATGCCCGTTGGGAACGCAGGTCAGCTTTCCGCTGCCGTCAAGATACCAGATCAAAATGCTTTCGGGGCTTTTAAGTTCCTCCGCTGTCGGTGTGTAGGGAACAATTTCACTAAAAATCGGCAAAAAAAGAGTCTGACGCTTTCGCTCAGACTCTCAAAGATATTTTGTTTTTGTATGCCCGTTTAAAGACGTTTATCTAACCGGGAAACGCCGGCGCGCCACCGCCATCAGCTCCGCCCGGCTTGCCCTACCCGCCTTTTTCAGAATTTTGTTGACGTGGGTTTTCACGTGGCTTCAACCCGATGACGGTTACTTCCTCGTTTTCTGCAACGCCTGCAGGAAAATATCTGTCTCCTGCTGGCGAATGATCTCTTTTGCACTTTGCTCGCCAATCGTCCCCTGAAAGCCGCGGATAATGGCGATTGGCCGTCCCTCATCTCCCTGGCCCATCACCAAAGTCGCTGCGGCTGCCAGTTCGTCTGCATAGCACTCAACCGAACTTTCCATGACGCGTCCGACGCGGTCCTTTTTACCGATATAGCTCTTCAGGGCAACAATGCCGCTGGCACCCACGGCAATCCCGCACGCACCGTTTCGGAAGGACCGGCCGTGCGTATCGCAGATAATTGTTCCGATCCGGATGTTCAGCCTGCGCTCAATCTCCCCACGGATTTGCGCTGCGGACAGATCGGGATCCAGTGGCAGCGTTACCGCGTGGCCCGGTTTAGTATTGGAACAATCAACGGCAGCATTTGCGCAGACAAAACCCCTATGGTGGCGGCAAATCATCGGTCCATTGGCTCTTTCTGCCCAAAGCACCTCTTCGCTCTCGTTCAGAATCAGCTGAATGAGAGCCGGTTCCTTTCCCAATAGAACGCCATATTGTACAGCCTTTGGAGAAGGGGTTATCTCCCGCAGGTCAAACATGCGGCTCTCCGCCTTTGACACAACCTTATGGGATATCGCGATAATATCACCAGTTTGCAGCGGAAAATCCGCCAATGAAGTTAAGATTCGTTCCGCGATGGAATCTCCCCGTTCAATTTCCGGAAGATTCTCTGGCGCATAGACACTCAGATGTACCATAAATTAAAAGTCAGTCAGCTTGATGCCAATATGCTTACTACCATACCTCTTGTTCATTCCAATCAGCATGGGCGTCAAGCTTTCTACCGTCGATGACAAAGCCAGCGAACCGGCATCGTATGCATTCAGCCCAATGCTGCGTGCCAGGTCAATCACCTGAGCCTTCAGTTCGGCGTTGTTTGCAACAATCAGCGTGTCCGCGTGAAGATCATTACCCAACTCCGACAGCAAAACGGCAGAAACCGTATGAAAGCCGGAGGCCACACGGCAGTTTTCGCCTAAAACGGCTGCTGTCTCCAAGGCGTTGGAGCCCTCCGCCGGCGGAGCATAACGCAGGGGATTAAATGCCATGGGGATTGTAATGTCCAGGACCAGCTTGTCCTTTAAAACCTCTCTGAGCGATTCCAGTGTCGCTCTGTGTCCGGCGGAAGGCACGGAAATCACCGTCAGTTCGGCCTGATGGGCTGCAGTCATGTTGTCCTCGCCTGCAAACACGCCGCCGGGGACTACCGTCTGAGCCTGAGCAACCGCGGCGAGAGCCTTCTCACGTTGTCTGGATCCGATAATAATCTCGTTTCCCGCTTTTGCAAAACGGAGCGCGAGACCGTATCCCATATCGCCGGTACCGCCGATTACTGCAATTTTCATTCTGACACCTCATTAAAAATGCTTGTTTTTCATTCTTCTCCGTCAATCGTTAATGCTGCCGACGTAGGGAGCAGAATTGCACAATTTGATAAATATTCTTCATTCCGATGGTATACCAATTGAAATGCAAAGTCAATCCTATTCCAGTAAATTCGGCATATTCAGCCTGTTTACCAACCTATATGAATAAATAAAAGAAAAAAGTTATAATTAGATATTGAAAAATAATTATCATTTCTGTTATAATAGGCTAGATTAAATTGTGGCTTCTCGCCGAAATGATGTTTTAAGGAAAATCAAATGAATAACAACAAAATCAAACGACTTGTGTTTGTGGCGCTTACCGGAGCTTTGGTATTGCTGCTGGCAAAGACAACCAAATTTCCTCCCTTTCTCCAGGCGCCATATTTGAAGCTCGAGTTCGGCGAGATCCCGCTGTTGCTACTGTTGATGCTCGCCTCCAGTGGGATGGCGCTAGAAGCGCTGGTTTTGAAAGAGCTTCTGTCATTTTTCTTGTTTGGATCAAATTTCTTGGCTCTGATCGCCGATTTTGTCGCCTGCGGCACCTTTCTTGTCGTTTTTTCCCTTGTATGGAGAAAGGGTGGCGGAATTAGGAGGATCCTTTTGGCGACTATTATCGGTACTGCCGCTCGAATGCTCATTTCCATTCCGGATAATCTGATTATTCTTCCTCTGCAGTACGGTACGCCGATCGTCGGCGTCTGGACGCAGATGATATATATCTTACCGTTTAACGCTCTGAAATCCATTCTGGATGGCGCCTGCATTCTGATTGTTTATCCGCGAATCAAAAAGCCGCTTGAAAGATACTTTATCGGCTTAACATAAGTACATAAAACTCAGCCGCTTGCGGCAATAAAAATCCGGCTGATGGGGGAGGCGTGTTTCATTGACGGACCACGAATTAATAGAATCCTACATTCCGCTCGCAAAGTTTATCGCTTCGATTTGCAGTCCAACCTGTGAGGTGGTGTTACATGACCTGGATGACATTGACCATTCAATCGTCTATATCTCCAATGGCGAGCTGACAGGCCGCAAGGTGGGCGACGGCCTGATTAACTTTTCTATCTCGGACTATGAGAACAGCCAGCAAGACTATATTTCCAATTTACCCAGCAAGGTCACGACCACAAACGGAGATATTGTTCGCTGTTCCTCTTACAACATTCTGAACAAGAAAGGGAGAATCATCGGCTTCCTGGGGGTCAATCAGAACCTGACAGAACTGTATGCTCTGCGTTCCAAGCTTGATATTCTCCTGAATCTCTTCCCCGCCCAGGAGGTTGAGGAAACGAATCCCAGCCAGGCCATCTCCGCAAAAAAAATGGTGGACACATATATTGAGGATGCCCTTAAGAGCATCGGCTGCAGTGATGTCGCTCAGCTCACAAAGGATGACCGCCGTAAAATTATTGATATTCTGGCGCAGAAAAACATTTTCATCATCAAGGGCTGCGTCAATATCGTCGCCAAGCGGCTGCGTATTTCAGCTCCGACAATCTACCGTTATATTGGTGAGGTCCGCGGCGAGGACTGAGTATTTTCCTGCAAGCACCTTGAAAAAGGCAACGTTATCCTAAAATAGATCCATCTGTCCGCCGACAGATGGATTAAAAACTTTCAAAATCTGGAGGGCGCTTAAATGAAGAAAAAAATCAAATTTGGCTTAGCAATTCCAACCGGTACCGAGGGGTTGATGGTTAACCTGCCGTATGCCTCGGCACGGGAAGTTGTTGATCTTTCCATTTTTGCAGAAAAAGTGGGGTTTGATTCCGTGTGGGGAAACGACCACCTCCACTCTCAGAAATATGTGCTGAAAGAATTCGGCCAGGATCCCCGTTATTATTCTCCGCTTCTGGAATTGGTTGCGATTGCCGAGCGCACAACTAAGCTGGAGGTTTGCACCGCTCTTTTGGTTGCGCCCTTCCGTCAGCCCGCAGTCGCCGCGAAAGAGCTCATTACGCTGGACCACCTTTCAGGCGGCCGAGTGAAAATAGGTATCGGCCTGGGGGCGTATCGTGAGGAATTTGAGGCTGAATTCGGCGAGAGAGCGGCCAATATGGTTCGCGGCAAGATGCTTGACGAAAGCCTTGAAATCATGAGCCGTCTTTTTAAAGAAGCAAGCGTTACCTATCACGGCGAGTATTTCTCCGTAAATGAGCTCAGGACTAATCCCAAGCCGGTTCAGAGTCCCTTCCCCTTCTACATCGGCGGCAACTCCGACAATGCCTTTGAACGTGTAGCCAAGTACGGCACCGGCTGGCTGCCTGCTCTGCTCACGATAGACGAGATCAGCCACGGCCTTGAAGGAATACAGCAGGCCTGTGAGAAACGCGGTCGTTCCATTGCTGAGATTGATGTTGCTCCGCAGTTCGGCATCAGCATGTGCAAGACCCATGAGGAGGCTCTGAAGAAATTCGAGGACTCCCAGCTGTATCGTCACGGCATCTCCCTGGCTAATTCCACCATGAAGGGCCGGGATGCGACCAACTATACGCAGCGCAATATCGTCGGTTCTGTGGATGAGGTCCTGGAGAAAATCAATACATACATTACGGCCGGCGTGACCCATTTTTCCGCGCTCACCTTCGTAGATAAGAACATTCAGGAGACTGAGGACTCCATGCAGTTCTTTGCCGAAGAAGTTTTATCCAAATTCAACTAAAGAGGTTTATCATGACATTAAAAGAATTTCGCCGCAGCCGTCTGCAGCTTGCGGCTAAGGAATCCGGCGCCCAGGTTCTGCTGGCATCCCTTCCTCAGAACATCACCTATACGACCAACGGTTACGTGAGCGTCAATCAGTTTGTGCTCTGTTCCACTCAGAGCTATGTCATTTACGTGCCTCAAACGGATCGTTTTATTTATGTTGTCGGATATGGTGAAATTCCCTCCGTCTTGGAGTTTGAGAATGGCAGTACCGAGATTTTCTCCTTTGGCTCCTTCCGTTTTTGCTACAACGAAAATTTTTCCGGAACCGCGCGTTATAAACAGTATGAGGCGGAAAACTTTGCTACACCCGAAGAGGCGCTGACAGCTGCCCTGAACGCTGCCGCAAAGCCCGGCGATCAGATTGCCTTTGACTACAGCCGTGCCCCCTATGCCGTTGCCCGCTATGTAAGTGAGCATGTCCATGGCGTCAGGTTTATCGATGGCGTACCGGTTTTTTCTGTTGCCAGAAGGATAAAATTCCCGGAAGAGATCGCCGGGATTGAAAAAGCTACGAACATCGCTGAAGACGGTCTGTTGGCCGCCCTGTACGAGTTCCGCCCCGGAGACACCGAGCAGGACCTGGAGCGCTCCTTCCTTAAGTATATCGGCACTCATGGCGCCCAGGAGATTTTCTTCGTCGCGACCGCCAATCTCCGGGCCGCTTATTCCGATACGGTCAATCAGCCCGCGCCCATTGGCAAAGGTAGCATGATCCGCTTTGATTTCGGCTGCAAATATGACGGCTACACGTCCGACCTCGCCAGAACAGCCTGCGTGGGCAAGCCGGATGAAAAGGTCAGCAGGTACTATGACGCCGTTTTTGCCGGTACGGTGGCAGCCATCGCGGCGGTCAGGCCCGGCGTACCTGCGGAGAACCTTTTCGAGATCGCAATGAAAACAACCCGTGAACGCGGAATCCCTCATTACAGGCGTCACCATGTTGGGCATGGCATCGGCCTGGAAATCTACGACTACCCTTCAATGGCTCCCGGCGACCATACCGTTCTGGAAGAAAACATGGTGATCAATATTGAAACGCCTTATTACGAATTAGGCTGGGGCGGTGTCCAGATCGAAGATACCGTTGCCATAACCGCGGACGGCTGCAGAGTTCTTGATCGTACCGATAAAGGATTGCTTGTCATCGACTAAGAATACTGCTTCCTAAAACTCACTGATTTGAATAAGATGCACCCGAAAAAAACCGCCGGCCAATGAGCCGGCGGTTTTTCAGTATCAATTTTCGCTGTCAGACCACATACTTTTCAAAGGGAGTCTCGGAGAGGTATCTGTCGCGGGTATCCACAATCGTGGTGACCACGTTCTTGCCGGGGCCCAGTAGCTTGGCAATGCGCAGGGCGACCGCCACATTCGCGCCGGAAGACATGCCGCAGAAGATTCCCTCTTCCTGGCAGAGGCGGTTGGCCATGGAGCGGGCTTCCTCGTCCCCCACACAGAAAATCTTGTCGGGATAGCCGTCGTCGAGCATCTTCTTAATGATGGATTCCTCGGTGACCCATTTTTTAAGGCCGATGGCGTCGGCGATTTTGCTCTTGGCGTCGGAGACGGCAAGCTGGCTGATATCCGCCTCGTCGCCGTTAAAGTCGATATAGGTCTCGCTGCCGCGGGGAACAACGCCGAAAATGATTTCGGGGCGCACGCCCTTCTGCACAAGCCCTTTGATCATACCGTAGAGCGAGGCGCCTGAGCTGACCGAGCAGCCCACCGCGTCGATCTTTCCGTCCAGCTGATCGTAAATTTCCCTGCCCATGGACTCTTGGCCGATGTAATTGTATTTGTTATAGATCTGGTCTACCCAGACGCAGTTCTCGTTGCTGTCCTCTTCCCGCTGGCAGTCCATCTTTGCTGAGAGGACATGGAGCAGATCGGGATCGTCCTTACCCAGCTCCGCAATCTGCTCCTGGGTCAGATAGATGGAGGGTTCGCTCGAAATGCCCACCTGGGGACCGTAAGCTTGGGTGATCAGCATTCTGGTATTCTTGCCGCCCTCCATCTGATAGCGGTAGAGATAGATTTTGGCCTTATAGCCCCTGGCCGCTGCGACCATGGCCACGGCGGGCGCCGTGTTGCCGGCAGACGCCTCTACAACCATGCCGCCCTCGCTGAGCTTCTTGTGGTTCCAGGTATCACCCCTCTCGGCGGCTTCCACCATGGCCAGAGCCATTCTGGCTTTATAGCTGCCACTGGGCTCCAGGTTTTCCAACTTGACAAAGACATTTGCGCCCGCATCCTTGCCCACACGGTTCAGCTTAAGGAGAGGCGTGTTCCCGATCGCTTCTGTAATGTTGTTGATATAGTTCATAAATCCTCCTCCGTGCGTGCACTCAATCACGCAAAGCTATATTTGATCCCGTATATTTCTCTATCCAATCGGTAATTTCACGTAGACGGCGCAGCCGCTGTTTGGGCCGGCCGGAGCGGCTCAATTCATGGTTTTCGCCCTTGAAAATACACATCCGCGCACGAATGCCGCGGTCCACCAGAGCGGTGTATATCTGCAATCCTTCCCCCAGCGGGCAGCGATAGTCTTCGGCGGAATGAATAAACAGGGTAGGCGTCCGGATGTTGCCCGCATATTTCATCGGCGAGCAGTTCCACATTTTTTCCGGCCCTTCAAATATTGTCGTGTCCATCTGATCCACGTTGAAGTCAAAACCCAGATCGGAAGTACCATAAAAGCTCAGCCAGTTGGATATGGACCGCTGGGATACTGCGCAGGCGAACCGGTTTGTGTTTCCTATAATCCAGTTGGTCATAAACCCGCCGTAGGAACCACCGGTGACCGCCAGGCGGGACTGATCAATCTGCGGATACTTCTCCAGAACCGTGTCTACAAATTTCATGAGGCTTTCATAGTCCACGGTACCGTACTTGCCGCGCATGGCAACGAAGTCGTTTCCGCGGCCATCGGAACCCACGGGATTGCAGAAAAACACAAAATACCCGCGGTTGGCCCAAACCTGCATCTCATGGTAAAAGGTCTCCCCGTAAGCGATCTTGGGACCGCCGTGGATATCCAGAATGCCGGGATAAGATTTGTTTGGGTCATAGTCCTTCGGCTTCAGAATCCAGCCGTCCAGGTTGTACTGCTGGAAAGAGAAAGAAATCCGCTCGTATCGGGCGATATACTTTCCCCGCAAAGCCGGTATGTTGAAGCCGCTCAGGCGGCCTTGCCCCTTACCATCCTTTGAAAAGCCGTAAAGCTCCTGCAGCCCGCAGCCATACATGCATGCCGCCAGTATAGTGTCATTTTCCTCGCACAGATCGAAGTCATCCATGGATCCGTTTTCCCGGACGACCTCGGAACGGCAGCCATGCTCGTCCATTCTCATGAGGCAGACGGAGCTGCGGATCGTGGCCAAATAATAGATGTCATTCCCGCAGACCTTTGCCAGTCTGGTTTTACCCAAACGGCAATCACTGCCGACAGCGGGATGAAGGGAATCGGGATTGTCTGAAAAAAGGCTGACCCTTCCGGTCTTGAGAGACACCTGGTAGAACATTGGATTTTCATTGTAGCCATACCGCTCCTGGGTACTGCCGGCAAACACCAGCCGGTCCCTGAAACCCAGCAGATATTCAATCTGGTATTCGGCACCGCCGTACAGGCAAACGCATTTCGCTTCTTCGGGTACGCAGCTGTAAATCTTCTGCCGGTAGCGCTTCTTGGTCTCAATGGCCTCGGCGCAGTAGTACACCTTTCCATCCAGAACGGTATAGGCGTTGACTTCTTCATTCGGAGCGCTCAGGCGAACCGCTTTCCCGTCGCGCCGGTCCACCATAAAAATCGCATTACGGGTTTTATTGATGTAGCCCAAACCGTTAAAACGGAAAGGCAGCTCATCGATTACCTGGAAATCGGATTCCTCGGCACAGAGCTTGGCCGCCTTGTTCCGCTCCTGCTTACTCATCCGATAGTAATCCGGATGATTTACGTCCGTCTTTCCAATGGCAACAAAATATCCGCTGTTCGCCACAGCCAATTCCGTAACGTCGAAAGGAAGCTCAAAAGCGCGCCGGGCCTCGCCTCCGAGGATACTGACGCGATAAAACACCGTGAAGATCTCTCCGGCCTTTTTCCGTTTCCGGTCCTCTGCGGTACGAACGTCGGGAAACAGAAGATGCTCCGAATCTTCCCAGCAGAAACTGGCTGCATCTCCCGCCGCTGTCAATGGAGTGGCTGTTCCGTTACGGTATAACCACAGATGGGTTTTATAGCCGTTTTTCTTTATATCCGCTGTTTTGACCAGAAATGCAGCCGCCCTGCCGAGCGGAGCATAGGAAACTCCGGATAAAAAACGATACTTGAGGAAATCCTCCAGTTCAACTGCTTTCATATGCTTATCCTTCCTGTCCGGTAATCATCTGAGCCTCCAGCCGGAAAGTGCTTTTTTCATGGGAAGCTCAGCCTAATTGTACAGGTGGCAGCTTACATAGTGGCCAGGGCTGACCTCCTTAAATTCGGGAACGACCTCCCGGCACCTTTGCATGCAGTGTGTGCAGCGCTCATGGAAGGTGCAGCCTTCCGGCGGATTGGCGGGATTGGGTACATCCCCTTCCAATACGATACGCTGTTTGTCCAGGTGAGGATCCGGAATCGGGATCGCACTGGTCAGCGCCTGCGTATAGGGATGCAATTTATGAGCAAACAGCTCCTCCGAACATGCCATTTCCACAATATGTCCGAGATACATAACCGCCACGCGGTCGCTGATGTATTTAACAACCGACAGGTCGTGGGAAATAAAGAGATAGGAAAGCTTCATCTCATTTTGCAGCTGCTTGAGCAGATTCAGCACCTGTGACTGGATGGAGACATCCAGTGCGGATACCGGTTCGTCACAAACAATAAAATCCGGATTCAGAAAAATAGCGCGGGCAATGCCGATGCGCTGCCTCTGGCCGCCTGAGAATTCATGAGGATATTTATGAGCATGATAGGGGGGCAACCCGACTCGGCTCATCAACTCCAGCACCCTCTCCTTGATCTCGGCGTCACTCATCTTGGTGTGCAGCTTCAGCGGTTCGGCTAAAGTCTTGTCGATGGTATAGCGGGGATCCAGGGAGGACAGAGGGTCCTGGAACATAATCTGCATTCTGGTCCGGTAAGCGCGCATCTGTTCCGGCTTGAGCTTGCAAATGTCCACGCCGTCGAACAGCACTTCCCCGGAGGTAGGCGTAATCAGGCGAAGGACCGAGCGTCCCAGCGTTGATTTTCCGCAGCCGGACTCTCCCACGATTCCGAGCGTCTCACATCGGTCGAGATGGAACGATACATCATCCACTGCCTTCACATAGCCGACGACCTTGTTGAAAAAGCCGCTTTTGATCGGGAAATATGTTTTTAAGTGATTGACCTGCAGGAGAGTATTTTTTGCTTCATTCATGTAAATACCCCTCCTTATACCGGAAGCATCTGCAGGTATGTCCGTTGCCGACGGCATACAACTCGGGCTTCTCCGTTTCACATGCTGGCGTCGCATACCGGCACCGCGGCGCAAAACGGCATCCCTTTGGCATCGCATAGGGCGGGGGGACAGTGCCTTCTATGGTATCCAGTATTTCCCTGTCCTCGTTGATCTTTGGGATGCATCTGAGCAGGCTCTGGGTATAGGGATGGCTGGGATGATCGAAGAGCTCCATAACCTCGGCGGTCTCCACGACATAACCGGCGTACATGACGATCACCCGGTCGCACATCTCGGCAACCACGCCCATATTATGGGTGATCATCAGAATGGCGGTGTTGTACTCCTTTTTCAGCTTTGTCATCAGTTCCAGGATCTGCGCCTGGATCGTCACATCCAGCGCCGTTGTGGGCTCGTCCGCTATCAGAAGCTTCGGACTGCAGGAAAGGCCCATGGCAATCATCACGCGTTGCAGCATGCCGCCGGAGAGCTCGTGGGGATAACTTTTCGCGATCATCTCGGGCCGGGAAATCCCAACGTCCTTCAGGAGACCGATCGATGTCTCCAACGCCTTTCTTTTGCTCATGCCTTTGTGAAAACGCAGTACTTCCGAAAGCTGATAACCAATTGTAAAAACCGGATTCAAACTGGTCATGGGCTCCTGAAAAATCATAGCCATATCTTGGCCGCGAAGGGCCAGGAGCTCTTTATACGGCAGTTTGCGCATGTCCCTGCCGTCAAAGACAATCTCACCTTCCACAACCCTGCCGATTCCTTTAGGGAGAAGCTGCATAATTGAAAGGGCCGTCACGCTCTTGCCGCAGCCGGATTCACCCACGATGCCCAGAGTCTCGCCGGGATACAGTTCCAGGTCCACGCCATCCACTGCGCGAACCTGGCTGTCGATGGTTTTAAACTCCGTGCACAGTCCCTTTACTTTAAGAATGGGTTCTTTCAAATTTATCACCTTTCGCGAATACTGCGCCCTTCTGCTAAAAAATGCGCCGTCCTTGCGGCGGCCCGCTTGAAACCGGGCCGCCGCAGGACCGTCAAGAACAATGAGATCAGGAAATAGACAGATACTGGAACCGCAGAGTTCCGTCGGGATAGTACACAAAGCCGCTTACGTTGTCACGGCCGCAGTAAGAAAAGCTGTACTGATACATCTCCGCAACGGGGCAGTCCTCAGCAAAGATATACTGCATCTCTTTATAGATGGAAAGGCGTTCTTCCTCCGTAGCGGAGGCTTCGGCCTTCTTATACAACTCGTCGAACTTATCATTGTGATAGTTGAAGTAGTTGTAGCTGGAGCTCTGGGTATACATGCAGTTCACAAGGTAGCCGGGATCGCCGATAAACGGATTGAAGCGGTTGAGGAAGATCTGCAGGTTGCCCTTGGCGGCTTCAGACAAGAATGCCGCGCGGTCCATCTCGTTGATGGTCATGTTGATGTTGACCTGCTTCAGAGCGGCCTGGATAGCGACAGCAGACTCTTCCCAGTCGGTAAAGCCGTTGCCCAGGGTCATCGTGCAGTCAAATCCGTTGGGGTAGCCGGCCTCGGTGAGCAGTTCCTTGGCCTTTTCGACGTTCGTCTGATAGCAGGTCTTATCGTCGCTGATGTGTCCGCTCACGTTATCCGGAAGCATGGAGGTTGTGCGCACCGCGTTGCCGGACATGATCTCGTTCACGAGGTCATCATAGGGGATCAGGCAGGCTACAGCCTGGCGGACCTTAACGTTGTCGAAGGGAGCGACATTATTGTTCATGCAAAGGAACAGATGCTTGTTGGACGCGTTCTGAATGACCGTAATGCCCTTCTCGGCGGCAACGGTGGCGATATTCTTCTCATCCAGGTCGAGAGCGATATCTACGTCGCCGTTCTCCAGAAGCATCTGGCGGTTGGAGGCTTCTGGAACCAGTTCATAGGTCACGGAGCTGTTCTTAGCTTTTGCGTCGCCCCAATAGGCATCTCCGCGGCTGGTCAGAACCACGGATTTGGTAGTGTCGTAGGAGGTAATCTCATAGGGGCCGGAGCCGCAGGCATTGGTGGTAAGGAAATCGGGGTTGCCGGCGATTCCTTTCTCAGCGGCGGCTTTGTCTACGATACAGAAGGAATAGATTTCCAGCAGGCGCAGGAACATATTGCACCTCTGGCTCAGGGTGAGAACAACCGTCTCGTCGTCGGCAGCCTTCATGTCGGTGATGTTGGTCAGAGTGAAGAAGAAGCTGGAGTTGGCATTATCGCGGCAGTGCTCGAAGGACCAGATAACGTCCGCAGAGGTCACCTTGTTGCCGCTCGTAAAGGTGGCTGCCGGATTCAGATGGAAGGTCCAGACCAGGCCGTCCTCGCTGGTCTCCCAGCTCTTAGCCAGGTTGCCCTCAAGTTTGCTGGTGTCGGCGACAAGATGCCCGTTCTTATCGATGGTGGAGGCGTACTTGACCAAACGGTCATAAACGGAGTACTCGAACGCGGAGGTGGTGGCATCGGTCTGATCCCAGGGATTCAGAGTGTTGCCAAGGGATGCGGCCGCAATCACGATGCCGGTTTTAGCCGGGGCGGAAGGGGCTGCGCTGGAAGCCGGGGTGCTCGTGGAGTTTGCGTTGCCTGCGCATGCGCTCATGGCAAAGGTCATGGCTATGCAAAGGATCAGCGCGGTGAGTTGCTTCAGCTTTTTCATTGTTTTCTCCTTTTCTTTTTTATAATTTTTCTTGCTTATATGAAACCTGGGATATGCGCACGTATGTAGTATGCCGCAATGCCCTGTCTCACGCCGGAATGGAACTACAACACCAGCACAGTGAATA
>VSSQ01000627.1_pt1 | contig 19944 bp, 18 predicted proteins | sample 4763081 | NCBI WGS metagenome assembly VSSQ01 (sample SAMN12137344, study PRJNA551015) | bioreactor metagenome | isolation source: SDC9 anaerobic chlorinated ethene degrading culture | place: USA: Knoxville, Tennesee | collected 2015-01-01
GAGCATAACCTTGCCAAGGTTAGGGTCGCGGGTTCGAGTCCCGTTTTTCGCTCAAAACACAGTGAAACGGCGCGTTTCACTTTTTCATGGAGTATTATTACCATCTGCCCAGATGGTGAAATTGGTAGACACGCTAGTTTCAGGGACTAGTGGCCGCAAGGCTGTGCAGGTTCGAGTCCTGTTCTGGGCACACTTTAACTTCATGCGCAGGTGGTGAAATTGGTATACACGCTACTTTGAGGGGGTAGTGCCGGTTACGGCGTGTGAGTTCGAGTCTCATCCTGCGCACCAGTCATTTCTTTACATACGGTTCCGTATGAATATTTGTTACCGTTTTTGATCCGAATTTTTCTCTTAAACTGACTTCAATTTCAGTTGCCACGTCGTGCGATTTCACAAAACTGATATCCTTATCCAATTTAATGTGTACGTCTATCGCGAAAATATTGCCTATTTTACGTGTTTTCAGATTATGTTGAAATATTACATCCGGATGTGCCTCGATTATTTCAATAATTGACTTTTCTGTTTCCTTTGGCAAAGATCTTTCGAGCAGCTCATGTACACTGGGCATTCCAAGCTCAAAAGCAACCTTGAGAATAAAAACACTGACAATAACTCCGGCTATCGGGTCCAGGATTCGCCAGGATTCTCCTAAAAATATAGCACCCGAGATTCCCAGAGCTGTCCCGATAGAGGAAAAGGCATCGGAACGGTGATGCCAGGCATTGGCTATAACAGCATTACTATTGATCTTATCTCCCACAATTTTAGTGTACCAGAATAAAGCTTCTTTGGAGACAATGGAAACCAATGCTGCTACTAAAGCTAGATAAGTAGGCTTTTCAAGTATATTGCCTTCAAAAACTTGTATTATTTTTGATAAACCACTCCAAAAAATACCAATTCCCACCAGTATCAATGCTAAACTAATCAATAGCGTGGCAAAAGTTTCAAATTTTCCGTGCCCGTATCTGTGATCATCATCTTTATCCTTATCTGATATCCCAATAAAAAGAATGACCAGCACGTCTGTAACAAAATCAGATAACGAATGGATACCATCGGCAATCATAGCTGTACTTTTACCTACAAAACCAGCAATAATTTTCAATATGGTTAAAACCATATTTACAGCAAATCCAATCCAGGTCACTTTCCTGGCTTCTTTTACTCTATTCATAATCATAATTTAATGTGAACAGTTCTCGAAGCAACAAATCTCATTTTTTGTTTCGAATTCTATTGTTGCATGTTGAATATTCAAGGTTTTCAGCTCATCCCGGATTTTGTTTTTTAATAGAGATATTTCATCCAGTGTCAGCGATTTATTTAAAACAATATGGGTGGTCACCACATTGTACTCACCATCAACAGACCAGCTGTGAAAATCATGAATGGATTCAACTTCTTCAAAATCGGTAATCCGTTTTTTTATTTGATCCATATCAAGTTCAGCCGGAGTTCCCTGAAGAATGATGTGCATGCTGGATTTGATATTCTGAAACACCTGAATCAGGATGTAAATTGAAATCAGCACCGATAAAACAGGGTCAATTACAGGTACATCAAAAAAATACATAATGACAGAACCAATCAGAATAGCCCCCCACCCCAACACATCTTCCCAAAGATGCAACGACACCACTTTCTCGTTCAAAGAACTGCCTCTTCTTAATCGCAACACAGCTGCCCCATTGATAACAATCCCCAGAATTGCTAACAGAAACATACCTTCTACATTGGTTTCCTGCGGGTTAAATATTCTGGGGACGGTTTCGAACAGTATCAGTATACTACCTACCAGCAAAACGACCGAATTGATTATTGCGCCTAACAAAGAAAAACGCTTGTAACCATAAGAATACTTTTCATCACTTCCTTTTTTCGACAACTTTTGAAAATACCAGGCTAGCCCGAGCGAAATACTATCGCCAAAATCATGTACGGCATCCGAAAGAATCGCGACACTATTTGTCAGTAATCCACCAATAATTTCAATGATGGTAAAACTGAAATTCAAGAAAAACGCTATCCCGATATTTTTCTCGCTGTTGTGGTGGTGATGATTATCAGAGGACTTAATTTGATGCATTTTGAGTGATATATATTAAACAAAACAAACTAATTTGACCCTTGTTCACAGGAAAATTAATTTCAGACAAAAATAGAATTAAATATTTAATTATCATTGTTGTCAGGTGAAAAATATTGAGATTCTTCGCTACGCTCAGAATGACAGCATTGCTGCCAAGCTAACCCCTTGCTATAATTACATATAGTTGATTGTCATCTCAAACGAAGTGACATATCTTATTTAGAGTTCTTAATGACCTATTCCAAACGGCTTATTTGAATGATTAATATTTCAAAAAAGCCGGCAGAATAAACATGAGATTTGCAATAAAAAACGTACTTTTGTGGAAATGAGTTTTAATATTGCTTTCAATGAAAATCCGTTTTTCTTTAATTATACTAATTTTTATTACTACTAATATCTTTGCTCAGTCACCTGCTGAAGCTGATGCATTATTCAATGATAAAAAATATGAAGAATCGGGACGACTTTACGCAACTTTATTAGAAAAACGACCAACAGACGCATTGTACAATTACCGCTATGCACGGTGCCGGTACGAAACGGATGATTACAAATCAGCTATCAAGCATTTTTTAGCTGGTGGAAACCGTTATCCTTTACGTGATTATTACCTTGCCGAAAGTTATTTTCAGGAGTACCTGTTCTCTGAGGCTATTGAGTATTTTAACAATTACATCAACAGCACGACGGCTAATCAATCATTTCTACCGGATGTATACGACAAACTCAGAAGGGCCAGGATTGGCGCAAGATTAATCAACCGGGTTGAAGATATTGAGATTATCGACAGTACGGTGGTCGACAAAAAAGACTTTCTGAAGTATTACCGGTTAAGCCGGGAAACGGGAAAATTTTCCGTACAAACAGTTAATATCGCCGGAAAAGAGACCATCGATCTGGTTACATTTATCACCCAACGGGGAGACCGCAAAATCTTCTCAGACCTGTCTGGTGACCGTACCAACCTCTATACAGCAAATAAATTACTGGATGGTTGGTCGAAACCCGAATATCTGTCTCAAAATGTAAATACTGTTGCCGATGAAAACTATCCCTTTTTAATGCTTGATGGTATAACCTTGTATTTTGCATCAAACAATGAAAATTCGATTGGCGGCTATGATATTTTTATTACCCGTTTTAATGCAAACACAAATGATTATCTGAACCCTGATAACATAGGCATGCCTTTTAATTCCATTTTCAATGATTACATGTACGTAATTGATGAGACGCTGGGAACGGGATGGTTTGTGACCGATCGTTATCAACCGGATAATAAGGTGATTATTTATCAGTTTAGAAACAGGGAAGAAAAGCAATACGTTTCTGCAGATGATATTTCACACCTGACCAGGGTAGCCCGACTGAAAACTTACAGAAAAGGGACACATAAGGCAAAGAGTCCGGTTGACGATCTGATTACTGCTCCTGAGATTGCAACACCCCACGAAATATTGTTTACAGTAAACGATACAATCTCATATACCAGTACCAGTCAGTTTAAAAGTGCGCAAGCATTGAAATTATGGAACGAATGGTACAGGCTGTCTGAAGATCTGACACAAAAAGAAGCATTACTCTCTTCATTACGAGAAGCATTCCAGATTTCAGAAGATGACACTGACAAAAAAGACCTGACTGCAGAAATTATGGAACTGGAAAAACAAGTACTAAAATACAGGTTGACACTGAATGAAAAAATCAGGGATATTCGAAACGAAGAAATAAAATATTTACAAAACCTGCATAGAAAATAAATTTTCGATATATTTACACAATTTTTATCCTATGGAAATTGCAGTTGTTATAATTCTCCTGTTGGTAGCAGTCGGACTGTTACTCGTAGAGATGTTTTTAATTCCCGGTATATCAATCGCGGGTATTGGCGGACTTCTGTTTCTGGGAGGGGGTGTATATTACGCATACGCATTTATAAGCCCTGAAGCAGGTCATCTTACTCTGGTTGCTGCATTTGTGATGATGGCCATTGCGATATTTCTGTTCATTCGTTCCAAAACACTGGAGAAGATGTCACTTAAGACAGAAATAGACGGTAAAAATGATCCTTTGGAAGGCGTTACTGTACAGGTTGGTGATCAGGGGGTTACGACCTCACGTCTGGCTCCTATGGGTAAAATAAGGGTAAACGGTCACATCGTGGAGGCAAAGGCAATTGATGACTTTATCGATCAGGAAGAAAAAGTGGTGATAATTAAGGTACAATCAACCAATGTATTAGTTGAAAGAAGTTCAGAAACAAAATAAATGTTTAATTAAAAATAGAAAATTATGGCGATTATTGAAATTATCGGATTTGGTATATTAGGTATCCTCATCCTGCTTTTCTTTTATTACGTTCCATTCCTGCTCTGGTTATCTGCCAAAGTATCCGGAGTTAGTATTTCACTGATTCAATTGTTCCTGATGCGTATCAGGAAAGTTCCTCCACATACCATTGTAGCTTGTATGATTGAAGCTCATAAGGCTGATATACACGAGATTACACGTGATGGTCTGGAAGCGCATTACCTTGCCGGCGGTCATATCGAACGGGTAACCCACGCACTGGTTTCTGCCTCAAAAGCCAATATTGATTTAACATTTAAAATGGCAACTGCCATTGACCTCGCCGGACGTGATGTGTTTCAGGCAGTTCAGATGTCGGTAAATCCGAAAGTAATCGACACGCCCCCGGTTGCAGCCGTAGCCAAGGATGGTATTCAGCTCATTGCCAAGGCACGTGTAACGGTGAGAGCCAACATCAAACAATTGGTAGGGGGAGCTGGAGAAGAAACCATCCTGGCCCGTGTAGGGGAAGGTATTGTATCTTCTATTGGTTCTTCAGAATCACATAAATCGGTACTGGAAAATCCCGATTCAATTTCGAAATTAGTATTGAAAAAAGGACTGGATGCCGGAACGGCTTTTGAAATTCTATCCATTGACATCGCAGATATTGACATCGGTAAGAATATCGGCGCCCAACTGCAAATGGATCAGGCAGAAGCCGACAAAAACATTGCGCAGGCCAAAGCCGAAGAACGTCGTGCCATGGCTGTTGCACTGGAACAAGAAATGAAAGCCAAAACCCAGGAACAAAGAGCCAAGGTTATCGAAGCCGAAGCCGAAGTTCCAAAAGCCATGGCAGAAGCTTTCCGCAGCGGCAACCTGGGCATCATGGATTACTACAAAATGAAAAACATCGAAGCAGACACATCCATGCGTGAGAATATTGGAAAACCGTCAGCCGACAAAGGAAGTAAAGGGCAGAAATAAAATGCTGAAAACAACACCACCACCTATGGACACAAACACACCATAGGTGGTGTGTTTAATTAATGTATTATATGCGCTACTACTAGCGCATTACATGCGCAACCACTAGTGCATCACATGCGCTAATACCAGTGCATTACCGACACCAAAACCTGAATTTAACCAGTAACCATTTGATGAGATTCTTGCTCCCCTGCATAAGAAACTCATACAGCCACTCCACATAATGAGCAGACCAGCGTTGCGGATGGGTTGTAATCATTATCTTATTTGGCAACAAACCTTTTCCGGCAGCATCAATCAGTTCGTAGGTTGACTTATAGCTCAACAATTGATTTACAGCTACTTTATCCCGAATACTGAAACGATCTCCATTCCACATTCTCCCTGTATCCGTCAGGTAAAAAACATCTTTCACTGTTTTCTTTTGTCCGGCTCCGAAGATATCGAAATAAGGTTCACCGATAATACCAAATGAACGATAATCATAGTGATGCCACATATCCAGGTTGTTGTATTTGCTCCAGGGACATCCATCCATTGAAATGGTTTTAATTTCGGAAACAGCCCCCAGTTTGGTCATATTCAGTTGAAATAGTTCCAGTGCCTTTTCAACATTACCATGTGCATCCACCCAATCGCGGTAATGATAGCCGATTTCATGTCCCATTGATGTGATTTTTCTTATAACTACCGGATGAAATACAGGTTTTCGGGTTAGCCAGTAATAAGTTGCCTGTATTTTCATAGCCGCTTCAACCCGGGCAATCCTCAAAGCATGTCCGGGCAATTTATCAATATCATGCCTTAAAATGATATACTTCTCTACTTCCGCCGCTTTTCCTTCACACCAGTCTGCAAAAGTGAAAAATTCATATCCGGCTGATTGTAAGGTTAGCAACAATTCCCGGTAAATTTTGATTGTAAAATCAGCTTTCAACATAATTCATTTAAATTTATGTTGATAATCAGGGTTTTGCTGCATAATCTGTAGGCTTTCAGGGTAATTTTCTATAAACCACACTATAAAAGCAGTAACATCTATTTTATCGGACAAAAGTTGTTCCCGATACTGTTTAAACAGGACAGGGGTTGTTTTATTTCCCAGTAACTCGGATGTTAATTTAATTAATTTATCCGGTTCATCCGTCTTTATCCCATAAGTTAACTTATATCGCTGCTCTAATTCCTCCAGCACGCTAATTCTTCCGCTAAAATCACTAAAACGCAATGAAGGTACACCCAGCATTGCAGCCTCTACCGACATACTTTGACTATCTGAAATAAGCAGTGAAGCAAAAGCCAGTATGTGATGTATGTGGTTTTGATTGATTTTCAGCTGGTAAGCCGATAATTCAGGAGCAATTTGTCCTTCAGCGCTAATATATACCTTGTACCCTTGAGCTTCTATGGCTCCAATCAGATTCTTTACCAAATCAATATTAAGCCCCCTGATTCCCGCATCGTGATGTGCGGTAAGCTGTGCGAGCCTTATCAGACAATAATGATCCGATTGAATATAGCTGTTCTTTATCTCTGCGTCAGGAGTAAAACGATTCGGATGTAAATAAGCAAGTTTCATGTAACCATCATAGCCAACTTTTTTATGATTCCATTTACCAACCGTACAAACTTCCGGCACCAGGATGGTTCTTGTATAAGGATAGGTTAGGTCGGCCAGTTTTCTGATAACTTCATAATCATCCTCCAGTGTCGTAATGGCCTGTTTACCTGTTAAATAACCCGCTTGTGCTATCGACGAATCCGTTCCAATCAACATGTCAATTTGATACTTTTTAACAATCTTCACAACTTTCCATGTTCTGATGAATGAAGCCAGCAAAATGGAAACCGGATTGTTCTTTCTGGTCTTCGGCTGAATATTGATGAATGAAAAACCATCTTGTTGAATAAGCCTTTCCAACACATCTTTGGTTTTTATCAACAATAAGACTTCATTTCCATGATCTTTCAATATTTTAATCATGTGCTTGAAGAAATGGTATTGTGCCGGATGTGCTGTATAAATCAAAATCTTCATCAGCGTTTTATTTTTTGAATGATGTGCAACATATTTTTTGAGAAACTATACAACTTTGGTTTACAAAGATAGAGAAACCTTCCCTGTTCCAGTATTGTACCTCCGAATTGTGTCTTAAAATCCCTTACACCATAGCGTTTGCCTGGTTTTCCGGCACCCATGAAATCAAAATAGGTATAACCGTTGGAAGCCGCATATTCGATGGCTTTCCAGGTGGCCAAAACGGATGGATACATATTCCTGCCCGGGTTCTCATTTCCACAAATAAACCATTCATAAAGCGCCTTATCATTGTTTACACACAAAATACCTCCTATTACCAGTTCATTTTTCTTTACAACAAAGAAACGTGTGAAATCCTGTTTAACAACTTTCAGAAAAAATTCAAGCGGGAACAACGGTTTTTTTACTTTTTGCTTATATAGTCGTTTCAATATTTGATAAAAACCCATTACATCATCCTGTTTGTGTGACAAGGAACATACTACACCACTTTTTTCAGTCTGACGAACCTGCCTTTGTTTGGTCGAGCTCAATTGATTAAATGCATTGTTTACACCGGTAAGTGGCACCTGAATATTCAAATGAGGCAGATAATCGAAACCCTGTTGTTGCAAGATATCTTTAAATGGAGTATAATCGTTATAATTTCTTATCTCAACATAAATAGCCTTAGCTGACAAATCTTTTCTTAATACTTTCAGCAATGAAGTTAAAGCCTGCTTACTGATATCATCGGCAAGCAACAATCCACCGGGTATGATAGCCCTGCGACTGAAAAAACGCTTCATTACTCCCCCATCGGCAATCAGGTAACCACAGGCTAATCCGGTCAGTTTATCATCTTCACTAACCCCGTATAAAAATGGTTTCAGAAAGTTCAGTTCTGCATAAAAGTCATAACATGCTTTCGTTTGAAAAAACGAAGATACTGATGAACGGCTGCACAATGCAAGCCAGGCATCCGGATTTATATCAGCAGCATGTAGAATTTGTATCATATCAATCAATAAACGTTCTGAACCAAAGTTCCAGATGAATCCATTTCCAGATATCTTTTGCAATGTTGATATCGCCTTTCAGATGTTTCTTGTACAGCAACAGGGCTTTATCTGCATCTATAATTTGTCTGTTCCTGAAAGATTCAGACCTGATAATATCTTCAATAAATGTACGAAATACCGGTTCTCTGAACCATTCGTCCTGTGGCGTAGCAAAACCGACTTTATCCTGCCGGTTTCTGATGGCTTCCGGCAAGACGCCTTTCAACGATTCACGCAGAATACTTTTTGTGATGCCGTTTTTAATAATAGATTCCGGCTCTATCGACAAAGTATATTCTACAAGTCTGTAATCCAGAAAAGGAGTACGCGACTCAACCGAAAAAGCCATGGAATTCCGGTCGTTCCATTTCAGCAGATGCTCCAGTTTAAATTCAAAGTGGTTGAGTAAAGCTGCTTTGAGGTCTTCAGAAGCATATAAATTATGCACAATAACAGAACGATTGGCAGCCAGCTCCTTTTTTACGAAACTTTTGTCAATAAACCCGTGATTGTCAACCCGGGTCTGGGTTTTCAGTGCGTTCGGCAGTAAAAAATAAACCATCGTTTTAATTCCATAAAAAGACTTATGGATTTCAAGATAAGCTTTTATTTCCCTGAATAAAGTTTTCCACCTGAATCCCATTAATAAATCTTTGAAATAAAAACCAAAGAAATAATGATATCCTCCCAACTGCTCATCTGCACCCTGACCGTCGAGTGTTACCGTAACATGCTTTTGCGCCAGTTCCATCACACAATATTGCGCAAAAGGCGATGTCGAAGGAATGGGTTCTGCATGTATCCGGATGAAATAGTCAAGTTGTTCCAGCAATTTATCCGCATCAGGGACAACAGCATGCATATTACTCAACAAAGGTTTATACAAATTGATAAATTTTGATTCATCAGCTTGTTTATCGGGTGTATATACCGCTGAAAAAGTATTCACGGCCGGATTATTCAGTTCAGAAGCGATAATCGAGGTAATGGCAGAAGAATCCAGCCCTCCACTCAGGCAAACACCTACCGGCACATCACTCCTCAGTCGAATACGAACCGCATCAGTTAATAATGATTTATAATAGGCAATGTCACCTTTTTGATGTGATATTTTTGATTTCAGATCATACCACTTGTGTATATTGACTTTCCCATTTTCTATTTTTAGGCAATGACCATGCTGAAGTTTCTTAATACCTTTAAAAAAAGTATTTTCTGTGTGATCAGTCCGGTTAAATGCGAGGTAATCAAATATTACCGAATTATCTGCTTTATTTTCTTTTCCGTAAACTTCCAAAATAGCAGGTATTTCGGAAGCAAAGAAAAAGCCCGATTCTGTCATTACGTAATAAAAAGGTTTTACGCCGAAACGGTCTCTGGCTGCAAAAATCCGGTTTGTATTCCTGTCATGTACGGCAAAAGCGAACATACCATTCAGTTTATCCAAACAATCAACGCCATAGGTGATATACATTTTCAGCAGAACTTCCGTGTCGGTCTGAGAATGAAACGTTTGCCCCTTTAAAAGCAGTTCTTCCCGCAATTCGATGTAGTTAAAAATCTCGCCATTGAAAACGATGGTATATCTTCCCGATTCGTCCTGCATGGGTTGGTGACCAGCGGATGACAAATCGATGATGCTTAATCTTACAAACCCGAATCCCATGTTCTCATGCTGAAAAGTACCCTCATCATTCGGACCCCGATGTTTGATCTTCAACATCATGGACTTCAGTTCATCCTTTTTTACAGGCTGATGATTGAAATTTACAATACCACAAATACCACACATGGGTCAATATTTTTTAATTTTTGAATAAATTCTGATTAATCTGCTTGCTACATATTGATTATCAATCTGCTGATATCTTGCTGCTTCCACTTCTACTGATTCATAGGTCATTGCTTCCTTTAAAGCATTAACAACCGCACGTGTGTCAAACGGAACAATAAAACATCCTTTCAAGCCGCTTAATTGTTCCTCCACATCACCCACATTGGTAGAAACAACCGGACGTTTACAAGCCATCATTTCTTTGATGAACATAGGAGACCCTTCCCTGAAAGATGTGAGTAATCCTGCGTCTGCAGCATTCATGGCTAATACAACCTCAGTACGTGAGAATCCCTTCAGTTCTACTAATTCCACATCCGGCATCAACGACAAAGCATCTTTAGCAAGTTGCGCGTTTTTCTCCGGACGATCAAAACCGCTTGAAAACAACACATACTTTTTATCAGTATTCCATCCGAGTTGCATGCGGGCATTGGTCTTATCAACAGGTTTGAATACATTAAAATCAACGCCACATGGAACTACAAGATGTTTCCGTGCAATATATCTTACTTTCTTCACCTGAGCAGCTGAAACGAAAATATTAAAAGCCGAAAACAGCAAGGGCACGTATGAAAAAAGTCTCAGTGAAAAACGATTGATATCGCAACCATGAAAAGTTGTGACAACCGGCACCTTTCGTTGAAAATTCGCCAACAGACCCGTAAGTCCGTAATGCGCATGAACAATATCTGGTTGAAAATCATTTATGGTTTTCTTTAACCTTTTCAGATTACCGAGATATCCAATCAACCCTTTACCAATAATTGTAAATATGACAACCTGAACGCCGGCAATAGAGAGTGCATCAGCCTGTTCACTGACAAAGGGTGATATTCCACCGGAGTTTTTACTACAGACGAACAATACCTTCATAATATACATTTTATTTTACACCAATCCCCTACCGGATAATTTAAACCAACTCCAGGCAATCAAAATAACAAAAATCAGTGCCATATACCATTTAAAGTATTTTTTTTCTTTGTTGCTGATGTTATTCACCCCATAAGCAGCTAATATCATAATAAATGGTAACGCGGGCTGATGAAATCGCTCCGACTGGGCAAATGCGCTCATTGCAATCACCAACAAATACCCAAGCGTAAAAGATAAAATTAAAAGGTGATCACGCCATTTTTTTTCTTTAACCATGAAAAACAAACAAAACAGTGCAAAAAAAGCCATGATATTCTTTACATAATTTCCTCCGTGTATCAATTGCTGATTCTGCTGATTAGGGGTGTTGACGATAGTTGGAAATGGAATTACAAAAATCATAGGTGCAAAAACCGATTTGGAGGCATATTTGGCCAACTTGTTACCTCCTTCTCTGGTGGCATAGTATTCCAATGCAACATCCTGATTTTCCACCCGTGACTGCCATATTTCTTCCACTTCACTGGCTATGTTACTCCCCACAAAATACACCAGCGCAACGATGACCCAACCGGTTATAACAAGACGGTTGCTCATCGACATAATTCTTCTGGATGAAAAAATAAGGGCTGTGAACAATGAGAACATGGCTGTTACGCCTAATACTGTCCGGAAAAAAAACAGAGAAGCGCCAATCATTAATGTAGGTGTAACACTCAGAAAAGTATATTTATGGACACGTATCAAAGAGTCGGCACGTTCAATAAACCAAACTGTCAAGAATACCATTTCAGCTTCCTTCATGTGTATTCCGGCATACAGAATCAGGTTAGGCATCAACATACAAAAAATGGCGGCCATACGTCCTGTCGCTTCACCAAAATTCCGGTTGGATAGTCTGTAAATCAATACACAAGTAATACTTCCCAATACGGCTTTAAGAAGTCTCGGAATAATTACGCCGTTCCCGAAAATCATATAAACAGTCCCCAGATAGGTTCCATATCCCCTATCGGAAACCGGCATGCCGAAAAATACATTTTCATAATTTTCCCATCCTGTTTCGGACAAAGATTCAGCAATCCTGTGATACAACATAGAGTCTGCGACACTGAATTCAAAAGGGAGTCCGGTCATACCCCGGTAAAAAAAATAGCTGAAAACAACCCAGGCAGAACGTAAAATAAATGATGTAAAAAACAACTTCTTTTCAAAAGTATGAGAACTAAGATTCACCCATTTTTTTGTTAATGAGCTTGAGAAATAGAAAAAACCACCTATTTGTATAAAACCAAACAGCCACCAGACAAAAGGTAGCATATTAGAGAAAAACAAGATGTTTACAAGCACCAAAGCGCCTGCATATAAAAGTATGGCTTTATTGGAGAAATATTTGGGAAAGTAATCCAGCACTTATTTAATTTTTTATGTTTTACAGAAATTTGATATTTTGCATTATTATTAACTCGTTTTGATTTTTCGGTACAGAAGTTTTAACTGAAAAAACAACCATTGTCTCAGATTCGGCAAGGTATATACTTTTCCATACTCCTTTATTTTTTCGGGAACATATTGACCGGAGTCAATTTTTTGTAAGGCCTTATACAACATAACCTCACTTTGTTGCATAGCCCTTTTTTCAAGCGTTTTCAGTGTGTCTTTTTTCATAATCGGGACGGTTATTTCTTCCACGGGTAATCCCCGGTCGAGTCCTGCAGATAACAACTGAATAGTTGCTCCCATTTCCCTTTCATTATTGTACAACTCCCAAAAAGCAGGTGGCATCCCCCTGTACTTACGCATGTTACCATGGTGATACGACAAAACACCCATCGGCGTGATCTCCAGCAAAGGCTTTTTGATAATACCAAAACCTCCTGTAAGCACCAATATATCCAGCCTGTATGACTTTATCTTTTTAATTGTTTCATCAGCATAATGATTGCTCGTCTCGATAAATTCCAATCCATTTTCGACACAAAACAGTTTGGTATCTTTGGAAAGAAGTTGTTTATTGAAATAACTTTGTACAGCCATCACCAACATATAACCTCCCCTGCCCCTTTTGAAGTTCTTTTTGATTTTCTGTTTCAGAGTTAACTTCGGTCTCGAATCGATAATTACCAGCGCAACTTCCATGTTTTTGTCTTCCAATACCGATTTCAGGGTATTTAAAACAAAATCACTCATCTGTTTGCCAGCTAATAATCCGATTCGCATAACGTTTAATTCAACAATAATAATTCATATTAAACCATATAAGGCATGTAAGCTACATATAAGCAATTTACTATCCACTAACTCTCGAAAACCCATAGGGTTGTTTTCTCCCATTTCTTGTTTTCAGAAAAGCCCATACTCCACTTGCTTTCACTGCCAGCTCATTAATATCTCCGGTATCATTTACCGATAGTCTTTTTAATCTGAACAAATCGGTATTCAGCGTATTGTATCCATAATCAACCGTTATTCCGCAAATATAGCCGGCGGTTTTCGCTAATTCAATATCTCTTTCAGAATAATCTCCATTGGGGTAAGACAAAGTATGAATATTCAGTTGTAATTCATTTTCCAGTATTTTTTTCGATCCGATAATTTCATCAGCAGCTTCAGCATTCGTACATTGTGGCAGAATCGGATGATAATTTGTGTGAGACTGAAAATCAATCCATTTTTTCATTTCATCAAGTTGTATTTTATCCAGTGCTTCCCGGATTTCATATTCCTTTTCCTGCACGAAACCAGATTTCTCGAGTTCTTTCAATCTGAGCTGATTCGGAATTTTCTTCAGATCCTCGACCATAGAGGCTATTGGCTCATGCAGGAACCAAAAATGACGCTTTGTGTTGATGATAGATGCACATAAAAAAATGGTAACCGGAATTTGGTGTTTTTTAATCACCGGAAGCAAGTTATAATTAGAAACATGTCCATCGTCAAAAGTGATAATTAGTGCTTTCTTTGGTAATTTTGTATTGTTTTGTACAGCATCAATATATTTTTGCAAAGAAATAACGTTGTATTTCCGGGTAATATAATCAAAAGCCTTTTCTGCATCTTTTTTATTGATATTGTGGAACAGGAGTATGCTGACCCTATTCTTCTGGATAAATTCCCTGAAGAAAAAAGGTAATCCGGAATATCGTATTATCTTAAATATCAGACTTTTCATTAGTGTACAGACTAAAACTCATATTGTTGCATCAGGTTTGAAATGTGACTTTCAATATTGTATGTTTCCCTGACAAATTGCTGTGCAAGCTGAGCCTTGCTTATATAGTCGTTTTTATGTTTCAAAAATAACATAAATTTTTTAACTAAATCCCTTTCATCTTTAGTTTTATACAGGGTTGCATATTTTCCATAAACCGTAATTTCCGACATCACCTCCCAATCATTGACAAAAACAGGGATTCCAGTTGCCATAGCTTCAGCCACTGCTATACCGAACGTATCATAATCAGTGGCATATACAAAAGCATCAGATTGTGCCAGTATTTGAGGGACATCAGTGCGCATGCCCAGGAAACTGATATGATTTAACAAATCATTTTCCCGGCAATAACTTACACAATCATCATATTGAGAGGCAACAAAATCCAATCGCTTTCCAATTAACAATAACTGAAAATCAACACCTTGTTTTTTTAGCAGGTTAGCAAAGCGGCATAAAGTCATCTGATCGCGCACTGGTATAAAATTACCGACGCTACTCAATAACAAGGTATCAGGAGACAGATTAAGTTCTTTTTTTATGTTTTGCTCACCCTGTAATTCGTCAATTGCTTTTTTATCGAATACATCCTTGATTTTGGAAAAAGAAATACCGTTGTACACAACTCGCTGTTTGACAGGATTCAGCTTAAACCGTTTCACATAAAAATCTAGCTGTGATTTACTCACAAAAATATTTCTATCGGTCCGACTGATGATGTACTTCAAAATAAATTTAGAAGCTTTGTTGTCATTAAAATCATAGCCATGTAGCGTAAGCATAACTTTGATTTTAGTGCCCAGACAGGCAAAAAAAGCGTAAAAAGCATCAATTGGCTGTTGTGCATGTACAATATCTACCTGATTATTTAACAACAGCTTGCGTAAGCTCAGTAAATAATTTAATTTACCGTCCCCCGGAGTTAATTTGAACATAGGTATACCACTATTCAAAAAGTCCTGTTCATATTCTCCCGTTTTCCTGTACACACCAATGGCATCCAGGCCGTGCTCAGGTGCATGACGAAAAACATCCAACATGAGCGTTTCAGTTCCTCCCCGGGTCAACGAACCAAACAAGTAGGCTATCCTCATAAACAATTGATTATATGTATGTTCACTATATTCTTTTTAAGAAAGTTTTAACTTTCGATCCTGTTTTTAGGAATGCAAACCAGCATTTCACTATTCTTCGCGGTAAAATCAGATAATATAAACGGTATTTATATTCGTGTTGTGACCAACTAACTGATGCAAGAATTTTGTTTATCTCAGGCCTGTGCTTCCCGGCCAGATAGTAGGGCAATAATCCGTATAAAGCCAACCTTTCGTACAGATGCCTGAAGTCACTCTCGTGCATTAAGTCACCGTAATCAACAAACAGCATGTGTTCATGTATTTCGTATAACCGATCATTAACGGCCCTGCCGGATAACGCTACATCCTGGTTATAATATGCTAATGGTTTATTGATAAAAGCTACCGGATATTTTGCTGCAATGCGTACCCACAAATCAAAATCCTCTCCCAGTTTGAGGTTTGGTTTAAACCCTTGTTCCGCCGTGAAAACTGATTTCGGAACCACAACGGAAATTGACGTCAGGGGCATGCACAAGGTCTTGGCATATACCTGTAAATAATTAATTAATCCTTTTTTAAATCCGGCTTCGAGTCCTAATGGTGCAACCCGCAGAACCTTATTTTTTACAAAATAATAATTACAACCATAAATTCCGGCTTCGGGATAATCTTCAATCAGCTTTTTCATTTCCTCCAGAAAATCAGGTTCCCACCAATCATCAGCATCCAAAAAAGCGATGTAATTATATTTTGCACTTTTCACACCGTTGTTACGAGCTGTAGAAACGCCCGAATTGGATTGGGTTTTGATGCTCCAGCCACCCGAAGGAGCTGTGAGTTTCTGAAACAGACTTTCGACTATTTCCACACCATTATCCACAGAACCGTCATCAACCACGATCAGTTCAAACTCCTGAAATGTTTGAACTGAAACCGACCGAATGGCTTTTTCGACATATTGAGACTTATTGTATAATGGAATAATAACCGAAAACATAATTTTTATTTTTGCGAAAAAAGGAGTCCGTTTTATTTTTTATCACCTAACTATTTTCAACCATTTTTCTGTCAACAGATAACATCTGAACAGCGCCGGATGAACTTTCAACAGTCGATATATTCTCTTATGCCGGGGAAAGATACTGATTTTTTGATAAAAATGCCAGTTTATCTTGCTGCGAAGTATGCTGTCATTATTTCCATACGCCTTTATCTCTTCGGGCATAAATCCCCTGAAATAAGATCCGGCAATTTCACGGTAAATAGTTTTTTTATCAATATCATCTTTAGAAATAAAAAATTCAGCCAGGGTATTTGCAATATAAACAATATCGAGAAGTCGCTTGGCTTTTACGTTTTGCGTAATACTGCCCTTTCGTATGCGGTAAATATAGAGACAATCCGGAATGATTTTTACCTTTTGAGCATAATAGCAGGCAATTGGTGTAAACAGATTGTCTTCGTGGAAAATACCTTCCTGAAAATGTAGTTTATGCTGTAACAGAAATTCACGGCGGTACAGCCTTAATACAGTACATACAAAATGAAATTTCCGGTCAATCAGCGCAAATTGATTATAATAATCCCATCCAGATTCAAATTCAGCTGAGATTCCTTCATCCGGAATATCCTCAGTATTTGTTTCTTCAAAATATCTTTTGCCATTGAAACAAATAAAATCTTCGCCATTCGATTTGGCAACCAATGTTTCAAAAGCATGTTTTTCTATTTTATCATCACTGTCGAGCAGGAATATATAATCTCCTTTGGCTGTAGCAATTCCGGCATTACGAGCGGCACTTAACCCTTTATTTTTCTGATTTATTACCTGAATCTTATTATATTTTGCTGCGTAGTTATCCAGCAAAACCTGACTTCCATCCGTAGAGCCATCATTCACACAAATCACCTCATAATGGGGATATGTCTGTGCCAACACACTATCGAGGCATTCAGCCAGATAAAGCTCTACATTGTAAACCGGTATGATAACTGATATCAACATTTTTAATTTTTAGGGATTAATTTTTTTTTCATTTTCACGATAGACTTGATGGTTTCGTGATAATTCAGTTTCATAAAAGAGCTAAACAACTCTTTCAGAGATGGCTTATATAATCTGTGACTGAGTTTACCACATTCCTTCACAACCGCATTGATTCTATTCGTGTGAAAACGGTCTGTGTTGAAGAACCGAGAATACCAGGTGTGAATCAGAAAAGGTTCCTGTTTGTGATTATACAGTATCGTCGATTCTCCATCCGGATGTGTTTCAGCATTCAAATACAAAGTTTTAAACTCCTGGCTTAACCAAACAAAAAAACGGCAATAGGGTTCGTTGTTGATAAATTGATATGTACCTTTTAGTATATGTTTGGGATATTGATCCATATATGTGTCCTGATGCAAGGGATAGGTGGCAATTGCTTCTTCGGAAAACTTCTTTCTGATTTCCCTTACATTAAGGATGTTGAAAAACGGATTGGTTACCAGTGGGTTAAATTTACGAATGTCTACCATACCGCCATCGGGCATTCCGCAATTAACATAGCCGTTCTTAACAACATGTTCTAATAATGATTTCAGATGCTCAAGGTCATATACAAAAGCATCTTCATCAATATTGATAATGATATCAGCCTCTTCATCACGGATCATTTGATACAGGTAACCATCAGCAGTTGTATTCAGCAAACGAACTTTTTCATAAGGCAAATCCATGAAAAACATAGATCGTTTATACAGCGCATCGTTCATCGAACGGGTGTAGATTTTTATTTTCAATTTACTCATATTCATAAACCGGCTGATTTAATTTTGTTGATGAGTTTAGCAGATTTGATTTTATCAAACTTGCGGGCAAAAAAACAATCAGAGGACATAATGCGATCATAATCTTTTTCAGTCAACGTAACCGGATTTGCACCATCTTCTCCCCAATCTATATAACGCAGGTAATTATTAATCACCGGTACATTCAGATTCAGCAATGCCGTTTGCAGGAAAATTTCTTCGCCAATACTTGTACACCTGAACTGTCTGATATAGCCGGGATTTTCATCAACAAAGCGGATGAAAGTCTCTATCGCTTTTTGCGACAAACTCCAATAAGTTCCTCCTGCCCATAGTTTTCCGTCAAAATACCGGAACTTCCGGTTTATCTTTAGTTTTTTCTGTATCCTTAGACTCAGTCGTATCAACTCCCAGAAACGACCTCTGACATCCACCCGGTTCAGTCCAAACCAATAATACCGGATACGCTTTAGTCCTCCGTCCTCTCCCCAGCTTTCGCGTGGAAGCGGAAAATACTCCATGAAGTTTTCATTTTGATGTTCTTCAAAGAACTTTTTGAATGCGTAAAGCGGTTTAACCGGGAAATCACTACCGGTAATAAGATGAAAATACGCATATTCATTTCGCCTGTAAGCTTCCCGCATCAACAATAAAATGGCCATCAGGTGATTACTTCCACCCCATTCAATGTGGTATTTACTAAACAGATATACGTTTTTTAATTGAGAAAGTCCGGTGGTATTTTCTTTGCATTTTTTGTCAATATGAATAAAAAACGAAAAATCATCATCAAAAAAGTTTACGATTTTTTCCAAAAAATCCAGGTCTTTATAGGCTGTGATGAGTATAGCTTGTTTCATAGTACGGATATATTTTATCTGAGAAACAATTTGATAACTAACTGAGGTCTTAATTCCATCATAATACTCCAATATTGAATCAGCTTACTAAAATTCGTGATTTTATAGTGCAGCAAAAACGTATAAACCTGTTGTTGGAAATATTTATTAAGTCTGATTTTCAATAGTTTTTGATTAAAGAACATAACTGAAGCATTTGCCTTGACTATTTTCAGGTATTGATTCTTAAAATCCTTTATCTCATCTATATTACTGATTTTATGGATAATAAATCCATCAACAAAATCAGTAATTTCTTTCTTGCTTAATACAGGTAATGCTTCACTCAGGTAACGGATTTGAATTTCCCTGCATTTCTCAGCCGACCGCGGATCTGTTGAGGTAACCTGTGTTCTGTGCATTCTGTACAAATACATCACATCCGGCAGATTAACCATCCTGCAATAAAATGCTGCTCTTGCCCACAGATCATAGTCCTCTGCCGGGAAGGTTTCCTGATTATAATACAAATTGTTTTTTTCAAAAACATCCCGTCTGAAAACAGATGAAGCGTGCAATACGGCTGAATAAAACATCATAGTAATTTTCACCTGTTCCGGATCACGATCTCTTACCCATAATTGATTATCCGCACCGAACATCTGCATAGCGCAAGAACACAAATCAATATCAGGATGAGATTCCAAAAAATTAACCTGTGTTTGCAGGCGGTATGGTAAGGAAATATCATCGCCATCCATGCGGGCAATGTATTTACCTTTTGCAAGTTTAAGACCCGTATTCAGGTTATTGGCCAGACCATAGTTCACATCATTCCGGTG
>VSSQ01000628.1_pt1 | contig 19893 bp, 13 predicted proteins | sample 4763081 | NCBI WGS metagenome assembly VSSQ01 (sample SAMN12137344, study PRJNA551015) | bioreactor metagenome | isolation source: SDC9 anaerobic chlorinated ethene degrading culture | place: USA: Knoxville, Tennesee | collected 2015-01-01
CAGAGACTGCCGCCCCTGCTCTACCCTGCGCCGCTGCGCTATCAGATCACGGACGGAAAGCTGGATCGCTGGGTCTACTCGCCTCCCGGCTATGAAAAGACGCCCGCTGTCACGGATTTCAGCGGCTCCTGCCCTTGATCTCCTCCCAGTACCGCCGGGCGGCCTGTTCGGTCTTATTCTCGCCGTATTCATAATACCGGGCGTCTTTCAGCGCGTCGGGCAAATACTGCTGCTCCACCCAGTGGCCCGGGTAATTGTGGGGATACTTGTAATTCTGCCGGTTATCAAAGCCGGTAGTATCCGCATGGACATTCTGGAGCTGGCGGGGAATGTCGCCCGTCCGTCCCGCTTTCAGATCGGCTCGGGCCGCATTGATGGCGTCGTGGGCTGAGTTGGATTTCGGCGCGGTGGCCAGCAGGACCGCGGCTTCCGCCAGAGGAAGCTGCGCCTCCGGCAGTCCCAGCTGCACCGCCGCGTCCACGCAGGCCTTTGTCACCACCATTGCCATGGGATAGGCAAGACCGATATCCTCCGCCGCGATCACCAGCAGCCTCCGGCAGGGGGACAGCAGATCGCCCGCCTCCAGCAGCCGCCCCAGATAGTGGACCGCCGCGTCCGGGTCGCTGCCGCGGATGGACTTTTGGAGGGCCGACAGGATGTCGTAGTGGGCATCGCCCTCCCGATCATAGCGCATGGCGCTGCGCTGGGATACCTGTGAAGCGTCATTCCTTGTCAGCTTCAGCTTCCCGCCCTTGTTGGGCCGCGCGGCCTGACAGAGAAGCTCCACGGCGTTGATGGCCTTGCGCACATCGCCGCCGCAAGCGGTGGCGATGTCCAGCGGCACGTCCTTTTCCCAGGAAAGGGGCAGCTCCTGCCGCTTCTTCTCAATTTCCAGCGCCCGTTCCACGGCGGGCAGGATTTCCTCCGGAGAAACGGATTTGAACTCGAACACCGTACTGCGGGAAAGCAGCGCGCCGTAAACGTAAAAATACGGGTTTTCCGTAGTGGACGCGATCAGTGTGATCTGTCCGTTTTCCATGAACTCCAGCAGACTTTGCTGCTGCTTCTTGTTGAAATACTGAATCTCGTCCAGATACAACAAAATGCCGCCGGGGGCCAGAAGAGTCCCCACATTGGCTATAATGTCCTTCACATCCTGTAAAGTAGCGCTGGTTGCGTTCAGGCGATACAGCGTCTTTTGGGTTCTCTCGGCAATGATGTTGGCAACGGTGGTCTTGCCGGTCCCCGAGGGACCGTAAAACACCATGTTTGCGGAGGTTCCGCTCTCGATCAGGCGGCGGAGCACCGCACCGGGGGCCAGAAGATGCTTTTGTCCCACCACTTCGTCCAACGTCCTGGGACGTATTTCATCTGCCAGCGGACGCTGCTGCACGGTGCCTCCCCCCTCTCAAAACCGCTGCGCGGCTTCGCAGCCGCTCACTTTCTTAACATACCACACGCGGCGGTGAATTGCAAGATTTCCTACGACAGCGGCGGGCAAATATGCCCGCCGCTGCTCTTTTTTATGGAACTTGTCCTTGGCTGTCACACGGTGGGAGGAATTGCGATAATAGCGGGCAATTCTTTTTCTGCCTCTGCTTTCAAAACGCATCTTGCTTTTTAAACTGCTTTATGATATCATCACAACCTATTATTCCACCTTTAGGTGATATGCGCAGGATGAAGAATTGTTAACATCCTGCGCATAATTTTGCTTACATCTGCACGGCCGGATGCGCTTTAATATTTTTTCAAACCGCTGCCGGAAAACTCAATTTCATCTTTTCCCGCCGGTACAAAATCTGACTGTGCGGAAACCATCGCCTTACCTTGAGAGGATCGCTCATCGCGCAGTCTGAACACACTAACGTCTTTTTTCAGATCTTCAGCCTGCGCAGAGAGCTCCTCGCTGGCGGCGGCGCATTCCTCGGCTGCCGCCGCGTTGCTTTGAACGACCTGCGAAACCTGCGTAATCCCCTGATTGATCTGTTCCAGCGCGGCCGCCTGCTCGTTTGAGGCGATGGCGATTGCCCCGACAAATTCAGCTGCCTGCGAAATCCCCTCCGTGATTTTTTTGAGCGCGTCGGCTGTCTCATTGGCAATTTCCGTACCGGCATTCACCTTTTGGGATGAGGTTTCAATCAGCTCGGTCGTTTCCTTTGCCGCCTGGGCAGACTTTCCGGCGAGGTTCCGCACTTCCTCAGCGACAACGGCAAAGCCCTTGCCGGCGCTGCCGGCTCTCGCCGCCTCCACCGCTGCGTTAAGCGCGAGAATATTTGTCTGGAAGGCGATATCGTCGATCACTTTTATAATTTTGCCAATGCTCTCGGAGGATGCATTGATTTCCTTCATGGCCTTGAGCATTTCCTCCATTTTCACGTTGCCGGTCTCTGCGTGCCTCTGCATATCCGCTGCAAGCTCATTTGTTTTCTGCGCGTTTTGCGCGTTCTGTGTCGTCTGGGACGTGATTTCCTCCATGGATGCCGACAGTTCCTCGACGGAGCTGGCCTGCTCCGTGGCTCCCTGCGACAGAGCAGTGCTGGAATCCGCCACTTGCCTTGAGCCGGCGTCCACCTGGTTCGCGGACGAAACAATCGACCTCGCAAGCACATGGAATTTCTCAACAAGTTCAGTTAGTGCCTTGCCCATCACGTCAAACTCAGACCGAATCGTGATGCTTGTCGTAAGATCGCCTTCCGCAATCGCCGCAGTTTTATGAGATTGCTCGGCGGTACTCTCCATTACTTTGTTGAAAGATAAGGCAAGCGTTCCTACTTCATCTTTTCTATATTTCAACTTCAAGTCTTCTTTGTTCAAAACTTTGCTTGCATCAATATCGCCGACTGCCAGTAACTCGCCAAACGCGGCAAACTTTTGCATGGGTTTGCTGATAAGTCCGGATATATAGCGGCTGAACAAAATTGAGATCACGGCAGATGCGACAATCACCGCAACCATAATGATCATTGATATGAATGCCGCTGTCCTGCTGGACGCAATATTTGCCTGAGCATTATCCTCTTTTCTCTGTGTAAGCGACGCAAACGCATCCGTAGCATCCTGCGTTTCAGATGACGCCTCCCCTAGCTTGGTCAATATTTCTGTTTTTGTTCCTCCCGCTTGCGCGGTTTTCAACATTTCATTAACCGTATTCAGGTAGGTATTATAAGCCGCCATGGTTGAATCATAAAGCTGCTTCCCCTCGCTGGTTGTAATTGTCTTGCTGTAATGATCCATCTGCGTCTGTACAGCTTCTATTTGGGTTGAAATTTCCTCGCAGTATTTTTCTTTGTCCTTATCGTAATAGATGTACAGATTCCGAATAGCGGTTCCAAGATCCTTAAAGCTGCCTTCCGCTCCGGAACAGTAAACAATTCCCATCGTGTGGCGATCGAAGGTATTCTGCTGCTCATTAATCATGCGAATCGTATTAAAGATGCCAACCGCACCGATTATAATTCCAAGAATCGTTATTAATAGGAACCCCGCAGACAGCTTTTGGGATATCTTTGCATTTTCTAACCACTTTTTCATTTCTCTTTATCCTTTCGTTTTCGGCTTCTTTTATTGTCTCCGCCACCGCGGGCGGCTTGGCACATTACCGCGGGTTTCCCGTCACTCAAAAATAACAGGAAACGACCCCTCACTCCATTGATGCCATGATACCGGGCGACATATTCCATATGTTCTTTTGTGCTTGCCATTCTGAATAAGCCTTTGTAAATGTGGAAAGGTAACTGATAAGTGGAGCATTGAAAATCGCAGTTCCCCACAGACTGTATTTCAAAGTCGGAAACCCCAGTGTTATAGGGGCTCTTGATAACTGTGACAGAGATTATGACGGCTTATGAAGCAATCTCCATTTGGGTAATATGCATGTCATTGAGTTTGTCCATCGCAATCATTTTCTGTTCCATTAGCGAATGGGCGTAAATATTAAGCGTAATCGTGACACTGGAATGCCCCAGAATTTCGCTGAGGGTTTTGATATCAACACCGACCTCCAGCGCCCGGGTTGCAAAGGTATGTCTGGTCGTGTGAAATTTTCGCTCCTTCACGCCAGCGCTTTTTAATACATTTTTGAACAGCTTTTCATAGGCTCTGGGATCCGGCGGGTCTTCTGTTCCCGAAAACAGGAAGCAATTTTCATCGGGGCACTTTTTTTTATATTCCTTGAACACATCCCGAAGGAACTTCGGTAAAGGAATTTTCCGCCGTGACTTCCGGCTTTTCGGCGTACCGACAAGCAGCGCTGTTTTTCTGCCCTGCGGTCGAGGGTTCTTAACGCGACTTACCGTTTTCGTGATGGAGATCGTGCCCGCATCAAAATCCAGATCGCACCATTTGAGCGCGCACAGTTCGCCGAGGCGCATGCCTGTGTAAAAGGTCAGAATAATTCCAAGCGCACGGATATCTTTTTCATGAAACGCCGTCTGCTCAATCATTCGCTGCTCACTGACGGAAAACGCCTGGACCTCGGGGCTTGTCGCTTTGGGCAGTTTAACCGCTTCCATAAGGCCAGAAAAGTCCGGGTAACCCTTTGCGACTTCTTTCAGTGCTGTTTTAAAGATTATGAGTATTTTTCTCTTATAGGATTCAGAAATTACTGGGTTACTATGAATGGATTTGGTAAATTGGACGACCGTGTTTTGTGTGAGAAATTCATTGTCCTTTGCCTTAAAAAAGGGAAGCACATACTTTTTCATACAGAAATAATAGTTCTCGTACGTGGACGGCTTGACTTGATTTACGACGTCACCTTGCAGCCAATCCGCAAATAATCCGGCTGCGGCTGTTATTTGCTCAGGCAGTATTTTCGGGCGAAGTTTTACATGCTCTTGATAGTTTTGCTTCTTCTCTTTGACCTCCTTATACGTTTTGGCATAGACATATCGATACTTCCCATCCGGTTCCAAGACTCGCGCCTCCCAGCGTCCATCTTTACGTTTATAGATATTTTCGCCCCTTCTTGGCATATTGACAGCTCCTTTCAAGCGTGACACAAATTTTGACGGCGAAAACGCCGCCGAATACCTGTCAGTATACTAAATTTTTCATCAATCCGTACTGAGCGTCCATTTTAATTAGATATATTTTGTAAATTTGCAGGTAATTTTGGGTAATTATTTTGTCACAAAACGTCGATATGTGATATAATAGAATAAATACAGTCTGTGGGGAACTGCGATTGATATTGAACAATTGCAGTTCCCCTCAAGATCGTATCTGATGATACCAGATGAATAGTGCACGAAAAAAATCTGTCAGCTGAAAATCATTTGCTGCGACTGACAGCTCGGAAGGTAATATAACCGATGGTTAGAGCTCAACCAAAGAGGTACAGATACCATTCAACCAGCAGAATGGTCATAGGCTCTTTTATTCTCTTAAATATTATTTTGGCAGTCGGTATTGGATACCCTGCTTTTTCAAATTGGTATTCTTCCATTGAAAAAACAACCGGTGAGCTTTCTGAAAATTTAAATCAGGAAACAATTAACCGAATTGATTCGTTTATTGAAGCTCCTCTCCATATCAATAACGTCAATTATAAGATGATTGAAAATGGCATGATTGATTTGAGGGATGAAGCTCAAAGAGAAAAATTCTTTGTCAGCATATTAAGCTCTTATACAAAAAATATTTTCAGCTATGCCTACTGCACCGTAAACGGCGACTACTACGGAGCAGTCAAAGATATGGATGGAACGATTAAAATTGCAAAAAACGATGCGGATACCGGTGGTGAGACTTGGTATTACGCGGTAAATGACGATATGTCTGCCGGAAGCTTTTTAAAAAGCACCGGCAAAGATGACCTGCGGACAAGCGTCTGGTATGAGGCGGCTATGAACGCGGGAACCCCGGTATTCTCCCCCGCTTACAAGAGTCCTTTTCAAAACGAAATGGCGATGGCCGCTGTTTACCCCATCTATGATAGCTACGGCACGCTTGAGGGGGTCCTCACGGCAAGTCTCCTGCTGCCGGATGTCAGTGAAAATCTTGCGGGCATCGTAAACGGATACGGCGGCTTCGTCGCAATTGTGGAAAAGGGTTCAGGATATTTGATTGCAAATTCCAGCGCCGCCGCTAATTATACTGTTTCAAAAGATGGTAAGCTGGAACGAAAGTACCTGGAAAGTCTTAACAACCCAGCAATTCTTGACGCATACCAGCAGTATCGCGGTTCCGGAACAACAAAACTGTCTGTGGGCGACTTGAGTAACAAACTGTTTGTAAAGGTTCAGGAATACAAACAGGACGGCTTAAACTGGGAGATTCTCTCCGCCGTTCCGGAAAGCCCGATGGCTATTGAAATATCAAGGAATATATGGTTAGCAGTCGTCTTCTCCTGCGCCATGTTTGTGCTCGCTATGGCAGTCTATTACACCATAAGCCGGAGACTTCTGAAACCTCTAAAAGAGCTGCTCATTGTTTCTGAAGAATTCTCTTCCGGAGACTTGAATCAAAGAGCGACGATCGTCAGAAATGATGAAATCGGGAGAATTTCCGAGATCTTCAACAAAGTCGCCGATGCCATGCAGCAGCTTGCCAACAATCTGGAAGCTACGGTGGCGCAGCGAACAGAAGATCTCCAAAAAGCGAACGAAACTTTAGATGAGCAGCGCAGCCAGCTTCGTTTGATCCTTGATAATACGGTGGAGGGCATTTTAGGTGTAGACCTGAAGATGAATTGCACTTTTTGCAATGAGAGTTGTCTGCGTCTGTTGGGGTACAGCCGTCCGGAGGACCTTGTTGGAAAAGACCTGCTTTGGCTGATTCATCACAGCTTCAAGGATGGCCATTCCAAGCGTGAAGACCCGCTTTCCGAATATCTTTCCGGCGGGAAAGCCGGACATGCGGTGGAGGACGTGATCTGGCGATCCGACGGCACCTGCTTTGATACCGAATACCGCGCGCTCCCACAATATAAGAACGGCCAGCATATTGGCTATGTTGTCACTTTTACGGATATTACCGATCGGAAAAGAGAAGAGGAAAAAATCAAATACCTCAACTGTCATGATTCTATGACAGGATTGCATAACAGAGGATTCTTTGAGCTTAAAATGCAGGAGCTGGACACGGAAGAAAATCTGCCCGTCAGCTTAATCTACATTGACCTGAACGGGCTTAAAATGATGAACGACACGTTTGGTCATGCCTCCGGTGACAAGCTTATTTTGAAAGTGGCGGAAGTCTTAAAGGAGAACTGCCGAAAGGGAGATGTTGCAGCGCGTGTCGGCGGAGACGAATTTTGCGTGCTGCTTCCTCAAACTAAGCTGGACGAGGCAAAGCGGCTTGCCGGAAAGCTGAAGGAAGAATTCTCCCGATATAAAATCAATTCGGTTTCCTGCAGCATGGCGTTTGGAATCGCGGTAAAGCGAAAGCCGTATCAGCGGATTGAAAAGGTCATGGAGGCTGCGGAAACCGAAATGTACAGAGAAAAATCCGTTTCGCAAAAAAGCTTTGGATTGGAAGCAATCAGGAGTATTCTTAACACTTTGTACGAAAAGCGTCCATGTGAAAAGCGGCATTCCGAAGAAGTTGGCAGACTCTGCGGCGAAATGGGAGCGGCGACGGGTCTGCCTGAATCGGAACTTAAAATGCTGAAGAATGCCGGATATCTGCACGATATCGGCAAGATTGCGCTGAGCGACGAGATACTCGGCAAAGGCCCAAATGTACCGTTGACGAAAAGCGAGGCGTACATGTTGCGGCAGCATACTTCCACCGGATATCGGCTTCTGAATTTATCCGAGGAAACGCTGGCTTTGGCAAACGGGGTCTATGGACATCATGAACGCTGGGACGGCAAGGGTTATCCGAAAGGACTGAAAGGTACAGAAATCCCGCTTATCTCCAGAGTTATTTGCGTTGCGGAAGCATACGAGCAGATTCGGAACCGTGCAAATTACAGTGAAGAAAGCAGGGCGGAAGCATTGCGCGCAATTCAGGACGGAGCCGGGACGCTGTTTGACCCGCAAATTGCGGAGACCTTTCTTCGGATGATGGCGGATAAACCCGGAGAGAATTGTTAGAATTTAGAGCTTTTATCCCCCGTCCTGATTTTTGGGTATGACGGTCGGTATAATATAATCAGTCTAATGGAGGTATTTATATGACCTGGAAACACGATCCACCCAGGATTTTTTCACACATAGACAAGCGGCGCAGGGAATAGTGTGACACGGCTGTGGGATGCAACGCCAAAGTCCTCCCGCGCAAGATATATTACAACGGTCTGGCTGTCTTCAGTTTGCGGAAAGCCTGCCCTATTAAAATGGGTGGGCTTTTATCATTTTGTCCACAACTGACAGATTGCCTCCAGGTCTCTGGGCTACCCGCGGGAAGCATAGAGAAAAAGACTCGGCTGGCAGTCGAGCCCTTCCATAAAAATGAATGCAAAAGGGACACTTATGAAAGCAAAAAAGCTCAAACGGATTTACCATCTATCACCTGGTATTGCAGCTCTGCTGACGCTGGGCATGGAAGTGCTGGTCGGTGCGATTATCTACCTGTCCGGCGGAACAGAATTTGTTTTTACACATCTGATGTATATTCCAATTATTTTGGCGGCGTATTTTTTGGATTTGTGGGGAGCAATTTCTTTCGCAGTGATCGGAGGGCTTATCCTGGGGCCATGGATGCCGATGAATGTCGGCAGCAATATTGCGCAGGATATTCCCGCTTGCGTCTTCCGGACTTGTATGTTCTTGCTGGTCGGCATCGTTGTAGGCCTGATGCTTCAACTGATCCGAACGGAATCGTCAGAACAACTCCGATTATCCTACCTAGAAACACAAACCGGCTTATCCAATTCAAACAGGCTCCGCAAAGAGATCAGTGCTCTTACACTTGGGAAAATCGATTTTTCCATGCTTGCCTTTCAAATTGCAAATTCATTGGACATTAATGCCCATGTGGACTACAGCATTGGTGAGAAGTCCATTTTGTATGTCGCAGAACAATTGGAAAATGCATTTGGAAAACCAAATGTTTTTATGGCATCCACGGATACTTATATTGTGCTTCTCCCCAATACTGCTTTGGAGCATGCAAACGCTATGGCTTCCAAAGTAATCAGCTCCATCACTGTGCCGGTCACAATAGACGGCCTGATTGTTCGGCTTAAAGTTCAATGTGCAATTCTCCACTCACCATCTCACGGGAACAGCGCAGACGAGCTTTTGAGGAAATTAAAGATTGCGCTTGGCAGAAGTCAGGAGTCCCCGCAGGGACTTGCCGTCTTTAACGAAGAGATGATTCAGCAAAACCGGAAAAAATTTGAGACGCTGACAGCGCTGTATACTGCAGTTCAAAATAATGAGTTTTTTATGGTGTATCAGCCGATCATCCATATTGCAAGTCGCACAATCAGAGGCGCGGAGGGTTTGTTAAGATGGAATCATGCAAATATCCATATGGGACCCGGAGAATTTATCAATATTGCTGAAAAAGCCGGATTTATCAGTGAAATTACAAAATGGGTCATACAGCATTCCGCGCAGCAAATCCGAATATGGCAGGATTCCGGAATAACAGCAAAAATTGCCGTCAACGTCTCCTCCAAAGACTTAAATGATGATTCCGTCATTTCATACGCACAGGAATGCGTTAAAAAAGCCGGAATCGATCCAAAATTGTTGGGATTTGAATTGACAGAGCGTGTCATTATGGAAAATCAGTCAAAAGTTAAATCCCTGCTGAATCAAATGCAGTCAATGGGTATCGGCATTTCGATTGATGACTTTGGAACCGGGTATAACTCACTGATTCAACTGGTCACACTGCCAATTTCTAACTTAAAAATTGATAAATTTTTTATTGACCGTCTTGAGCACGAAAACGATCAGGCAGTGATCCGAGAGGTAATTCGACTGGCGCATAGTCTGCAAATGGAGGTCATCGCAGAGGGTGTTGAAACCGAACGCCAGCTGCAGCTATTAGAAGAAATGGGATGTGACAATATACAGGGCTATTACTTCAGCAAGCCTCTTTCGGAGAAAGAATATGTTCAATTTGTCGCCAGCTATCAGCAAAGCTGAGAGAGAAGAGTCGAAACACTCAAAATGATCTCTGTCTCTTTTACCATTGAAATTTTTGAAGATGAGCTACACAGCGTCTTCATCTTTTTACTATTAAGTCAGGAGAAAAAATTATGAAAAACATATCGATCAAGAAAAAAGTGGGTTTCATCTGCCTCATTAATTTTATATTTTTTGCAGTCTCGCTGTCGGCATCACTGTTTATTGAAAAGCACACCTCAATGAATACAGGCCTTTTATTTCTCATATGGTCTCTTCTCTCTTGCGTTATAATTGGATGCTTTGGCGTATTTGTCATCAAAAGCATTACAAGACCGCTGAGTGAAATTGAATCCACCGCAAAGCTGGCGGCATCCGGAAAGCTGGACGCAACCATTTCTTTCGTCTCCGGAGACGAGTTTGGCACACTTGCTGAAAACATCAGGACGCTCATCGGGAACTTGCGCTTATACATATCCGATATTGCAAGAGTGCTGGGCAGCATCGCCGAAGGGGATATGACAGCTTCGCCGGATATGGAATATCCAAACGACTTTTTGCCCATCAAAAACTCCCTTGAAAAAATCACTGCTTCAATAAACGATTTGTTGAAGCAAATGCAGACGTCTTCCCAACAGGTCGCATCCGGATCGGAGCAGGTATCGTCGGGTGCGCAGTCACTGGCTCAGGGCGCTTCGGAGCAGGCCAGCTCTGTGGAGGAACTGGCGGCATCTATCAACGAAATATCGGAGAGAATTAAGCAAAATGCTGATCACGCGCAGAATGCCAGAACCGAGATGGATAAAACCACCAGTGAAATTAAGCAGAGCGATGCGCATATGAAAAAGCTGATCTGTGCAATGGACAGCATAGCTGGAACCTCCAAGCAAATTCAAAAAATCATCAAGGTTATAGACGATATTGCATTTCAGACCAATATCTTGGCGCTGAACGCTGCTGTGGAGGCCGCGCGGGCCGGTGAGGCCGGAAAAGGATTCTCCGTAGTCGCCGATGAAGTCAGGAATCTGGCAAGCAAAAGTGCGGACGCGGCGAAGGATACGACGACCCTGATCCAAGACACTTTGTCAGCCATAGAAAACGGAGATACCATGGTCAAAAACGCGGGAAGGGCGATTGATCAGATCTCCAAGCAGGCCGAGATGGTGGATACGCTTATCCAGAATATCTCACAGACCTCGGAGGCTCAAGCGGGCGCCTTGGAACAAATCAATACAGCAGTTAATCAGGTTTCAAGTATCATTCAGACAAACTCCGCAACCGCAGAAGAGAGCGCGGCAGCCAGTGAGGAACTGGCTGCGCAAGCGGAGACTCTACGTGCACTGGCCACTGATTTTCATTTGAGGTAAAGGAACCAGTCCAAAAATCTCTCTTCCGAAAACGCGCGTCTGCAGCTAAAACCGGAGCGCGTGAATGAGTTGCCACTGAATCCCAGCGTACACGATTTGGTCAGTCCAGTAGAAAGCAAACATATGACAGCTGGAGCCACCCGCGGCCTGTAAACACTCTCCGTGCCGGGGATGCGCGGCAAATACGGCGCGTACACAGCTCAAATAGGGCCGCCCTGTCCGGGGTTTTCTGTCTTGCGACAGTGTAAACTCCCCGGCTGGGCGGCCCGTCCTTTTGAAAATTGGAATGAAATACCATCCTGTGCTTCTGGTCATTACCGCCCGCGCCAACTTGGCAGAGCAGGAGCGCACCGTTCCGCGCAGCATTGCAGACAATTCGCTCCTGTCCGGGAACATCTATGCCGAAAACGCAACGCCGGCCCGCAAAATGATGTTCGGATACGGCGTAAACTCCCCGGTGCGAATGGCGAACTTGACATTTGCACTGCGCGCCTTGAGCTCCGTGTGGGGAATGAACTCACTCTCACATCCGCTCAGTTTGCTCCGGATGTAGGACAGAAGCTGCGGATTTTTCTCGTTGATTTCGTCGGCGAGGGTATATGCCTCCACCACGGTCTCGCTGAGAACGGCGTCCATAACCTGTCGGAAGGTGGGAACGCCGCCGGTCACCGCCAGATCCACCACGGGAACGCCCTTGGGGATCGGCATTCCGGCGTCTCCGATCATAAACATATCCTTGTGCCCCAGCGCAGCGATATAGCCCGCCAGCTGGGCGTTGAGAATTCCAGACTTTTTCATCATATGCCCCTCCGTTCGTTTTTCTGTCAAAGTGGGCTGAGAGCGAGGCCGAAACAGCCCACGGTCTCTGCCCGGAATCACAGTCGTTATCTGTTTTCATTTCGGGACTGGAGCGCCATCTTGGCCTGCAGATTTCTCTGTGCCTGATCGATGACGACCGCCAAAATAATGACCGCGCCCTTGATGACCTTCTGCCAGAATTCGGACACGCCGCACATGGTCATGCCGTCATTGATTACGCCGATGACGAACGCGCCGACAATGGTGCCGAGAATCGTGCCGGAGCCGCCGGCCATAGACGTACCACCCAGAACGGCCGCCGCGATGGCGTTCATCTCCCAGGACTCGCCGGAGGCAGGATGTGCCGCCGCCAACTGAGCCGTGTTGATCATGCCGACTGTGGCCGCGCAGAAGCCGGAAATGATGTAAACCAGAACAGTCACCTTTCTGGTTTTGATGCCGGAGAGTCTGGCCGCGCGGTTGTTGCCGCCCACGGCGAGCACATGCCAGCCGAACGGGACCTTTTTCAGCAAATAAGCTCCGATCACCGCATAAATCAAGAAGATGATCGCACCCACGGGAATGCTGCCAATGCTTCCGCCGACCAGCTTAAAACCGGTATTTCCCAGCGCCGCCTGACCGGCAATGCTGGAAAAGGTAGCGCCGTTGCTACGCAGGCTGGCCCAGCCGCGGCAGATGTACATGGTACCCAGCGTCGCGATAAACGGCGCGACGCCCAAACGCGTGACCACCAAGCCGTTGACAAGGCCGATGGCACAGCCCAGAATCAGCACAAAAATTACAATCACCGGCACGCTGAAATAGAGCGTCACGCCCATGAATTTCAAAGTTACGCCCTCTTGAATCATACCGCCGGCGATCATGCCCGCCAGACCAACAATGGAGCCGACGGACAGGTCGATGCCGCCGGTGATGATGACAAAGGTCATGCCGATGGCCAGAACGCCGTATAGGGCGACGTGCTTTGCCAGCATGGTCATTGTGGAAAACGAGAGAAAATTTGGACTTGCAAGGCTGAAGAAAATGAGCAGGATGATCAGAACGATGAACGTACGTCCCTTCAGCAGGGTCATGATCAGCTTTGAATTGTCTTTTTTAGTCTTCACTGCATTCATGTTTTTTTCCCCTTTTACAGCGTGCTGCTGACAGCAGCGGGTTCCGTATGATGTCCGGCATAGGAAGCCAGCACAAGCTGATCCTCCGAAATCTGGTCGCCTGTCAGCTCCACCGTGCATTTTCCGTTGGAAAGCACGTAAATCCGGTCCGCTGCCGCAATAATCTCCTTCAGCTCGGAAGAAATCACGATCAAAGACATACCGCGCATGGCGAAATCGTGGATAATGTCGAAAACCTCCGTCTTTGCGCCGATGTCGATTCCGCGGCTTGGCTCGTCCAGCAGCAGAATCTGCGGATCGGTCAGCACGCCCTTTGCAATGACGACCTTTTGCTGGTTGCCGCCGGACAGTGACAAAATTGGGAGGGTCTTATTTACGACCTTGATCTGGGTGTCCTGAATCTGCTCGTCGACTTTGGCGTCCTCCTCTTTTTTATCGAGGTGAAAATGCCGGTAATAGTTTTTCAGCGCGGACAGAGAGATGTTTTTCTCAATGTCCAGCGTCTGAACCAGACCGTCGCGCTGACGATCCTCCGGCACCATAACAAGGCCCTGCGCGATCTGGCCTGCGACGCTTTTCGGATGAATCTGCTTGCCGTTGAGCCAGATTTCTCCGATATGCTCCGGGCGGAGACCCATCAGACATTCAAAAAACTCCGTGCGGCCCGCGCCCAGCAGTCCGTAAATGCCAAGCACCTCGCCCTTGTGGAGCTTAATGTTCACGTGGTCCAGCAGCCAGCCGCCGCCTTTTTTTGGCAGGCAGAGATCCTTCGTCTCAAGGATGACTGGCCGCTCCTGCACCTCGGGGCCGCGGGTGTAACGGGTATAGGATTTATCGCCGCCGACCATGTGCCGCACAATCCACTGCAGGTTGATGTCGCTGATCTCGGCGTCGGCCACATATTTGCCGTCCCGCAAAATCGTGGCGTGATCGCCAATCTCCATAATCTCCTCCAGACGGTGGGAAATGTATACGATGGAGATGCCCGCGGCGGTCAGTTCGCGCATGATCTTGAAAAGCACCTTGACCTCGGCGGATGAGAGAGACGAGGTGGGTTCGTCCATAATCAGGATTTTCAAATCCTGCGCAACCAGATTCCGCGCGATCTCGACCATCTGCTGCTGACCGACGCGAAGATCTCCCACAAGCGCGTTGGGGTCCATGGGATGCTCCAGACGCTCGAGGACCGCCTTGGCTCCGCGAATCTGCGCAGACACGTCCAGTCGGTGCCCTTTTTGGATGATCTCGTGTCCGGCGTAGATATTTTGGTAGATATTCAGGTTGGGAAACAAGCTCAACTCCTGATGGATGATGCCGACTCCGTATTTTCGCGCGGCATTGGTGTCCTTGAAGGAGACCTCTCTGCCGTCCATATACATCTTGCCGTCGGATGGCTGCTCGATCCCTGCGATGATCTTCATCAGCGTGGACTTTCCCGCGCCGTTCTCTCCAATCAATACGTTGATCTTGCCGCGCAGAACGTCGAAGGAAACGCTGTCCAGCGCCTTGGTTCCGGGATAGATTTTGTCGATTTTTTCGCAGTGGAGAACAACATTTGGGTCATCAAACATAAAACGGTCCTCCTCTGATTTATTCGACAGCCAGCGCCACGGGAGTAACCATAATTGTGTCACCGGTGGGAGCGCTGCAAGCCCCGGTAAACGTAACAGTCTTTCCGACTGAGTTAGCGTCAAAGTTATTAGGCGCGACGACCTGTTGATCGACAATCGTGTTCAGCCCCAGCGCATACTCGGACCACTCGCCCTGATTGGTAAAATCGGAGTACGCCTTCTGCGTCTGTGCATCGCGGACGGATGTACCGCTGTACACAGGCCCGATGGCAATTTTTACCGTCTTGTCTGTATAACCGTCAATAGAAAGTGTGATGGAGCCATTTTTGGACTCCTGATCGATCGCGGTGATTGTGCCGGTTCCTTTGACCGCGTAAGCGCCGGTTCCGGAGCCGGTATCAAGGTCGCTGAGTTCCGCCGCGTTCTGAGTAATCTCCTCGACGACGGCGTCCCATGTGGTTCCGGCTTCCGAAGCCACATCCACCGTCGTCTCGCCTGTCAATGCTGCCTCCTCGCCTGTTTTTACGACTGTCACAATTCCGCAGCCGGTCAGAGAGAAAGCGGCAACTGCAAGAAGCAGTGCAAAAGTTGCAAAACGCTTTTTCATGTTCATATCTCCTGAAACGGATTTTCAACAATGGAACGGGATGGGGGAAGGACCTGTCGAAGGGAGGTCCTTCCCCTTTTAGTCCTCAACAATTTTGAAAACCGATGAATCCGTCAGCGGTTATTTCTCTGCAAGAGCCATGATTCCAATTAGCCTTCCGTGTAAACGAAGCTGGACAGATTGTCCACATTGTCAGCAGTGATTGCGATGCAGTCAACCAGCTGCTTTTCATCCAGACCGGTGGCGCCGTTCTTCAGATAATCGTCGGCCTGCTCAACGGCCATCTCGGAGATCTTGGCGCACTGCTGCAGAGCGGTACCGACCATCTGGCCGGACTTGATGAGGGCGGCGGCGTCGTCGGAGCCATCCACGCCGATGATCTTGATGTCGGTGCGGTTGGCATCCTTGCAGGCCGCAGCTGCGCCGCAGGCCATGGTGTCGTTGCCGCAGATGATGCCGGTAATCTCGGGATTGCTCTGGAGAATGGCCTCAGTCTTCTCATAGGCCTCGGTCTGATCCCAGTTCGCCGACTGCTGAGCGACCATCTTCAGGTCGGAGTACTGGTCGATCACGCGGTGATAGGCGTCGGAACGGACGGAGCAGTTGGTGTCGGTCTCCAGACCCAAGAGCTCGGCATAGCTGCCCTTTTCGCCCATGGCTTCCACCCAGACTTCTGCGATTGCGGCAGCGCCCTGATCGTTGTTTGCGACGATCTGACTGATTGCCACGCCGGACTGGTTGATCTCACGGTCGATCAGGAACGTGGGGATGCCTGCATCGCGGGCACGCTGAACAGCCTCGATGGTGGCGTCGGCGCCTGCGTTGTCGCAGATAATGGCCGCAGCCTTGTCGGCAATGGCCTGGTCGAAGAGGTCGGACTGCTTGGAGGCGTCATCGTCGTGGGAGAAAGTCTTTACCTCGTAGCCCAGCTCCTCAGCCTTGGCGGAAGCGACCTCTGCCTCGGTCTTGAAGAACACGTTGGAAGTGGACGGAGTGATGATGTACATGATCTTGGAGCCGCTGGGCTCGCTGGAAGTGCTTGCGGAAGCTGAAGCGGATGCGGAAGAGGATGCCGTGCTGGTGCTGCCGCAGGCAGCCAGCATGGCGCACATGACTGCTGCGAGAATGAGCGCAAGAAACTTTTTCATTTTTATTCCTCCAGATCTAAGATTTTATCCAAGGCTGTTGGCCTTTAGATACGAGTTTTTCAGGCGTGCGTCAATGCCTGACGGACGGCCTGTTTCCAGCCGGCGAGGAGCTGTTCTCTGCGCTGCGCCGACATGGACGCATGATAAGAGGTGTAATGCGCGCTTTCAAAAACGCGTCCGGCGTCATAGAGCCCCGCCGAGAATCCCGCCACGTAGGCGGCGCCGATGGCGGAAAGCTCCTGCACCGCGGGAACGTGAACCGCGGCGTTGGTCAGATCGCTCTGAAACTGCATCAGATATCGGTTTGCGGTAGGTCCGCCGTCCACCTTCAGCTCTGTCACCGGAAGTCCGGCATCCTCGCTCATCAGCCCCATAAGGTCCGCGATCTGATAGGCAATGCACTCCACGCAGGCCTTGACGATTTCCGCTCTTTTGGTGGTTCTGGTTACACCGGTCAGAATGCCGGTCGCCTCGCTGTCCCAGTAGGGAGCGCCCAGCCCGGTAAATGCCGGTACGAAATAGGCGCGGTCATCGGGGTTTGCGCTTGCAGCCAGACACTCGCTCTCGTGGTCGTCTGCCAACAGCCCGACCTCTTTTTTCAGCCAGGAGATTACCGCGCCGGTGTAGTTCAGATTGCCCTCCAGAACATACTCGACTTTGCCGTTCAGTCCCCACGCTAGGCTGGTGACCAGCCCGTGGGTAGAGCGGACAGCCTCGGGACCCATCTGCATCATGACGGAGGAACCGGTGCCGTAGGTAGCCTTGATGCTGCCGCGTGAGCGGCAGTTTTGCCCGAGCAGGGCGCTGTGGGAATCCCCCAGCACGCCACGAATTGGAACAGGATGCTCCAGAAGTCCCCCGAAGTCCGTGGTTCCGAACTCAGAGTCGGACATACAGACCTCCGCCAGACTTTCTTTGGGAATTTCATAAAGCCGGCACAGCTCATCATCCCAACAGAGAGTGCAAATGTTGAAAAGCTGGGTGCGGGAGGCGTTGGAATAATCCGTTTTGAAAGAACGCCCACCCGTCAGCTGGAACACAAGCCAGCTGTCCATCGTGCCGCAGCAGAGCGTTCCCCTGTCCGCGCGCGCCTTGACTTCCGGGACTTTGCGCATCAGCCATGTCAGCTTGGCAGCGGAAAAATAGGGAGAGAGATTCAGCCCCGTCTTTGCCCGCACACTGTCGGCCATTTCGGACATCTCCTTGCAGATGGACGCCGCGCGGGCGCACTGCCAGACGATGGCGTTGTAGAGGGGCTTTCCGGTTTTCCGGTCCCAAGCCATGACGGTCTCCCGCTGGTTGGAAATACCGACCGCCGCGATCTCGCGGCCCGCGACTCCCGCCTTTTTCAGCACGTCGTCGGCGACAGCCAGCGTATTGGCGAAAATCTCCTCAGGGTCGTGCTCCACCCATCCCGCCTGATTGACGATCTGCCGGTGCGACCGATCTGCGCGGGCGATCAGATTGCCCGCCGCGTCGCAGAGGATGCCTTTCGTCCCCTGTGTGCTCTGGTCGATGGATAGGATGTAACCGTTCATGCTGCCGTCAGTCCTTCAACAGTTCCGCGGTCGCCTTTGCGATTCCCTCCGCGTTCAGACCGTAATAGTCGAAAACCTCCTGGGAGGTTCCGGTGATCACCGGCGCATCCGGCAGAGCAAGGTTCTTGATTTTCCGCGGGCAATTTTCACCCACGACCTGCGCCACAACGGCACCAAGTCCGCCAAAGGGAGAATGCTCCTCCACCGTCACCACCGCGCGGGCGCCGGAGGCCGCCTTGATCACTGCCTCCGTGTCCAGAGGCTTCACGCAGTACATATCCAGCACGGCGGCGCTGATTCCCTGCAATTTGAGTAAATCCGCCGCCTCGACCGCCGGATGGACCATCTCACCGCAGGCGATGATTGCAACATCCGAACCGGTTTGCACCCAGGTGGCTCGGTCCATGGTAAAGGGGACGTGATCCTCAGAATAAACGTCCTCGACAGGATTGCGGCCCACGCGGATGTACGCGGGCTTCGTGTCCTTCAAAAGCTCCTCAAAGAGACAGCGCGTCTGAAAACGGTCGGACGGCAGGTAGACGCGCATATTGGGAATCGCGCTCATGGCGGCGATATCCTGCGCGGAGTGATGGCTCATCCCCAGAGCGCCGTAGCTGATTCCGCCGGAAATGCCGATCAGCTTCACATTGACGTTGGAATAGGCACAGTCCACCTTCGCCTGCTCGTAGCTGCGGGTGGAAACAAAGGCTGCCGGAGACGCCGCGAACGGCTTTTTCCCGCAGCTGGCAAGCCCTGCCGCAATGCCAACCAGGTCCTGCTCGGCGATGCCGACCTCGACGAACTGGTCGGGATAAGCCTGCGCGAACGGCGTCAGGGACGCGCTGCCGCGGGAGTCGCTGCAAAGGACCACAATATCCCTGTCGGTTTTGGCATGCTCCATCAGTGTGTCGCAGATTACCTTCCTGTTTGCAATCTTATTCATGGCAGGCCGCCTCCTTCCGAGCTGCAAAATCCGCGATGATCTGCTCATATTCCTCCTGCGTGGGGAGATGGTGATGCCACGACGCCTTGTTTTCCATCACGCCGCTGCCATATCCCTTGGTCGTATGGGCGATCAGCACGGTGGGCTTTCCCTTCGCCTGCTTCGCGGCGGTGAACGCCTCGTCCAGATCGTCAAGGCTGTTGCCGTTGACGCTGATGACGTTCCATCCGAATGCCTTCCAGCGCTCCTCGGGTACCTCCTGCTTCATGACGTTCTCTGTGCTGCCTGATATCTGCAGACCGTTGCGGTCCACCACAGCGCAAAGATTATCCAGTCCGTAGTTGGACGCCGACATGGCGCCCTCCCACACGGAGCCCTCCGCCGTCTCGCCGTCGCCGAGGACTGTGTAGACCCGGTAGGAGCACCCATCCATTTTTCCCGCCAGCGCCATACCGACCGCCACAGGCAGTCCGTGGCCTAGTGAACCGGAGTTCATTTCGATCCCCTGCAGATTGTTGTTCGGATGTCCGATATACGGAGAGCCAAATTTTGAAAATTTATCTTTGATCTCTTGCAGATCAAGGAAACCGCAGTCCGCCAGAACGGCGTACAGAGCCTCCACGGAATGGCCCTTGCTCAGGATAAACCGGTCGCGGTCCGGGTCCTCCGCCGTTGCGGGCGTGATATGCAGATGCTTTTTATAGAGAATCAGCAGCGTGTACAGAACGCTCATATCGCCGCCGATATGACCGCCGCC
>VSSQ01000629.1_pt1 | contig 19892 bp, 16 predicted proteins | sample 4763081 | NCBI WGS metagenome assembly VSSQ01 (sample SAMN12137344, study PRJNA551015) | bioreactor metagenome | isolation source: SDC9 anaerobic chlorinated ethene degrading culture | place: USA: Knoxville, Tennesee | collected 2015-01-01
CGATCGTGCCGATGTTGACGTGCGGTTTCGTCCGTTCAAACTTTGCCTTTGCCATACTGGCCTCCTGTAGTCCGTGAACCTGGGAAGAGGCGCCTGGGGCCAACCCCGGACGCCATCAGCCTCAGGCGTATTTCTTCTGGATCTCGTCCGAGATGTTCTGCGGCACGGCTTCGTAGTGATCGAAGATCATGGTGAAGACCGCGCGGCCCGAGGACATCGACCGCAGGTTGTTGATGTAGCCGAACATGTTCGCGAGCGGCACGAAGGCGTGGATCACGTTCGCGTTGCCGCGGGTGTCCTGACCCTGCACCATGCCGCGACGGCTGGTGAGGTCACCGATGATGCCGCCGGTGTATTCTTCCGGGGTCACCACTTCGACCTTCATGATCGGCTCGAGCAGCTTGGCGCCGGCCTTCTTCAGGCCTTCGCGCATTGCCGCGCGGGTCGCGATTTCGAAGGCGAGCACCGAGGAGTCGACGTCGTGGAACGCACCGTCGATCAGCGCCACCTTGAAGTCGATCACCGGGAAGCCCGCGAGCGGACCCGAGTCCATCACCGACTTGATGCCCTTTTCGACGCCGGGGATGTATTCCTTCGGCACCGCACCGCCCACGATCTTCGACTCGAACGAATAGCCTTCGCCCGGTTCGGTCGGGGTGATGACGAGCTTGACGCGCGCGAACTGGCCGGTCCCGCCGGTCTGCTTCTTGTGCGTGTAGTCGATTTCGGCTTCGCGCGAGATCGTCTCGCGATAGGCCACCTGCGGCGCACCAATGTTCGCCTCGACCTTGAATTCGCGCCGCATGCGATCGACGAGAATGTCGAGGTGAAGCTCGCCCATCCCCTTCATGATCGTCTGGCCCGATTCGAAGTTGGTCTCGACGCGGAAGGACGGGTCCTCGGCCGCGAGACGCGCCAGAGCGATGCCCATCTTTTCCTGGTCAGCCTTCGACTTCGGCTCGACGGCGATCTCGATCACCGGCTCGGGGAAGGTCATGGTTTCCAGGACGACCGGCTTCGTCGGATCGCACAGGGTGTCACCCGTGGTGGTTTCCTTCAGGCCGGCCAGCGCGATGATGTCGCCCGCGAAGGCTTCTTCGATTTCCTCGCGGTTGATGGCGTGCATCATCATCATGCGGCCGACGCGCTCGCGCTTGCCCTTCGTCGCGTTCATCATCTGGTCGCCCTTCTTGAGGACGCCCGAATAGATGCGGGTGAAGGTCAGCGAGCCGACGAAGGGGTCGTTCATGATCTTGAACGCCAGAGCCGAGAAGGGCTCTTCGTCCGCGGCATGACGCTCGATGTTGCGGGTTTCGGTCTCGTCGCCCGGAGCGAAGCCGACATAGGCCGGCACGTCGAGCGGGCTCGGCAGATAGTCGACCACGGCGTTCAGCATCGGCTGCACGCCCTTGTTCTTGAACGACGAACCGGCCAGGACCGGAACGAAGGCCATCGCCAGGGTGCCCTTGCGGATCAGCTTGCGCAGCTCCGCCTCTTCGGGCTCGTTGCCCTCGAGGTAGGCTTCCATCGCGGCGTCGTCCTGCTCGACAGCGAGCTCGACGAGCTTGCCGCGCCATTCGTCGGCGACGTCCTTCAGCTCGTCACGGATCGGCTGACGGACCCAGCTCGCGCCGAGGTCTTCACCCTTCCAGACCCATTCGTCCATGGTGACGAGGTCGACGATGCCTTCCAGCTTGTCTTCCGCACCGATCGGCAGCGCGACCGGAGCCGGGGTGGCGCCGGTGCGGTCCTTGATCATCTTCACGCAGTTGAAGAAGTCGGCACCGATCTTGTCCATCTTGTTGACATAGACGATGCGCGGAACCTTGTAGCGGTCGGCCTGACGCCAGACGGTTTCCGTCTGCGGCTCGACGCCAGCGTTGGCGTCGAGCAGACACACAGCACCGTCGAGCACCGCCAGCGAGCGTTCGACTTCGATGGTGAAGTCGACGTGGCCGGGGGTGTCGATGATGTTGAAGCGGTATTTCGGCCCCTCATGGGTGCCGGTCTCGGTGCGCTGCCAGAAGGTGGTCGTCGCGGCCGAGGTGATGGTGATCCCGCGTTCCTGTTCCTGCTCCATCCAGTCCATCGTCGCGGCGCCGTCATGCACCTCGCCGATCTTGTGGGACTTGCCGGTGTAGTAGAGGATGCGCTCGGTCGTCGTGGTCTTGCCCGCATCGATGTGGGCCATGATCCCGAAGTTGCGATAGAGCGCCAGCGGATATTCGCGTGCCATGAGGGGTTCCTCTCTTACCAGCGGTAGTGGCTGAACGCCTTGTTGGCGTCGGCCATCTTGTGGGTGTCTTCCCGCTTCTTCACGGCGGCACCGCGCGAGTTCACCGCATCCAGAAGCTCGCCGGCCAGGCGTTCTTCCATGGTGTGCTCGTTGCGGTTCTTGGCCGCGGTGATCAGCCAGCGAATCGCCAGCGCCTCACGACGGGTCGGACGCACTTCGACCGGGACCTGATAGGTGGCACCGCCGACGCGACGCGAACGCACTTCGACCGAAGGCTTCACGTTGTCGAGGGCCTCGTGGAAGACTTCCACGGGCTCGCGCTTGAGCTTGCCTTCGACCCGGTCGAGGGCATTGTAGACGATCCGCTCGGCAACAGACTTCTTGCCGTCGATCATCAGGTTGTTCATGAACTTGGTCAGCACGCGATCGCCATATTTGGCGTCGGGCAGAACTTCGCGCTTCTCAGCGGCGTGACGACGAGACATGCTTCACACTCCTCACTTCGGCCGCTTCGCGCCGTATTTCGAACGACGCTGACGACGATCCTTGACGCCCTGGGTATCCAGAACACCGCGCAGGATGTGATAGCGCACACCCGGAAGGTCCTTCACACGACCGCCGCGGATGAGCACAACGGAGTGCTCCTGCAGGTTGTGCTTTTCGCCCGGGATGTAGGAGATGACTTCGAAGCCGTTCGTCAGGCGCACCTTGGCGACCTTACGCATAGCCGAGTTCGGTTTCTTCGGCGTCGTGGTGTAGACGCGCGTGCAGACGCCGCGCTTCTGCGGGCACTGCTGGAGGTGCTGCGACTTCGATCGCTGCACCTTGGGCTGCCGCGGCTTGCGGATCAGCTGTTGGATGGTAGGCATTCCGGTTCCCCGTGTTTGCTCTGTCAATACTCTCAACCCGGCCCGGTGGGATCCCCGCGCGAGGCTGAGCCGCTTCTCGACGGCGTCTCACGCAGATCGTGAAACGCCAAACCGCACCCTTCCCGCCTTGCGGCGGGCCGAATGCGTCGTCGTCTTCAGGGCAAGGGGCCGGTGGGCCCGGACTTGGCCGCTGAACTCCACCCTCAGGGCACACTGCGCCCATCAGGTAGCGGCGGCTATAGGAGGAGTCGGCCCCCTTGTCAACAGCGCCCGCCGGGCGCCCCTGCGGCATTGCGCCGGCGCGGAAGCTGCCCGGCGAACAGCGCGTAAAGTCCCCAGGCGAGGGTCAGGGTGATCAGCGCGGCAAAGACCGCGTCCGAGGCGAAGTGCCGCCCCGTCGCCACCCGCTGCACGATGACGAAGGCGGGGATGAACAGTGCGACAGCGCGCAGATACAGTCGCTGCCAGCGCTCAATCCGCGACCAGAGCACCGAGGCCAGCCACAGCGCCACGGCAAGCGCCACCGCCGCCGAGACCTCGCCCGAGACGAAGGAGCAGTTGCGCGCGCATTGATCGGCGAACTGACCGGCTGGGGTGAACAGCTTGGTGCCGCCGAACTCGGTCACGAAGGCGGGGCGGGCGCGGCCGGAATAGGCCTTGAGAACGCCGTTCACGATCAGCCCCGGCCCGAGCAGATAAAGCGCCACGACGAATCCCCAGGCCCGCGACGGCAGGCCCCAGACGTTGCGGCCCTTGGCGAAGGCGCGCACCATGGCGACGATCGCCACCACCAGCACGATCAGCGCCAGATCCCACAGCCGCTGGCGCAGCCATTCCCACAGCGGGTTGGTGATCACGTCGAACCCCGATCCCGCGTGCCAGAACAGCCCCGAGATCGCCAGATCGACCGAGGGCGCGCCGCAAAACAGCGCCACCGCGGCAATCCAGCCGGCCAGCAGCCAGCGTCCGGTCAGGCTCAGGTCAAGGCGCGGCATTGAGGCACTCTCCCGGCACGATGTAGGGGGTGACCCCCTTCCCCTCCCAGGTGCCCGAGCCGTTCAGCATCCCCGCCGGCGGCACGGGCCCCGCGCCGCAGTCGATCGGGCTGCGGCGAATGACCAGAATGCGGCCGGCAAAATCGGCGGGCAACGGGAAATTCTGCTCGTAATAGTTCATCGGCCGGCCCGTCGGGCGCGGCGCATAGATCGTCACCCCGGCATCGCGGCCGGTGTAGAAGAGATCGGCGAGGATGTCGCGGTCGTCGCTGTAGACCGGCACGCCCTCGGCGGTGGCAAGGGCGAGGATGCGCCGGCTCAGCTCGGTGCGACCGAGGTAGCGGTTCAGCAGCGGCTTGCCGCCCGGCGCGGGCCAGGGGGCCAGAACGGTCAGCACCGCCACCGCCGTCACCGCAACGAGGTTCGTCAGCAGCGCCAACCACCGCCCCCACCGCGGCAGCACCAGCACGGCAAGGATCACCCCCGCGAGATAGGCCGAGACCGCCCAGTTCGCATAGGCCTTGTCCAGGAGCGCCTGCAGCGTCACCACGACCAGCGGCGGAAGGGTCAGCACCGCAAGCGTGCGGCGGTCGGCATTGCCTGCCCGCACCACGCCGAGGATCAGCGCGCCCATCGTCACCGGACCGAAGACCGCGATCTGTGCCGCCAGCCAGCCGCCCATCGAGGCCCAGTTCAGCCCCGCCCCCTCGCGCACCCAGCCGACATTGTCCATCGTGTGCTCGAGCGTGGCGAACTGATGCGTCGCGTTCCAGGCGACATTCGGCGCGATCACCAGCGCGAAAGCGAGCGTTGCAAGCAGCGCGTTGCCCCAGCCGATCCGCCGCGTGGGCGCGACCAGAACCGCCAGCATGATCCCTGCCGGCAGGAACAGCGCCACGTATTTCGCCAGAAAGGCAAAGCCCACGCACAGGCCAAGCGCCAGCGCATCGCCCGCCCGCCGGCTCTCGCCAAGCCGCCAAAAGAACAGCAGCCCGCCCGCGAAGAAGGGCGCCATCACCGTATCGGTCGAGATCATCGCCGAGCCGACGGCGGTGAAGGGCAGCGTGACGTAAAGCGCCGCCGTCCAGATCGCCGCGCCACGCCCGGCGATGCGGGCAGCGAGCGCCGCCAGGATGACCCCGGTCAGCCCGTGCAGGACGGGCGCCGGCAGCCGCACCCAGAACGGCGCACTCGATCCCGCGAGATCGGTCACCGCGCGGATCAGCCAGCCGATCAGCGGCGGCTTCGAATAATAGCCGAAGTCGAAACGCTGACCCCAGAGCCAGTATTGCGCCTCGTCGACGAAAAGATCGGTGCGGTCGAAGGCCAGCGCCAGCACTCGCGCCGCGGTCACTGCGGCGATTATCGCCAGCGCCGGGCCAAGCCAGCCCCCGGCCTCGGGACGCGACGGCTCAGGCTTCACGGCGACGCTTGGCATAGATCAGCCACAGGTTGCGCGCATAGATCACCACGCCGAGCGCCTGGCCCAGAATGAACACCGGGTCGGCGCGGTAAAGCGCATAGGCGAGCAGCATCACCCCGCCCGCGAGCGAGAAATACCAAAACGCCACCGGCATCACCGAATCCCTAGCGCGCTCCGATGCGATCCACTGCAGCAGGAAGCGCGCGGTGAACATCAGCTGCGCGGCAAGACCGAAGATCACCCACGCGAGCTCGGTCATCGAGCCGACATGGAGCAGCTTTTCCAGCCATTCGGTCATTTCGTCACCTCGGTCGGGCGCGCTTTCTTGCGGCGCCGGATCAGCCAGGCGACGCCCGCCAGATCGACGATGCCGACAAGGCCGCGCTGCAGGTTCGAGTAATGCGAGCGCCCGCCGCCGCGCGGCCGGTGGCTCACGTCGACATGCGCCACGCCCCAGCCGTCGCGCGCGAAGAGCGCGGGCAGATAGCGGTGCATGTGGTCGAAATAGGGCAGGTCCAGATAGGGCGCGCGGCGGAAGGCCTTGAGCCCGCAGCCGGTGTCGCGGGTGTGGTCGTTGAGCACCCGCGCCCGCAGCCCGTTCGCGAATTTCGAGGCGAGCCGCTTCGACAGCGTGTCCTGCCGCGCCACGCGCTGCCCGGCGACCAGCCCGATCGCCTCGGCTCCCGGCACCTCGAGCGGCGCGATCAGCTTCGGCAGCTCCTCGGGCGGGTTCTGCCCGTCGCCGTCGAGCGTCGCACAGATCGCGCCACGCGCCGCGCGCACGCCCGAGCTCACCGCCGCCGACTGTCCGCCCGACACGTCATGGCGCAGCACCCGCAGCCGCGGCGCCCGCACGAGCCTTGCGCGCAGAATCTCGGCCATGCCGTCGTCCGAGGCATCGTCGACCACGATCACCTCGTAGTCGCGGCCCGCCAGCGCCGCGTCGATCCCGTCGAGCAGCGTCTCGATGTTTTCCGCCTCGTTCTTGGCGGGGATCACGATGGAAACTTCGGTCATCTGTCGCGGCCCTTTCCGCCCGGCACGGGCCGCCACCTCTTACCCGCAGGCCCCGAAGTTGTAAACGGAGCACGCGCCGGGGGCCCGCCCCGGCGCGGCGCTCGGCACGGTTCAGCCGAACTGGGCGAAGAGCTTGGAATAGGGCGCCTTCAGTGCGCCACGGGCGGCCAGGGCGGCCGCCATATCCCCGCTGTCGGCCGCGGCGCGGAACGCCCTGGCCGAGGCGGCGAAGGTCTCGACCAGCGGCGCATAGGCCGGATTTTCCGCCTCGGGCGCCGGATTGGCGACGATCTGCGCGGCGAGATAATCGAGCACCGCCGCATCGCCTGCCAGTGCCGCGGCCGCCCCCGGCCCGATCGCCGCATAGTCACGGCCCAGAACTTCTTCCATTGCGGCGTGATAGGCGTTCATCCGGTCGGAAAAGCCGATCAGCCCGGCGCGCTCATGCAGCCCGGCAATCTCGGCCCGCACGCCCTCGAGCGTCTCGTGCGCCGCCGGCAGCCTGCCCGCCGCGACCTCCTCGCGCGCCTTGCCGATCAGCGCCGAGACCGCATCAAAGGTCTGCGGCAGCGCCGCATCGGCGGCATATTGCGGCGGCGGGGTCGCGCCCCATTGCGCCGACATCTCGGCCCAAGCGGTGTCGAACCCCGCCAACGCCTTCGCCGTCTCGGGCGCCTTGCCGGCATTCGACAGGAACAGCGCCGCCCGGTAGTCGCCATAGACTGCCCGCAGCTGCGCCTCGGCATCGGTGAAGGGGCTCGCCAGCGCCGGCAGCGCCAGCGCGCCGAGAACGGCCGCAAGGGCGGTCTGAGTGATCCGGTTCATTCTGTCCTCCGTGTTCCACACGGCACCCGCGCGCCGTTCTCCCATGGAACGGGTCAGTCCTGCGCCTCTGTCGGGGCTGCGTCAACCCGCCGCGGAAAACGAAAACCCCCGCGCGATCACTCGCGCGGGGGCTGGTTCTGTCAGGCGTCAGACGCGATCACTCGCGGCTTTCGGGAGTGTCCACCGGACCGAAGTCCTCGTCGCCGTAGGAGGTGTCGATCGGCGCCGCGAGGGCCGCCGCCGCTTCCGCCTCGGCGCGACGCGCCTCGATCACCTTGCTGTCGCGCTCGGTCGCGATCTTGCGCACGCGGGTGGTGGCGCCACCCGTGCCCGCCGGGATCAGACGGCCGACGATCACGTTCTCCTTCAGGCCGACAAGCTTGTCGCGCTTGCCCTGCACCGAAGCCTCGGTGAGCACGCGGGTGGTCTCCTGGAAGGAGGCCGCCGAGATGAAGGACCGCGTCTGCAGCGAGGCCTTGGTGATGCCCAGAAGCACCGGCTCGCCCGAAGCCGGACGGCCGCCGCGGGCCTCGACCTTGGCGTTCTCTTCCTCGAACTCCTGCCGGTCGATGTTCTCGCCCTTCAGCAGCGTGGTGTCGCCCGAGTCGCGGATCTCGATCTTCTGCAGCATCTGGCGAACGATCACCTCGATGTGCTTGTCGTTGATCTTCACGCCCTGCAGACGATAGACGTCCTGCACCTCGTCGATGAGGTAGTCGGCCAGAGCCTCGATCCCCATGATGCGCAGAATGTCGTGCGGCGCCGGGTTGCCGTCCATGATGTAGTCACCCTTCTGCACGAAGTCGCCTTCCTGCACCGGGATGTGCTTGCCTTTCGGCACCATGTATTCGACCGGCTCCAGACCTTCCTGCGTCGGCTCGATCGCGATGCGACGCTTGTTCTTGTAGTCCTTGCCGAAGCGCACATAGCCATCGACCTCGGCGATGATCGCGTGGTCCTTCGGACGACGCGCCTCGAAGAGTTCGGCCACACGCGGCAGACCGCCGGTGATGTCCTTCGTCTTCGCGCCTTCGCGCGGGATACGCGCGACGGTGTCGCCGGCCTTCACCTCATTACCGTCCTCGATCGAGAGAATGGCGTCGACCGACATCGGGTAGGTCACCGGGTGGCCGGCATCGTTGCGCACCGGCTCGCCGTCGGCGTCGACGATGAGGATCTCCGGCTTCAGGTCGTTGCCCTTCGGCGCCGAGCGCCAGTCGGTCACGATCTTCTGCGTCATGCCGGTCGCTTCGTCGGTCTCTTCGCGCACCGAGATGCCCGAGACGAGGTCGACGAACCGCACCATACCGCCCTTTTCGGCGATGATCGGCAGGGTGTAGGGGTCCCATTCGAACAGCTTCGCCCCGCGCTTGACCGCATCGCCTTCCTTGACGTGCAGCTTCGAGCCGTAGCTGAGCTTGTAGGACACGCGCTCGGTGCCGTGATCGTCGACGATGGCGATCTGCATGTTCCGGCCCATCACGATCTGGTCGCCATTCTCGGCCACCAGAAGGTTCGGGTTGCGGAACTCGATCTTGCCTTCCTGCGACGCTTCCTGGAACGACTGCTGGCCGCCCTGGGCGATGCCGCCGATGTGGAAGGTACGCATGGTCAGCTGCGTGCCGGGTTCGCCGATCGACTGGGCGGCGATGATGCCGACCGCTTCGCCGATGTTGACGAGCGTGCCGCGCGCCAGATCGCGACCGTAGCAGAGCGCGCAGACGCCCTCCTCGGCCTCGCAGGTCAGCGCCGAGCGGATCCGCACGGACTGCACGCCGTTCGCCTCGATCAGGTCGGCCTTGCGTTCGTCGATCAGCTCGTTCTTGCGCACGATCACGTCGTCGGTGCCGGGAACCAGAACGTCATCCGCCGCGACGCGGCCGAGGACGCGCTCGGAAAGCGCCGCCACGACTTCGCCGTCGTTGACGGCAGCGGTCGCGGTAATCGCATGCTCGGTGCCGCAGTCATGCGTGCGCACGATGCAGTCCTGCGCGACGTCGACGAGACGACGGGTCAGGTAGCCCGAGTTCGCGGTCTTCAGCGCGGTGTCGGCCAGACCCTTACGGGCGCCGTGGGTCGAGTTGAAGTACTCGAGCACGGTCAGGCCTTCCTTGAAGTTCGAGATGATCGGCGTCTCGATGATCTCGCCCGAGGGCTTGGCCATCAGGCCGCGCATCCCGCCGAGCTGCTTCATCTGCGCCGGCGAACCACGCGCACCGGAGTGCGACATCATGTAGACCGAGTTCGGTTCCTTCTCCATGCCCGCGTCATCGACGCGAACGGCGGAGATTTCCTTCATCATCTCGCCGGCGACTTCGTCCGAGCACTTCGACCAGGCATCGACCACCTTGTTGTACTTTTCGCCCTGAGTGATCAGGCCGTCCATGTACTGCTGCTCGAATTCCTTCACCTGATCGCGGACGCGGTTGACGATGGTCCACTTGGTGTGCGGCACCACCATGTCGTCCTTGCCGAAGGACACGCCGGCCTTGAACGCCTCGCGGAAGCCCATCGACATGATCTGGTCACAGAAGATCACCGATTCCTTCTGGCCGCAGTAACGGTAGACGGTGTCGATGACGTTCTGCACGTCCTTCTTGCGCAGCAGGCGGTTCACCAGATCGAAGGGCGCCTTGGCGTTCAGCGGCAGGAGCGCGCCAAGCCGCAGACGGCCGGGCGTGGTCTCGTAGCGCTTGAAGACCTCGTTGCCTTCCTCGTCGATCTGCTTCACCCGCGCCGTGATCTTCGAGTGCAGGTGCACCGCGCCGGAGAACAGGCCGTGCTCGACTTCCTCGATGGTGCTGAAGACCATGCCTTCGCCCGGCAGGCCCTTGCGCTCCATCGTGGTGTAGTAGAGGCCGAGAATCATGTCCTGCGACGGCACGATGATCGGCGAGCCGTTCGCCGGCGACAGAACGTTGTTCGTCGACATCATCAGCACGCGCGCTTCCAGCTGCGCCTCGAGGCTCAGCGGAACGTGCACGGCCATCTGGTCACCGTCGAAGTCGGCGTTGAAGGCCGAGCAGACGAGCGGGTGCAGCTGGATCGCCTTGCCTTCGATCAGCGTCGGTTCGAACGCCTGGAAGCCCAGACGGTGCAGCGTCGGCGCGCGGTTCAGGAACACCGGGTGCTCGCGGATGACTTCATCCAGGATATCCCAGACCTCGGGACGCTCTTTCTCGACCAGCTTCTTCGCCTGCTTCACGGTGCTCGACAGGCCCTTGGCCTCGAGGCGCGAATAGATGAAGGGCTTGAACAGCTCGAGCGCCATTTTCTTCGGCAGGCCGCACTGGTGCAGCTTCAGCTCCGGCCCGGTCACGATGACCGAACGGCCGGAGAAGTCGACGCGCTTGCCGAGCAGGTTCTGACGGAACCGGCCCTGCTTGCCCTTGAGCATGTCGGACAGCGACTTCAGCGGACGCTTGTTGGTGCCGGTGATGACGCGGCCGCGACGGCCGTTGTCGAACAGCGCATCGACCGATTCCTGCAGCATGCGCTTTTCGTTGCGCACGATGATGTCGGGCGCTCGCAGCTCGATCAGCCGCTTCAGACGGTTGTTACGGTTGATGACGCGACGATAGAGGTCGTTCAGGTCCGAGGTCGCAAAGCGGCCACCATCGAGCGGCACCAACGGGCGCAGTTCCGGCGGGATCACCGGCAGCACGGTCAGGATCATCCATTCGGGACGGTTGCCCGACTCGATGAACGACTCGACGATCTTCAGCCGCTTGATGATCTTCTTCGGCTTCAGCTCGCCCGTGGCTTCCTTCAGCTCCTCGCGGAGCTGTTCGGCGGTCGCCTCGAGGTCGATCGCGGCCAGCATCTCGCGGATCGCCTCGGCGCCGATATTGGCGGTGAAGGCGTCCGAACCGTACTGGTCCTGCGCGTCGAGATACTCGTCCTCGGTCAGCAGCTGGCCATAGGACAGGTCGGTCAGGCCGGGCTCGATGACGACGTAGTTTTCGAAGTAGAGGATGCGCTCGAGATCACGCAGCGTCATGTCCAGCATCAGGCCGATGCGCGAGGGCAACGACTTGAGGAACCAGATATGGGCGACGGGCGAGGCCAGCTCGATGTGGCCCATGCGCTCGCGGCGGACCTTCTGCAGCGTCACTTCGACGCCGCATTTCTCGCAGACGACGCCGCGATACTTCATCCGCTTGTACTTGCCGCACAGGCATTCGTAGTCCTTGATCGGCCCGAAGATGCGGGCGCAGAACAGGCCGTCGCGCTCGGGCTTGAAGGTCCGGTAGTTGATGGTCTCGGGCTTCTTGATCTCGCCATAGGACCACGACAGGATCCGCTCGGGCGAGGCCAGCGAGATCTTGATCTCGTCAAAGGCCTTCGGCGACACGAGCGGGTTGAACGGATTCTGGGTCAGTTCCTGGTTCATCTGCTATTCCTTGAGTGAGAGGTCAGAGGGGTGGTGAGCGCCGTGGCGCTCACTCCTCTTCCTCCGAGTCCAGGAGTTCCATGTTGAGGCCGAGGCCCCGGACCTCTTTCACGAGAACGTTGAACGATTCGGGCACGCCCGCCTCGAAGTTGTCCTCGCCCTTGACGATCGACTCGTAGACCTTGGTCCGGCCTGCCACGTCGTCCGACTTCACCGTCAGCATTTCCTGCAGGGTGTAGGCGGCGCCGTAGGCTTCCAGAGCCCAGACCTCCATCTCGCCGAGACGTTGGCCGCCGAACTGCGCCTTACCACCAAGCGGCTGCTGGGTGACGAGCGAGTACGGACCGGTCGAACGCGCGTGCATCTTGTCGTCGACAAGGTGGTGCAGCTTGAGGAAGTACTTCACGCCGACGGTGACCTTGCGGGCGAACTTCTCGCCGGTGCGGCCGTCATAGACGTCCGACTGACCCGAGGTATCGAAGCCCGCGCGCGTCAGCGCATCGTTGACATCCGCTTCCTTGGCGCCGTCGAAGACCGGGGTCGCGATCGGCACGCCGCCGCGCACGTTCTCGGCGCATTCGACGAAACGGTCGCTCTCCATCTCCGAGAAGACCTCTTCATAGGTCTCGTCGCCATAGCCGTAGCGCATCGCATCGCGCACCGGGGTCATGTCGCCCGAGCGGCGGTACTCGCGCAGCGCCTCGTCGATCTTCAGCCCGAGGCCGCGGGCGGCCCAGCCCATGTGCGTCTCGAGGATCTGACCGACGTTCATCCGCGACGGCACGCCGAGCGGGTTCAGCACGAGGTCGACCGGAGTGCCGTCGGCGAGGAAGGGCATGTCTTCCTTCGGAACGACCTTCGAGACGACGCCCTTGTTGCCGTGACGGCCTGCCATCTTGTCGCCGGCCTGCAGCTTGCGCTTCACCGCGACGAAGACCTTGACCATCTTCATCACGCCCGGAGGCAGGTCGTCGCCCTGGCGGACCTTTTCGACCTTGTCCTCGAACCGCAGATCGAGCGCGCGCTTCTGCGCGTCGAACTGGTCGTTCAGCGCCTCGACTTCCTTGGCATCGGCCTCGTTTTCAAGTGCAAGCTGCCACCACTGGCCCTTCGAGAGGGTGCCCAGCAGTTCCGGCGTGACGTCCGACCCCGGCTTCACGCCCTTCGGGCCTTTCACCGCGACCTTGCCGAGAACCAGCGAGCGCAGACGCGCGTAGATGTTGCGCTCGAGAATGGCGAGCTCGTCGTCGCGGTCCCGCGCCAGACGTTCGACTTCCTCACGCTCGATCTGCAGCGCACGCTCGTCCTTGTCGACGCCGTGACGGTTGAAGACGCGCACTTCGACGATCGTGCCATAGGCCCCCGGCGGCAGGCGCAGCGAGGTATCGCGCACGTCCGATGCCTTTTCGCCGAAGATGGCGCGCAGAAGCTTTTCTTCCGGCGTCATCGGGCTTTCGCCCTTCGGCGTGATCTTGCCCACGAGGATGTCGCCCGGCCCCACTTCGGCGCCGATGTAGACGATGCCCGCCTCGTCGAGGTTGCGCAGCGCTTCCTCGCCGACGTTCGGGATGTCGCGGGTGATCTCTTCCGGCCCGAGCTTGGTATCACGCGCCGCGACTTCGTATTCCTCGATGTGGATCGAGGTGAACACGTCGTCGTGGTGGATGCGTTCCGACACGAGGATCGAGTCTTCGTAGTTGTAGCCCTGCCAGGGCATGAAGGCGACGATCACGTTGCGGCCGAGCGCCAGTTCGCCGAGCTCGGTCGAGGGACCGTCGGCGATGACCTGGCCCTTCGCCACCTGGTCGCCCACCTTCACGATCGGACGCTGGTTGATGGTCGAGGACTGGTTCGAGCGCTTGAACTTGCGCAGACGGTAGATGTCGACACCGGCGTCGCCCATGCCGAGGTCTTCCGTCGCCCGGATCACGATACGCTGCGCATCGACCTGGTCGACGATACCGCCGCGGTTGGCCATGATCGCGGCGCCCGAGTCGCGCGCCACGGTGGCTTCCATGCCGGTGCCGACGAAGGGCGCCTCGGCGCGCAGCAGCGGAACCGCCTGACGCTGCATGTTCGCGCCCATCAGGGCGCGGTTGGCGTCGTCGTTTTCAAGGAAGGGGATGAGCGCCGCACCGACCGAAACCAGCTGTTTCGGCGACACGTCGATCAGATCCACCGCCTCGGACGGGTTCAGCATGAACTCGCCCGACTGCCGGGTCGAAACCAGCTCGTCGACGAAACGGCCCTCGGCATCGAGCTTGGCGTTCGCCTGCGCGATGGTGTGGCGCATTTCCTCGGTGGCCGACATGTAGACGACCTCGTCGGTCACCTTGCCGTTCACCACCTTGCGATAGGGGGTCTCGATGAAGCCGTACTTGTTCACCCGCGCGAAGGTGGCGAGCGAGTTGATCAGACCGATGTTCTGGCCTTCCGGCGTTTCGATCGGGCACATCCGGCCGTAATGCGTCGGGTGCACGTCGCGCACCTCGAAGCCGGCGCGTTCGCGGGTCAGACCGCCCGGCCCGAGGGCCGAGAGGCGACGCTTGTGCGTCACTTCCGAAAGCGGGTTGGTCTGGTCCATGAACTGCGAAAGCTGCGACGAGCCGAAGAACTCGCGCACCGCGGCGGCTGCGGGCTTGGCGTTGATCAGATCCTGCGGCATCACCGTGTCGATCTCGACCGAGGACATGCGTTCCTTGATCGCGCGCTCCATGCGCAGCAGGCCGACGCGATACTGGTTCTCCATCAGCTCGCCGACCGAACGCACGCGGCGGTTGCCGAGGTGGTCGATGTCGTCGATCTCGCCCTTGCCGTCACGCAGCTCGACGAGGCCCTTGATGCAGGCGATGATGTCGTCACGACGCAGCGTGCGCTGCGTGTCGGGCGCATCGAGGTCGAGGCGCATGTTCATCTTCACCCGGCCCACGGCCGACAGGTCGTAGCGCTCGCTGTCGAAGAACAGCCCGTCGAACATCGTCGAGGCGGCTTCCACGGTCGGCGGTTCGCCCGGACGCATGACGCGATAGATATCCATCAGCGCCGTGTCGCGGTTCCAGTTCTTGTCCGCGGCCATGGTGTTGCGGATGTAGGGGCCGACGGTGACGTTGTCGATGTCGAGCACCGGGATCTCGGTGATGCCGTTGTCGAGCAGCGTCTTGATCGAGCCGCCCGAAAGCTGGCCTTCCTTGTCGTATTCCGCGGTCAGCTCCTCGCCGGCCTCGATATAGATGAAGCCGGTGCGGTCGTTCACCAGATCCTTGGCGCAATAGCGGCCGAGGATGTGCTCGAAGGGAACCAGCAGCTCGCTGACCTTGCCCTCGTCGTTCCACTTCTTGACCATCCGCGGGGTGACCTTCTCGCCACCCTTCAGGATCACTTCGCCGGTGGCGGCGTCGATCAGGTCATAGGTCGGGCGGGTGCCGCGCACGCGCTCGGGGAAGAACTTGGTCACCCAGCCCCGCTTGCCCTCGGCGCGGAAGGAGACGGTGTTGTAATAGGCATCCATGATGCCTTCCTGGGTCAGGCCGAGCGCATAAAGCAGCGTCGTCACCGGAAGCTTCCGGCGACGGTCGATGCGCGCGAACACCAGATCCTTCGCGTCGAACTCGAAATCGAGCCACGAGCCGCGGTAGGGAATGATGCGGCAGGCGAACAGCAGCTTGCCCGAGGAATGGGTCTTGCCGCGGTCATGGTCGAAGAACACGCCCGGAGAGCGGTGCATCTGCGACACGATGACACGCTCGGTGCCGTTCACGATGAAGGTGCCGTTCGAGGTCATGAGCGGCATGTCGCCCATGTACACGTCCTGCTCCTTGATGTCCTTGACCGAACGCGCGCCCGTCGTCTCGTCGACATCGAACACGATCAGGCGAAGCGTGACCTTGAGCGGCGCGGAATAGGTCAGGTCCCGCTGCATGCATTCTTCGACGTCAAACTTCGGCTTCTCGAGTTCGTATTTCACGAATTCGAGGATCGCGTTGTCGTTGAAATCCTTGATCGGGAAGACCGACTGGAACACGCCCTGGAGGCCCTCGCCATCCAGCGGCTTGTCGGCATCGCCCGAGCGCAGGAACAGATCGTAGGACGCTTTCTGAACCTCGATGAGGTTCGGCATTTCAAGGACTTCGCGGATTTTACCGTAGTAACGGCGGATGCGCTTCTGACCAACGTAAGCTTGAGCCATGCTCGTCGTGACCTTTCGTCGTTTCGCGGGCGCACGCACCGTCGGGGCCCGGTGCGCGGCGCGTGGCGATCAAGGGGGGCGGTTCCATACCTGCCTTCCGTCCCACCGGAAAGCTCCCGAACCGCGAACGCCGCCTTGGACAAGGCTTCGGGCCGAAGCCCTCGCCAAGACAGGTTCGGCTGGGCCCGGGAAGACCCCGGACCCAGCCCATTTTCACAGAAGCGGATGCGGACGCATCCGGCCCGATTACTTGAGCTCGACCTTCGCGCCGGCTTCTTCGAGCTTCTTCTTGATCTCTTCGGCTTCGGCCTTCGCCGCGCCTTCCTTGACCTTGCCGCCAGCTTCGACCAGGTCCTTGGCTTCCTTGAGGCCAAGGCCGGTGATCGCGCGGACTTCCTTGATCACGTTGATCTTGTTCGCGCCGGCGTCGGTCAGGACGACGTCGAACTCGGTCTTTTCCTCAGCGGCTTCAGCCGGGCCAGCGGCCGGGCCGGCCATCATGACGGCGCCACCGGCAGCCGGCTCGATGCCGTATTCGTCCTTGAGGATGGTTTTCAGTTCCTGAGCTTCGAGCAGGGTCAGGTTCACAATCTGCTCGGCAAGGGCTTTAAGATCGGCCATTTTTCCGTTCCATTCTGATATAGGGTTATCCAACGTCGGTTCCGACGAAGGCAATTGATTGCGTCAGGCGGCTTCCCGCTCCTCAAGAGTCTTGAGGATACCCGCGATGTTCGAAGCAGGCGCGCCAATGGCGCCGGCGATGTTCGAAGCCGGAGCACCGATGCACGAGGCGATCTGAGCGATGAGCTCTTCGCGCGACGGCATGGCAGCCACGACCTTGACACCGGCCGGATCCAGAGCCTCCGTGCCCATGGCCCCGCCAAGGATAGCGAACTTGTCGTTCGCCTTGGCGTAGTCCACCGAGACCTTGGCCGCAGCCACCGGGTCTTCGGAGAAGGCAAGGACGGTCATCCCCGTCAGAAGTTTCCCCATGCTTTCGCAGGGCTTTCCTTCAAGGGCGATCTTGGCGAGCGTGTTCTTGGCAACGCGGACCGAACCACCGGCTTCGCGCATGCGCGCCCGGAGGTCCTGCATCTGAGCAACCGTCATGCCTTCGTAGTGGGCAACCACCACGACGCCAGAGCTTGCGAAGATCTGGCCGAGTTCCTCGACCACTTTCTCTTTCTGGGCTCTATCCACGGTTACACTCCAAGTTCGGGGGTTTCCCCCCTGCTCTCATTTCCTTCGGGCGATTGCCCGGAGGTCGGGTCCGATCGGTTCCCGAGAAGATCGCCCGAGGTCACCCCCGGAATTTCTCGTTCCCCATCTCAGGAAGGATATTAAGCCGGGAACCGGCTCCCTCCGTCTCGGACAGGACGGGGCGTCGCCGCCCCGCCATTCGCCGGTTTCCCGGCAAATTCTCAGTTGGCGGTCGCCGACGACAGGTCGACGGTCACGCCCGGGCCCATGGTCGAGCTCAGCGACACCTTCTTCAGATAGGTGCCCTTCGCGCCGGCGGGCTTCGCCTTCGACACGGCCTCGACGAAGGCGCGCACGTTCTGGGCGAGGGCTTCCTCGGTGAACGAGACCTTGCCGATGCCGCCGTGGATCACGCCAGCCTTCTCGACCTTGAACTGGACCTCACCGCCCTTCGCGGCCTTGACCGCGTTGGCGACGTCCATGGTCACAGTGCCGACCTTCGGGTTCGGCATCAGGTTGCGCGGCCCGAGGATCTTGCCCAGACGGCCGACCAGCGGCATCATGTCCGGCGTCGCGATGCAGCGATCGAACTCGATCTTGCCCGACTGGATGGTTTCCATCAGGTCCTCGGCGCCGACGATATCGGCACCGGCAGCCTTGGCCTCGTCAGCCTTGGCAGCACGGGCGAACACCGCGACGCGCACGGTCTTGCCCGTACCGTTCGGCAGCTGGACCACGCCGCGGACCATCTGGTCAGCGTGACGCGGGTCCACACCCAGGTTCATGGCGATCTCGAGCGTCTCGTCGAACTTCGCCGCAGCGGCCGACTTGATCAGCTTGACGGCGTCCTCGACCGAGAGGTTCGCCTTGCCTTCGAAAGCGGCGCGCGCGGCGGCCGTGCGTTTACCCAGCTTGGCCATGGCTTACCCCTTAACCTCGATACCGATCGACTTCGCCGAGCCCAGGATGATGTGCATCGCGGCTTCGACGTCGTTCGCGTTCAGGTCCTTCATCTTGGCTTCGGCGATCGCACGCACCTGGGCGGCGGTCACGGTGCCGGCAACCTCGCGGCCCGGCTTGGCCGAGCCCTTCGGACGGTTGCGCTTGCCGACCGGCTTCAGACCGGCAGCCTTCTTCAGCAGGAAGGAGGCGGGCGAGGTCTTCGTCTCGAAGGTGAAGGACTTGTCGGCGTAATAGGTGATCACCACCGGAACCGGCGACCCCTGCTCCATCTCCTGCGTGCGCGCGTTGAACGCCTTGCAGAATTCCATGATGTTGATCCCGCGCTGACCGAGCGCGGGGCCGACCGGCGGGGAGGGGTTGGCCTGCCCGGCCTTGATTTGCAGCTTCAGCTGCCCGATAACTTTCTTGGCCATCTGGCCTGCTCCTTTTCACTGTCACGCCCTCAGGCGCGAAGTTTAGCGGTGCGGTCCGGGGCGTCGCCCTCGCCTCCCGCAGCTCCCACTCAGGCGACCTTGGACACCTGGGTGAATTCCAGTTCGACCGGCGTCGGCCGGCCAAAGATCGACACGGTGACCTTCAGCCGGCCCGCCGCATCGTCGACCTCCTCGACCATGCCCGAGAAGCCCTCGAAGGGCCCGTCGGTCACGTTCACATTCTCGCCGACCTCGAAGCGGATCAGGTTGCGCGGCGCGACCGCCTCGCCCGATTCGCTGGTGCGGTTCAGCATCGCGTTCACCTCGGCGTCGCGCATCGGCGTCGGCCGCCCCTGCGGACCGAGGAACCCGGTGACCCGGTTGATCGAGGTGATCAGGTGATACCCCCGATCGCTCATCTCCATCCGCACCAGCACGTAGCCGGGCATGAAGCGGCGCTCCGAGGTGACCTTCTTGCCACGACGAATCTCGATCACCTCTTCGGTGGGAACGAGAACCTCTTCGATCTCATCCTCGAGGCCCTTCTCGACCACGGCCTGCTTGATCTGCTCGGCGACCTTCTTCTCGAAGTTCGAGAGAACGCTCACCGAATACCACCGCTTCGCCATGCCCACTGCCTCTTCCACCGGCGGTGACCGCCGAAAATTCCATTTCCCCAACGGGTTTCCCCGAATTCCGGAACAAAAAAGCGCGCACGACCCGAATCGTTGCACGCCGGTTCCGGAAAGGTCCCGCCCCTTTAGCGCCCCAGCCCCATGATTTCAAGCAAATTGCGCGGGGCCGCAGCCTTGCCGCCTCAGCCGATCACCGCGGTGACACCGAGACGGATCGCCCAGTCGACGAGCGAGAAGAACAGCGCCGTCAGCGCCGCCATCACGAAGACCATGACCGTCGTCAGGAAAACTTCCCGGCGGGTCGGCCAGGCAATCTTGCCCACTTCCGAGCGCACCTGCTGCAGGAACTGAACGGGGTTTGCCATGCACGTGATCCTCTTGTTCGCGACCGGCCCCAGATACGCGCTCGGCCACAGGATTACAAGCGGCTTGCCGCCCGTCCGATGCGTCGCGATGTCCGGAAAGCGGCCTGGCAGGGGTTGGGGGACTCGAACCCACGACCCTCGGTTTTGGAGACCGATGCTCTACCAACTGAGCTAAACCCCTAGGCCGTGTGCGGGTGCTAAAGGAGGTGCCGCGGGAAATCAAGGGGCTTTTTGCGCATCCCGCATGTCCGGGCGCAACGCCCTTGCCCGAAACGAAAAAGGGCCGCCCGAAGGCGGCCCCTTTCCAGATCTTCAGTCCGAGATCACTTGAGGATCTTGGAGACGACGCCGGCGCCGACGGTGCGGCCGCCT
>VSSQ01000451.1_pt2 | contig 19883 bp, 20 predicted proteins | sample 4763081 | NCBI WGS metagenome assembly VSSQ01 (sample SAMN12137344, study PRJNA551015) | bioreactor metagenome | isolation source: SDC9 anaerobic chlorinated ethene degrading culture | place: USA: Knoxville, Tennesee | collected 2015-01-01
TAATCAGAGAAAGGTACTCCCATTTCATTAGCTACTTCATTTTTGAATTTAGCTAATCCTTTTTTAGCTTCAGGTATTAAAACTCTATTATTATTATTATTAGCCATAATGTTTACACCTCCTTTTCATCTTTGTAACTATAGCTTGTGCAAATTTTTTGTGAATATTATATGTAACTAAAGGAAATTGGACATAATAGTGGAAAACAAATCTTTATAATCTTAAAAGAATATTTAAAATAAATAATAGACAAATTATTTTGAATAACAATTAAATTGTCTTGAATAATATGATATTATTTAAGAGGAAAAAAGTTAAAATAATTAATGGTTAACAATTGTTAATCAAACAAGTGGGGTGTTTTTAATGAATAAATATAAGATAATAATGACTGGAGGAGGAACAGCGGGACATGTTACTCCTAATTTGGCTTTGGTTCCAAGGCTGAAAGAAGAAGGTTTTGAAATAAAGTATATAGGAAGTAAGGATGGAATTGAAAAAGAAATAATAAAAGATGCAAAAATACCTTATTATGAGATTTCATCAGGAAAATTAAGGAGATATTTTGATATAAAAAACTTTACAGATCCATTTAAAGTAATGAAGGGTGTAATGGAAGCGAATAGAATTTTAAAAAAAGAAAAACCTAATATAGTATTCTCAAAAGGTGGTTTTGTTGCTGTGCCAGTAGTTATTGCAGCATCAATGAGAAAAATTCCAGTTGTTTCCCATGAATCAGATTTAACTCCAGGATTAGCAAATAAATTATCTTCACCATTTTGCTCAAAACTTTGTGTTACATTTAGAGAAAGTTTAAGGTATATCAAAGATGATAAAGGGGTATTAACAGGTACGCCTATAAGAAAAGAAATATTGAATGGAAGTTCAAGACAAGGAAAAGAAATTTGCGGATTTAAGGATAATAAAGAAATCTTGCTAGTTATAGGTGGAAGTTTAGGTGCTAAAAGTATTAATGATGAAGTAAGAAAAAATATTGAAAAATTATTAGAAAATTTTAATATTATTCATATCTGTGGGAAAGGTAATTTAGATCAGAACTTAAATGGTCTTAAAGGATACGTTCAATACGAATATGTTAAAGATGAACTTCCTCATTTGTTAAAGGCTGCAAATTATGTAATATCAAGAGCTGGAGCAAATGTTATATTTGAATTATTAGCATTGAATAAGCCTACTCTTTTAATTCCATTATCAAAGAAAATAAGTAGAGGAGATCAAATTCTTAATGCTAAATCCTTTGAAAAAGAAGGTTTTTCACTAGTATTAGATGAAGATGAAATGATGGAAAATGAAAAAATACTTTTAGCTAAAATTAAAGAATTGACAGAAAATAGAAATGAGTTAATAAAAAATATGAAAAATAGTGGAATTACTAATGGTGTTGAGGCGATTTTGGCAGTAATAAGAAAAAGTATGGAGTTAAATAAATGAAACAAGCTATCTTTTATTAGAAAAGGATATATTCAACTAATATGACCTGTATAAAACTTGCAAAAAAAAAATAGTGTTATATAATAAAATAGTAAGTAAAAAAATAGGTAATATATGTCCAAAGAGCTGACTTAATTAAGTCAAAAGATGAGGTGATGTAATTATGAAGAAAATCTCTATTATTTATTGGAGTAATGGGGGGAATGTTGAAGTTCTTGCAAATTCAATTGCAGAGGGAGCAGAAAATGCTGGTGCGGATATAAATGTTAAATATGTTTATGATGCAACAATAGAAGATGTAACAGAAGCTGATGCAGTTGCATTTGGAAGCCCATCAATGGATAATAACAGAATTGAACAACATGAGATGGAACCATTTATTAATCAATTCAAATTGTTACCAAATAATCAAAAGAAAATAGTTTTATTTGGATCATATGGATGGGATGATGGAAAGTTTATGGTCGATTGGGTTCAACGTATGAAGGATTATAACTTTAATGTTATAGGACACATCGCCGTTAAAGAATCGCCAAGTGATGAAGAGCTATTAAAGGCAAAAAATCTTGGTGAGGAATTAACTAAATAGATTTTTAGAAGAGAAAGAATCAATTAAATACTTATATAGGGGTTAGGTATTTAAACTTAATTAAAGAGATTTAATCTTTTCTTACCAAACAATTTACTCTTAGTTTAAATACAGAAAATAATTCTGTATTTAGTGTAGTTATAAAATTTTATATATAAGGAAGAGAGGTCAAATACGATGAGAAAAATGAAAACTATGGATGGTAATACGGCTGCGGCTCATATATCATATGCTTTCACAGAAGTAGCTGCTATATTCCCAATCACTCCATCATCACCAATGGCTGAACATGTTGATGAATGGGTAGCACAAGGAAGAAAAAACATATTTGGTCAACCTGTTAAGGTTATGGAAATGCAATCAGAAGCAGGAGCAGCTGGTGCTGTTCATGGATCTTTACAAGCAGGTGCATTAACAACAACATATACTGCATCTCAAGGTTTATTATTAATGATCCCAAATATGTACAAGATTGCTGGGGAAATGCTTCCAACAGTATTCCACGTATCAGCAAGAGCTTTAGCAACATCTTCATTAAGTATATTTGGAGATCATCAAGATGTTATGGCTGCAAGACAAACTGGTTTTGCAATGCTTGCAGAAGGATCAGTTCAAGAAGTTATGGATTTATCTCCAGTAGCTCATTTAACAGCAATTAAGACAAGAATTCCATTTATGAACTTCTTTGATGGATTCAGAACTTCACATGAAATCCAAAAAATAGAAGTTTTAGAATATGATGAATTAGCTAAATTAGTTGATTACGATGCTTTAGATGCCTTCAGAAAGAGAGCGTTAAATCCAAATCATCCAGTAACTAGAGGTACAGCACAAAACCCTGATATATATTTCCAAACTAGAGAATCAGTAAACAGATTCTACGAAGATATTCCAGAAGTTGTTGAAAGCTATATGGCTGAAATAACTAAGTTAACAGGAAGAGAATATCATTGTTTCGATTACTATGGAGCTCCAGATGCTGATAGAGTAATAATAACAATGGGATCATCAACTGATGTTGTTGAAGAAACTATTGATTATTTAAGTGCAAAGGGAGAAAAAGTTGGGGTAGTTAAAGTAAGACTTTATAGACCATTCTCTGGAGAAAAATTATTAAAAGCAATACCAGCTACAGTAAAATCTATAGCTGTTTTAGATAGAACAAAGGAACCAGGATCAATTGGTGAACCTTTATACTTAGATGTTAAGAGTGTATTCTATGGTAGAGAAAATGCTCCAGTTATAGTTGGAGGTAGATATGGATTAGGTTCTAAGGATCCAAACCCATCACATATAGCTGCGGTATACGCAAACTTAACTAATGAAAATCCAAAGAATGGATTTACAATAGGAATAGTTGATGATGTAACTAATACATCATTAAATATAGAAGAAGATATCGACGCTACTCCAGAAGGAACTAAAGCATGTAAGTTCTGGGGATTAGGATCAGATGGTACAGTTGGTGCTAATAAGAGTGCTATAAAAATCATCGGTGACCATACAGACATGTATGCTCAAGGATACTTCTCATATGATTCTAAGAAATCTGGTGGTATAACAGTATCACATTTAAGATTTGGTAAGAAGCAAATTAAGTCACCATATTTAATTGATAAAGCTGATTTCGTAGCATGTCATAATCAAGCTTATGTTTATAAATATGATGTATTAGAAGGATTAAAGAAGAATGGTAAGTTCTTATTAAATACAATTTGGACTCCAGAAGAAGTTAATGAAAAGTTACCAGCTTCAATGAAGAGATTTATAGCAGAAAACAATATTGATTTCTATACTTTAAATGCTGTTAAGATAGCACAAGAAATTGGGCTTGGTGGAAGAATCAATATGATAATGCAAGCTGCATTCTTTAAAATTGCTAATATCATTCCAGTTGAAGATGCTGTTAAATACTTAAAAGATGCTGTTGTTAAGTCATACGGTAAAAAAGGTGAGAAAGTTGTCAATATGAACTATGCTGCTATAGATAAAGGTGTTGAGTCTATAGTTAAGATAGAAGTTCCTGCTGATTGGAAAGATGTTGTTGATGAAGTTAAGGAAGAAAGAAAAGATGTACCAGATTTCATCAAAAATATAGTTGAACCAATAAATGCACAAAAGGGATTTGACCTAACAGTTTCACAATTATCAGAATTAGCTGATGGTACATTTATGCCAGGTACTGCTGCATATGAAAAAAGAGGTATAGCTATAAATGTTCCAGAATGGCAACAAGACAAATGTATTCAATGTAATCAATGTGCATATGTATGTCCACATGCTGTTATAAGACCATTCTTATTAAATGAAAATGAAAAAGAAAATGCACCAGAATCAATGAAAATTGTTCCTGCAAAGGCATTGAAGACAGAAGAACCAACATTCTACACAATTGGAGTAACTCCATTAGATTGTACAGGATGTGGAAACTGTGCTCAAGTTTGTCCAGCACCTGGTAAAGCATTAATAATGAAACCAATGAATACTCAAGAAGAACAAATTGAAGCTTGGGAATATGCAGTTAAAGAAGTTTCACTTAAGAAGAATCCAATGAATAAAAATACAGTTAAAGGAAGCCAATTTGAACAACCATTATTTGAGTTCTCAGGAGCTTGTGCAGGATGTGGAGAAACTCCATATGCTAAACTTGTAACTCAATTATTTGGAGATAGAATGATGATAGCTAATGCTACAGGATGTTCATCAATTTGGGGTGGATCAGTTCCAGCAACTCCATATACTGTAAATAATCAAGGACATGGTCCAGCTTGGGCTAACTCATTATTTGAAGATAATGCTGAATTTGGATTAGGTATGTTCTTAGGAGTTAAGGCTATAAGAGAAAGAATAGCTGACAATATGACTAAAGCTTTAGAAGTTGAAACTTCAGAAGATGTTAAAGCAGTACTTCAAGACTGGTTAGATCATATGAACAGTGGAGAAGGTACTAGATTAAGAGCTGATAGAGTTATTGCTACATTAACACAAGTTGATGCTGATTATGCAAGAGAAATCTTAAAGGATCAAGAATTCCTAGTTAAGAGATCTCAATGGATATTTGGAGGAGACGGATGGGCATATGACATCGGATACGGTGGATTAGACCATGTTCTTGCTTCAGGAGAAGACGTAAATGTTCTTGTATTTGATACAGAAATTTACTCAAATACTGGTGGTCAATCATCTAAATCAACTCCAACAGCTGCAATAGCTAAGTTTGCTGCAGCTGGAAAGAGAACTAAGAAGAAAGATTTAGGAATGATGGCTATGACATATGGATATGTATATGTAGCTCAAATTTCTATGGGTGCTGACAAGAACCAAACTCTTAAAGCAATTGCAGAAGCAGAAGCTTATGATGGTCCATCATTAATCATTGCTTATGCTCCATGTATAAGCCATGGTATTAAGAATGGTATGTCTAATAGCCAAGATGAAGCTAAAAAAGCTGTTGAATGTGGATATTGGGGATTATACAGATATAACCCAACTTTAGTTGGAACTAAGAATCCATTCTCATTAGATTCTAAGGAACCAAAATCTGATTTTAGAGAATTCTTAATGGGTGAAGTAAGATATGCATCACTTGCAAAAGCATTCCCAGAAGCTGCTGATGCTTTATTTGAAAAGACAGAAAAAGATGCTATGGAAAGATTAGTAAACTATAAGAGATTAGCACAACAACAATAATATTTATAATAAGGAACTGCCTTTTGGCAGGTCCTTATTTTTACTTTTTTATTAATAATTAGCGAAACATAAAATATTTTAATATTTTACTTTTAATTTTTGCTAATTAAGGGTAGAATTAAATAGAATCATATCTATGAAGGAGGATTATTAGAATGGATAATGAAAATAAATGTGGATGCCATGATGAAGAAAAAGAATGTGGATGTGGCCATGATCATGAACACCATCATGACGAAGAATGCGGATGTGGAGAAGATCATCATGAACATTTTGTTGTAGATTTAGAAGACGAGAATGGAAATGTTGTATCATGTCAAATTATAGACGCTTTTGAATTTGAAGAAAATGAATATATTTTAGCTCAAGATCCTAATGAAGATTCAGTATACTTATTTAGATCAAATGAAGATGGAGAATTAATAATTCCAGAAGAAGAAGAATTTGATAGAGTATCAAAATTCTACAGTGAAGATTTAGCTGAATAATCATAAAAGTGCCTTTTAGGCACTTTTTTTATTTGTCATTTTATATTAATAATGATATATTTTTAATATATTACTTAAGAAATAAGGTGTTAAAATGAACTATGCAGATTTACATATTCATTCAAATTATTCAGACGGTAACTTGGCACCGGAACAAATTATAAATTTAGCTCAAAAAGCGGGAGTGAAAAGTATATCTATAACAGATCATGATTCAATATCCTCCCAATATGTTATTAATAATGAATATGAAGATATAATATAATACCTGGAATAGAGCTAAGTACTGAATATGAGGATCTAGAAATTCACGTATTAGGATATTTTATTAATATAAATGATATGGACTTAATAAAAACCGTAGAACAGCTAAATAAATCTAGAATAGAAAGAGTAGAGGAAATACTTTTTAAATTAGAAAAAAATAACATCCATATTACTTTAGAGGATTTAGCAGTTGATATAAAATCTACCATAGGAAGAGGGCATGTTGCCAATGCTATGGTTAAGAAAGGATACTTTGATAATTATAAAAGTGCATTTTCTAGTTTTTTGGTAAAGGGAAAACCTGCTTATGTAAAAGGATGTAAGTTAAGTTATAAAGAGGCTATAAAAATAATAAATAACTCAGGTGGGATATCAGTATTGGCTCATCCAGGACAAATTTATAAAAAAATAGCTGTAGAAAGTATAATTAAAGATTTGAAATTCTATGGATTAAAAGGTATTGAAGTATATCATCCAAGTCATTCGAGAGAACAATCAAATGATTTTTATAATTTATGTAAGAAATATAAATTATTAATAACAGGAGGTAGTGATTATCATGGAAAAGACTGCCACAACGAAAATTTCATAGGAAGCTATGGAATAGATAAAGATTTGCTAAATAAATTAATAAATTATAGAAGATAATTGGGGGAAGAGTAATGAATTTATCTAACAAGGCTAAAGAAATAAATCCATCTATAACATTGGAAATTACAGCAAAGGCAAAAGAGTTGAAAGAATTAGGGGTTGATGTAGTAAGTTTTGGAGCAGGAGAACCAGATTTTAACACTCCAGAAAATATTATAGAAGCAGCTATAAAAGCAATGAAGGATGGAAAAACTAAATATACTCCAACAAGTGGAATTTTAGATTTAAGAAAAGCTATATGTAAAAAGTTAAATAAAGACAATGATTTAAATTATGAACCAAATCAAATAGTAGTATCAACTGGAGCTAAACAATCTTTAGCAAATGCATTTACGGCAATATTAAATAAAGGTGATGAAGTTATAATAGCAACTCCTTATTGGGTAAGTTATCCAGAACTAATCAAATTATCTGATGGAGTACCTGTGATTCTTAAAACCATTAAAGAAAATGATTATAAGTATACAATTAACGAATTGAGATCTTCAATTACAAGGAATACTAAGGCCATAGTAATAAATAGCCCAAATAATCCAACTGGAAGTATTTATACCAAAGAAGAATTATTTGAAATAGCAGAATTTGCAAAAGAAAATAATTTAATAATAATTTCTGATGAGATATATGAAAAATTAATATATGATAATGAAAAACACATAAGTATTGCATCAATATCAGAGGATGCCTATAATAGAACAATAGTAATTAATGGTTTATCAAAAGCGTATGCTATGACTGGATGGAGAATTGGATATTCGGCTTGCAATAAAGAAATAGCAAAATTAATGAGTAGTGTGCAAAGTCATGTTACATCAAATATAAATTCAATATCTCAATATGCCGCAATCGAAGCATTAAGTGGGCCAAAAGAAAGCATAAATATAATGATAAAGGAATTTGAAAAAAGAAGAAATTATATGATTAATAGGCTTAAGCAAATTAATGATTTATCAATAATAGAGCCTAAAGGGGCTTTTTATATAATGATTTGCATTGATAAATATTATAATAAATCAATTAATAATGAAAAGATAAAATCATCTTTGGATTTTTCAAAAAGTATCTTAGAAGAAGAAAAGGTAGCAGTAATACCAGGAGTTGCTTTCGGTCTAGATAATTATATAAGATTGTCTTATGCTACGTCTATGGAAATAATTGAAGAAGGATTAAATAGGCTGGAAAGATATTTAAAAAAATTAAAATAGAAAGATTAAGGCACTTAAAAAAATAGGTGCCTTAATTTTTTAGTTGAAATAATATTATTTATAGCTTTTAAGTCAAATCAATTATGAATTTGTTTAAATATAAGGATTTATAGTATATAATTAATAATGAAGCATTTTAGGAGGAATTATAATGGAAAAATTGGCAATATTCGATGTGGATTATACTATAACAAAAAAGGAAACCTTAATGCAATTATTTAAATACGTTATTATGAAAGATATAAAAAATATTAGATTTCTTCCAAGAGCATTATATAGTGGTTTTATGTATTCAATAAACATATATGATGAAAAGAGAGTGAAAGAAAGTTTTCTTAAATTTATAGAAGGAATAGAAGAAAAAGATTTAGCTCTACTAGTGAAGAATTTTTATAAAGATGTTTTAGAAAAAAATTTATATGAAGATGCTATAAAAATGATGAAAAATTTAAAAAGTAAAGGTTATAAGGTGTATTTAATATCTGCATCTCCTGAATTCTATTTAAGGGAGTTTTATGCGATAAAGGAAGTAGATATGATAATAGGAACAAGATTTACTTTAGAAAGTGGAAAGTTTATAAGAAAAATGCAAGGTGAGAATTGTAAAGGAGAAGAAAAAGTTAAAAGATTAAAAGAAGTTTTAGAAAAAGAAAATATAGAAGTTGATTATAAAAATTCTTATATGTTTTCTGATTCCTTATCTGATAAACCATTATTAGATCTAGTTGGTAATGCATATTTAATAAATTTTAGAAAGAAAAATACTTTTGAAGTATTAAGATGGAAATAATGAGGAGGAAGACTTGATGGAAGCTATTTTAGATTATTATTTAGAAGATGGACATTTGGAAAGTATAAAAAATTATACTGCAGATTCAGTAGAAAGAGATAGAATTATATATGAGGTTATAAGAGTAATAGATAGAGTTCCATTGTTTTATGAGGATCATATAAAAAGATTAGAATCTTCTTTTAGGCTAATGGATAAGAATTTTTCTTATAAATACGATAAAATTAAAGACTATTTAATTAGTCTTATTGAAGGTAATAATATAGATTTTGGAAATATTAAATTAACTTTCGATATAAAAACCGATACTATGAAAGTATTTAGTATAAAGCATAGTTATCCTAGTGATGATCTTTATAAAAGCGGAGTAAATACTATACTTTATCACGGAGAAAGAAAAAATCCTAATGCTAAAGTAGTTGATAGTAATTTTAGAGAAAAAGTAAATAATGAAATAATAAAAGCTAATGCTTTTGAAGCAATACTAGTTAATTCTAATGGATTTATAACAGAAGGAAGCAAATCAAATATATTTATGATAGAAAATGGAGTATTATATACTTCACCTTTAGAAGATGTTTTGCCAGGAGTCACAAGAGGGAGAATCATATCATTAGCTAAAAGCTTAGGAATAGGATTTGAAGAAAAAAAGATAAATTTTAAAGAAGTAGATAATTTAAATGCTATGTTCATATCGGGAACATCTCCTAAAATATTGCCTATAGCTAAAGTTGATAATATAACTTTAGATGTAAATAATGATATAATGCAGAAATTAATTAAGGGATTTAATGAAGAAATAATTATATATATAAATAAATTTAGATAAAGAAACAATAAAATATTGTTGTTTTCAAATAAAATTAAATACTATTCAAATATATTTTAAATTATGGTATTATTAAATTATTGGATTAATAATATAAAATTTGGAAGGTGTATGATAATATGGGGGAAAATCATAATAGTATTAGTTCTATAGATGGAAGTGTTTATGTTAAAAATAGGGAGATAATAGTAAAAAATCCAGAAAATAATGGTAAGCTTGCAATTATTTCTCCACCTTCACGAGGAGAATTATATATAAATGAAAAAAGAATAAATAAACCCCATAGCATAAGTGAAGATGACTACATAGAATTTAAGGAGTTTAGAGAGCAAGGACAAAGAATTATAGATATAAGTTTGAATGAAGATAAAACAGAAGCTTATATTTCGATAACATATAAAAAAGAAATCGTATATTATTTAAAAGATATAGAGGCAAGTAGTAACTTAATTTTAGATATAGAAGCTAAAGAAGAAGCTGAACCTCCAATAATAAACGAAAGTGAGCTAAATAATGAGTTAAAAAAGGTTAGAATATCTTATGGAATTGATAATGATGCTATAAAGTATATAGCAAGTAGTGGAAATGTTTACCGAAAGATAATAGCTAGAGGGATAAAGGCTAAAGAACCAATTGAAGATAGTATAAAAATATTTTTTAACTCTAGTAATAAAATAAAAATAGATGACGATGTAGAAAAAGTTGATTATAGAGATTTTAATTTTATAGTAAGTGTTAAAGCTGGTGAAGTTTTAGCCGAAATTATAAAAGGAGAAAATGGTGTTGATGGAAGAAATGTTTTTTCAGAAAAGATACCAGGAAAAGAAAAGAAAAAAATTGTTTTTTCAGCAGGACAAGGTTCTAAGTTAAAAGATAATTTAATAATTTCAACTATAGATGGAAAACCATGCTTTGATAAAGGAAAAGTATGGGTTGAACCAATGTATGTATTAAATAAAGATGTTACAATTTCTACAGGTAATATTAAATTTCCTGCTAATGTTCAAATAAATGGTAAAGTAACAGAAGGAATGAGTGTATATTCTGAAGGAAGTGTTCTTATAAAAAATGGAGTATTTAGCGGATTTATTGAAGCAAAAGACACATCTGAAATTAAAGGGAATATAGTTAGTTCTATTATTGATATAGGAGGTAAAGACTTAATTAAAGAAAAACGAATTAAGGAATTAAGGGAATTAAAAGATTATTTAAAATCATTAATAAACAATATAGTATATCTTAAAGATCATAATTTTGTTCAAAATAATGTAACATATGGAATGATAATTAAGTCATTAATAGAAACAAAATATAAGAATATCCCAAAAGTTTGCATTAAGATTATTTCACATACAATGCAAGATGATTGTCATAATTCACGAGTTGTTAAGTTAGTAAAAGAAAAGCTCATAGGAGCAGCTCCTAGTAATATAAAAAATATAAACGAATTAGATGAAATAATGTTTGAATTAGATAAGGAAATAGAGGATCTTGAGAAAGAGGTTGTAATAGCTTCCGACTTAATAATAGAATATGCTCAAGAATCTCAAATAAATGTTATGGGAAATATAAATATAACAGGAAAAGGGCTATTTACTAGTAAACTATATGCATCTTGTAATATTAATTTTTTAAAAGGAAATTCAGTGTGTAGGGGTGGTCACTTAAAAGCAGGCAAGCTAATTAAAGCTTCTATTATAGGAAGTGAATCAGGGGTAGTTACAAGCTTGGAAGTTGAGAAGGATGGAGAGATAAATGTAGATATTGCGTATCATAACACTATTTTTATTATAGGAAATAAAAAATATATTCTAGAAAAACCATCAAAAAATGTACATGCTTACATAGAAAAAGATGGAAGTTTAAACGTAGAAAAATTACTTCTATAGGAGGAAAGAGAATGAAGGAGATAAAAATATTAGTCTTTAAATTAGGTAATGAATTTTATGCTACAGACATAATGGAAGTAGAAAGAATTTTAGGCTATGAAGAGCCTACTGCATTGCCAGATTCACCAAGCTTTTTAGATGGTGTAATCAACTATGAAAATGGAGTTTTACCTATTATAAATCTTGTTAACAAATTTAAATTAAAAATAGAAAATAGTATAGACAAGAAGATTATAGTGGTAAAAAGAAATGTAGGAAAATTTGGAATATGCGTGGATAGTGTTAGTGAAGTTCAAAGTATATTAGAAGAAGAAATAAATAATCCAGAGAGTCTTTCAACATTAATATCAAAAAGATATATAAAAGGGTTAGTAAAAAAACATAATAATATAATTATTATGTTAGACTTAGAAAAAATATTAACGATAGAAGAAGAAGAGATTATTTTTCAGGGGTGACAAATTTGGAAGATAAAAAAGAGGTTAGAGTTGGAATAGCTGATGCTGCAGTTGTATCTACCCCAGACAGGCTAATAACTTTGGGACTTGGATCTTGTGTTGGTATAGCATTATATGATAAAGAAAAAAAAATAGCAGGACTAGTTCATATAATGTTGCCAGATAGCACACAGTTTAAAAATATAGTAAATCCATTTAAATATGCAGATTTAGGAATTGAAAAATTATTATCAGAAATGATATCTCTTGGATGTAGAAAAAATAATATTATATGCAAAATAGCAGGTGGAGCATCTATGTTTAATTTTCCAGATAAGAAAATAATAAGTGATGTAGGTAAAAGAAATAGTCTTGCAGTTGTAGAAATGCTAAATAAACTATCTATCCCTATAATAGCTGAAGATACAGGTGGAAACAAAGGAAGGACTATGATTTTAGAAAGCGAAGATGGTGCAGTAACAATTAAAAGTATAGGAAGTGGACTAAAAAGGCTATAGGAGGTGGATGCACTATTTTGGTACATAATGACTTGAAGAATAGACGAGATATAATTTTAATAGGAGCATCAACAGGTGGACCAAATGCAATTGAAAAAGTTATTTCAGGATTAACTACAGACTTGAATATATCAGTTTTAGTAGTTCAACATATGCCAAGTGGTTTTACAAGAGCCTTTGCAGAAAGATTAAATAAAAAATGTCAGTTGAATGTTTTAGAAGCTAGTAATGGTATAAAAATAGAAAAAAACAAAATATATATTGCGCCAGGCGGTTATCACATGATAGTAGAAAGAGGCGGCATTATAAGGCTTAATCAAGAGCCACCAATTTGGGGTGTAAGACCTGCTGTAGATAAATTGTTTATATCAGCATCTAGTATATATGGAAATAGAATTATATCTGTTGTGCTTACTGGCATGGGAAAAGATGGTGCAGAGGGAACTGTAGTTGTAAAAATGAACAAAGGAATAACTATATCACAGGATGAAAGTAGCTCTATAATTTATGGAATGCCAAAGGTTACATATGAAACTGGATGTGTAGATTATGTACTTTCATTGAATAATATTACAGCAAAAATAAAAAGCTTAGTTAATGCGACTTAGGAGGATATATGGACTTTACAGAGTTTCACAATTGGATATATAAAGAGTTCAATATTAATTTAAATGCATATAAGCCAGAACAATTAAATAGAAGAATTGGAAGCTTAATGTCGAGAATAGGAGTAGATTCCTTAGAAAATTATAAAAAACTTTTATTATCAGATAAAGATGAAAGGCAAAGATTCCTAGATTTTATAACCATTAATGTTACAGAATTTTTTAGGAATCCAGAACTATTTAGTGAATTAGAAAATACTTTGAAAAATTATATTTTAGCTAATAATAGATTGAAAGTTTGGAGTGCAGCGTGTTCAATAGGTTGTGAACCTTATAGTATTGCCATGATGTTAAGTGAAATAAATTCAAATGGTAGAAATAACATAATTGCAACAGATATAGACGATACTATACTAAAGAGAGCAAGGCTTGGAGAGTATACACAAGCTGAAATGAAAAACATAAATGAAGAATATAAAAGAAAATATTTTAAAGTAGTAAAAGATAAGTACATAATAGAAAATAAAATAAAATCAATGGTTACCTACAAAAAGCACGATTTGATTTTAGATTATTATGATAAAGATTTTGATTTGATAGTATGTAGAAATGTAATAATATATTTTAAAAATGAAGTAAAAAAAGATATTTTCAAAAGATTTGCAGATTCCTTAAAAAAAGGTGGATTATTATTTGTAGGAGCTACAGAAAGTATTTATAATTATAAAGAGTATGGCTTAGAAAAAGTATCTACTTTTATTTATAAGAAAGTATAAAGGGGTGAAATAAAATGGACGTATCTCAATACATGGGAATGTTTTTAGAAGAATCAATGGATAATTTACAAAGTTTAAATGAAGCTTTATTAGATTTAGAACAAAATCCAAATAATATAGACAAGGTGAATGAAATATTTAGAGTAGCTCATACTATAAAAGGAATGGCGGCTACAATGGGTTATAGTAATATAGCTGAATTAACTCATAAGATGGAAGACGTTTTATCAAGGTTTAGAGAAGGAAAATTAAGCGTTACTAGAAATGTAGTTACAGTATTATTTGATTGTTTAGATACTTTAGAAAAAATGGTCAGTAATATAGAAGATGGTAATGATGAAGATGTAGAAATAGCAAATATTATAGAAGATTTAGAAAATGTAGTTAATGATAAGATAGAGATGAAAGAAGAAAAAGAAGAAACTAATAAAGAAAATATTAGTAGCTCTACAAAGATTGAATTAAATCAATATGATTTATCAGTAATGAAGCAAGCAAGTGAAAATGGCTTTAATGGAGTTAATATAGAAATAATATTAAGAGAAGATACCTTATTAAAATCAGCAAGAGCATTTTTAATAGTTCAAGAACTTGAAACTCAAGGAGAAATCTTGAAATCTTTTCCATCAACAGAAGATATAGAAAATGAACAATTTGATACTGAATTATTTTTTGTTTTAATAACATCTAAGTCTAAGGAAGATATAGAGGACTTAGTTATGAATATTTCAGAAGTTAGAAGTGTAGAAACTTCATATGTGGTTTTGGATGATGTTTTAATAACAGAAAAAAATATCGCTAATGATGAAATAGTAAGTGAATTAGAAAAAATTCATATAAAAGAAGATTTAGTAAAAAATAAAGTTGAGAAACAAGAAAAGAAAAAAGAAAACAATAAAAAAGCTCATCAATCAGTTAGGGTTGATTTGCAAAGAATTGATAAGCTTATGAACATGGTTTCAGAACTTGTTATATACAGAACAAGATTAGAGCAAATTGTAATTAATGATAAATCACAAGAGCTTATAGAAACTTTAGAGCAAGTTGAAAGAACTACATCTGACTTACAAGACTTGGTAATGAAGATAAGAATGCTTCCTTTAGAAGTTGTATTTAATAGGTTCCCTAGAATGATAAGAGATTTATCAGTAGAACTTAAAAAAGAGATAAATTTTGTTATAGAAGGTGCTGAAACAGAATTAGATAGAACTGTTATAGACGAAATAGGAGAGCCATTAATACATCTTTTAAGAAATGCAGCAGATCATGGAATAGAAAGTAAAGAAGAAAGAATTGCAAAAGGAAAGGACCCCGTTGGAACAATAAAATTAGTAGCTTATCAAGAAGGAACTAAGGCGTTAATAAAGGTAAGTGATGATGGAGCTGGAATAAATCTTGAAAAGGTGAAAGCTAAAGCTGAAAAAGTTGGTATAAATACTGATGGACTTAGTGATAATGATATTAGAAACTTAATATTTGCACAAGGCTTTAGTACTAATACAGTGGTTACAGACATATCAGGACGTGGGGTAGGAATGGATGTTGTTAAAACTAAAATTTCTTCCTTAGGAGGAACTGTAGATGTTATAAGTGAAGAAGGAAAAGGATCAAGTTTTATTATAAAATTACCTTTAACTCTTCAAATAATTCAAGCTCTTTTAGTTAAAGTAGGAAATGAAACTTTAGCAATATCTTTAGGATTTATAGATAGAGTTATAGATTATAAAGAAGAAAATATCAAAAAGACTAATGGAGAAGAAGTAATAGTTTATCGTGATAACATTATACCTCTAATAAGATTAAATGAAAGACTTGGAATTGAAACTACAGAGAGTAAGAAGAAATTCATAATTATAGTTAAGATAGGAGAAAAAACCGTTGGATTACTAGTTGACTCATTATTTGGTCAGCAAGAAATAGTAATAAAGCCTTTAGGAAAAACTTTAAGATCACTAAAGGAATATATAGGAGCTACAATACTTGGAAATGGTTTAGTAACATTGATTCTTGATGTGGCAGCATTGATTTAGAGAGGAGGATTTTTATGGAATACAAAAATTTAACAACCTTTCAATTAGATGCTTTAAGGGAAGTTTCTAACATAGGAGCTGGAAATTCAGCAACAGCTTTATCAATGTTGCTTGGAACCAAAATAGATATGTCAGTTCCAAGTACAAACTTGATAGAGTTTGACGAATTATTTAATAGTTATAAAGAAAATGAAGTTGTAGCTGTATTAGTAAAAGTGCTTGATGATATTCCAGGAAGTATTCTTTATGTGTTTGAAAAAGATGTAGCTTTAAACATGATATCAAAAATGATTTCTAATGATGAAGAAACATTAACAGAAATGGGGATATCAGTTATAGGTGAGATAGGTAATATAATATCCTCATCTTTTATGAATGCAATCGCAAATTTTACAGGATTAAAGGCAACAGCTTCAGTACCTGCGGTAGCTAATGACATGCTAAGTGCAATACTTGTTTCAACTTTTGTTGAAACAGGTCAGCACCAAGAGTATGTTTTAGATATAGAAACATTATTTATAGGAGAAGGAAGCCACAAAATAGAAGGACATTTCTATTTTGTACCTGCTCCAGGATCATTAGAAAAAATTTTAGAATCACTAGGAATAAGATAATTTGGAGGGATTAAAATGACAAAAGTTTTAATAGTAGATGATGCAGCTTTTATGAGAATGATGATAAAGGATATATTACAAAAAAATGGTTTCGAAGTTGTAGGAGAAGCTTGCAATGGAATAGAAGCGGTAAATTTATATAAAAAAGAAAATCCAGACGTTGTAACAATGGATATAACTATGCCAGATATGGATGGAATAGAAGCAGTAAAGGAAATTAGAAAATTTGATTCAGCTGCAAAGATTATAATGTGTTCTGCTATGGGACAACAATCAATGGTTATGGATGCAATTAAATCAGGTGCAAAAGATTTTATTGTAAAACCATTCCAAGCGGATAGGGTGTTAGAAGCAATAAGAAAGGTAGTTGGTTAAAAACTATTTAGGAGGCAAGTTAAATGCAATTTGTAATATTTAAATTAGGGGAAGAGCATTTTGCAGTAGAAACAGACAAAATACTAAGCATAAATGATATGATGACTATAACAAAGGTGCCTAAATCTCCAGAGTATATAAAAGGGTTGATAAATCTCAGAGGAAGTATAAAATCCTTAGTTGATGTTAATTTATTACTAAATATAAAATCTGAGAAAGAACAAAATAATATAATAATATTAAAGGTTGATGAAGAGGAAATAGGCATATCAGTAGATGAAGTTGAAGAAGTCATAGATATAGATGAATATAAATTGCAAAAGCTAGAAACTCATAATACTGAAGGATATATAAAGGGAGTAATTGACTTAGAAGGTAGATTACTAACAGTAATAGATATAGAAAAAATATTAAACCACTAAGAAATGAGGGAGAAAAATGGCAGAGGTTTTAAGTCAAAGCGAAATAGATGCTCTTCTTTCTGCCTTATCTACAGGAGATGTTGAACCAGAACAGCTAAAAGAAAAAGAAGAAAAACACAAAATAAAGAAATATGATTTTAGAAGTCCTCAAAAGTTCTCAAAAGACCATATAAGGACTTTAGAAATGGTTCACGATGCTTTTGCAAGAATAATAAGCAATTACCTTTCAGGACAGCTTAGAAAACATGTTAGAGTAGATATTCAAAGTGTAGAGCAGATAACCTATGAAGAGTTTGTTCACTCTATTCCTAATCCCACTATACTGACTATTTTTAAAATGCCGCCACTTCAAGGAAATATATTACTAGAAATGAATCCACAATTTTCATTTCAAATATTAGATATACTTTTAGGAGGAACAGGTGATAGAGAAGAAAGGGCAAAAGAATTTTCTGAAATAGATAAAAATATTTTATCAAATATTACTTCCGAAATGATAAAGTCCTTAATTTTAGCTTGGGATGGTATTTTAGAGGTGAAACCAGAATTTGAAGGGCTTGAAACTAATGCATCAGCCAATCAAACGTTGGCACCTAATGAACCTGTTGCCCTACTTAGTTTTTCAGTTGAACTAGGGAAAAGTACGACATATATGAATTTATGTATTCCATATTTAAGTGTGGAAAAAGTATTAGATAAACTTGTTGTTCAATATTGGTTCAAAACAGATGAATCAGAACTTCAAGATGAGTCAAGAGAAAAGCTTAAGAAAGGCATGGAGCCTGTAGAGGTAAATATGCATGTTCAACTAGGTGAAACAAATATAACCATTGACGATTTTTTAAAGTTAGTTAAGGGAGATGTTTTAATATTAAATTCTCAATACAGTGATCCTGTAAGAGTTTTTGTAGAAGATGAAGAATGTTTTATAGCAAAGCCTGGGACTATAGGAAAAAATATAGGGATAGAGCTTTTAGATATTATAGATAAGGATGTGATTGAGAATGAGTAATGGGTTTTTATCTCAAGAAGAAATAGACTCATTGTTAAATGGCAGTATGGAAACTCAAGAGCCAGAGCTAATATCAGATATAGAGAAAGATCTGCTTGGAGAAATAGGAAATATTTCTATGGGATCAGCATCAACAGCTCTTTATCAACTTATAAATAAGCAAGTTAATATAACAACTCCTAAGGTTAAGGTAACAACCTTAAGAGAAATAAAAAATAATTTTGAGTATCCTAATATAATTTTAGATGTTGAATATGTATCTGGAATAACCGGAAGAAATATATTAATAATGCAAACAACAGATGCAGCAGTAATTGCTAATCTTATGATGGGTGGAGATGGTCAAGTCAATACTACAGAGCTTTCAGAGATAGAAGTAAGTGCAGTTCAAGAAGCTATGAATCAAATGATAGGATCAGCAGCAACATCTATGGCAACCATGTTTGCAAGAGAAGTAAATATATCACCTCCGAAGTCAACAATATGGAGAGATATTAATGAAAAAGTATCAGAAAATATTCCGGAGGATGAAGCAATAGTTGAAGTTCGTTTTGATTTGACTATAGAAGGATTACTTCAATCCAATATGATGCAAATACTACCTATAGATACAGCAAAGAAGATTGTAACTATAATGATGGGTGAAGAAAAAGAAGTTGATAAAGAGATAGTTCAAGAAGCGGCATATGATAGAGAGTATAAAATAGAAGAAAAACCTATAAGTACTGTAGAAACAAAAAAAGTAGAAGAAAAACCTATAGAAGTACATGGAGCTAGCTTTGAACCTTTATCACAAGGTATTATTGGAGAATCACATAAAAATATAGATTTAATACTTGATGTTCCATTGGAGGTTTCTGTAATTTTAGGAAGAACTAAAAAAAGTATTAAAGATATATTAAATTTAAGCACAGGATCTCTAATAGAATTAGATAAGCTTGCAGAAGAACCAGTAGAAATTCTAATAAATGGCAAAAAAATAGCCTATGGAGAAGTTGTAGTTGTTGACGAAAACTTTGGAGTTAGAATAACAAGTATTGTAAGTGGAGCAGATAGAATAAGATCACTTAAATAATACATAGGAATTGTTAAATTGTTAATTAATATTTGATAATAGATAATATGGAAAAAACTCTTGCGGGAGTTTTTTTTTATTTATGAGAAAATTATAAAACCTTTAGTTTTAAATTGCGAAGCATTTTTCAGTTCACAGCGCACAGTTCACAGTTCACAGTTTTTGGAAT
>VSSQ01000630.1_pt1 | contig 19855 bp, 12 predicted proteins | sample 4763081 | NCBI WGS metagenome assembly VSSQ01 (sample SAMN12137344, study PRJNA551015) | bioreactor metagenome | isolation source: SDC9 anaerobic chlorinated ethene degrading culture | place: USA: Knoxville, Tennesee | collected 2015-01-01
ACTGGAAATACCCCGGGAAATATTACGGCAACTTACAACAACAATGTTACGGTCAACATCCCGGTCAGTTTCCTACCTGTATCTAACCTGAAAATCCGCTTGGATTCAGTCATAACCGACAACCGGAGCGATTATCCGATTGAAGTTGTCGCATCCACTTCTGGGGGAGATGCTTTAATCTCACCTGCTGCGTTAAACTGGACCGTTACAAATCCTGAAATTTGTCGCATTGAAAATGGTTTGGTGAAAGCCCTGAAAAACGGTAAAACTATTGTAACCGGACAAATAGACGATGTAAATGATTCAATATTGATTGTTGTAGAAATTCCTTCTGATCAAAGTATCATCGGGGACAGTATGAAAATTAACGACTGGACACTGAATGCTTCTTCTTTTTTGAATGCCCAGTTGAATCAAGCCAATTTACCTACCGGCTGGAATCACGGCGCTGCTGTTAATTTTGTGCATGCCGCAGGACGCTCTCCTTTCATCAAACTGACTAATCAACGTCCATTCTTCGGTTTGCCCGATACCATCAGATTTGTCATGAATATAGGTGACATGGCCATTTCCAGAGTTCTTTTTTATCTCAGAACAAATAACGATACAAAAACCATCTCATACGAGATCAACAGTTTCGAAAAAAATAAGGATTTCAATCTGGATATTCCGTTAAACAAGATCTTTAACACTACCGACAGGGCTATTTATCCCGTATGGTTCGATAATGCGAACTTTTATCTGGATGCCTCGAATCAGGTCGAATCGAAGGCTTATACGCTTGCAATCAAAAATATATTGTTGGTATATAAAGATTTTGTGATTAGCGGTTTGAACCCTGTAAAAACTGACAAATTCAGCATTTTCCCAAATCCGGTCAACAATCAGATATTAAATTTACAACTGAAAGAACAAAAGTCGCAGGTATTAAAAACTGAAGTTTATAATCTGTCCGGACAACTGTTGCTGAGCAATCATCACGGTGTTTATCAGGGCGGTGCGGTAACCATTCCTCTGAAAAACCTGACACCCGGGCTATACCTGCTTAAAGTACATGAAAATGAACGGTTTAGTGTTGCAAAGTTTTCCATTGAATAATTGTTGAATGACAGAAATGTCCGGTATACAAACCGGATGTTTCTGTCTCGTTTTTTATACTTTAATTCCTGCAATCGTGAAAAAAACAACCCTCTTCATTGGGCTGATGTTGTTTCAGTCTGTTTTTGTAAGCACATCAGCCATCAACATCAACGGTGTTGAGAAAAAAATAGATACACTGGAACATCGTCAGGTTGGTCCGGGTGTTTTCTACACCCGCTTTCAGTTACCGGATTATCCTTTATCAGCCTACATCCTGCAGGTTGATCTCAACAATCCCCATAATTTTATTGAAACATTTCAAGCCGGCAATCAGGTAGGCAAAACGGAAGCCATGACTACGGCCTATAACCGTTTGAGCAGCACAACTCATTCGACCATCGCGGGGGTAAACGGGAACTTCTGGATTGTATCCGGACAAGGGCAACCAACCGAACTACTGGGCGTTCCACACAGCGGAAGCATGCTCGGAGGTGAAATGATAACAGACCCCAACAGCTGGAACCGGGGACATGGCAGCATTGGTTTTGCCATGATTGATGCCAATAAGAAAGTCTGGGTCGACGACATTGCTTTTACAGGCAAAGTAAATATCCCGGGCAAAGGCGGATATACCATTTCTCAAATCAACCGGATGCGGGGTGACAACCAGCTTGTTCTATTCAATAATTATCTGGGCGATGGTAAAACCACGCGAACAGACAACAACGGCATTGAGATCTTTATCAAACCTGCTGACAACAAACAATGGAAAACCAATGGGGATGTCACCTGCGTGGTAACGAGAATCATTGCCAATAAGGGAGGTAATTTACTCGAAAAAGGGGAATCGGTTTTATCCGGCAGCGGTACGGCTCAAACCTTTCTTTCCACGTTAAATCCGGGCGATACGGTTTTGGTCAACATGTCTATCAAAACACTGACTGACAATCAAACCCCACAGGTAAAAGAAATGATTACCGGCAATGCGCTGGTGATGAAAAATGGTACGCTGACCAACCGGAATACCAATGAGGCATACAACTCACAACTTTATCCACGCACGGGAGTCGGGGCTTCGCAGGATGGCAAAGTATTGTACCTGATTGTTATCGACAAAGGAAGTGGTTCCAACGGTGCAAATACCGAAACCATGTGCGGTATTTTGAAAGCTTTCGGCGCTTCCGACGTCACTTCTATGGATGGTGGTGGCTCCGCGCAAATGATGTTGGAGGGGATGATTGTAAATAAGCCATCAGATGGCAAAGAACGCCCTGTCGCCAATGGCTGGTTCGTGTATCACAATGCGCCCGAAGACAAGAACATCACACAAATCGCTTTCGAAGATCTGAGAACTGAAATGCCTGCACTGGCAAGCTATAAGCCGGTTATACTGGGTTACAATCAATATGGTGTGTTAATCGACAAAAACATCGAAGATTACACTTTGAGTTGTTCTGAAGGGCTGGGACAAATCACGCCTGATGGTGCTTTCATTGCCAATGGTAACGCTACAAGCGGTACTTTAACCGTAAGCTACAACCAGGTATCCATCACCAAAACCATCCGAATCATTTCCGGAGATATCTCATTCCGTCTGGATTCAATACTCATCGATGAACAACGGTCCTACCCTATTGAAGTTTTCAGTATTTCCACAAGCGGAAGCCTGACCATCCCTCCTGCCCTGTTAAACTGGAGCATCGCGGATGAATCTATTTGTAAAATCGATAATGGCATTCTGAAAGGATTGAAAAACGGTAAAACAAAAATTTACGGTACAATCGGGGATATAAAAGATAGTCTGACTGTATACGTTGAAATACCCGAACAGGTAAAAATGAAATACGATGATTTCAGTCAGGCCGGTAGTCCTTGGAAATTAGCCGCATCTTCACAACTTTCGGCAACACTTTCTTCATCCGGTATACCGCTCGACTGGAGTAGCGGACTGGCCGTCGATTTCACATACAAATCAGGGCGTGCGCCTTTTATTAAACTGACGAACCAGAAACCTCTGTACGCTTTACCCGACAGTATCAGCATCATGATCAAAACCGGCGATATACTCATCGACAGAATGCTTATCAGTCTGCGTGCCAACAACAGCAAGCAAGCTGTTTCGAAAGAATTCAAGGATTTTGTCAGTGGTGGTGGCGATACCGAGATCAAATATGCCATCAGCGATTTTTTTGACACTAACGACATAGCAGTATTTCCCGTCTGGCTCGACAATTTCAACTTCTACCTGCAGGCCATGACGGAAAATCAGGCCTATCAGCTTGGATTCAAAGAAATTAATCTGGCTTATAAAGGAAGAGAGTTTTCGGGAATCCACATACCATCGGACCAATCAGGTTTCAACATCTATCCGAATCCTGTGCAGGAAGAAATTCTTATCAAGACTGAAAACCAAACAGGTAGATTCGATATTGACTTATTTAATTTATCCGGTCAGAAAGTCAGAACGCTGCAAACAGAGATAATGACCGGAAATACAATTGCTATCCCGGTTCAAAAGTTGAAACCAGGTTATTATTTGTTGACAATAAAGCAAAATCAAAAAAAGAGTACATTCAAAATTATTAAGAATTAACACAGACAGGATTTACATCATTAACATGTAGATCCCGTAAATCATGCTTAATTAATGGTGATAAAAAAAACATATTTGCTGATTATCGTTTTGCTCTGTCTATCGGTGAAACTATTCAGTGCAGAAGCATGGATACGCATTAACCAACTGGGCTATCTGCCCCAATCGGTAAAACGCGCGGTATTTCTGGCTAAAGAACCTGCCGATGTCAGTTTTTTTGCATTGCACCACGCCCTGACGGACGAAATTGTTTTTCAAAGCGAAAACCCGGCAGCAAAAGGTAAATTTCATACTTTTTGCTCCACTTATGTACTCGATTTTTCAGCATACGACAAACCCGGCGTATATTATCTGAAAGCTGGCAATGCCATTTCACCTCCGGTTATTATCAATAGAAATGTGTACGACGGCACTGCCGACTATGCGCTCAATTACATGCGTCAGCAACGGTGCGGATACAATCCTTCGCTCGACATGACCTGTCACCAGCACGATGGTTACGAAGTGTATGGAGACGACCCGCAAAAACACAAATTTGTGGATGTGCGGGGTGGCTGGCATGACGCTTCCGATTACCTGCAATATGGAACAACTTCTTCCAATGCTGTTTTTCAAATGCTTTTTGCATATCAGCAAAATCCGAATGCCTTCGACGATCAGTTTGAGGCAGACGGTAAAGCCGGTGCAAACGGAGTTCCTGACATACTCGATGAAGCCAAATGGGGACTCGACTGGCTGCTGAAAATGTATCCAGAAAAAGAAATCTTGTATCATCAGATTGCCGACGATCGCGACCATGCTTCGTTCAGGTTGCCAGCTGAAGACAAAGTGGATTATGGCTGGGGACCCGGCACTGGCCGCCCCGTTTATCGTGCGACAGGCAAGCCGCAGGGTCTATTTCTGAATAAAAACCGTTCGACAGGCATAGCCTCCATAGCCGGAAAATATGCGGCTGCTTTCGCTATGGGAAGTGATTTGCTGAAACCATATTACCCCGAATATGTTACCACATTACAGCAAAAGGCCGAAGAAGTTTTTGCTTATGGCGTTGCCAATCCGGGGGTATGTCAGACAGCCCCGGGCAAGTCACCCTATTTTTATGAAGAGGACAATTGGACTGACGACATGCAACTCGCAGCTTCAGTGCTATATCATACAACAAATAACAACCGCTATTTGCAGGAAGCGGCACGCTACGGACGCATGGAACCGGTTACACCCTGGATGTGCTCAGATACAGCCCGCCATTACCAATGGTATCCTTTCGTGAATGCTGGCCACTACTTGTTAAGCACAGTCGGGCATCCCCAAATTAAAAAGGAGTTTACCGGAAATATGCTGCTTGGTCTGGAAAGTATGTACAGACGAGCCCAAAGCAATCCTTTCCTGGTCGGCGTACCTTTTATCTGGTGCTCCAACAACCTTGTGGTAGCCATGGCTACCCAATGCCGGTTATACCGTGAAACCACCAGTGATAATCGTTACCTCGAAATGGAAAGCGCCCTTGTCGACTGGCTGTTTGGCTGTAATCCATGGGGGACAAGCATGATTGTCGGCCTACCGGCTAAAGGAGATTATCCGGCGGATCCTCACTCGGCGCTGTGGCATAACCATCGGATCCAAACCTGGGGAGGATTGGTCGATGGTCCGGTTTACGGTAGCATTTTTAATCGTTTGCTCGGAGTGCACCTGACGAAAGAAGATGTATATGCATCGTTTCAAACCGACTGGGCTGTTTACCACGACGATTATGCCGATTATTCAACCAATGAACCGACGATGGACGGTACAGCCTCGCTGACTTACATTCTATCAGCCAGACAGAAAGAAGGTGCAAGTAGTCCTGATAAACATACTTACGTACAGGGAGGAATCATCCGTACCAATCCTGAAAAGAAGAACATTTCGCTGATTTTTTCCGGACATGAATATGCTGATGGGTATGAAACCATTCTTTCAACTCTGACGAAACAGAGGATATCCGCCTCGTTTTTCTTTACAGGCGATTTTTATCGGAATCCGGATCATAAGTCCTTGATTCAACAATTGAAAGAAAAAGGACATTACCTTGGCGCCCATTCCGATCAGCATCTGCTTTACTGTGCCTGGGAGAAACGCGATTCTCTGTTGGTTGACAAAGCTACCCTATTGCAGGATTTGAAAGCGAATTATGCGGAAATGAGTAAATTCGGCATTATGCCTGCGGATGCGCCCTGCTATCTGCCTCCTTTCGAATGGTACAACGACAGCATCAGTTCCTGGTGCAAAGAGGCCGGCATTCAGATCGTTAATTTTACACCCGGCACTTATTCCAATGCCGATTACACCATTCCCGACATGAAGAACTATCTTTCATCAAAAGATATTTATAAACGTATCCTGGCAAAAGAAAAGAAGGAAAATCTGAATGGTAATATCCTGTTGTTCCACATAGGAACATCAGCCCAACGAAAAGACAAGTTTTATCCCCATCTCGATAAACTGATAAAAGAACTGAAAAAAAGAAACTATACATTCACAAACTTAAATGGATTAATAAATTAAGAATTATGTTACTCAGGTAACTAATGTGACAAAAATTAAACAATTAAATAATCATGTTATGAAAAAACTATTAAGTATCGGAATCGTACTGTTGAGCATCGCAACCTTGTCGGCTCAAACAATTACAGTAGAGAAATCGTATCGTCTCATGGATCAGCAGGGTTTTCATCCCCAGTTCAACACAACCGGAAGTATGCTGGCTTTCACAACCGAATCTTACACAGGCCTGGATGTTTATAACTTCTCCAACAATGCGGTTGTAAAGGTATCAGAAGATCCGGGTGCCGGTTTTCAGCCGGTATTCAGTAAAAGCAGTGACAAAGTTTTCTTCAAAAACATCCTGTATGAAAACAGACTGCGTAAAGAAGGCATTAAAAGCTATGAGTTTAATAACAATAAAAAAACAACTATGTTGGAACCCCGCCGCGTTATCAAACAGCCACAGGCATTTGAGAATGGCATTCTGGTTTATGCTGATGCCAGATTGCTTAAAGCTACATTTGGCAAGACGAAAACTCCGGTAACCGATTATGTGTGGAGTGATGGCAACAACCTGAATATCTACCGCGACAACAAGATTCAAAGACTGAACCCGGTTGGTGATGCCAACGGTTACATCTGGGCTTCTCTGTCTCCCAACGGAAAGATGATTCTATTCACGGCAGCCGGTACAGGAACTTTTGTGAGTGATCTGAACGGGAAAATCATTGCGAGGCTGGGATATCTGAACGCACCGGTTTGGTATAACGACAATATGGTCGTTGGTATGCAGGATAAAGACAATGGTGAATATGTAACCGAATCGAAAATCCTGATGAAAAGCATCGATGGAAAAGTTGAAAAGGTACTGAGTACACCCAACCAGATTGCCATGTACCCGACAGCTGCTTCCGCTGCAAAAAAAGTAGCGTATAATACGGTGAAGGGAGAGATTTATGTTGTGGAACTGAAATAAAAAGACAAGGCATGCATGGATTTAATTGAATATGCATGGATTATTTGGATATGCATGGATTATTTGGGCATGCATGGATTATTTGGACATGCATGGATTATTGAAACCGTAGAGACAGGGCATGCCCTGTCTCTACAAAAAACAAATAAAATAAAATGAAAACAACCATTACAAAAATATTAACGTTATCCATCTTTGTTTTGATAGCATTTTCCATGCCGGCGCAGGATCTGACCGGAATAAAAATACACATCAATCCGGGTCACGGGGGATGGGACGGTGACGACAGGGGAATACCAACCCCACTATATCCCAGCGTTGGACCTAATGTTGGTTTCTGGGAATCGCAAAGTAATCTCGATAAAGGCATGCAACTTAAAACCATGCTTGAGGCTCACGGGGCAACGGTTCAGATGTCACGTACACAGAACCGTACGCAAGATGACTTGCCCTTATCGACTATCGTGCAGATGGCAAACGAATTTCAGGCTGATTTTATGCTGTCAATTCACAGTAATGCAGGCAATGGTGTGGCAAACTATGTCCTGCAGCTTTTTGCAGGTAAAACAGACGGAGACACGCACAACTATCCTACTCCCACACCGAGATCAAATGAAAGCAGAGACATTAGTACTGAAATTGCTAAAAATCAGTATAAAAACCAGTTGACTTACTGGACGGCCAATTATAATGTATCCGGTGACAAAACTTTTGCCCGCTTGTTTATGGGTTGGTCGGATGGTTATGGTGTAATGCGCGGCTTAACAGTTCCCGGAACCATTTCCGAAGGTTCCATGCACGATTACATACCGGAGACTTACCGTCTGATGAATATGGAATACAAATGGCTTGAGTCCTGGAATTTCCTGAAAGCTTTCTGTACTTATTTTAAGAATGCTGAAATTCCGACTGGAAATATTGCCGGATATGTGAAAGACAGTCGAAATTTGATTCTCGACGGACCTTACAAGAAATACGGTAAGGATGTATTGTTACCACTGGATAGCGCAAAACTGACGATTCTGGAAACAAATCAGACTTATATTGTCGACAAAAACAGAAACGGAGTTTACGTTTTTAAAGATTTACAACCAGGTACATACACTGTGAAAGCAGAAGCAACAGGCTATTATTCACAAACGAAAGAAATAACCGTAGTAAAAAATGAAATCAACCATTTATTGTTTGAACTGAATAAAATACGCAACACGCCTCCTCAGGTAATAAGCTATACTCCAAATGTAGCATTAACTGATAGTGTAATCGCTTCTACTGACATCGTTTTAAATTTCAATTGGGATATGGACGAAGCAAGCACTCGCGCAGCCTTCTCCATTACTCCTGCTACAGAAGGAACACTTACATTCGAAGATAGTCAGTATCGCCTGCGTTTTACTCCAACCATGCCGTTGGAAAAATCAACACTTTACACGGTTCGGCTCGATAAATCAGCCAAACATCCGGATAACCTGAGCATGGAAGAAGATTTCGTTTTTCAGTTTGTAACCCAAAGCAGAAACCGGCTGGGATTGATTGAGGGCTATCCGAAAGATGGAAGCAAAAGTGTATATGCAACCAAACCATTGTTTATGCTTATTTTCGATAGAACAGTGGACAACAACTCCGCCCGTAATAACATCAATGTACTGGACGGTAACGGAACTTCGCTGAGTAAGATTACCCGTTCAGTCGTATTCAACAAAGTCGGCGCTCCTTATGGTGACATGTATTTCGAACTGACAGATCCACTGATAGCTGGAAATGAGTACACCCTGAGAATTGGGGGTGAGGTTATGGACAACACCGGCGTGAAAGTGGTTGAGCCCATCGATATCCGCTTTACCGCATCTGCTGTGGCTGTTACGGACAAAACGATAGTGGATGATTTTGAAGTAGCAGGAGAGTATACGTATGAGTTAACACAGAGTGAAAATGATACGCTCTCAACCATTGCAAGGAGTACCACACAAAAGCTATTCGGAAGCGCTGCGTATCGAATCAGAACGACTTTCAAAGATGTGGTAGCTTCTTCTGTATATAAAATAGCCACGCCGACTGCTACTACAGAAACCGGCAAGGTATTCGGGTTGCATGTATATGGCGATATGTCGGGCAATGAGTTACAATTGCAATTCCGTTCGGTTACTGCTGAAAATGTGGTAGTGTATCTGAAACTCTGCGAACTGGATTTCAAAGGATGGGAGTTTGTGGAAGCCGAACTGAACGAAACAGCTAACTTCCAGTTAACCGGAATACGTGTGGTGCGCAAAAACGGACTGCTATCGAAATCGACTGATATACATATCGATAATTTGTTACAATATGCAGAACCTATTTCCGGATTAATTTCAAACAAACTGGATCCGGCAATCAGCGTTTATCCAAATCCGGCAACGGATATTATTCGGGTAAAAACCGATGAAAATGCATTACCTTTGTTACAACTTTATTCGCTGAATGGTGTTCTATTGAAAGTTGCCAATGACAAGCAAATATCAGTCAGTGAATTTGAAGCCGGCACATACCTCCTGAAAGTAAAAACGTCGAAAGGGATGTTTAGTAAGGTGGTGATGATATGTAAATAGAAATAATAACCATATAAGTCATATAAGGAACATATAAGTTTTAGAAAAATTGAAGTTCATAAACTGAAAAACGCAATTCATAGTTTGAATCTTAAAACTTATATGTTCCTTATATGACTTATATGGTTTAAAAATCTAAATCGCACAATGCTACAAACTTTTTTAAACGACATTTCACAACACATCCCATCAGCGCGCATCCACACAGATGCAATGCGCCGTCTGGCCTGGGGTACGGATGCAGGTTTTTATCGCCTCATCCCGCAGGTAGTCATTCATTCCGAAAATGAGGCTGAAATAGTAGCCATTGTCAAAAATGCCCAAAAGTATCATGTTCCGCTGACTTTCAGGGCTGCGGGGACCAGCTTATCGGGACAGGCAATCAGCGATTCGGTACTCGTCATCGCCGGGAAAGGATGGGAAAAATACACCATTGCTGAAAACGGAGAATCTATTCGCCTCCAACCGGGCATCATCGGACAGCGGGTGAATAACATACTGAAACCTTTCGGCAGAAAATTTCCGCCCGATCCGGCATCCATCAAATCAGCCATGGTCGGAGGCATTGTACAGAACAATGCTTCGGGGATGAGTTGCGGTATTCACGAGAACAGTTACCGGATGATTCAATCTGCCCGCTTGATTCTGGCAGACGGGACTATCTTAGATACGGGTGATGAAGTCAGCAAAGCAAATTTCAGAAAAAGTCACCCGGAATTCATCCAACGTATCGTTGAATTACGAGACCGTGTACAAGCTGATAAAACCCTTTCGGAACGCATTCGTAGAAAGTATGCTATTAAGAATGTAACCGGACTGAACATCCTGCCTTTCATCGAATTCGACGATCCGTTCGACATCATCACGCACCTCATTACCGGCTCGGAAGGTACGCTGGCTTTTTTGGCAGAGGTGGATATGAGAACTGCCAAAGACCTGGAGCACAAAGCCAACGCTATGCTTTTCTTTGAAAACAACCGTACGGCCAGTGAACTAGTGGTGGCGCTAAAGCAATCGCCAGTGGCTGCGCTGGAGTTTTTCGACCGCAAAGCATTGAAATCCGTAGAAGACGACTCTCCTGCCCTACCCCTGAAATCGCTGCCGGAGAAAGGTTCTGCTTTGCTGATTAAAATTGAAGCGGATAATGAACATGAGTTGGCTGAGAAAACCGCACAAGTTAACGAGATTGTAGCCAAATTTAAGACCTTGTATCCCGTTCGGTTTACCACCGACGAAAAAGAATACAGCGCTTATTGGACCATGCGTTCGGGTATTTTCCCGACCGTGGGAGGTACACGTCCTATCGGCACTACCTGCCTGATTGAAGACATTGCTTTCCCGATTGATGTATTCGCGGATGCCATTGAGGATTTACGGGATATCCTGGATAAAAATGGTTACGAGGAAGCTGTTATCTACGGTCATGCCCTCGACGGGAACTATCATTTCATCCTGAATCAAGCCTTCGATACGCCGGAAGCCATTACGCAGTATGAAAACATGATGAACAAAGTCGTGGATTTGGTGGTAGACAAATATGAAGGTTCCCTGAAGGCCGAACACGGCACGGGTCGCAACATGGCGCCATTTGTGCGCCGCGAGTGGGGTGATACTGCTTTTGAACTCATGAAGGATGTAAAGCAATTGTTCGACCCCAACGGCATCCTAAATCCAGGTGTTATCTTCAACGAAGACCCGAATTGTCATTTGCAACACATTAAACCCCTGCCGGAAACGCATCCTATCATCGACAAATGTATTGAATGCGGTTTTTGCGAAGTTAACTGCCTGAGTTGGGGCTTCACCTTGTCATCCCGACAACGCATTGTTGTGCAACGCGAAATGACCCGCCTGCAACAGACAGGCGAAAATCCGGCCTTATTGAGAGAGCTGGAAGCGGCTTATGTCTTCGCCGGCGACGAAACCTGTGCCGGCGACGGACTCTGCGCCACTTCCTGTCCCGTTGGTATTAATGTCGGCGATTATATCCACGTGGTACGTGAACGCAAGAACGACCTGCACCCACGGAACAAGCGCATCGGCAACTGGACAGCCAACAACTTCAGTCTGCTGGGCGGTACGCTCAAAACAGCGCTGGGAGCTGCCAATGTCGCCAGAACTATTATCGGGAACAACAATGTAGACAAGCTCGGCAAAACCCTGCACCACGTCAGTGGAAACAACATTCCGCTGTGGACAGCCACGCTGCCCAAACCTGCACCCAAAATTAAGTCGCTCATTCAGCCTAAGTCAGATTTGAAAGTAGTGTATTTCCCCAGTTGTCTGAACCAGATGATGGGCGCTTCGCACAACGATCCGGAGCAGATTCCGCTGACCCGTAAGATTCTATCCTTCCTGAACAAAGCCGGTTACGAAGTCATCTTCCCCGAAAAGATGAACAAGCTTTGCTGCGGCACCATCTGGGAAAGCAAAGGCATGCCCGATGTGGCCGATTATAAATCCGGAGAACTCGAAAAAGCCCTGTTGAAAGCCAGCGAAAACGGCAAATATCCGGTACTGTGCGACCAGAGTCCATGTTTGCTGCGCATGCGGCACACCATCAAGAGCTTAAATATGTATGAGCCGGTTGAGTTCATCGACAAATTCCTGCTCGACAAACTCGAATTCGAGCAAACCGATGAGCCGATTACCATCCATTCGACCTGTTCCACCATCAAAATGGGACTGACGCCCTCGCTGATTAAGATAGCCAAACTGTGCAGTCGCAATGTCTTCATTCCCGAAGAAGTCGGTTGTTGTGGTTTTGCCGGCGACAAAGGCTTCTTCGTGCCTGAGCTTAACAAATACGCCCTCCGCAAACTCCCGACACAAATCAAACAAGCCGGGGCTAAAGTCGGCTACAGCAACAGCCGCACCTGCGAAATCGGGCTGAACACGAATACTGGGATACCGTATGTTTCGATTGTGTATTTGGTGGATAGGTGTTCGAGGGCTAAGCAAAAATAATTTGCTTTGACACTGTCCAGTTTACACAAAATTTGGGACAGTCCCTTTGCTTTAGCCCTGTCAAGTTTAAAACTTGACAGGGCTTGGTATATCACTTTTTCATTCCTTGTTTTATGAAATCACTAATTTCCCTTACAACCAAAATCAGGGCTGATGCTCACCCTACCAATCCTACTTCAAAATCTTCCTATTCTCAACATTTTCAAGCACCTGCATTTGCTGAATAGCAATCTTATTCAGACGAGTTAATCTTTCAGATTGAGATAATCCTTCGTTGATGAAAACGGCATTCAGGTTTTCCATGTTCGATAAGCAAATCAACTCGTTAATACCTGCATAATCTCTGATATTGCCTTTCAAATCAGGATTGTCATCACGCCATTGTTTGGCTGTTTTGCCAAATAGCGCCATATTTAGCACATCGGCCTCATTGGCATATACATGATTGATTTGTTCTTTGGTCAATTCTACCGGAATCAAGTGTACTTTTACAGCATCAGTATGAATATGGTAGTTAATTTTGGCTAATTCGCGCTTTGCCGACCAGCCAAGTTGTTTTTGCTCTTTTTCTTTGAGGCGCTGGAATTCCTTGATAAAGTATAACTCAAACTCTATTGAAATCCATGCTGCAAATTTAAAGGCGATATCTTTATGAGCAAAAGTACCACCATAACGGCCTGATTTGGAAATCATTCCTTTAGCATTGGTTGATTCAATCCATTTTTGAGGAGATAAAGTAAAAGCATTTAAACCGGCTTCCTTTTTAAACCCCTCGAATTCGAGGGGTTTAAAAAGTGGATTGTATAAAGTCTCCCAAATTCCAAGATACTCAATGGTATTTCTGTTTCGCATCCAATTGGCGATAACATCTGTTGGTTCATGACTTTTAAATCGTGCTATATCTGTCAACGATATATAGTCATTATCATTGATCTTGAGAATTGTTACATCTGTCTGTTGTACATTAATTTTTGCCATAAACATGCATGTTAAAGGTTTATTTTTATTCTGCTTTACGATTTCATTAAACATTAAATTTTTCAGCCCCAAATTTAAACATTATTACCACGCGATTCGTAAAACATTATGCAACAAACCCTGCAATTTCAAAAATATGGTATATTCCACCCTTTTTTTGTACTTTTGCAACAATTTTGAAATAAACTATATATGAGCATAGAATTAAGCGAACAGGAACTGTTCAGACGTGAGAGCCTCAATCGTTTACGTGAAATGGGCATCGATCCCTACCCCGCTGCCTTGTATCCGGCAGATGCGTATTCAACAGATATCAAAGCCGAATTTAAGGATGAAGAATCGGGAAAGAAAGTATGTATCGCCGGCCGTCTAATGAGCCGCCGCATTATGGGAAAAGCTTCTTTCATCGAAATAATGGACTCGAAAGGACGTATCCAGGTGTATGTGAGTCGTGATGACATCAACTCCGAGGAACAGCCGGAAATGTACAACACGGTTTTCAAGAAGTTATTGGACATCGGTGATTTTATCGGCATCAAAGGATATGTTTTCCGTACGCAAATGGGTGAAATCTCAGTGCACGCGCAGGAACTCACCGTGCTTTCCAAGTCATTGAAACCCCTTCCCATCGTAAAATATAAGGATGGCGTTGCCTACGATGCATTCGAAGACCCGGAGCAACGTTACCGCCAGCGTTATGTGGATTTGGTGGTCAACGATGGCATCAGGGATATTTTCATCAAACGCACCAAAGTCTATAACTCAATGCGCGAGTATTTCAACGCACAGGGCTATATGGAGGTAGAAACACCGGTATTGCAGTCAATCCCCGGAGGTGCGGCCGCCCGTCCGTTTATCACTCATCATAATGCCCTCGATATTCCATTGTATCTCCGAATCGCTAATGAATTATACCTGAAACGCCTCATCGTAGGTGGTTTTGAAGGAGTTTATGAATTTTCTAAGAATTTCAGAAATGAAGGAATGGACAGAACTCATAATCCTGAGTTTACCGCTATGGAAATTTACGTGGCATACAAGGATTACAACTGGATGATGGAATTCACTGAAAAGATGGTGGAGAAGGTTTGTCTGGATGTGAATGGTACAACTGACATCCAGGTGGGAGATAAAACAATTTCGTTCAAAGCACCTTTCAAACGCATCACGATGATCGATGCTATTAAGGAAAATACCGGTATCGACATCAACGGGATGGACGAAAACCAGTTGAGGGGGGTGTGCAAACAACTCCACGTTGAAACCGACCCTTCGATGGGAAAAGGAAAACTTATCGACGAGATTTTCGGAGAAAAATGCGAGGGTAAATACATCCAACCGACCTTCATTACGGATTACCCGATTGAAATGAGTCCGCTTTGCAAACGCCACCGCAGTAATCCGGAACTGACAGAGCGTTTCGAATTGATGGTGAACGGAAAAGAACTGGCCAATGCCTATTCTGAACTGAACGACCCCATCGACCAGCTTGAACGCTTTCAGGAACAACTGAAACTAAGTGAAAAAGGCGACGACGAAGCCATGCACATCGATATGGATTTCGTGCGTTCATTGGAATATGGTATGCCCCCAACATCTGGTATGGGTATCGGAATGGACAGATTGGTCATGCTGATGACCGGTCAGCAAGCAATACAGGAAGTACTGTTTTTCCCGCAGATGAAACCAATTATTAGCGAATAACGAATAGCTAATAGCGAAAAGAGAGTGATTAATTGCTATTAGCTATTAGCTTAAACGCCGCTTCAACTTTACATAAAGAATTAAATCATGGCCGAACGACATAGAATCGCGATATTAGGAGGTGGTAGCTGGGCGACGGCAATTGCCAAGATATTGCTGAACAATGTCAGCGAAATCAACTGGTACATGCGCAGGCAGGAGCAAATTGATGAGTTCATCCGCCTGAGCAAAAATCCGTCATATCTCACAGGGGTGAAGTTCGACACCGATCACATCCGTTTCACCAGCAACATCAACCACCTGATTTCTTCCTCCGACATTCTTATTTTTGCTACTCCTTCACCTTTCCTGAAACAGCACCTCCGTAAATTACGCAAGCGGATTGATAAAAAAATCATTGTTTCAGCCATTAAAGGTATTGTGCCGGATGAGAATCTCATCATCACGGATTTTTTTGAGCAGGTTTACAATGTACCGAAAGAAAATATAGCGGTATTGGCAGGTCCCTGTCACGCCGAAGAAGTGGCGCTGGAAAGACTATCCTATCTGACCATGGCTTCCACCTCGCGGGATAAAGCCAAGATGCTGGCTAAGTTGTTTGCTACAAGCTTTGTCAAAACTTCTACCAGCGAAGATGTAATGGGTATGGAATACTCTTCAGTGATGAAGAATATTTACTCCATTGCTGCCGGTATTTGTCATGGTTTGAAGTACGGCGATAATTTTCAGTCGGTACTGATATCCAACGCTATTCAGGAAATCAATCGTTTTTGTAATGCCACCAACCCCTTGCACCGCGACATCAGCCAATCGGCCTACTTAGGTGACCTCCTGGTAACGGCCTATTCCAAATTCAGTCGTAACAGACTTTTTGGGAACATGATTGGCAAAGGATATTCGGTCAAAACCGCCCAGATAGAAATGGAAATGATCGCGGAAGGATATTATGCCACCAAATGCATTTACGAAATCAACCAAAAATATCAGGTGGATATGCCCATCGTAGATACCGTTTACGAGATACTGTACAACAGGGCATCACCACTACTAAAAATCAGAGAATTAACAGACAAACTAAAATAAAAATTTACGAATTACAGGTATGCAAAACATCAAACTGACTATCGACAAAGCATTCGGATTTGTTTCAAAGGAATCCGTAGCAGGCTACAAAAGCACGGCATCAGCAGCCAATAAAGCATTGCATGAAGGTACCGGAAAGGGAAATGATTTTCTGGGCTGGTTAAACCTGCCAACTTCCATTGATGAAGCTCATTTGGCTGATGTGGAAAATACAGCAAAAATTTTACGTGAAAACTGCGAAGTAGTCGTGGTTATTGGTATCGGAGGAAGTTACCTGGGAGCAAAAGCTGTGATTGATGCGCTTTCAAACAGTTTTGATTGGCTACAATCCGACAGAAAAGCGCCGGTGATTGTTTATGCCGGACAAAACATCGGAGAAGATTATTTATATGAATTACAGGAACTGCTGAAGAATAAGAAATTCGGTATCATTTCGATTTCTAAATCGGGGACTACCACGGAACCTGCCCTGGCCTTCCGCTTATTGAAAACTCAGTTAGAACAACAACAGGGTAAAGAGGCTGCCAAACAACTGATTGTAGCAGTGACCGACAAAGCCCGTGGTGCGCTGCGTACCTTAGCCGTTCAGGAAGGTTACAAAACTTATGTGATTGAAGATAATATCGGCGGTCGCTATTCCGTTTTGTCACCGGTAGGCTTGCTGCCTATTGCCGTTGCTGGTTTTGATATCCGTCAGTTGGTACAGGGCGCCGTAAGTATGGAAAAACTTTGCGGTACTGATACTCCGTTCGAAGATAATCCTGCTGCGCAGTATGCAGCTGTACGCAACGAGTTGTACAAGTCTGGCAAGAAAATTGAAATTCTGGTAAACTACCATCCCAAACTCCACTTTGTTTCAGAATGGTGGAAACAGTTGTACGGGGAAAGCGAAGGCAAAGACAATCTGGGTATTTTCCCGGCAGCGGTTGACTTCACAACGGATTTACATTCTATGGGGCAGTGGATTCAAGAGGGCGAAAGAACCATTTTCGAAACAGTAATTTCAGTACAGGAATCTAATCATAAAGTGCTGGTACCAAGTGATACTGCTAACCTGGATGGATTGAACTTTCTGGCCGGAAAACGCGTGGATGAAGTAAATAAAATGGCCGAGTTAGGTACTCTCCTTGCCCACATCGACGGCGGTGTTCCCAATCTGAAAATCGAATTGCCCAAACTGAATGAATTCTACCTTGGACAGTTGCTTTATTTCTTCGAAAAAGCCTGTGGTATCAGTGGTTATATCTTAGGAGTAAATCCATTCGACCAGCCCGGCGTGGAAGCATACAAAAAAAATATGTTTGCCCTGCTCGAAAAACCCGGATTTGAAGAGGCGACAAAGGCCATCAAGGCGAGGTTATAAGTAATACGCTTGTAGCTTCATCAAAGGCTGAACAAGACTAAACGTATTTTATGCTGAATAACAATGTTTACTCATTATGCTGAACTAACAACATATATTGAAAACATTTTTGTACGTTTGTGTGTTTTGTTTAGCATAAAACATAAAATAACAGAACATGAAGCACCTTAAATTTGAATATAGAATCACTACTCTATACCTGATTCTGGGTGCTTTATGGATTCTGTTCTCAGATAAATTGCTGGGATATCTGTTTTCGGATATCGCTTCGTTGAGCAGGTTTCAAACCTTCAAAGGCGTTTTCTACGTGCTTACTACCGCCGTTTTTTTTTATTTTTTCATCACCAAACATCTGACTAAACTCAGGAATACAGAAAAAGAACTGGAGAATCACAAACAAAACCTGACACAATTGGTAGACGAAAAAACCAAAAACTTAGATGAGGCAATTGAAGCTCTTAGCAAAACCAATCAAAAACTGAACGAGAAAAACAAAATCATCAACAAACAAAACACTGAACTCAAAAACACGTTGAAAGCCCTGAAAGAGATGCAATTTCAGCTCATACAGATAGAGAAGATGGCATCGCTGGGTATCCTGACTGCCGGGATATCGCATGAAATCAATAACCCTCTTAATTTTATCATGGGCGGACTGACCGGATTGCAAAATTATATCCGGGAGTCGAAAATTGAAGACGAAAAAGTGGAACTCTACCTGAAGAGCATCAAAACCGGTATCGAAAGGGCCGGCTCAATCATGAATGGTCTCAACCAGTTGAGCCGAAATAACGATGATTTGAACGAAAAATGCGACCTGCATGCCATCATAGAAAATTCGCTCGCAATTTCCAAAGGACAATGGAAAAACAACATTGAAGTAATCCGTCAGTTTGCAGATTACCCCATCCGCATACCAGGTAATGTAGGCAAACTGCATCAGGTATTTATCAACCTGATCGTCAATGCCTTTCAATCCATAGAGGATAAAGGGTCTGTGACCATTACAACCGAAATAAAAAAGAATCATGCTATCGTAACCATTGCCGATACCGGATGTGGTATCAGCAAAGAAAAACTGTCCAACATTACCGATCCGTTTTACACAACCAAAGAGCCAGGACATGGCACCGGACTGGGCTTATCGATCACGTACAACATCATACAAGATCACAAAGGCACCCTCGAATTTCAATCCGTCCTGAAAAAAGGCACTACAGTTACTGTTGTTTTACCCGCTAAATTCAATTGATATGGGAAAAGTAAAAATTTTATATGTCGACGACGAAGCCATCAACCTCATGCTTTTTCAGGCTAACCTGGAAAAAAAATACGATATACTCATCGCCGAAAACCCTTTCATAGGTTTACAACACATTGCTGAAAACAAGGATATCAAAGTAGTAGTCAGCGACATGAAAATGCCGGTGATGAACGGAATCGAGTTTATTCTCAAGGCCAGATTACTCTCGTCCGAAGTAGCCTATTACATTTTAACCGGATTTGAAATCACCGAAGACATTCAGGAAGCCCTGAATCAGGGTATCATCCGCCGTTACTTCCGAAAACCATTCAACATCCAGGAAATCTCGAGAGAAATTGAAAACACCATTGCCGATTATTATGAACGGCAGGAATAAACTGCACAATTGAATTGCCGTACAACTTACAGAAATATCCTTTCATCGAAAAAAATTCCCCTTTCATCGAAATTTATTTTATTTGTTAAGCTACATCTGGTAATTTTGTCGGTCGAAATACAGTTCTTAACAAAAGTATGGCCACAACATTATCCACAAAAACTTACGATTATATCATCGCGGGAGCAGGCTGCGCCGGATTGAGCCTGCTTTACAGGATACTCCTCGAACCGGAGCTCTGTAGCAAAGAAATTCTGATTATCGACCGGGAAGAGAAATCGAACGACGACATAACCTGGTGTTTCTGGGAAAAATCGCCGGATATCTTTGAACCCACTGTATATCACCAATGGGATATACTCG
>VSSQ01000631.1_pt1 | contig 19840 bp, 18 predicted proteins | sample 4763081 | NCBI WGS metagenome assembly VSSQ01 (sample SAMN12137344, study PRJNA551015) | bioreactor metagenome | isolation source: SDC9 anaerobic chlorinated ethene degrading culture | place: USA: Knoxville, Tennesee | collected 2015-01-01
GTTCAGAGCAAGCTCCGCAACTGGTCTCGTCGGTATACACGATGCAGTTTTCGAGGTATAGTTGTACCCTGCCGATCTGGGTGTGATGTTTGGTCTCCTGATCGAGGTGAGTCAGGGCGCCGGTTGGACATACATCGGCACAAATGGTGCAGTCGTAGTTGCAAAACTGATATTTAAAATCCAGCATGGGCTGCATCATTCCACCAATACCGTATTCGAGGAAAGCCGGTTTGATAACCTGTGCAGGACATTTACTTACACACAAATGGCAGGATGTACATTGTCGTGAAAACTTCTCTATGCTAAATGCTCCCGGTGGCATGATCGGCTGTGTACGACTTATCTTTTTTTTTGGTCCCAAATGCAGTGTCTTATCCGCCAGTAGTTTGCCCGCAGCAAGAGCTGTGAGGGAGAGGGAAGTGAGGAAACGGCGGCGGGAAGAACGGCCAAGTGCGGACTCTGAGGGGATTGCATCGTCGTTCACTTTGTGAACTCCTCGCAATGACGGTGCGTTGATTATGTTTTTTTGCCCGACGTCATTGCGAGGAGCGAAGCGATGAAGCAACCCCCTGCGTAACTGTACAGAGCTGTTATCCCGCTTATATTTAAGTCCGCTCTCCTTACATTCTTCTATGCAATTAAAACAGTTAACGCATCTTGACGCGTCCACGGTCATGTTTTTAAAATCGATGCAGGATGCTTTACAAGCACGGGCACACCGACCGCAAAGAGTACAGTTTTCGGAATCGAACCTGATTTGGTAAAGTGAGTGTTTACTGATGAAACCCAGCAAGGTACCGACTGGACAGACGGTGTTGCAATAGATCCGGCCGTTACGCCAGGCCATGATGCTGATGATGGCCAGGGTGACCAGTGCGATGAGAGTAGAGCTGAGGCTAAGCAGGTAAACCCCTACTTTGTAGAAAGTAAAGTTGCCGGCCGGAATCAACAGAGAAGCCAGCAGGTTATTCCCGGCTAAATAGGCGGGTTTGAAGATATGTACCATGATGCGTCCAAAAGCACTGTAGGGATCGAGTAGGCCGACTAAAAATGAAAATCCCAACAAAAAGGCGATAACTGTGGCTCCCAGGAATGACCAACGCAAGATGTTGAGAGCTTGCAGGTATTTGTATCTTTTTTTATGCTTCTTGCTAGTAAATCTTTTCCGGAACCAGCCCACGATGTCCTGATAAACACCCAGCGGACAGATTGAGGAACAGTATACCCGTCCGAACAGGGCTGTTAACACCAGCAGGACTAATATTATAATCCAGTTCAGCGCCAATAAGGCTGGTACAAACTGTATCATCTCCATCGCATGAAATTCGTGCGGTAACTTCCCCGTAAAATCAAGAAAATAGATTGTGATGAGGGAGAAGAAGAGGAGGGATAGGGATATGCGGATTGTTTTTAGCATGGTTTTTATGGTTTACAGTCTACGGTCTACGGTCTACAGCCAACAGTCTACGGTCTTTTGTCTGTTGACTGTTGACTGTTGACAGGAGCGAAGCGACTATATCTTCACTCTTTTAATCTTCAACTTCTCCAGTTCCATGGTGCCGACCTTCATCTCTGATGCGATTCCGATATGAGCCACATCAGCCAGAGGCATGTCGCGAACCTGGTTGAAAAAATTGGTGGCGGCGGTGTCGACAGCAACCATGTCTTGTGAGAGGAAGAGACCTTTGGAAAGCACTACGTCGGCTTCCGATCGACCGCGGGGACCGTTGGTCTTCATCAGCCGATATGCATCCACCACGTTCAGTACCGGCTTTTTACTGAGGGTGCTGATGTCGGCAATGCACTGTTGCAGATTGTTGGCGTGAAAGAAACGCCTGTCCCATACGATACCCATGAGATTTTTCATCGATATACTCATTTTGGCGCCACCATGATTTTTGAGAACAGGTACATTGATCCACACATCCGCGTTCAAAATGGCTTCGTGGACTTTGGCTGTTTTCAGAGATTTCCCTTTTGGGAGTGATACTGGTTTGTAGTACGATTCCTGGTCGGCTGGTACTACCTTGGCACCGGCAGCTTTGGCAGCGGCTTCAATGCCGCTATTGGAATAACACTTGCGCCAGTCGTCGCAGGTGTGGTCGAATACCACCACCTCCGAAGCTCCTGCGTCGAAGCATTGTTTCACGATTTCACGGATCAGTTCCGGATTGGTGTTGGCTGCCAGTTCCGGCGTCTTATCCCAGCCGATGTTAGGTTTCACGGCCACTTTCTGCCCCTTCGAAATAAACTTACCCATGCCACCCATTTCGGTAATGGCCCTGCGGAACATGGTTACAGGTTCTCCACCCAGTACAGCTACCAGATCATACGCACTCGCGCCGGATGCCCCGGCGGCGGCACTGTTGAAATGTTGTGACATTAAAGTCGTGGCACCACTCTCTGTGATTGTGATGGCCGCCCCCGTGAGGGCAATGGATTTAAGGAAGTTGCGGCGGTTCATTTTTTTAATATGTTTACAGTTTACAGTTTGCAGTTTGCAGTTTACAGTCTACGGTCTACAGTCTACAGTCGTTGGTGAGGGAAACATCTAAGTTTTACTACAAGTTTTATCATCAGATAAAATCAAAACCTTATTTCTTAACCTTATTTTCTTACTAAACAACCTTAGTAGCAGAGGTTCAATTCCCCCTCCACCCAAAACCTTATTTTTCATTTAATCAATTATAAAATTTAATAAGGTAATAAGGTTAGAGGTTTTTTGTATTCATATTTTGCGCTACTAAGGTTGTTTAGTGGAAAATAAGGTTCGGAAACCGACGTCCGTAGACTGTAGACCATAGGCTGTTGACTATTAAATCAACCACGGCAACCGAAAACAAGCTTCATCATACAGTGCGTAATCTGCATTCCCGTTTACGGCAAAGGTTTTGATGACGGCAGCATCTTTCAGTATTTCTTTGGCTAATTTGATGGTGGAACCGGTTTTGATACGATCATCTACCAACAATAATCTTTTGCCGGCAAAATCAAAGTCAACTGGGCTCATCAGCTTCGGAGCATCGTATTTCGGTTGCTGTGTACTGTCGCGTAAATTGATTTTGATGGTCTGAAATTCAATGTTCAAGCGTTGGTTTAATATCCCCGCCGGAATAATACCACCGTTGGCTATTGCCACGATGATATCAAACTCTTCCGGGATGTCGATATCCTGGAAACGAGTTAATATCTCATTAAAGTCTTTTCCCATTTTTGTCTATGGTCTACGGTCTACAGTCCTGGTTTGCGATCAACCGTTGACCGTTGACTGTAGACTATTGACAATAAAATCCACCCCCCCACAACTTGCAATGCCATTCCCGGCAAACCAATTCTGAAGTCCTGCACAGCAATGAAAAAGTCTTTCACGAAAATCCATTCAATCAAGGTGCCGGCAAATTGATATGACAATACTACTGCAACCAAGGTAAGAAGATTTACTTTTTTGAAATAATGAGCTGCACCAGCTGCAGCGATAGCCAGCAGGGACGATTTAATCAGAATGATGGGTAGCATGGCAGCAACCGGCATGCCAAACAACAGAGAGTTGACCACCGGTGATAGCAGAGCTGTTAACATCCCTGTCCGGATGCCGAATTTATAAGCGGCAATCAGTGTGAAAAAGTAGATTGGCAATAACATCGGTCCCCCGTTAGGAACGAAATGCGCCAACTGTGGCAACAGAATGTTGCCGGCGACAAATAGAGTCGCGAATAAATAAGTTTTAGCTTCTGCGAAGCTGAGGTTGTGATAAATTGCAGTTGTTTTCATATTTTCATCTCTTTTTTATGTCAAATGTCAAATGTAAAAAACTAGTGGTCAACGGCTTTAGTCCAGTGTCTGCAGTCTTTAGGCTTTAGACGGGAGCGAAACGACCAATGAAGTTAGACTGTAGCGTAGCGACGTGACAAAAATAACAAAAACTTTCAATTTTAACCATTAAATTATCAATAACATTGTAAACATTCCAAAAAAATCTTAACTTTGCACGGTTTAAATAAAAAAGTTAGACTACACAGGTTTAACAACATATACCTACTGATTGCTTGTATGAAAACCCGTGAAAATGAATTGCAATTTATTTCTGTTGTGTTAGATTTGCTGTTGCTGAATCTTTCCTTTTTGTTTTTTGCTTTTATCCTTTATCGTTTTCATTTTGAACATAGCATGGACATATATTTATGTCTGTTGCTGGCTAATTTTTCCTGGGTGATGGCTTTCATCTTTGTCAGGAAGCGCATGTTGTATGTTAAAAAGGGATTCCGAACTCGTTTTTTCAGGATGACCAGGCGAGCGATTGTCTTCTTGCTGTTAGAAGGCCTTTTTTTTCTGCCTTTTATTTCTATAATTGAATACTTATGGCTGTATATTCTTGTTACCAGTATCTTCTTTGTGTTCGGTAAGTTGCTGGCCAATTACTTATATTACAGGCTTGTTAAGTATTATCACTTGAAAAGCAGTCGGGTAAAAAGGGTGTTGCTCGTGGGTAAAAACGAGACCATGCACAAAGTGAAACGTATCATTAAGGTTAACCCCATACTGAAATATATGTTTGTCGGGTATCTCGACGATACTCCGGGTAAACACGTGCTGGGAACCCGCGATGAGCTCAGGAAAATAGTGGAAGAACATCAGATTCATGTGGTATTTGTTGCCATCACGAGTCAGCAGGAACTCATACCATATTGCGATATCAACAAAGATTTGCTGCATACCTGTAACCAGTTGGGTGTGCGTTTGTTTTTTGTACCTGTGAATGAAAAAATAGAAACCAAGCATTATGATACCGACCAGCTGAATGGTATTACTGTTATTAATCCGCAAAAGATACCGATGGATCATATTGAAAATCAAATCAAGAAGAGAATTTTCGATCTGGTTTTCTCGGGCATGGTGATACTCTTTTTGCTATCGTGGTTGTACCCGATTCTGGCAATGCTAATCAAGTTGAGTTCTAAGGGGCCGGTCTTGTTCACTCAGCAACGTACAGGCATCAATAAGATTACCTTTAACTGCTACAAATTCCGCAGTATGCGAATGAATGCCGAGGCCGATTTCAAACAGGCTACCGAGGATGATCCGCGTATAACCAAAATCGGTAAGTTTATTCGTCGCACGAACCTGGATGAACTGCCGCAATTCTTTAATGTATTTAAAGGAGATATGTCGGTAGTGGGACCGCGACCACACATGCTGGCACATACCGAAAAATATTCGGCGCTGGTTAATGATTATCTGGTGCGGCATTATGTGAAACCGGGAATAACCGGTTGGGCGCAAATCAATGGTTTCCGTGGTGAAACGGACCAGTTGTGGAAGATGGAAAAACGGGTGGAAATGGACAAGGAGTATATTAATAACTGGTCATTGGATTGGGATATCGTGATTGTGTGGAAAACGATATTTGATTTAAAGGCCTTTATGAATGCGAGATAGTAACTGTTTGGTGCAGGGGGTTGCTTCGCTTCGCTCGCAATGACGGGGCAATAAAGACAAATAAAATTCGTTGGTAATTTGGATAAAAATATTTAATTGTAATATATGATTCGAGTAATGAGAAAAATAGTTTTTCTGTTGTTTATAGCGCTGTTGACAGGTTGTAATGCCTACCAGAAAGTAGCTTATCTTCAACAGGCAGGAACACAAGCAATCTTGTCTGATTCTGTTCAGACTCCGGTTCCGGATCCGGTCATTAAAGTTGGAGATGTGTTGATGATAACGGTTAACACAAACACTCCGGAAGCAGCAATGCCATTTAATCTTCCTTTAATCCCGGCCGGAGAGTCTTCAAGGAGTTATAGCGGCGGAAACGGGAGTTATATTTCATATGGATTGAGTATGCAAAATTATCTGGTAGATATGGAAGGTAATTTAGTTTTTCCGGTCATCGGAAAAATGCGGGTTGCTGGTATGACAAAAGCTGCCCTTGCCGAGCAAATAAAGAAAACCATATATCCACAGTATATTACAGAAGAGCCTATCATCCTGATTCGTTATGCCAATTTTAAAGTATCTGTTTTGGGTGAAGTGATGCGACCGGGATCTTTTCTGATTGATAATGAGAAAGTATCTATTCTGGAAGCTCTGGCCATGGCAGGCGATATGACCATTTACGGTCGCAGGGAAAGTGTGTTGTTGGTACGGGAAAATAACGGAAATCGCGAAACAGTGCGTATTGATATCCGGGATAAGAACTTGGTTAACTCCCCCTACTTCTATTTGCAACAGAATGATGTGCTTTACGTTGAACCCAACGACTCCAGAGCACGTGCTTCGGCTATCAGTACGGCTGAATCACTTTCTATATCGGTCGTAGGGACTTTAATCTCGATTGCAACATTGATTATTAATATATTAAGATAAATTAATTCGGATGAACAAGAATATAAACGTAGATGAATTAGAGCAACTGATGGTCGAGAAGCCTATCGACTGGAGGGAGTTGATTGAAAAATACCTGGCGTACTGGAAATGGATACTGTTTTCTGTTATAGTCGTGCTTCTTGCCGGACTGGTTTATTACCGGGTTCAGCCGGACCAGTATCAGTTTAAATCCACCCTGCTCATTGCCGATAATTCTTCAGGGCAGGTGAGTCAGATGTCCATACTGAAGCAGTTGGATGCTTTCGGGATGTCGACCGGGTCATCGAATATTTACAATGAAAAACAAGTAGTTCATTCGAAAGAACTAATCAAAAAGGTGGTGAATGACCTGAAATTGTATGCTGTTTACACCAAAATATCTTTTCTGAAACCCGTCGAACTTTATACGAGCAGTCCGATAGAAGTTGATATGGGTTACGAAGATCTGTTGCGTATAGCCGGGAAACTTGAATTTTCTGTTGAATATGACACAGATGGTCTTTACCGAATTTCGGGAAAATATAAAAAAGCTTTTCAAACCGATAAGTTTGAGTATAAATTGACACAACTTCCTGCGACTATTGAAACAACCGCCGGTAAGATACATGTCTTGTTGAAAGATCCGAAATCAGTTCCCGAGGATAAAATTTATGTTAAGATACATAATCCGCTTTCTGTCGTTAAATCTTATCAGGAGTCGGCTTTGTCAACAGAGGTACCCAAAGATGGAGATCTCGTTAACATCACATTCAGAGAAAGAAACATTCAAAAAGGGAAGGACTTTCTTCAGAAGCTCATTGATTTGTATAACCAGGATGCCATCGATCAGATCAATAAATCGGCCAATTTTACAGCCTTGTTTATCGACAGTCGCTTGGACTTGTTGACCGATGAACTTACGGATGTAGAGCAAAATCTGCAAAAATACAAACAAACCAATAAACTTACCAATATAGATGCAGATGCAGAAATATACCTGCAAAGAAGCAATTTATATGATCAGAAAATGAACGAATCTGAGATTCAGTTGCAATTGATAAAATATATCGAAGAGTTTCTGAAAGACCCTGTCAACAAATACGCGTTGATTCCTAATTTGGGTTTAACTGATGTGGGATTGGTTGCCGTGATTCAGGAATACAATAAATTGCTTGTATCCCGTGATCGGGTAGCGAGTGGCTCATCAAGCAACAATCCTACCTTGCAAAGTCTTGAATTGCAGATTCAATCGAGCCGGATGTCAATTCAAAACAGCATTGCCACCTCACGAAAAGGATTGCAAATCAGCATTCGGGAGTTGGAAAACCAAAATGCTTTCCTGACATCCCAGTTAAAAAAGATTCCCCAACAAGAACGGGAATTCCTGGAAATAAAGAGACAGCAGGAAATCAAGGCATCTCTGTATATGTTCCTGTTGCAAAAAAGGGAAGAAGCTTCCTTAAGTATGGCTGTAACCATTCCGAAAGCACGTTTGCTCGATGCGGCTGATACAGCAGATAAAACAGCTCCCAAACTTCCGATGACCCTGGCTGCTTCTTTGTTACTCGGGTTATTATTGCCGGTTGGATTCCTGTATCTCAAATTTACTTTCACTACAACCTTCAACGATCGAAAAGAGGTGGAAAGTCTGACAAGTGTCCCTATTATTGCTGAACTTGCACACCAAAACAGTCCGGATGTTGTAATTGATCATGGCACTAATGCCAGCGCCAACGCGGAACTGCTCCGCTTGTTGCGAAGCAAACTCCAGTTTATCATGAACCGGCCCAAAGACAGGTTGTTGTTGATTACATCGACGGAGTCGGGTGAAGGAAAAACTTTTGTCAGTATCAACTTAGCAGTTTCGATTTCACTGACCGGAAAGAAAGTGTTGTTAATCGGGATGGACCTGCGCAAACCTATGCTGGCTAATCATTTCGGGATTGTCGAGCAGGAAGGTATTTCATCTTATTTGTCGGGAATGGAGAATGATTACCGTAAACTCATTCATCATTCATCAGAATTTCCGAATTTGTATATATTGCCGGGAGGAATCATACCCCCAAACCCGAATGAATTGATCCTCAGTGAGCGTTTTGATCAGCTTATTTCGGAGCTACGCGAACAGTATGACTATATTCTGATAGACTCCGCTCCGGTGGGAGCTGTGTCGGATACGTTCCTGATTAATCGTGTGTCTAATCTGACACTCTATGTCTGCCGGGCTAATTTCTCCGACAAACGTAATCTAGAATTTATAGAACGTATTCACAAGGAGAATTCTCTCAAGCAAATTTATCTGATTGTGAATGATGTTGATATTGAGTCCAAAAAGTATGGAGGAAAATATGCTTATGGTTATGGGTACGGTTACGGGAAGAAAAAACGCAAATAGACGAACTCAGAAAATACCAGATTCTTTAACCCCTTGATGAATGCATGCAAACTGATTTGATAAAATTTTACAACGATAAGAAAATACTTATTATTGGTCATACCACATTTATAGGATCATGGCTAACGCTTTTGCTGCATAGTTATGGTGCGAAACTCAGCGGATTTTCCATTAAACCTCCCGTATATCCGAATTTTTATGAGGAAACCGATTTACATGAATTGATTCATTCGTATATTGGTGATGTGCGGGACTTCGAACGTTTCAACACCATTAACCAACTTCAGCAACCTGAGATTGTCATCCATCTTTCTTCTGTTTGTGGCTATATCGATAGTGTTGAGCCGAAAGAGTTGTATACCATCAACCTGCTGGGCTCATTAAACGCACTTGAAGTGTGTCGGCAATCGGCTCACACAAGAGTTTTCGTTAATTTAGTCCCGGACTATTCGGGTACGATGATGCTGAAAAGTTGTGGTAAGAATAATCAGGGAGAATTGGATTTGGTGACCGGAAGCTTCAGATCGACCGAATTTTTAACTACCGGATACCGCAATGCATATTTTCATGCGAACAATTCTCCGGCATTCCCTAAAAGTGTAGCTAATATTAAAACATTTCCTCCTGTTGGCGGTGGTGACTGGTCGAAAAATAACCTGATACAGGAATATGTTCAGGCGATGTTGTCTAACCAGAAGCAAATTAAAGTTCGTCCCGATAATATTCGATTCATGTTGCATGTGTTGGATATGCTTACGGGTGTGTTGACAGCTACCCGGAATTTTTACCTTGGTGAGATGTCCGATTCTGTTTGCGATAGCAGAATCTATCCGGAGGGATCGTTTTTTAAAGATGAGAAATGGGTAGCTCAAACTTTTCGCGAACTGTGGGGTACCCCCGGAACTGCCCTGAAAACAGAACAGAAGCAATTGAACGGCGAAGTTTCTTATGCCGGAGATACGACAGCGGGTTACGTGCCTGTTGTCGGCTGGACGCCCCGGTGGGATGCGGAAATGGCGCTCAGGAAGACCATCGAGTGGTATCAGGCAAGGGAGCGGGGTGCAAATATGCAGCGATTTAGTTTAGGGCAGGTGGAAGAGTTTATGGAAGGGTAATAACTAAGTGCGGGTGCGAGGGGATTGCTTCGCTTCGTTCGCAATGACGGTTTGTTACATTGTTTCGCTCAATAAACGATTATTTAGTATAAAAAAATTTGTTTTATCCGGTTCAATAACCGAAATTTGTGGACGATAAATTTGAGGATGATTAAATACTAATGGGGGAGATAACGAAAGATATAAAAACTGTTGAACAAAGCCATGCATGGTATGTTGTATATACGGCTCCAAAAGCCGAAAAGCAGGTAGAGCAACGTTTGATAAATCAGGGGTTCGAGGTTTTTCTTCCTTTGCATTTGACACCCCGTAAATGGTCGGACCGGATAAAAATGGTAGAAATGCCCTTGTTTCCGTCTTATCTCTTTGTTTTAACCCGGAAATCGGATTTGTATGATTTGGTTCGTGTTCCCGGTTTGGTGCGGATTGTTTATTTTGAAGGAGAACCGGCAGTGGTACGACCACAGGAAATCAGGGCTATCCGGCAATTTTTGGAATGTGCCAATGGTAAATCCTGCAGTTTAGAGTTGGATGATGAAGTAAGGGTTGCAGTTGGACCGATGAAAGATGCAGGAGGCAGGGTGATTAAAATCGGAAAGAAATATGCCGTGTTACTGCTCGACAAGTTAGGCTTGCAAGTGCAGGTGGCATTGGATGCCGTAGTGAAGAAATTGTGACTCTCCTGAATTAAAGGAGAGTTGTTGTATATGAGTGGATTAGTTGGTTCGAGACGGGACTGGCGGGGCTTTGCCGTGGAAAATGTCACCAGTCGCCGGTCACCAGTCAGCCCCCCAAGGGCGTAATAAAATAACAAAAAAAGGACGTTAGACATTCGTCGTTAGACAATTATAAAATGATAAAGAATTTTAATATACTTGTAACAGGAGGAGCCGGTTTTATAGGTTCAAATTTGTGTGAAACCTTGTTGAATCTGGGGCATAAAGTAGTTTGCCTTGATAATTTTTCAACGGGGCACCGCAAAAACATAGATAAATTTCTATTAAATGATAATTTTAGCCTGATAGAAGGTGACATCAGAGATATGGAAACTTGCCGTAAAGCGGTCGATGGTATTGATTACGTGTTGCATGAAGCAGCTTTAGGTTCTGTTCCTCGTTCCATTAATGACCCCATTACCTCCAACGAGGTGAATGTGTCGGGTTTCCTTAATATGTTGGTAGCTGCACGCGATGCAGGTGTAAAACGTTTCATTTATGCCGCCAGTTCTTCAACTTATGGCGACTCAGCATCTTTACCGAAAGTGGAAGATGTGATTGGGAAACCTCTTTCTCCTTATGCCATCACCAAGTATGTAAATGAATTATACGCGGATGTTTTTTCCAAAACCTACGGAATGGAATGCATAGGTTTACGTTATTTTAATGTGTTCGGACGCAGACAGGATCCGCATGGCGCTTATGCTGCTGTAATTCCTCTCTTCGTGAAGAAACTGATGCAACATGAGTCTCCGGTAATCAATGGTGATGGTGAATACTCCCGTGACTTTACCTATGTTGACAACGTGATTCAGATGAATCTATTAGCTATCTCCACCACTAATCCTGAGGCGGTAAACACAGTTTATAATACGGCTTATGGAGAACGAAACACCCTGATTCAACTAACAGGTTATCTGAAAGAGTTTTTATCGGAATTTGATCCGGAAATCAATAGTATTGAAATAAAACATGGTCCAAACCGGATCGGTGACATTCCTCATTCACTAGCCTCAATCGACAAAGCAAAGGAATTACTGGGTTATCATCCCCTATATTCATTGCGTGATGGATTGAAAGAAGCCGTGAAGTGGTACTGGGAAAATCTGTAAAGAACCGAAAATGGGAAGCGGAACAAACATACAAAAACTCATTCAAGCCGGAGAATCGGATACAATTGAGTTTAAACTTAGTTTCAATGACGAAGCCATCGAAACTGTTGTTGCGTTTTCAAACACTTCAGGAGGTTCTGTATTTATTGGCATTGACGACAACGGTAAATTTGTCGGTGTAACAGTTGGGCAGGAAACTATGTGCCATCATTCACCGGGATTATACAAGTCCTGTTGATATTCAAATAAAGATATTTGATCAAAGTATCAGTTTTTTCAACCCTGGTAAACTTTTTGGCAATCTTACCATTGAAGAGCTTAGTACTGATACATATCAATCGCATATGCGAAACAAATTAATTGCAGAGGCTTTTTATCTTACCAAAGACATTGAAAAGTACGGCAGTGGTTATATCCGAATAAGAAAGGAAATTCTGTCATATCCCACAATGACAATGAAATACAAAGAAGTAGGGAGTGGCTTTCTTGTAGAACTTCAATATGAAAAACAAAAGATTTCAACCAAACCAACTGATCATGTTACTGAAAATGTCGGAGTAAATGTCGGAGTAAATGTCGGAGTAAATGTCGGAGTAAACACCTTATTGAAGCTTGTAGAAGATTACCCGGGCATTAAGTCTGCAGAATTGAGAGAAAAATTAAATGTATCTCAAAGAACCGTAGAAAGATGGCTGAAATATTTGAGAGATGAACAGAAAATAGTATTTAAGGGAGCATTCAAAACTGGTGGTTATTGGCTGATAAAATGAAACTGAAATGATTAATCATGTAAATAGTCTCGTAGGGACGACACATTATAAAAATTATACCAAACGACTTTAGACTTTAGACATAATATAAAATGCAAAACGAAACAAAAATTGCCGTTATCGGCTTAGGTTATGTAGGATTACCTTTAGCCCGTTTATTTTCAACAAAATACAAAACTATTGGTTTCGATATAAACCAGAAACGTGTGGACGAATTGATGTCGGGGCGTGATGCCACACTGGAAGTAGAAGATACATTGTTACAGGAAGCCATCCGGAATGGCTTTATTTGTACCAGTGAATTGGAAAAGATACGCGACTGCAATTTTTATGTGGTCACAGTACCTACTCCGGTGGATAAAAATAACAATCCGGATCTGACCCCTTTATACAAAGCCAGTGAGACGGTTGGAAAGGTTATCGGGAAAGGTGATGTTGTGGTATATGAATCTACCGTTTACCCGGGTGTTACAGAAGATGAATGTCTGCCTGTGGTGGAAAAAATATCCGGATTGAAATTTAATGTGGATTTCTTTGCTGGCTATAGCCCGGAGCGTATTAACCCCGGCGACAAACTGCATACCGTTGAGAAAATAAAGAAAGTTACTTCCGGTTCTACGCCTGAAGTTGCTCAAAAAGTGAATGAAGTTTATGCTTCTGTAATTACCGCGGGTACCCATTTAGCTCCAACCATGAAAGTGGCTGAAGCTGCAAAGGTTATCGAGAATGCGCAGCGCGATATCAACATTGCTTTCGTAAACGAATTATCCAAAATATTCAATAAAATGGGTATCGATACCCAGGATGTACTGGCAGCAGCCGGAACCAAATGGAATTTCCTGCCATTTAAACCCGGGCTGGTAGGTGGACATTGCATTGGTGTTGACCCTTATTATTTGGCGCAGGCAGCTCAGCGTTATGGCTACAACCCCGAAATCATCCTGGCCGGCCGCCGGATGAATGATGGCATGGGAGCTTATGTCGCGAACCAGGTTGTTAAACTGATGTTGAAAAAAGGCATTCAGGTACTCGATTCCGAAGTACTTGTCCTCGGATTTACGTTCAAGGAAAACTGTCCGGATGTGCGCAACACCAAGGTAATCGATATCGTGAAAGAGTTGCAGGACTATGATGTGCAGGTAACCATCTATGATCCCTGGGCAAATCCTGATGAAGTGATGCATGAGTATGGTGTGAAGGTGTTGAATGAATTACCCGGGAAGAAATTTGATGGGGTGGTGCTGGCAGTGGCACATGATGAGTTTAAACAGCTTGATTTAAGTCCGGTGATAAATGGGGAAAAGGTGGTGTTTGATGTGAAGGGGATGCTGAGTTTAGGTTTGATTGATGGAAGGTTGTGATGACTTCTATTTAAAAGTTCATGCAAAGAAATCTTTATATTATATCTGATCACAATCTTTGGTACGGTAATACTGCTGCTGTAAGTAGAATGAATCTTTACTCAAAAGCATTGGTTAGTGGGGGTGATGATGTTAGGGTGTATTTGGTTTCAGTTCAGAATTACCATATAAGAAAAGAATTTGTAGAAGTTGAAAAAAACATCTATACTCATGCTAATGAGGTAAATTCAAAAGGATATAAAGGTAATGTTAAAAGGATTATTGGGAATATAAAGTTTGCAATACAATTCGAAAAAACAATCACAAGTCATAATGCATATAAAGTATTCCTTATATATCCTTCTCTTAGTTTAAGCTTTACTTTCATTGTTTTTTTGCTTCTGAAAATTAAGAGATATAACAAATTGTTTTTTGAAGTAAATGAAATAAGAAGGTATCTCTTGGATAAACCGATTGTATCAATAAAGGGATTTATTTTACATCATTACATTAAAATAAAAATCCATGTATATGAAAGTATTTGGGCCTATTCACAGGGTTTAATTTGTATATCACAAAATATTGCCACGTATGTGAAGAAAATAAATAACAATATTATAGTCATTCCCATCTTATCTGAAGTAAATAAGACTTTTACTTTCACCCCTAAACACAACAGCAAATTTACAATTCTATATTCTGGATATATTAGTGTTAGAAAAGAAAATATCGATGTTTTTTTAAGAGCTTTACAAAGATTGAATACAGAAACGAAACTTGATTGGGAGTTTATTTTGTGTGGTAAAGTAGAATTGTATGATAAGTTGATTGTTGAAGAATTTATAAATGAAAATAATTTAAACTTACGTGTCACTTATTTGGGTGAATTGACAAATAAAGAAGTTGTAGAACTACAGCGCAAAGCAACTTTGTTGGTACTACCCCGAAAAAACACCCTTCAGAATTATTATGGTTTTTCAACAAAACTTGCGGAGTATGCCGTTTCAGGAACTCCTATTTTGATGACAAATACAGGAGTTGTGGGTGATTATTTCAAGGATAATTACAATTGCTATATGGTTGATGGATATACAAGTGATGATTTTTTTAACAAATTACTATTTATCATTAATCAAAGCGAAGATCATTATAGGAAAATTTCTGAAAACGCATATCAAACAGCAGTTGAACATTTTAATTACTTAAATTATTCGGACAAATTAAATCATTTTCTTCAATAAGAGAGTCAATGACCATGTTCAAGAGAATCAATGATTTGCCCTGAAATTACTTGAATGGTCACAAAAAAACAATTTGGATTTTGTTTATTTAGATAAAAGCAGATTTGAAAGTGACACATAGTGAAGATATTTTACATATTAAATGAGAGTTGATAAACAACATAAACAGGTTTTATTACTATATAGTTCTACTGTAATAGGGCTTGTCTTAGGTATTTTGGTCTCAGTATTGAATACCCGAAGCTTATCGCCTTCAGATTATGGAGATGTGAAATACGTAAGTAATATTATGTTATTTCTTTCCGGCTTGCTTACATTTGGATTTTTTGTTTCTGGTTGTAGGTTGATGGCAGTGTCAGATAGCCCGCAAAAAACAGCAAAATATAAAGGAGTCATGATACTGATTTTGATCGTGTCTATTCTGTTGATGTTCCTTTTCATGCAATTCTCGTCTTTAATACATAAAAGTTTTTTGAAGAGTGAAATATCTAATCTGTTTGTTTTGGGAGCATTTGTAAGTGCATCTCCATTGTTGCTAAATTATATTAACACCACAGCTCAGGGAGACAATAAGATATTCAGCATATCAATGGCAAGATTACTTCCATCACTTGTCTATTTAATTATAGGATATTATATATATCGATACTTTGGGGCGACATCAGAAAGAGTAATTATGCTTCAGAATGGTATAAGTCTAATTATGCTGGGAATAATTATAGCACTTAGTAAGCCTATGTTTTCAAATCTGAAAGAGTCATATGGCGATTTGAAAAGAGAGAATAAAAAATATGGTTTACATGTTTATTTGGGATCTTTAGCTGGTGTATCTTTAAATTATCTTGCAGGAATAACCTTGGGACTTTTTAACACAGATAATACACTCGTCGGGTTTTATACATTAGCACTGACCATCTCAATGCCATTGGCAATTCTCCCAACTATTATAGGGACGACCTATTATAAAAGATTTGCTTTAGATAAAAAAATTGATAAAAAAATTTTTTATGGGACATTCGTTATGACCTTGATAAGCCTTTTCGCTTTTATTGTTTTAATCGAACCATTGGTAAGTATTTTATATAGCAGAGAATATTTTGTTGTTGCAAAGTATGCCTCAGTTCTGGCTATAGGAATGGCTTTTCACGGATTTGGTGATATGATTAACAGATTTCTTGCTGCAAAAGGGCAGGGTAAAATGCTAAGAAATAGTGCCTTTGTTTCAGGTGGAGTATTAGTGATAGGAAATGTTGTTTTAGTATATTTATGGGGTATCTATGGTGCAATTGGGACAAAGATAATAACATCAGTAACCTATTTTGGCTATATGTATATTTGTTACATAAAATATATAAATAAACAAAGACTAAATGATTTAGTTAATTGAAATCAATTGATGAAAAATTACGTAAAGAATTTCTACATCTTCTTTTTAATAATCTTTTCTGGTTTAGGTATCTTTGCCTTTAGAAATTCAGATTCTTCGATTCTTGTGTTAATAATTTCTTTAATTTACTTTCGTGTTTACAAAGTTTATATCTCAAAAACATTTTTTACTTTAGTTTTTATTTGGATTGTATATGCCTTTTTAAACACTATAGCTATATCCTCGTTTTACCCATCATTATTTTTCTATTACCCCATCATGTTTTTTGCTGCTTATGTAGCAATTAAAATTTATGGAATTGATATCTTTATTAAGTATGAGAAAATTATATATTACTTAACATTGATTAGTTTTATCTTTATGTTATGGCATATATTTGATGTAAGCTCATTTTATCGTTTTATGGATATATTTAATATAAATAAATACAATGACATAAATGTGGGAAGCCGAATTAGATATAGTATTGGTATTTATAGTGTAAATCATATGGATTCTTGGGGTATTCCAAGAAATTGCGGTTTTACATGGGAGCCAGGACCTTTTGGATCATTTATTGTCGTAGCAATATTTTTTAACATGTTACGGACGCAGTTTAGGTTAAGAAATAATTATGTCTTTTTTGTTTTATTACTGGGTCTAATTTCTACACAATCAACAACTGCTGTTATAGCTTTTTTCTTTGTATTAGTATGGATAATGTTGAATAATCCAATTGCAAAGAAAGCTTTATTGATAACGCTTCCTTTTTTTGTAGCGTTGGTTGTATTTTTATTTATAAATGTTAGTTTTCTCAGAACTAAAATAATTGAGGACATAAATCAATCTGATGAAATTGATGAACTTGTTGACCTGTCAATTCAGTCTCGCGGTTCATACGCACCAGGACGTTTTGCATCGTTTAAGATCACATATATGGACTTTATTAAAAGACCTTTGCTGGGTTATGGCGCAAATGCTGATTTGAGATGGACGAATCAGTTTGGAGCAGATATTCGTCCAGTGTCAGGGGTTGGAAATTTGTTAGCTCAATATGGCCTTTTTGGATTTATTTTATGGTTTATAGGAGTAAGGAAGTCCTCGCTCTTTTTTAAAAACAGATACAAATTTACGAAAACGTCTATAGTCTGGTTAATGATTATTGTCTCAATATCTATTGGATTTTCAATCGTTATATCACCAATATTTTTCACTTTTTATTTGCTCCCGTTTTTTTATATTCAGGGTGTAAGGACGAAAAGTAAACTTAAGAGAATAGAGTAGAGCAGATGTGTGATTAGTTAAATTAGTAGATTTTGATGAAACTGTTATTTGTAATTGATTCTTTAGGGATAGGAGGAAAAGAGAGGAGATGTCTTCAGTTGATAAAAGGTCTTGGTTCTTTAGCCGAATTTAATATACATGTAGTTATTTTTGAGGATATTATTGAATATCCTGAGTTTTTTAACTTAGAAATAACTCTTCACAAACTAAATAGAAAGCACCGCAAAGATTTTAAAGTATTCACGCGCCTGTTGAGAATATTGGTAGAAACTAAGCCTGATATAGTCTTGTCTTGGTCTTTAATGAGTAGTTTTTGGCTGAATTTCATTAGAATGTTTGTGAAATTTAATTACCTTAGTGCCTATGTTGCAAATACAAATAGACCAAAGTTCTTTTCGATTGGGAATATAGCAAGATTAATGTCCTTTACTACATCAAGTTATATTATTGGTAATTCCAATGTTGGACTTGAAGCATATAGAATTCCTAAGGATAAATCTATCTTGATATATAATGGATTTGATTTTAATAGATTACATAATCTGAGAGCAAAAGAAATTATCAAATCTGATATGGGCATTGAAACAAGATTCATAATAACTATGGTAGCTAGAGTTACTCTAGCAAAAGACTATCAAACCTTTGTTGACGCTGCCAAACTTGTGTTAAAAGAAAGGCAGGATGTGACATTTTTAGCCGTTGGAGATGGCCCAATGATTAGTTACTATAAATCACAATTGTCAATTGAAGATTCTCAATTTATTAAGTTTATTGGTTGTAAACAGAATGTTGAAGAAATAATTCTGATGTCTGATATTTGTGTGTTATGTAGTGAGTCAGAAGGAATATCAAACTTTATATTAGAATCTATGGCACTTGCTAAACCTGTTATTGCTACGAACACAGGAGGGACGCCTGAGATTGTTAATGATCTTGAGACCGGATTTCTTGTAGAGCATAAGAATGTGGATCAACTTAAAACAAGAATTATTGAATTATTAAGTAATACGAATGTCAGAGAAAGGCTTGGTAATAACGCAAGTGAAATTGTAAGAAAAGACTTTTCCCTACAGAAAATGTCTGAGAAGTACTTTGAGCTATTTATACAATTTAAACATTAGTGTCATTCTTGAAACGTAAATAATACTATGTTATTTAATTCCTTAGAGTTTGGGATATTTCTGCCCATTGTGTTTTTTCTTTATTGGTTTTTATTTAAAAACAACATAAAACTACAAAATCATCTGATTGTAATTGCAAGCTATGTGTTTTATGGTTGGTGGGACTGGAGGTTTTTGTCTCTTATTTTTTTTAGTACTATAATAGATTACACTATAGGTTTTTTTTTAGGGAAAGAAAGTAATAAAAGAAAAAGAACTTTACTCCTATATACAAGTGTTATTGTTAATTTGGGGTTGCTAGGACTATTTAAATATTATAATTTCTTTCTCGAAAATTTTATCACAGCATTCACATTTTTTGGATTAAACATAAAGGCTAGTTCGTTGAATATAATTCTACCTGTTGGGATAAGTTTTTACACCTTTCAGACTTTAAGTTATACAATTGATGTTTATAAAAAAAGAATGACTCCCACAAGAGATTTCATCTCTTTTGCTGCATTTGTTAGTTTCTTTCCGCAATTAGTAGCCGGACCAATTGAAAGAGCAACCTTACTTCTACCGCAGTTCGCAAATAAAAGGGAATTTAATTATTTATCAGCTGTAAATGGTTTAAGACAAATATTGTGGGGACTATTTAAAAAGATTGTAATTGCAGATAATTGTGCTGAATATGCAAATCAAATATTTAATAATTCCTCCACATATTCTTCAAGCACGTTAATATTAGGAGCTTTGTTTTTTACATTTCAGATATATGGAGATTTCTCGGGCTATTCAGATATTGCGATCGGGACAGCTAGATTATTTGGATTTAATTTGATGAGGAACTTTAACTTTCCTTATTTCTCAAGAGATATTGCTGAATTCTGGAGACGATGGCATATATCTCTTTCTACATGGTTTAGAGATTATCTGTATATCCCTTTAGGCGGTAGCCAAGGAAATGTTTGGATGAAAATTAGAAATGTTTTTATTATTTTTCATTGTTGTCCGGTAAAACCGGTATTTATTTTTATTCTAACATAAACAGGGCAA
>VSSQ01000634.1_pt1 | contig 19802 bp, 17 predicted proteins | sample 4763081 | NCBI WGS metagenome assembly VSSQ01 (sample SAMN12137344, study PRJNA551015) | bioreactor metagenome | isolation source: SDC9 anaerobic chlorinated ethene degrading culture | place: USA: Knoxville, Tennesee | collected 2015-01-01
GGTCTGCCCGAATTCAATGCCAATGTTGTTTCAAAGCAGGTTTCAACACCGGTTCCAGCAAAACCCAAACGAAAAAAACGCGTTCGCGTATGGTTCATTGTTCTCCTTCTGATCATTGGCGGAAGCGTAGCATCCTGGTTCCTGATTCCGGAAGTTCCTGAAAACGTGCTGCCGCTCTGGGAAAAAGCTGTTTCGATCTTCGATAAAGGCAAAGCTGACAAAGATACAACTACAACAAAGCCTGCAGATACAACTCAGAACGTTGTTCCGGTTGACACAATGACTCAGGATACAATCACTCAGGATACGTTAATAAATGAAGGACCTCTCACCTATTTTGTTATTGCCGGAAGCTTTGTCGATAAATCCGAAGCTGACAACTATTGCAACACATTGAAGCAAAAAGGATATCCGGAGGCCGTTGTACTTGTATCTGAAGCTGACAGGAGAATCCGTGTGGCATACAAGGGGTTTGCTACCCGCGAAGAAGCGCTCAGCTTCCTGAATCAAACAAAAATCACTGAAAACAAAAGCGATATCTGGCTTTTGCATCAGAACTAATGTGCCATGGCGAAAAAGAAACTGCAGCATTTTGCCGAGAACAGGACTTTTTCTCATTATTTCGAAATGCCTTTCGAACAGCTGAGTCCTGATGGTCATCCTATGAGAGGCAACTGGAGAACGAAGTTTTTTGCAAATGAAAATCCGCTCATCATCGAAATCGGATGTGGAAAAGGAGAATACACCGTTGGCCAGGCAAAATATTATCCGGACCGAAATTTTATCGGGATCGATGTTAAAGGTGCACGCATTTGGCGCGGAGCCAGAACCATCGAGGATGAAAAAATCAGAAACGCTGCTTTTTTAAGATCTCAGGCTGGATTGCTGCATCTCTGGTTTGCTCCCGGCGAAGTCGATGAAATATGGATCACTTTTCCGGATCCTCAGCCCGGTTGCCGGCAAAACAAACGCCTGACTTCGATGCGTTACCTGAATATGTTCAAGGCTTTTCTGAATGATAAGGGAATTGTGCATCTAAAAACCGACAGCCGCGAACTTTTTGACTATACGCTGGAAGTCATTGCCGGAAACAATCTCCGGTTGATTGAACGCATCGATGATTTATATGCCGTTCCCGGCGATGGCCCGTTACACACGATACAAACCTTTTATGAAAAGATGTGGCTGGAAATGGGTAAAAAAATCAGCTATGTTTCTTTCAGCCTTTAAAAATGCAAAAGAAAAGTGATTTTTTCGACCAGGTCTGGCAGGTTGTCGAACTCATACCGCGCGGCAGAGTGACTTCATACGGAGCCATCGCCCGTTTTCTGGGATCACCGCAGGCTTCACGCACCGTCGGTTATGCCATGAACGCATCTCATGCAAGCACAGTTCAGATTCCTGCTCACCGCGTGGTGAACCGCAACGGACTGCTCACTGGCAAACAATGGTTCGGGGGTCCCGACGTCATGCAGCAATTGCTCGAAAGTGAGGGTATCAAAATAGTTGAAGACAAAATCATTGATTTCGAAAAACATTTCTGGGATCCGCTGAAAGAATTGTAGAACATCGAACACTGAACAAGGAAGGATTAATTTAAGAATAAGGATTTTTGAAGTGAACTGCAACACGGAAGTTTTTGATTTAATAATATCGATCGGTGGCCTTTGATTTTTGATTTGAACCTCGAACACCGCAATTTGTATTGGTAGCCAAATGCAGAAAAACTTCCTTTCAGATCACAAACGCTTCGGTCGACACATATTGCTGCCTGCTGAAAACTGAGAGCTTATCGGCCAGTTCCTGAAAAATTGTATTTTTGAAAAAGAAATCAGCTCATGACTTCAAAAAAACAAATAGGACTTTTTTTCGGCTCGTTCAATCCGCCGCATATCGGCCATATGGCCATTGCCAATTACATTCTGTCCTTTGGTCCTATTGATGAGATCTGGTTTGTGGTATCGCCCCAGAATCCGCTGAAAGAAAAGAAATCGCTGATCCAGGCCAGAACAAGGCTTGAGATGGTACGCCGGGCAACCGGAAATTATGTCGGAATGCGGGTGAGTGACATTGAGTTTGGGCTACCAGCTCCAAATTATACCATCAATACACTGGTGCACATGGAGGAAAAATATCCGGAATCTGAATTCAGCCTGATTATGGGAATGGATAATATCCAGACCATTGACAAGTGGAAAGCATGGGAAACGCTTATAAATCAATATCGTATTCTGGTGTATCCGCGACCCGGTTTCGATGGGCAGCCCTATGTTACACATAAAAATGTGTCGTTGATTAATGCTCCTCTGATGGAAATCAGTTCCAGTTTCATCCGGAAATCGATCAAAGCAGGACATGATCTTCGGTTTTTTCTGCCTGAGACTGTATATGATATGATTGAAAAAGAGGGAATTTATAAGGAATAAAACGAACTTAGATTAATTACGAAGTGTAAGTAATTTCAACCGTTATAAAATTGCAGATATAAAATACAAAAAGACAGTTGAAAAAAACATCTTTTTGCTCTGTTTCAGCCATTTTCAAAAAAAAGGATCATATGAATCATTTAACGGTAAGCCAAAATCTTTTTTGGGGGTCTGGCTGTGTTATTTTTTTTGTATTTTAGCTGCCGGTTTCAAGAGGAGAGATGCTCGAGCGGTTGAAGAGGCACGCCTGGAAAGCGTGTAGTCGCCTAAAGTGGCTCGTGGGTTCGAATCCCACTCTCTCCGCAAACCAAAAAAGAAATTGCAAACAACAAAAAACAAACTAAACGAAAATCAAATCCATTATGAAAAAGTTGATTTCACTGGTTGCCATCATGGGAGTACTCTTTTTAGGTGCAACCCAAGTTTCATTTGCCCAGGATGCAAAGAAAGACACCGCAAAGACTGAGAAGGTTGACTCCACAGCTGCAGCAACTGACTCTACAGCTGCAACAACCACCGCAGCTACAGAAGAGCCTGCTGCCGAAAATAATTCTTTCCACAAGGTGCTGAAAGAAAAATTCATCGAAGGTGGTGCAATCTGGATGACCCCGATCCTCATTTGTCTTGTTCTCGGACTTGCTCTGGTAATTGAACGTATTGTTTATCTGAACATGAGCCGTACAAATACCGAAAAACTTCTGCAAAAAGTTGAAGAATCACTCCAGGCCAATGACGTTGACGGTGCCATGGAAATCTGCCGCAATACCCGCGGACCGGTTGCCAGCATTTTCTATCAGGGCCTCGATCGTTTCAACGAAGGCATTGATAGTGTTGAAAAAGCTGTTGTAGCTTATGGTGGTGTTCAGATGGGACGCCTCGAAGCAAACCTTTCATGGATCGGTCTTTTCATCGCTCTGGCTCCTATGCTCGGGTTCCTCGGTACAGTTATCGGTATGGTTCAGGCATTTGACGATATCGAAGCTGCCGGTGATATCAGCCCGACCGTTGTTGCCGGTGGTATGAAGGTTGCTCTTATCACCACTGTGTTTGGTCTTATCGTAGCTATTATCCTTCAGATTTTCTACAACTTCGTTCTTTCTTTAATCGAAAAACTCGTAAATGACATGGAAGACACATCCATCTCCTTCATGGATCTTGTTTTCCGCGCAAAAAACACCCAAAAACAATAGTCTCATGAAATCAGTAAAAAGTATTGCAATCATTGCAACATTGATTCTGCTTGCTGCAGTCATGCTTTTTGCGGGAATTGACCTGAGACTCTATGTCACTTATGCAATTTTCGCAATTGCTGTACTCGCCCTGGTTGCTTTCACCGGATTCTCGGCTGCAACCGCCGGCAAGAAAAGCATGACCGCCATTATTATCGGAGCAGCACTGGCAGGACTTGTATTGTTGTTCTATTTCATCACGCCTACTGATGACGTACGTCCCGACCTATATGAAAAAACAGGCACTTCACTCGGTTGGAGCGCTGTTATCGGAGCCGGTCTGTATACCATCTATTCCCTGCTTGGTCTCTTTGTAGCCATGCTTGTTTTCTTCGGCGTGAAAAACGTTATCAATAAATAACATTCACTATGGCAAGAAAAGCTCCCGAACTCAATACTGGATCGATGGCAGATATCTCTTTCCTTCTGCTGACTTTCTTCCTTCTTGTATCCAATATTGATACAGATTTGGGATTAGCGAGAAAGTTGCCGCCAATGCCGGACCCAACTGTTCCACCTCCTCCAGTCAATGAGAGAAACGTGTTCGTTGTTCTTGTGAACGCCTACGACATGCTTCTCGTTGAGGGCAAACCCGGCAACATCAACACTCTCCGCAAGGAAGCCAAAAATTTCTTCCTTAATCCCTCAAATGATCCCAACCTCTCTGCAAGAGAAATGGTTAATATCCCATTTATCGGACCTTACGAAAAGTCCAAAGGGGTAATCTCTCTGCAGAACGACCGCGGTACATCCTATGAAATGTATGTGAAAGTACAGAATGAGCTGGCTGCAGCCATCAATGAAATGCGCAATGAACTGGCTATGGAAAAATTCGGTAAACCTTTTTCGGATCTTACTGAAGATTATTCCAAAGCAGTCGCCAAAGCTATTCCAGTGGCTGTATCAGAAGCAGAACCTAAAGATATAGGAGGCAAAAAGTAATGGCAAGATTCAAAAAATCAGGCAAAAAGGAAACTCCCGGTATCAACACCGGTTCCATGTCGGACATTATTTTCATGTTTCTCTTCTTCTTTATGGTGATCACTACAATCCGTCAGGCAACTCTGTTTGTAAGGATTTCTGCTCCCAACGCTACCGAAGTTCAAAAGCTTGAGCGTAAGAACCTCGTTTCCTACATCTTCATCGGTATTCCTATCAATACCCGCACTTACGGTTCTGAACCACGTATTCAGCTTAACGACCAGTTCGCTCTTCCCGAAGACATAGCCTTGTTCATCGAGAAAGAACGTTCTGCACGCTCCGAAGCTGACCGTCAGTTCCTGACAACATCAATGAAAGTTGATAAAAAAGTTAAAATGGGTATTGTCACAGACGTGAAACAGGAATTGCGTAAAGTGGGTGCATACAAGATCAACTACTCTACCAAAAAAGGAAAGGTGACAACAGATTAATCCCTTGTCCTTCACTCTATTCAAAAGCTGTCATGATTCCATGGCAGCTTTTTTTTATGATTTCCAGGACAGATACATGACAATAGGGGCAACGCATTTAAATGCCTGTAAATAATCCCGATTGATGCACCCAGTGCCAACTTCAAGCATGCAATATCAACCTTTGTGACACAGAGTTTCATTGAGTACACACAGAGTCGCACAGAGTCGATTTAATAAGGCAAAAGCCGATATCAATTACAGCAAAGTGAATTTGAAAGCGAGCTTTCAGAATTCGATATGCTGTAATTGATTAACACAACTGCGTTGTGTATTTTTCAATCGGCTTTTGTTTTTTTACTCCGTGGAACTCTGTGCAAAACTCTGAGTTACTCTGTGTAACTGATATTCATGAGGTTTCTTGCATGTTTTAGTGCGTCGACATTAGAACAATGGACCGTGTTAGTTGCTGATTTTCGCTAACTTTGTAAATCACATGAAAAGCATTTCCCTGCAGGAACATATCGCACAAAGCAAAATTGCAGTTGCTGCCAACCGCGCCAAAGGAAACCGGCACGGACAAATACTTTCGATGCTCTACTCCGATCCTGCTCACTTTGCTGAAGAACTGATTCAGAATGCCGAAGATGCCATCGCCCGCAGACAGCAAGCCGAAGAACCGGGATGTGTGAAAATTGTTTTTGATCCCGAAGGCGTTTCATTCTTCCACAACGGCGATCCATTCAACGAGTCCGACCTGATGGCAATCACAACCTACGCATCTACAACAAAAAAAGGATTACCAGGCATCAATCAGATCGGCAAATTCGGCATCGGATTCCGCTCAGTATATGGTATTACAGACTCCCCGGAAATTCACAGCGGAAAACATCATTACAGAATTGCAGATTACGAAGTTCTGGAAGAAATAGCTGAAGAAAATACCAGCGAATTCACAACTTATATCCGGCTGCCTTTTAAACCTAGTGTTGGTGCGGATTTCAGAAAGTCTCTTGCAGACAGCGTGCAAAATCTGAATGCGGAATTTCTTCTTTTTCTGAATCAGATCACACAGATCGAAATCATTTCACAAGACACTGCAACGGTCTTTTCATGCGGCACTGAAACCTTCGGGAAAAATCTGACAATTAAAAATATTCTGGTCAGCCGGAATGGTCGCAGAAATAACAAGCAGTTTCTGCTGTTCAAACGTTCTGCTGGACACAACAAAGAAGCTGCTGTTGCATTTGGCTTAAATGATACAAGGTCTTTCATCCCGGAAAATAATCCCTATGCATCGGTGTATTTTTCAACAAAGATGCGCATCGCTCACTCCGTGCTTGTTCACGGAAGTTTTACCACAACACCCAATCGCGAAAACATTCCATTCTCCGACGAATGGACGCCGGAAAATAAAACAGTACTTTCTGTATTATCGGACCTGATGCGGATTGCACTGCGATCGCTACTCAGCAACAACATGATTTCGGCAGATTTCTGGAAATTGTTTGCATGGAGCAATTCAGCACCGGATCCCATTTCCGCAACCATTTCTGAAAGTCTCGATGCATTTATTGCAAGAGAAAAATGCATACTTGATTCTGAAAATAACAAGCGATTGGCTTCTGATCTGTGCATTGCTGAAGAAGAATCATTGCTGCGATTGCTGAATAATAAAGAAGTGGGCGCCGTTTACAGCCGATTTGGATTTCTTCTGCTCGACATTTCGGAAAATGAAACCTTCGTTTCACATCTTCGGAAAAATCATAAGCTCAAACTGGCCGATATTGATTCGTTTGCTTTTTTCACCGGACAACATCCGGAATTTCTGCATAAAAAATCACTGAAATGGTTTCCTGAATTCTTCGGTTTTCTTTCAGAGCATCCACGCTTGTGGGACCAGGCGCACAAAGGACGCTATTACAATCTGCGCGACAAAGCCATTATCCCCGACAAGGGACGCAAAATGATTGTCCCCTTCTCCATCGATGATAAACCGCAGGTTTTCATTGGAAAAGCTGCCAACGGATTTTCGGCAGTTCATCCGGAACTGGCTCAGGATGCAACCTGCATGAACTTTTTTTCCATGCTCGGTATTCCTGATTTTGCTCCCGGTCTTTCCCAAGCTGAATCACTTGTTCGTCGCTTCAATGAAAAAACTGCCAATGCATGGTGGCTGCGACTGTATGAATTGTACTCCAAATCGGACGAAAACGTCAAAGACAGCATCCGCAAAAAAGCAGCAGAACTGAATTGTCTGCCTTGTGTTGAATCGCTGAATGGAAACAAGGTCTTCGTAAAACCTCAACAAGCCTATATTCCGGATCATCATCTGACTGCATTTCTTTCTTTCCGGTCGTCATTTTTTGTCCACAAGCAGCTCGCATCCTTCTTTTCCGGACACGGCGTGAGTGTGTCTGCCCTGAATCATTTTCTTTCTGAATTCGGGGTTAGCACCGGACTGAAAGTTTTTGAAACAAAAGGTGATTTCAGCGATGATCATAAATCAGCACTGAGAGCCGGTTATGACATTTACCCTGTCGTGCGAGAAAACATTTCGGACTATTCCCTGGAAGGACTTGATACATTTCTGAACCGGCCCGTTCCCACTGCTGCTGCGGCATTGTGGAATCTGCTCGGCCGCCTCGATGAAAAATTCCATAAAGCAGCCTACACCTTTGAATCATACGTACGAAGCGAAACCGTGTTTTTTCAACCGGAATACATCCGCAGACTGAAAAATTCTGAATGGATGTTCGACGCACAACTCAATCCTGTGATGCCATCAGGTTTTCCGGCCGAAAAGCTGCATGAATATTTTCGTCAGTCAGATCCGGTGTCGCTGTGGATGGCTTCTGAACTTGGGTTGATAGCCGGAACCGTGACCGACGAAGAAAAAGAATTGCTGTCGCTGATCAGGAAAAACAAGCTTGATTCCATAACACTGAAAAAACTTATTCAGGATCAGAATACAGAAATTACAGTTCTGAAATATTCACCATTGTCCGCCAATTCTGACAAAGCTGTTTTAGCCGGTGACCCAATGCTGCAAATGCTTTCCGGCACAATGCCTTTGCATATTCAGAATACGGAAAGCTGGGATCAGTGGTTGTTTGATGAAAAATCCGGACACCTGAAAAATCATTTGCTCACAAAAGTTCTGGCTTCCTCAAAAACGCTTCAGGCCTATATTTCAGCTCCGGGTCACATTGAAATTTCAGACACTGATTTTGTGTTGACTCATTATTTCATCGGAATCAGACCCGATGCCGGCGAACCGGTACTCCTTCCATCGTCCTTTGCCAAATGGCTTCAGGAAAGGCCCGGCAGAAAAGACACCGGATTGTTTGTGTACAATTTAAAAGACAACAATTGCGTTGAAATATCACCCGAAAATATTTCCGATTTCCTGCTGCATCATCCGGTCGCACTTGTTCAACCAATGAAATTAACCAATGATTGAGCTGAATTCTTTTGAAGAACATCTGGGCAGACTTTGTCCTGATTTCCGCAAGCGCAGGTTTCTTCTCGCTGTAAGCGGAGGCATTGACAGCATGGTGATGTTTCATCTGTTTCAGAGCGCGGGTATTACATTTGCGGTTGCGCACTTCAACTTTCAGCTGCGTGGCAAGGAAAGCGACCGGGACATGAATTTTGTTTTCGACGCAGTAAATAAAACCGTTTGCAGACTTTTCGAAAAAACGGCCGACACAAAATCTTTCGCTTCCGAAAATGGTCTGAACATTCAGGATGCAGCCCGCAAACTGCGCTACGACTTTTTTCGCGAGGTGGCAGCCAGTCACGGATACGACTTTATCTGCACCGCCCATAACCGCGACGACGTCGTCGAAACCCTCTTTATGGGATTGAACCGGCGCGGCAGCCTTGCCACATTGTCCGGCATCCGCGAAATTGAAAAAAAACTGTTGCGCCCGATGCTCGGATATTCAAGATCGGAAATTGAAGAATACGCCGCCGCAAACATGATCGCACACGTCGAAGACAGTTCAAACATCAGCGATAAATATCTCCGCAACAAAATACGGCACCACCTGATCCCCCTGCTCGAAGAGATCATGCCGGGTTTCAGCGAACGCGCTGCCGGTTCGGTTTCGTTTCTGCGCGATCATCAGCAGTTTTTTGCAGATGCCAGCGCCGTTGAGCTTGACAAACTCGGCAATCCTGAAAAAGAAGGACTCAATCTTATCCGGTTGCAGCAACATCCTTCGGCCGAGCTTCTGCTCATGCAGTTTTTGCTCAGCAACGGATTTTTCCCGGCCACCGCACAGGACATTCTGAACATCGGCAATCATTCTGAACCCCGAGAGTTTGCCGCACCCGGTAAAAAGCTGCTTGTTCACCGCGGAAAAATGGTTTTGCGCGAAGCAGATGACAGCTCCGGCGATAAAATATGGTATATCGACGAAGACCTCGATACTTCCCATCTCCCGGTTGCAATGCAGGCTTCGTGGGTAGAAGTAAACTCAGTTGAAGAGGTAAAATCCGACAGCCAGACCGCCTTTCTCTGTCCCGATGAAATAATTTTTCCTCTTTTCATCAGAAAGTGGGAAGCCGGCGAGCGATTCAGACCCATGGGAATGAATCAGCTGAAAAAAGTCGGGGATTTTTTCACGGATCTGAAAATCACTGTGGCAGAGCGCGATAGAGCCTATATTCTGCACAGTGGTACACGACCTGCCTGGTTGATTGGATACCGGATCGACGACAGATTCAGACTGCAGCACTTTCCCTCCCGCGCGCTTAAGTTGCAAATACTCTGAACAATTTCTTATTTTTGTATTCAAATATATCTAAAATTCCATATATGATTCTCCGCAGATTTTTCCTTGCATTTCTTGCCGTTGTATCGGTTGTTGCACTGCAGGCTCAGATAACGAAACCGGTTAAATGGACGTCGCGTGTGGATAAGGTTTCGGATACCGAAGCCAACATTGTTCTGACTGCCACAATTGATGCGGGATGGCACCTGTATTCGCAGTACAATCCTGACGGAGCATCCATGCCTCTGGTGTTTACAATTGCACCTTCAAATGCATTTGTAAAAGTGGGAAAAGTCGTTGAATATCCAAAACCGACTGAAAAATTTGAAGAAGTATTCAATGTCACGGAGAAATTCTGGAATGGCAAAGCCTATTTCACCCAAAGCATCAAAGTTCTTTCCGATAAAGTATTCAATTTCAACATCAGCCTTGAGGGCCAGGCTTGCCAGGACAACGGAACCTGCGTACCACTCGAAGAAGAACTGTCGGTAAAGATCGACGGCAGCCAGTACAACAAGGAAAAACCGGTTGATACTACTGCGATTGCGGTTATTGATACGCCCAAAACCAATCCCGACACCAATAAATCAGAAAGCGCCACAATCACAACCGAAGGAAATGATCCTGATGCCGGCGGAAAATCAATCTGGGGAGTTATTATTGAGGCCATTCTGTGGGGTTTTATCGCTCTTCTCACACCCTGTGTGTTCCCGATGGTCCCAATGACAGTTTCATTCTTTCTGAAAGGCAGCGAAAACAAGGCCAAGAGCCGTTTCAATGCCAGTGTGTTCGGAATCAGCATCGTAGTTCTCTATACCATTCCGATTGCCATTTTGATCGGTATCTCCTATTTCATCGGAGGTGAAGCAATCACCGTGGACGCTTTCAACTGGCTGGCTACACACTGGATACCAAACATTTTGTTTTTCCTGATCTTTATGATTTTCGCCGCTTCGTTTTTCGGTGCGTTTGAAATCGTGTTGCCTACATGGATGACATCGAAAGCCGATTCCAAGGCAGACCGCGGCGGAATTCTCGGTTCATTCTTCATGGCACTTACATTGGTACTTGTTTCGTTCAGCTGCACCGGGCCCATTGTCGGGACCATCATTGTGAAATCGACCCAGGGCGAAATCTGGGAACCCATCATCACCATGCTGGCTTTTTCAACGGCTTTTGCATTGCCCTTTACACTTTTCGCATTTTTCCCGTCGTGGCTCAGCAACCTTCCAAAATCAGGCGGATGGCTCAACAGCGTGAAAGTCGTGCTTGGTTTTGTCGAAGTGGCCCTTGGTTTCAAATTCCTCAGTGTTGCCGACCAGGTCTATCATTGGGGCATTCTTGACCGCGAAACCTATCTTGCCATCTGGATCGTGACATTCACACTGCTTGGATTCTACCTCCTTGGCAAACTGAAATTCAAACACGACAGCGAAGTGAAATTCATCAGCGTTGGACGGCTCGGAATGGCCATTGCTGTTTTTGCATTCGTGGTTTATATGATCCCCGGCATGTGGGGTGCTCCTTTAAAAGTACTCTCGGGATATCTGCCTCCGCAACAGACACTTGATTTCGACATGCAACGCATCATGCGCGAAACTGTCCAGATCTATTCCGGCGATGGCGGTAGCGGCGACAGCACCAGCCTTTGCGAAAAGCCCAAATACGAGGACATTTTTGATCCGCTGCCGCACGGTCTCGAAGGATATCACGATTTCGACCAGGCCCTGCGTTGCTCAAAAGAGCAAAACAAACCGATCTTTGTGGATTTCACCGGACATGGATGCGTAAACTGCCGCGAGATGGAGGCCAATGTATGGAGCGCTCCCGAAGTTCTCAAGAGGCTGAAAAACGATTTCATAGTTGTGGCTTTGTACGTGGATGATAAAACAGAACTTCCTGAATCGGAATGGATCACTTCAAGCTATGATGGCAAAGTGAAAAAAACCATCGGAAAAAAATTCGCCGACCTGCAGGTTTCACGCTATAACATTAATGCGCAACCCTATTACTGTCTGCTCGACACCAACGGAAAAGATCTTGTGAAGCCGCGCGCCTACGATCTCGACGTGGAAGCATTTGTGCAGTTCCTCGACAACGGTTTGAAAGAATTCAAAGTGCGGCAGGGAAAGTAATCCGCGAAAACACATAATCTTCTTCAATAACCCGGATGAATTTTCGTTCGGGTTATTTGTTTTATATATTTTGTAAGTTTGTGTGAAATTCATTAAAAACAAACCTTTCAATAAGACAAAATGAAGTATCTCATTTTTACCATTGCAGTACTTACACTTCTTTCAAATTCAGTTCTCTGCCAAACAGACACAAAAGCTTCAAATGGCTTTCTGTACAAAAGAATCATTGAATTTGTTTTTAATGATAACCTTCAGATTTTCGTTGCAAAAGATACAATTGAATTTTCCGGAGTTATTTCAATAGATAAAAAAAAGATATTTATTGAAGGATACAACAATACCCCTGATAAAACATTTAAAATTCTTGAAACAAGTGTTGAAGAAGGCACAAATCGAGATATTTATATTTGCGAAATGAATAAAGAAACATTTTGCATTGCTGTCTCACAGGATAAACAGTACGTCACTCAAATTGGCCTCGACGACAAATATATTTATGAGATACAAACAAACAATGAAGAGAATAAACAAATTCAGATTATTGTATATAACAAAGATACTACATCCAACAAGGAAGTTTATGTAATTAATTCGGTAGAGATCAAGCCAATTTTCGGAAATGCTAGTTCATTTGAAGAGGGGGAGAAACAATTGAATGAATATATAGCAACTGAATTAGACAAACAAAAAAACATAAAATCAGGAACTTGCTATATTTCTATTGTAATCAACACAGAGGGTAAAGTTGAAGATTCGAAGGTACTTTATGGAAAAGATGAAGAATTTAACAGAGCTGCTTTGGAAATTGTAAAAAAGATGCCTGATTGGAAGCCTGGCCAACAAAGAGGTAAACCAGTAAACATTCAATATAACGTAGAGGTGAAAAAATAACTGCAAGCCACTTAATGGTTTTCCAGATTCTATTCAGGTCAAAATCGAATTCAATTTGATGATTTATTATAAAGTTGTATATTTGAAATAATATTTGCCCAAAAAATGACAAAACTGGTGCTGATTTGGGTTGATATATGCACTTTTCCTGAGGTTTTGAGTGAAGGATAAAAAAGAACAACTCCAGAAATAATCACCAAAATGAAAAAAATATTTTTACTTATACTTGTTATTTGCCTTTATCAATACATCATTGCTCAGGATAAAGGTTTTTCAATTGGATTAGGGGGGAGTTTTGATAAACGATTAAATGAATACTACGACAATCCGTGGGTAGGTTTCGACCATGAGTTTTCCGATATATCAGAGTTTAGCTTTGGCACGCAAATCAACTATCATTTCAGTGACAGAATTGGCCTGAGATCAGGAATCTCGTATTCCCGAAAAGGATATAAACTAATCTACGCATGGATCACTCCTGATGGAAATAATGGAGTCGGGGATCCATTAATCCCGTTGGAGTCTGAATTCAGATTGAAGTATTTAGATGTTCCGGTGAGTTTGTTTTATAAAATTGTAAATGCAAATCATTACACTTTTTCCGCTTCAATAGGTATGATGAACAGCATCAATATCGGGGAATCGGAAATATCAGAAATGGGCGATGGAACTTCAAAGGAAACAGCTTACAATGTTTTCAATACAAACTCATATCTGGCTGGTGCTAGAATTGGCTTAATAAACAACATCGATATAAGCGAGAATGTTTTCATTTCAATTGAGCCATACTTTATGTACAATTTCTTTACTCTGAACGATACGGATATTGAAAAATCCGACTTTGCGTTTGGTGGGTATTTATCTGTGAACTACAGGTTAAATAAGAAATAAATGCAATAATGTGCGATGTAAAAATGAATTATTGTTCAAGGTTCTCTTACAGTTTCAACACTTCTGTCCAATTCGCTTGAACATATTTCCAGAACCCAAACTCAGAAATGATTCCGCTGAATCAGTTTCTCAATCCAGTTGGCGGGCGCCTGATAACCGATGTGGATCATTTTATCGAAAAGCGCTTCAGGACTGACGTCCGAAACAATTGCCTTGAGATGGTCTTCGCGCACGAACTTCTCAGTCACTGATGTTTGCAGCATTTCGAGCAGGGCGTTGAAGTAATTTCTTGTGTTCAGCAATCCGATGGGTTTCATCTGGAGGCCCAGCTGCACGGCCGTGGCCACTTCGAAAAGCTCGTCAAGCGTGCCGAAACCGCCCGGCAAAGCAATGCATGCATCCGATTTTTCAAGAATGATGTTTTTGCGGGTAGCCATCGAATCGGTTACAATCAGCTCCGAAAGCCCGTTGTGAACAACATTTTCATTCATAAAAAACGAAGGCACCACACCGGTTATATGCATTCCGAGCTTAAGTGCCTCATCAGCCACGACTCCCATCAGGCCTGTGCATCCGGCACCGGTAATAATGGAAACACTGTTTTTATGCAGCACACGCACCAGTTCCGCTGCGCCTTCGGCGTAGTCAGCATGCGCACCGGCTGAAGATCCGCAGAAAATGGCAACCGACTTGATTTCTTTTCTCTCATTCATAATGCAAAGATAGTTTATAGTTGAAAGTTGATAATTGAAAAAGTCAAAAGTGATTTTTTTTGCCACAAAGGCACAACGCTCAGGGCGCAAATTAAATTGAACAAAGAGCATGTTGATGTGGAAATGCGGAAATGTGCGACTTCGTCGTATGCGAGGATATTAGCAGGATCAAAAACGATTACTGACTATTAGCCACAGACTATTTGGAATTACCTTTCCATTTTATAAACTTTACAAACTTTATAAACTGATTTAATATCTGTACTTAGTTCCCCGGACAGTGCCTTCGGGGGATCTCACCGAAAACCGCTGCAGCATTGGATTCTATTGCCGACGTCTGCCTTGCCAGTCAGATAAAATTCCACGTCTGTAAGGCCTGATCAAACCCTCTCCGGCAGACGGTGAAATGTCGGGGATAATGAAAGTTGAAAAAGTTAAGAGTGATAAGTTGAGAACAAGAAAGCGCTATAATATGCTACTGACCCTTCTGCCCATCATGTCACTTAGGTGACTGATGAAGGCATATCTGTGCAAATAAGACCTGCTTAGGAATCTGTGTAAATCAGTTTCATCTGCGGACAGAAAAAAGGTGCCTGAAAGACCGAAAATAGCCGGAATTTATTAATCGCTACGCAAATACGTAGTTGAATACACAGGGATTAGCTTTATGAAAGAAAATTCCGGGAATTTTTTTGCCCCTCCATTGCATCTTTTTTGTAATTTTGCATTCCAAAATCTCTTGGTAGCTCAGCTGGTAGAGCAATTGACTCTTAATCAATGGGTCGGGGGTTCGAATCCCCCCCGGGAGACAAAAAAGTTGCTTCGGGCCGGAGCAGCTTTTTTATTTTTTGGGCATCTCTAATAGCCTCATTTTGATTCAATCAACAAGTCTCTTTTGATAATTATTCAACTCTTTTTAAGTGCTGATTGCCACGATATTCAACGATTTTTACCCAGCTGAATCTGAAAATGGCTTTTGCCTGAGTGATTCTTTGCGTCCCGGCGCTCTCTGCGAGATATTCCCCACACGAAATCAGCGGGCAGGTGACGCAATTCCGGCAATACTCACCCTCACGCCTTCGATGGCCAGCAGATGCTTTGCGCAGGCTTCAATGGTCGCTCCGGTTGTGATCACATCATCAACCAGCAATATGTGTTTCCCCTTTATCTTTTCCGGATTCCGGACAGCAAACATATCCTTCACATTCTGATAGCGGTCCCAGCGGTTTTTCCTGGTCTGTGTTTCGGTAAATTCAACACGAACCAGACAATCTTCAATAATTTCCACAGGAAAACCCTGAACAAATCCGTCAGCAATCACTTTGCTCTGATTATATCCGCGGATTTTAAGTTTCTTTGAATGCAGCGGAATAGGAACTACTACATCAATATCTTTATACAAAGCGGATTCTGAAAGAATTTTTCCAAGTCTGCGTCCGAAAAAAACGCCAACTTCAGGTTTGCTCCTGTATTTCAGCTGATGCATCAGTTGCTGAATGAGTCCGCCTTTGTCGTAAAAACACATGGCAGTAGCATTTTCAATGTCAATTTTTCCATAAAACAAACGGGCAACAGGATTGTCGCTGTATGTGTGATAGTCGGTCTTTGCAATTTTTGTATGACAAGCAAAACAGATGGTTTTTTCACCACGAACCAGACTTTCACCGCAGCCGCAGCACAACTCGGGATAAAACAACTTTATAAGTGAACCGAAAATCATGTTCAAATAAAAATAAGAGTTTTTCGTTCAAAAGTAATAAATTTGCACTTTGTTTCATAAGCCCGAAGATTTATGGAAAACATGGATGCCCAACAGAAAAAGAAAAACAAGACCTATAAAATCATCATAGGACTCCAGTTGGTAATTATTGCAATTCTTGCAGTTTTGCTCATTATGACCAAATCGAGTGTTGACACGGTAGTTCTTGAAAAGGAAAAATCAGTTCAGATGTCCGAAGAACTCCAGGTAGAGCTGGATTCTCTCATGGCCGAACATGATAAAATTAAAAAAGAATACGGATACCTGAGTGATCAGCTTTCAGCCAAAGACAGCACAATTCTGGCCCAGGCCAAGGAAATTGAAACACTCATCAACTCACAGGCAGATTACCGCCGCATCAAGAAAAAACTCGATGCACTCCGGCAGATTACCCAGGGTTATGTGACGCAGATCGACAGCCTGTATCGTGTAAATCAGGCTCTGACCGATGAAAACACAAAGATCAAAGGCGATCTTGACAATGCCAACAAAAAAACCGATGAGCTGACAAAAGAAAAAGACGATCTTTCAACCAAGATCAACGACGCTGCCTATCTGAAAGGCTACAACATCACAGCCACCGGATACAACCTGAAATCAGGTTCCAAGGAATCAATCACCGACCGCGCCCGCAAAGTTGAACTGATCCGGGTTTGCCTCACCATTGGCGAAAATCCGCTCGTATCGGCCGGACAGAAAGATGTTTATGTGCGCATTGCACGGCCCGACAATATAATCCTGACTCAGGGAAGCTATTCGTTCATTTATCAGGGACAGCGGATTCAGTACACTGCCAAAACCGTTATCAACTACAGCCAGAAATCAGCTTCTGTCTGCATCGATTATCCGCGCGACAACATTGAACTGCCTGCCGGAAAATATCACATTGCAGTATTTGCCGACGACCACGAACTCGGACAATGCGTGCTTACGCTGAGATAATAAAATTCAGATGATTTTCGGTAAAGGCTCAGTCGTCCGACCGGGCCTTTATTATTTTATTGACGGCAGCAAAGACCTTTCCTGATTCAAAACCTTTCGAAATACCAAATCTGATGAGCTTTTCACGTTGCTTTGCCGGTTCGTCGTTTTTCACTGAATTCAGTTTTTTGCGCAACCAGTTGTCAAGCATTTCATCCTGATCATCGGTCCGGAACTCCGACAGATACTTTGAGATAAGGTCATCATCAATGTTTTTTCTGCGCAGTTCAAGTTTAATTTTCACCGGTCCCCAGCCTTTCTGCCTGACTTTGCTGCGGACAAACAATTCAGTGAAACGTTCCTCATTGAGGAATCCACTCTCCTGAAGCTTTTCCAGCAACGTAGTCCAGAATTCCTGCGGCACACCCAGTTTTGAAAGCTTCATCTTAACATCCGAAACACACCGTTCCTGAAAAGCGCAATACTTTTCAAGTTTGGGCATCCATTGATTTATCAGAAATCCGGGGATGTTTCCTTCCACCTTGATAAATTATAGAGTAATTTCTTCGCCGCGGGAATTGAATACGTGATATTCCAGCACATGATAATTGCTGGCTGGTTCAATAGTGAGCTTGCAACGCAGTTTTTTCTTCCACGTTTTTGCAATGCTTTTGAAAAATCCTTTGGTCAGGTATGCATAAATGAACGGGGAAGTATACAAAACCAGTTGCTTTTCGTTCTGCTCATTGGCCAGAAAACTCAGGGTGTTTTCAATCTCATCAATTATGAGTGAGTGAGCCTTGATTTCACCGGTACCGTTGCAGACAGGACATTTTTCAAGTACTTCCACATGCGTTTCAGGACGCACCCGCTGCCGGGTGATCTGCACCAGCCCGAATTTGCTGGGCGGAAGAATGGTGTGTTTTGCACGGTCGTGCGACATTTCCTCCACCAGTTTGTCATACAGCTTGCGCCTGTTGATTCCCTGGTGCATATCGATAAAATCGACCACAATTATTCCTCCCAGGTCGCGCAAACGAAGCTGCCGTGCAACTTCTTCGGCCATTTCAAGATTGGCGGCAAGAGCATTCTGCTCCTGATCCTTGCCGCTGTCGGCCTTATATCCGCTGTTCACATCAATCACATGAAAAGCCTCGGTGCGCTCAATAATGAGATAGGCTCCCGATTTCAATGTGACCTTTTTGCCAAAAAGCGATTTGATCTGTTTGTCAATACCGGTGGCTTCAAAAACCGTCGATTTGGCTTTATGCAACTTCACAATATCAACCTGGTCCGGAGCAATACTTGACAGATAGCTCCTGATCTCAGTGTACATCGTGGAATCATTCACCACAATGTTATTAAAAGATGCATTGAGCAGATCACGCATTATTGTAAATGAGCGGTCCAGTTCTCCGAGAATCTTCACCGGCGGTTTTGCACTCTTGAGCGACTGGATCATACTGTTCCAGCGCGCAATAAGATCATCCATGTCGGCTTTGAGCTCATCGAAATTTCTGTTTTCGGCCACCGTTCTTACAATGATTCCGAAGTTGACCGGTTGGAGGCTCGATGCTATTTTCTTCAGTCTGGCCTTTTCGTTCAGGTTTTTGATCTTGTGACTGATCGAAATACGCTTAGAAAAGGGAACAAGCACGAGATATCGTCCGGGCATGCTGAGCTCGGTTGTAATCCTGGGACCTTTGGAAGAAATGGGTTCTTTCGCAATCTGAACCAGAATGCTGCTGCCCGAAGTGATCACATTGGTAATCTTGCCGGTTTTTTCAATGTCAGCTTCCTGATGATAGGTTTCAACCGACACCTGCTTCCCGGCAACAACATCTTTCTGGTATTTAATAAGGGTTTTAATCTGGGGGCCCAGATCGAGATAATGCAAAAAGGCATCTTTCTCATACCCCACATCGACAAAGGCGGCATTTAACCCGGAGATGATCTTTTTGATCTTTCCAAGATAAAAGTCGCCTACGCCAAAGTCATGGGTGCCGCGTTCGGCATGAAGTTCTACAAGACGCTTATTTTCAATAAGCGCAATCTGCACTTCTCCCGAAGCGGCATCAATGATGAGTTCCTTGTTCATGAATCGAACTACTTATGCGGAATGCCCGCAAAAGAAAGCCGGAAGACTATCTCTTCTTCTTATGTCTGTTTTTACGCAGTCTTTTCTTCCGTTTGTGCGTCGCCATTTTGTGACGTTTTCTCTTCTTTCCACTTGGCATGATGCAGTATTTTTAAAGATTATTTTTTACCGTTTTTTACGCTTTCCACAAAAGTTTTTGCAGGTTTGAAAGCGGGAATATTGTGAGCCGGAATAACAATTGAAACTTTCTTTGAAATATTTCTTCCGGTTTTCTGCTTGCGGTGTTTGATAATGAAACTGCCGAAACCTCTCAAATATACGTTATCGCCATTTTCCATAGCATTCTTCACCACATCCATGAAAGTTTCAACTGCACTCTGGGCAGTAATTTTTTCAATTCCTGTGCGATTTGAGATTTCAGCAACAATGTCAGCCTTTGTCATAATTATGTTGTTTAAAATTAACGCCTTAGTTGGTGTTTGGGGGTGCAAATATAGAACTTTTTTCGCATATGCAAGTTTATTTTTCAGGGATTTCTCATATTTGCACTCGTGAAAAACAATCAGA
>VSSQ01000635.1_pt1 | contig 19758 bp, 20 predicted proteins | sample 4763081 | NCBI WGS metagenome assembly VSSQ01 (sample SAMN12137344, study PRJNA551015) | bioreactor metagenome | isolation source: SDC9 anaerobic chlorinated ethene degrading culture | place: USA: Knoxville, Tennesee | collected 2015-01-01
ATTCTCAGTCAAAAATAGGCTATTTTTGAGTTGTGGATAGTTATCTTGAGAGTTTAGAATAGCTATCTTAGTCTAAAATAAGCTTATAATTATTCTTTACAATAGTGTTATGAAGTCAAGAGATAGGATTTTAGGGAGTTGGGATAGCTATCTTTAGCAACTACTTTTTTAACGTAGTGATAAATATATTTATTATGCAATAAAAGAATTTTTTTCTTTTTTGTTTGGAAGATTGGAAATAAGTTTGTAAGTTTGCCACATAATTATTTCATGAGATTTTATATGCATCTCATATTGAATTATTAGAAGGTTTAGAAGTAGAAGTTAATGTAAGTTTTGAAGCAAGTACTTATGAATGTAATGTGATAAATAATTAAACAAGACAGCTATGAGAAAGACATTCTTTATTATATTGTTTTTATGTTTTATATCTATTAGTAATGCACAAGATATTAGAATAAATTCAAATTTTGGAATTGCTCCAAATAAATTAACTGACTGGTCAGGGTTTAACTACAATATAGACTTGCTGATAAATACAAATATTTGGAATAAATTTTATATCGGTTTAGGCTCATCTTATATAGGAATTGATTTGTTACCTTCTAATAATTATCTTACTTTTGATAAGAAAATATTATCGTTTTATAGTTCTTTTATTTATGAAATAAACCTGACTAATAAAATAAAACTATTGCCAGAGATACAGTTAGGATATTCATTGGCGCATTACAAACTAAATGAATTTAATGATATTGAACAAAGAACTAATGGACTATATCTTGTTGGAGGATTATCCTCTTCATTTTATATATCTAATAATATAGATTTATTGGCAGGGTTTAATTATACTACAATATTTTCTGAATTAAAACCCTCTTCAAGAATAACTATCATACCAGATATTTACTCAGGCATTCTTGAAGAAAGAATTAATCAGTATCTTTTTAAAGTAGGTGTTATATACTATTTTAAGAAACGTTCTTAAGAAGAGTTAAAAAAAAGATTAACTTTTAAAGTTAGAAAGAGGAGTTCAGTTAGTTTTGGACTTCTCTTTCTTCTTTATCTATAATACTATTAATTTAATTTTTCTTCACAAGAAGAATACTTGTCTTCAAGTTCAATAGTTACATGGTCAATATTGAAGGTTTTAGCAATTCCTCTAACCTTAAGCTTGATTGTTTCGTAGTTTTTCTCTGCAACTATATGCAATGTCATAACATGTGAATTGCCATCTTGAGTCCAAATATGCAAATCGTGAATTGAAATAACGTTATCTATTGCTTCAATTTCTTTAGTAAGTTTCTTTACATCGACATTCTTTGGGAAAGCTTGCAGAAGTATATTAAAGGTTGCCTTCAAATTCTTATATACATTATATAATACCCAAATTGTTATGCTAATTGAAAGTATTGGATCAAGAATTGGAAGATTTACAAATATCATTACAATGCTTATTACCAACACTCCTATCCATCCCAAAACATCTTCCATTATATGTAAAAACACAGCTCTTTCGTTTAATGTTTTTCCTCTTTTAACGCTTAAGGCTGCAAGTCCATTAACAATTATGCCTAATATTGCAAGCCAAAGCATGCCTTGTGCATTTACTTCCTGAGGATTGAATAAACGACCAATGGCTTCAACAAGTATTAATATTGAACCAACAAGGAGTATTCCTGAAAGAATAACAGAACTTAAAAGAGAAAACCTTTTATAGCCATAGGAATATTTATCATCCTTTGCTTTATTAGATTTCTTCTGCAATGCCCAAGCAATTGCTAAAGAAATTGAATCCCCAAAATCGTGAACAGCATCAGATAAAATTGCAACACTATTAGTTATAATTCCACCAATAAGCTCAACAAATGCAAAAGCTAAATTGAGAAAAAAGGCTGTTCTTATATTTTTTGTTGAATTTTCCTTTGACATAGAAAATAGAATATATTATTTATCCTCCTCTGAAGAGTTTCTCATAAAGCCTTGCTCAGAGATAAAATCAAAGTAAGCTCTTGAAAAGGCTCTATTATCTTTCCCTTTGTATCTGCTTTCGGTAAAAACCTTTGCAAGATTTTCTTTATTGCTTTCTTTGCAATAAGCTTGAGATTGAGGCAATGCTTCAAAGTCATTATAATATATATCAATATCTTCTGAACTGTAATCCTTATATGTTTCATTGTGAACAACTGCTTCCAAAGGTAAACGTTCTGTTAATGGTGGTTCTTCTGCAGGATAGCCAATCGTTATTGTTGTAACGGGAACAACATATTTTGGAAGATTAAGAAACTCTGAAATTGGTTTTGCCATATAGTTAACTGTTCCCAAATAGCAAATTCCAAGTCCAAGTTCTTCTGCAGCATTGCAAATTGATTGAGTAAGGATTGTTGCATCTATTGTTGCAATATTTAACCATAAGAAATTATCATACTCAACAGTAGTTCCTCTTTGCAAACACCATTTATGGAAACGATTCAAATCAGCACAAACAGTTATTACAACAGGAGCTTTAACCACCATTTCCTGTCCAAAATGAAACTTGCACAACTCCTTTTTCCTGTCCTCATCCTTAGTAACAACAATAGAATAAGCTTGCATATTTCCACAATTAGAAGCTCTTATTCCTGCATTCAACAATACATTTAGAGTATCTTCATCAATAGGTTTATTTGAATATTTACGTATTGTTCTTCTTTCTAATAGAGTTTTAATATTATTATTTTCCATTTTAATGTGCTTTAATATAAATTTTTCATCTGCAAAGGTAAGAAATAAATAAAAAAACGTACATTTGTAGTTTGAAAAAAGACTTTATTGAATAACAAAATATAAAATATCATGAAAAGGAATAAGATTTTTACACTTGTTATAAGCACTTTGCTTTTATGTTCTCCAATATTATTTACCCAATGCTCTTTTTTTAAGACTGCAAACACTGTTGCCAGCTCTATAAACAACATTAGTGATAAGATTAATTTCTATGACCAGCAAGCAAAACATTATATTGCAGTTGTAAAGAAAGCAAAAAAAGGAGATGTTTTGGCAATTGCTGAAGCAGCTCAACTTCTAACTAAAGCTAAAGAATACAAAAAAGATCTTGATAAACTTATACCTCAAATGTCTTCTTCACAAAAGAAAGAAGTTACAAGGATTGAACAAAGCATTCTTTCAGCAGCAAAAACATTGATTAAATAAGCTCTTAAATCGATATGAAGAAATTTTTAATAATACTTTCGTTATTCGCATTTTCACTTGTTTCTTTGGCTCAAACCCCTCAGAAAACCACTACTTCTACTAAAACCTCAACTCAAACTAAGAGCAAAACTACTTCAAAGTCAAAAACCAACTCAGCTAAAGGAAAGAAAACTCAAGAAAAAGCTAAACCAGCTAAGCCAAAAGAAAAAGCTCCTTCTAAGGAAGAAATAAAAGCAGCTCAAGAAAAAGAAAAGACAGCGAAAGGATGCGAAGAAGCTAATAAAAAGCTTGTACTTGCTCATCAAGAAATGGATAATAAGCAATATTACAGAGCAGAAGAATTGCTAAAAGAAGCTCTTGACATTTGTCCAAGTGATGTTCTTAAGTATAAATATGAACTTGCATGGAATAACTATTTAATGAAAGAATTCAAAAAGACAATTGAAATTTTGGATACCCTTTCCTTAGATCCTGAATCTCCTGCAGATGTTTATCAACTATTGGGAAATGCCTACGATGAATTAGGAAATCAGAATATGGCTTTGATTACCTATGATAAAGGCTTAAGAAAACATCCCAATGCTGGTTGTTTGTTCTTGGAAAAGGGAAACCTTGCTTACAAACGTTCCAATTTTATTGGTGCTTTAGAACAATATGAAAATGGAATTGAAAAAGACCCTACTTTTGCTTCCAATTACTACCGCACATCTCAAATATTCCTATCCTCAAGTGAAGAAGTATGGGGAATTATGTATGGAGAAATTTTTATGCTTTTGGAAAAAGGAGGAGAAAGAGCAGTTGAAATGAGTCGTAAGCTTTATGAAACTTACCATAGCGAAATTACATTTACAACAAAAGATATTAAGGTTAATTTCAACGACCCAACAATTGTTTATTCTAATTCCAAAACACGTCCAAACCTTTTTCCAGACAACTATGAAAATGCATTAGTGAAAGCTTGTCAAGGAGAAAAAAACATAACATTAGAAAGTCTGATAAGAATCCGCAAACGCTTTATATCAATCTTCTACAGAGAGAGCCCAAGCTTTAAGAATGTACTTTTCGATTATCACAAAAAACTAATTGATTTAGGACTTTTTGATGCTTACAACTATTGGCTTTTTGGTTATGGCAACACTCAGGAAGCCTCTTCATGGATTAAGAACAATAAATCTGAGTTTGATCGATTTATCAGTTGGCAAGAAGCAAATCCTTTCCCAATTAAACAAGAAAACGTTTTCTCTCGCTACAAAATGGAATAGTTTTATATTTCATCATTCACAAATAGCATTGTAGAGATTTTCATTTTATGATTACACTAAATAATTTGAAAATAAAGTCTTATCTTTGCACCTTTAAAACAAATGTCTAAATTTTAAATATATAAGAGATGACACAAGACAAACAAATCTTTGACCTTATTGCTAAGGAAAAAGAAAGACAAATGCACGGCATTGAATTAATAGCTTCTGAAAATTTTGTTTCAGAACAAGTTATGCAAGCAATGGGTTCTGTATTGACAAACAAATACGCTGAAGGATACCCTGGAAAAAGATATTATGGTGGTTGCCAAATTGTAGATCAAACAGAACAATTAGCAATTGACAGAGCAAAACAATTGTTTGGAGCAGAATATGCAAACGTTCAGCCTCATTCAGGAGCTCAAGCTAATATGGCAGTTTTCTTAGCTTGTCTAAATGTTGGAGATACTTTTATGGGATTAGACCTTAACCATGGTGGACACTTAACTCATGGTTCACCAGTTAATGCTTCTGGAATCAACTACAAACCTGTTGCATACGGAGTAGAAGAAGAAACAGGAGTTATTGATTACGATAAAATGGAAAAGGTTGCTTTGGAACATAAACCAAAACTAATTGTTGGTGGAGCTTCTGCTTATTCAAGAGATTGGGATTGGAAAAGAATGAGAGAAATTGCAGACAAGATTGGAGCAATTTTAATGGGAGACATTTCTCACCCAAGCGGACTTATTGCAAAAGGTGAATTAAATAATGCTGTTGAATATTGTCATATTGTTACAACAACAACTCACAAAACTCTTCGTGGACCAAGAGGAGGTTTGATTCTTGTTGGCAAAGACTTCCCTAACCCATGGGGTAAAACAACTCCAAAGGGAGAAGTTAAAATGATGTCTGCATTATTAGACTCAGCAGTATTCCCAGGCATTCAAGGAGGGCCACTAGAACACGTTATAGCAGCTAAAGCTGTTGCTTTTGGAGAAGCACTTACTCCAGAATACGGACAATATATTAAACAAGTAATGAAAAACGCTAAGGCTATGGCTGAAGCTTTTGTTGCAAAAGGCTATAAGGTTATTTCTAATGGAACAGATAACCATTTAATGCTTATTGACCTTAGAACAAAATTCCCTGAATTAACAGGTAAAGTTGCTGAAAACACATTAGTAAAAGCAGATATTACAATAAACAAAAATATGGTTCCATTCGATTCTCGTTCTCCTTTCCAAACTTCTGGAATTAGAGTTGGAACACCAGCAATCACTACTCGTGGATTGAAGGAAACAGAAATGGCTACAATTGTTGATATGATTGATGCAGTTCTTTCTGATGTTAATAATGAAGAACTAATAGCTTCAACTCGTAAGAAAGTAAATGAAATGATGACAAACCGTCCTTTATTTGCTTGGTAGTAGAATAAATAGTTTTACAATATATTTTAAAGACGCTAGACAATTAATTTTGCTTAGCGTCTTTTTTTATATTCCATTTCCTATATCTTACTTATTGGTAACTTTGCAATAAGTTTTAAAAACATTTTACATTATTTGCCTTACCATTCTTTAATAGATCCCTCTAACTATTTTTATATTAATCTACTTTTGTAATAGTATCTACATGTCCACAATTTATACATCTCCGAGTTATTTGATACTTAGTATGTGGTTTAGAGACCATCCTTTCAGATGTTCTATAAACATTACCATTTTTATCTTTATATTTAGTTGTTTCTTTTTCATTTTTAAAAACAACTCCGATATTCTCACTATTTATTTCCTTCATTGCTGCCCATTTTCCACACTTATTACACTTGCTTTCGTACCTGCTCCAAATATATTTTAAGATAAGGAATATGATAAATATAGCGATAAGGTAAGGAATTAAAGATCCATCAGATTCTTTATTCTCGCTTGTCGTTATATTTGTATTTTGCCCATCATTTATTTTTAATTCTTCTTTTTTCTTTTTAGTAACTTTAATTGAATTCTCTTTATTAGAATTATGTATTATTGTATCAGTAGATACATTTGATTCTGTAACAATTGAAGTAGACTCTTGCAAATCTATATTTTTTTGTTTAACATTTTCTCTAATAGTATCCTGTAATAAAATATTATTTGTCCCAATACAATAAGACAAATTATTAAATATCAAAAGCAATAATAATATATATAAATTTCTCATACTTTGATTATTAGATTTATGAATTGATTTAAATGGTATCATTAAATTTCATTTTATGTTTTCATCTTTGTGTTTATTTATTTGCAAATATACTATTTTCCCAATAAGAATAAAGTATTTTATAAGATGAATTAATATCAAACTTATAAAATATTTAAGTAATATACTCCTAAAACGACTTGTAACAACAAATAAATAATAAATATTATAAGGACATTCTTATTTGGTTTGTCCTTTTTTAGTAATTTTGCTTGTTTAATAATTAATCGTTATGAACTTTATTCTTAGAGAATGGAAAATAGAAGATGCTGCTTCTGTTGCAAAATATGCTAACAATAAAAAAATTGCTGATAATTTAAGAGATGCTTTTCCTTATCCTTACACTCTTTCAAATGCTAAAGACTATATAAGCTTTTGCATTAATAGTGATAAAAATACAAATATTTTAAGAGCTATTTCTATTGATGGAATTGCTGTTGGAAGTATTGGAGTTTTCAGGAAAGATGATGTTTACAGAAAAAGTGCAGAACTTGGATATTGGTTGGCAGAAGAGTTTTGGAATAAAGGAATTATCACAAGAGCTATTAAACAAATTACAGATATTGCTTTTAATGAACTTGATGTTGTTAGAATTTTTGCAGAACCTTATTTTAATAATATTGGTTCAAGAAGAGTTTTAGAAAAATCTGGGTTTGAATTAGAAGGAATATTGAAAAAGAGTGTTTATAAAAACAATCTATATATTGACTCTTGCATTTACTCAATAATAAAAAAATAAAACAATGAATTACGAAGAAACAATAAACTATCTTTTTACTTTCTTGCCTATGTTCCAAAGAATTGGAGCTGCAGCTTATAAGGCTGACTTATCTAATACTATTGCTTTAATGGAAGCCTTGGATAATCCTCAACATAAATTTAAATCAATTCATGTTGCTGGAACTAATGGAAAAGGTTCTACTTCTCATCTTTTAGCATCTTTGCTTAGAGAAAAAGGATTAAAGGTTGGATTACATACTTCTCCTCATTTGAAAGACTTCAGAGAAAGAATTAGAGTTAATGGAGTTATGGTTGAAAAGGATTGGGTTGTTGATTTTGTTGAAAAGAATAAATCAATAATTGAAGAAATACAACCTTCTTTCTTTGAAACTGCTGTTGCTATGGCTTTTAAATATTTTGAGGAACAAAAGATTGATATAGCAATTATTGAAGTTGGAATGGGTGGAAGACTTGATTCAACTAATGTTCTCTCTCCTTTGCTTTCTGTTATTACTAATATTAGCTTTGACCACACACAATTCTTAGGAAAAGACCTTTCTTCTATTGCTGGAGAAAAAGCTGGAATTATTAAAGATAATACACCTGTTGTAATTGGTCAAACTCAAGAAGAAACAGCACCAGTTTTTATTAAAAGAGCTAAAGAACATAATTCAAAAATAAGCTTTGCTGACCAAATATATTCTATTCGTAATCCTTTGCATAAAGATTCTAAGTTAATTATTGATGTTTACAAGAAAGATGACTTATTATATAAAGGTTTAGTCTCTATGCTTAGTGGGAATTATCAGTTAAAAAATATTGCAACTGTTATTTGTGCTATTGAAGAATTAGGAAATATTGGATTTAAATTTTCTGAAGAAGAAATAAGAGCAGGCTTTTTAAACCTTCAAACTAATTCGCCTTTAATGGGAAGATGGCAAACTTTATCAACTAATCCTTTGACAATTTGTGATACTGGTCATAATGAAGATGGTTTATCTTATGTTATTGAACAAATAAATCAAACTCCTCTTAATAATCTTCATTTTGTTTTAGGAATGGTAAATGACAAAGATATTGATAAGGTTCTTTCAATGTTACCAAAACAAGCTCATTATTATCTTTGCAAGGCAGATATCCCAAGAGGATTAGAAGTTGAGATACTTGCAAAAAAAGCTAAAGAAGCTGGATTAATCTATTCTACATATAAATCAGTAAAAGAAGCTTTAAGTTCTGCTCAAAGAAATGCTAAGGAAAATGATTTAGTATTTGTTGGTGGAAGTACTTTTACTGTTGCAGAAGTTGTATAGACTTAATTTAATTAACACTCTTTCTATGAAAAGAAATATTATTGTATTCTTCATTTTTATTCTTATTAGTTTACAAGAAATTAAAGCTCAAACAATTTATCATAATGATTGGATTGACTTTAATAAGAATGGCAAAAAAGATATTTTTGAAGATAAAAATAAAGCAATAGATGAAAGGGTTGAAAATCTTTTAAAGCAAATGACTATTGAAGAAAAGGAAGGTCAATTGCTTACTGGTTTAGGTTGGTTAATGTATGAAAAGAAAGGTAATGAAATTTTAATTACCGATGAATTAAAAAAGGCAATGTTTAATTCTCCTATGGGAGGATTATGGGGATTTATGAGAGCTGACCCTTGGAGCGAGAAGAATTTAGTTAATGGACTTAATCCTCAAATAGCACCAAAAGCAGTTAATCAAATGCAAAGATATGTTATTGATAATACTCGTTTGGGTATTCCTTTAATATTGGCAGAAGAATGTATGCATGGTCAAATGTCTATTGGTACAACAGTCTTCCCTACTGGCATTGGTCAAGCTTCAACTTGGAACACTGAATTAATTCAAGAAATGGCTAAGACAATAGCATTTGAAACAAGAACTCAAGGCGCTCATATTGGTTATGGTCCTATTCTTGATGTTGCAAGAGATCCTCGTTGGTCAAGAGTTGAAGAAACATTTGGAGAAGATACTTATCTTATTGGCTCTATGGGTGAAGCTGTAGTTAGAGGTTTTCAAGGAAAGGATTTAAAGAATCATAAAAGCATTATTTCTACTCTTAAACATTATGCTGCTTATGGTTGGACTGAAGGAGGACATAATGCAGGCACAGCAAATATTGGAAATAGACAATTAGAAGAAGTTATTTTGCCTCCTTTTAAAAGATCAATTGATGCAGGAGCTTTATCTGTTATGACTTCTTATAATGAAATTGATGGGATACCTTGCTCTTCTAATAAATACTTAATAGATGATATATTAAAGAATCGTTGGCATTTTAATGGCTTTGTTGTTTCCGACCTTCATTCAATTGCAGGACTTATGGGTCATGGAGTTGCTGAAAATAAAAAAGATGCCACAAGGCTTTCTTTTAATTCTGGAATAGATGTTGATTTAAGTGCAACAGATTATAAAGGAAATATAATAGATTTATATAAGGAAGGTAAAATAAATATTAAGGATATTGATAATTCTGTAAGAAGAGTATTAAAAGCTAAGTTTATTCTTGGATTATTTGATTCTCCTTTTGTTGAAGAAAATCCTAAACCTTTTCCTCCTTCTCATAAAGAATTAGCAAGAGAAGTTGCTCGTCAATCAATCACTTTATTAAAAAACAATAATGATATTCTCCCATTAAAGAAAGATAGTATAAATATAGCTCTTATTGGTCCTAATGCTGATAATATATATAATATGTTAGGAGATTATACAGCTCCTCAATATGAAAAAGATATTATTACAGTTAAGAAAGGATTTGAAGGAAAACTAAGTAATAAGTCAATACTTCACTATTCTAAAGGTTGTGCAATAAGAGATTTAGATACTAATGATTTCCAAAATGCTTTAAACATTGCTAAGAATAGTGATATTGTAGTTATGGTTATTGGAGGTTCAAGTGCAAGAGATTTCAGATCTGAGTTTGAAATTACTGGAGCTGCAAGAGTATCTAATACCTCAACATCTGATATGGAATGTGGAGAAGGTTATGATAGAAGTACCCTAAACTTAATGGGAAGGCAGGAAGAACTGCTAAAAAGAATAAAAGAATTAGGCAAACCAATAATATTAGTTTTAATTAATGGTCGTCCTTTAATTCTTAATTGGGCTGAAAGTAATTGTGATGCAATAATAGAAGCATGGTATCCTGGAATGGAAGGAGGAAATGCAATTGCTGATATAATATTTGGAGATTATAACCCGTCAGGGCGTTTACCTATTTCTATTCCTCGTTCAGTTGGTCAATTACCTGTTTATTATAATACTAAAAGACTTTCTAATCGGTCAAACTATTTAGAAGAAAAAGGCTCTCCCCTATTTCCTTTTGGCTATGGATTAAGCTATACTAAATTTAAGTATGAAGATATAAAGCTTACAAAACAAGGAAACACAAGCAAAGTTAATGTTAGAGTTGAAGTAAATATTAAAAATGAAGGCAAGAGAGATGGAGATGAAGTTGTTCAAGTTTATGTAAAAGATATAATAAGTAGCTTTACAACACCAGAAAAACAACTTCGTGCTTTCAAGAAAATAAATATAAAAAAAGGTGAAACAAAGAGAGTAGTTTTTGATTTAGGAAATGAAGCCTTTGAACTCTTACAAGAAAACGGAAAGTTTGGAATTGAAGAAGGAAAGTTTAAAATTATGGTTGGTTCTTCTTCTGATAATACTCCTTTGGAACAAGAAATAGAAATAAACAAATAATATTAAGGATGAAAAAGATTTTCTTATTAGTTTTAATTTGTCTTTTTACACAAGCAACTTATGCTCAAAGCGAACAAGAATTTGAGACAGATACTATAATTTTAAATAGAATTGAAAAGTGGAAAGACCTAAAGTTTGGATTTATGATGCATTGGGGAATTTATTCACAATGGGGAGTTGTTGAATCTTGGAGTATTTGTAATGAACCTTGGATAACACGTAATGGAGAAAATTATGTTGATTATGTAAAACGTTATCAAGACCTAAACAAAACCTTTAATCCCACAAAGTTTAATCCTGAATATTGGGCAGAAGTAGCAAATAAAGCAGGAATGAAATATGTAGTATTTACAACAAAGCATCATGATGGTTTTTCTATGTTTGATACTAAGGAAACTTCTTATTCAATAACTGATAAGTCTTGTCCTTACTCTTTAAATCCTAAGGCAGATATTACAGCAGAGGTTGTAAAAGAATTTAGAAAGAAAAACTTTTGGATAGGCCTTTATTTTTCTAAACCTGACTGGCATTGCAAAGATTATTGGGCTCCTGAGTGGGCAACTCCAGATAGAAATGTAAACTATGATATAGATAAGTATCCAGAGCGTTGGAAAAAATATTGTGATTTTACTTTTAACCAAATTAAAGAATTAACAACAAACTATGGAAATATTGATATCCTTTGGCTTGATGGAGGTTGGGTACGCCCTCAATGGAGTTTGAATGAAGAAAGTGAAAGCTGGCTTGGTTGTTATAAAAGGATTCAAGATATTAATATGCCAAAGATAGCTTCAATGGCAAGAGAAAACAATTCTGATCTTTTAATTGTTGACCGTTCTGTTCATGGAAAATACGAAAACTATAGAACACCAGAACAAGAAGTACCTGATAAACCTTTAAACTATCCATGGGAAACTTGTATGACTATGGGAGATTCTTGGTCTTATGTTCCAAATGATAATTATAAAAGCACAAATAAATTAATTCATCTCTTGGTTGATATTGTATCAAAAGGAGGAAATTTTCTTTTAAATGTTGCTCCTGATGCAAATGGAGAACTTCCAATTGCTGCTATTGAAAGAATGAAAGAAATAGGTTCTTGGTTAGATATTAATGGAGAAGCAATATATGAGACTCGTCCTATTTCTCCTTATAAAGACAATAATCTATGTTTTACTCAAAACAAAATTGGAAAAATCTATGGAATTTATTTATTAGATGAAGGCAATAATCTACCAGAGTATATTGAATTTAATTTTCCTAATGAAATAAAAACTGGAAACATTAAAATAAAAGGAACTAATATAAAAGCAAAATTAATAAAGCAAGTTAAAGGCTATAAAATAATAATACCAAAGAAACTAAAAGAAAATCAACCATCACAACACGCAGTTGTTTTTTGTTTGTAAATTTTTCTAAAAGAAATATTAATTATTTCGCAAATAATTTTGCATATCATCTTTTTTGTTATATCTTTGTGGTTGTATATTTATAAATTATTGTAATATGAAAAAGACATTATTTATTTTATCATTATTAGCAGTTTCATTGTTTGGCGTTAGTGCTTGTCAAGAAATGTTTGACGATAACGGAAATGTTAATTGGGGCGATTTCCCAACTGAAACAGGTACTGGAACTTGTACTGATAGCTGTACAGGTGAAGAAAACCATCATAATCACAATTATGGAGGAACTGAAACAGGAACATGTTCTGGAACTCAAACAGGCAATCATCAAGGTCATGGCGGTGGACATGGTCATCATGGACAAAACTAACAAATAGTTAGTTGTTTTTAAATAAAGGCGAGGCTAAAAAATAGTCTCGCTTTTTTATTTATAGAATAAAACTTTTTCTTTGTAATCAATATTACAAAGAAGAAAAATTAAGGATTGTAATTTTGTGTCAAAATCAAAATAGTAATAACAAATAAAAAAATCCAATGAAAACAATTAATTATAAAGAATTAGACGTAATGAAAAATCCTCACGGAGTTGAAGCTAAAAAATTGCTTGAAACAGAACATTCTCAAGTTATACATATGAATTTAAAAGCAGGAGAAAGTCTAAAAAGGCACACAACTCCAGTAGATGTTTTCTTCTATGTTTTAGAAGGAGAAGGTTATGTTGAAATTGGAGAAGAAAAGGTTTTGGTAAAAAAGGACACATTAATTGAAAGTCCAAAAGGAATTCCACATTGTTTACATAATGAAAGTAAGGGTGATTTTAGAGTGCTTGTAGTAAAAACTCCATGTCCAACAAAACCAGCTGAAGTAAAATAGTAAATGATATAATTATTTTATAAATAAGACTTATTGACTATCGAATAATATAAATATCTTCGTTATCCTTCTTCATCATATACTTCTCTCTTCCATATTTCTCAATAGCATCAATATCTGTTTTGAGCTTAATTATATTAATGCTATCTTGTTTCATTTCTTTAACATAAAATTCTTTCTTTTCTTCCATTTGACGAAGTTGTTTGTGAAGTTTGTAATAGTAAACAAAACTATTTTCTCCAAGCAAAAGCAACAAAGCAAACCCAACCCCAATCAAAAAATAGCGATTGATTAAAAGCTTAAAAATATTCTTTTTATTAATAAAGGATGGAACTTTAAGCTTCATTATATTATTTTTTTGTCGTAAAGGTCATTTATTGTTTCGCCTCCAGTTAGCCAATAAGTATTGAGTCCAACTTTTTTTGCTCCTTCAATATGTTGAGGGCTGTCTTCAATAAACAAAGTTTCCTCTGCTTTTATTTCTGCATCGTTTAACAACCATTGAAAAGACTCTGGGTGAGGTTTTCTCATCTTTATCTCATTTGAAAAATAGGCTTTAGTGAATAGCATTTGAAAAATATCAAATCCAAATTCCTCTTCATAACGTTTCTTTAGCAATTCAATATGAAGTTCGTTAGTATTGCTAAAAAGATAAACATTATATTTTAGCTTCAAAAGTCCAATTAGTTCAATCCTTTCTTTTGGCAAATCGAGAATCATAGAAAACCAAGCATTGTCAATTTGCTCGTCAGTCAAATTAACATTAACCAAATCTCTAATCCCATTTCTAAACTCTTCAATAGTGCACTTTCCTTCTTCAAACTTATCTATTATCTCTACTTGCTTAGCTTGTGTGAAATGCTTGTCAAAGTCCATAACTCCATATTCTTTGAAAACATCCACCATTTTATGATAGTCAACATTTAAAACAACACCACCCAAATCAAGTAATAAATTCTTAATCTCACTCATTTCTATTTCTCTTCCTTTCTATAATGATTCCAGCCTTGAGCCCTAAGTTCTATAGTTGTATCTTGAGGAGTCACTAACTGACATCCCATTGTTTTATCTGTTATATGCCCAATAACTGTTATATTTTCGTTTTCTTTAATCTTTTCAAAGTCTTTTTGGTCTATTGTGAAAAGAAGTTCATAATCTTCTCCCCCATTTAAAGCTCCAACATCTGCCATTATCTTAAACTCTTCCAATGTTCTGGTTGTTTGATAATCGATTGGGAACTTTTCAATATAAAGCTCACAGCCAACGTCTGAGTTCTTGCAAATATGAAGCATTTCTGAAGCCAATCCATCAGAAATATCTATCATGGAAGTTGGAAGAATATTATTTTCTCTCAACCATTCAACAGTTTTCTTTCCTGCTTCTGGTTTAAGCTGACGTTCCAAAACATATTCATAAGTTGAAAAGTCAGGTTGAAAATTAGGATTAGCCTTAAAGGTTACCTTTTCTCTTTGCAAAACCAAAAGACCAGCATAAGCTCCACCCAAATCTCCACTTACACAAATCAAATCATATACCTTTGCTCCATTTCTTCCAACCATTTTATCTTGTTCCACTTCACCAATAACGGTAATTGAAATAAAAAGTCCAGAAACAGAAGAAGTGGTATCACCTCCAACAATATCTACATTATATTTTTCACAAGCCAAATGAATACCTGAATAAAGCTCTTCTAAAGCCTCAACAGAATATCTATTGCTTGCAGAAATTGTAATTGTAATTTGTTTTGGCTGACCATTCATTGCATAAATATCTGAAAAGTTTACAACACAAGCCTTATATCCCAAATGCTTTAGAGGTGTGTAAACCATATCAAAATGCACTCCTTCAACCATTGCATCAGTAGAAACCAAAACAATCTTATCGTTATATTTTAAAGCAGCAGCATCATCTCCAATTCCAATAATTGTTGATTGATTTCTTATTTCCTGTTTTGGATTTAATCTCTCAATCAATCCAAATTCGCCTATCTCTTCTAACTCAGTTCTTTGTTCCATTAAAAACCATATAAATTTAACGATGCAAAGATAGTAAAAAAATACGGGGCTAAGATTATAGATGTAATAGATTTCTATTTATCTAACAAATGTAGATAGTTAGCATAGCCTTCTTTTTCCATACTTTCCTTTGGAATAAAACGTAAAGAAGCACTATTTATACAATATCGCATTCCTCCCAATTCCTTAGGACCATCATTAAACAGATGTCCAAGATGAGAATCGCCTTTCTTACTTCTTACCTCTGTTCTAATCATTCCAAAACTGTCATCAACCTCTTCCTCAATTTTATTATAGTCAATTGGCTTTGCAAAACTTGGCCATCCACAATCAGAATCAAACTTATCCTTTGAAGAAAAAAGAGGCTCTCCAGTTGTTATATCAACATATATTCCTTCTCTATCCTCATCCCAATATTCATTCTTATAAGGAGGTTCAGTAGCATTTTCTTGAGTTACCTCATATTGAATTTTAGATAATTTCTTTCTCAAAACCTCATCACTTGGCTTTTGAAAAGGGTTATAATTTGGAGTTTCTTTAAATTGGTTTGCTTTCTTTGCCAAATCAAATAAATCTTTACCAATATGACAATAGCCACCTCTATTATTATCTAAATAATCTTGATGATAAAGTTCTGCATCGTAAAAATTCTTTAAAGGCAATACCTCAACCACAATAGGCTTATCATATTCTTTTGAGATATCTTCAATTTTCTTTTCAATAACTGGCAAATCCTTTTCATCTACATAATATATACCTGTTCTGTATTGAGTGCCTATATCCCCTCCTTGTTTGTTTAAACTTGTTGGGTCGATGGTTTGAAGAAATAAATCAATCAAAAGTTCTAAAGTAACAGCTTTAGGATTATAAGTAACCTTTACCGTTTCAGCAAAACCAGTGTCTCCATAGCAAACTTCCTTATAAGTTGGATTTGCAATATTTCCATTAGCATAACCCACCTGAGTTTCTTCCACTCCTCTAATAAGTTTTAAAAAATGCTCTGTTCCCCAAAAGCAACCACCTGCAAAATATATTTCTTTCATTTCAGTATTTTCTTTCATAATCATTTTAGTTTTAGTTTGACTAAATGAACAAGAATTTAGAAATATCGATATACTCCAAATAAATAATAGATATTTAGTCAAATTCTTATTCATAACTTTTTTAATAATAAAACGAATTAGTAGCTTTATTATTACTCAAATAAGTTTATGTACTTAGCACAAAAAAAGGAGAGAATAAATATTCTCCCCTACAATTATTTATTTCTATAAAGAAAAGTCTTATGCTCCAAGAGTAGCAACCATAATTGCTTTGATTGTGTGAAGACGGTTTTCTGCTTCGTCAAATACTATTGACATTGGGCTTTCAAATACATCTTCTGTAACTTCCATTGCTTCCAAACCATATTTAGCGTGGATATCTCTACCTACTTGAGTTTCTAAATTATGGAATGCTGGTAGGCAGTGCATAAACTTAACGTTTGGATTTCCTGTCATCTTAACAACATCCATATTGATTTGGTAAGGACGAAGTAGTTTAATTCTTTCTTCCCATACTTCTGCTGGTTCACCCATTGATACCCAAACGTCAGTGTAAAGGAAATCACATCCCTTAACAGCTTCTTCAACATTATCAGTGATTGTTATCTTAGCTCCAGTTTCTTTTGCAATTTCTCTACATTTTGCAACTAATTCAGCATCTTGTTGGCATGATTTAGGAGCAGCAGCACGGAAATCCATACCCATTTTTGCAGCACCAACCATTAATGAATTTCCCATATTGTTTTTAGCATCTCCTAAGTAGCAGAAAGAAACTTGGTTTAATGGTTTGTCAATATGTTCTGTCATTGTAAGGAAGTCAGCCAAGATTTGAGTTGGGTGAAATTCTGTTGTTAAACCATTCCAAACAGGAACTCCAGCATATTCAGCTAATGTTTCAACTGTTGATTGGTCATAACCACGATATTCTATACCATCATACATTCTACCAAGAACTCTTGCAGTATCTTTCATTGATTCTTTCTTCCCCATTTGAGAACCTGAAGGTCCTAAATAAGTAACGTGAGCACCTTGATCTAAAGCACCAACTTCAAAAGCACAACGAGTACGAGTTGAGTCTTTTTCAAATAGAAGTACTATATTCTTTCCTTTAAGGGTTTGAACTTCATTTCCTGCATATTTTGCACGTTTAAGGTCACGTGACAAATCCAAAAGATATTGAATTTCTTTTGGAGTAAAATCTAAAAGCTTCAAAAAGCTTCTGTTTCTTAAATTGAACGCCATATTAATTAAATTTTATTGTGTCAAAAAATTATTTATTTAGGGCACAAAGTTAAGAATTTATTCCCATCTGCAAAAATATTTGAAATTATAATAAGATTATCCGATGAAAACTAATGCTCTATCCGTTATTTCTTCTTCTTTCCTGAGAATATTGGAGTAAATAACGCAAATGCAGCCATAGTATAACCCCAACCAGCAGCTTGAATATATGAACCAACATCTTTTAAATAAAGAATCGCAGAATCTATAACCCATCCATCATCACACATTGTATCAAATAAGGGAGATATTACAATCATAATAATAAAATAAATCGCCCCAAGACTAATGGCGTAAGAATTAAAAAACAAAATCTTCTTTAATAAGCTATATGACCTAAAGCTTTCTTTTACATCTCTCATCTTACAATAATTTTAGTAAATAATAATCAAGAAATCCATTTAATAACCCAATTTCTAAGTCTGCAAAGTTAATAGTTTATTCTTTTTCGCAAGGACTTTTACATAAAAAACAAAGCTATTAAAATTTAGTGCTTTTAATCCAGAAAGAGAAAAGCCTAAAACAAATAGTGAGAATAAAATTCTTTTCATATCTATTAGAGATTTATTAATTATAATAGGGCAAAGTTACATTTTTTTCTTTTTAAAATAGAGAAAAGAAATAAAAACTCTATTTAGTTTTAAATTTAAAAGATATTTCCTACTTTTGCATCAAAATAAATTTAATATCATTTAAAATACAAAAACTCATGAGAAAAATTATTGTTAGCTTTTTAGTTATGTTTTTATTGACTATTACTTCAAGTCAAATTGCTTTTTCACAAACAACAGTAATCTTTAAACCAAATGCGAATATTGGGAAAGATGCTAATCTTTTCACTAAAGATTATTCTAACTTTGCAGATTTAAATTTTGGATATGAAGATGTAGTGAAAATGAATTGTTGGACATGGAGCGGAGACTTTTTTATACAACGTTCTTTAATAAAGTTTGAAGAGCTATCATCAATCCCAACAGGGGCAATAATTACTGATGTGAAGCTTAGACTATATGGTGTTAATTCTACATATGCAGATGCCAATAGCGTTTATTCAGGAAGTTCATTTAATGAATATTCTAATTCAGTATATGTTCAAAGAATTGCTAGTGCTTGGGATGAAAGTACTGTTACTTGGAACACTCAACCCACTACATCAACTATAAACCAAATAACAATTCCTGAATCTGGTTCACAATATAATTGGAATTATACAATTGAAAACTCAAGTGAATTAAATACAATGGTTCAAGATATGGTTTCTAATCCAAGTACAAATCATGGATTTATGTTAAGACTAATAAATGAAGCATTATATAGACGTATGATTTTTTGTTCTAGTGATAACTCAGACTCAACTCGTTGGCCTGAACTTCAAGTTACATATCTTTATAATGATACTTGTAATTCTAATTTTTCTTATTCAATGCCTAATGCTCTTGACCCTACTACTCTTACTTTCAATGCTAATGTTGATGCTGGTCAACATATTTGGAGATATGGCTCTCAAAGTCTTTCAACAGCTTCTTCTTTTACTCACACTTTCAATCCAACAAATGAATGTAAAGAACTTTCTCATGAAGTAATTGATACTAATGGAAATTGTTCAACTTCTATTAATCTTTACATTTGCAATACTAACCAAGATACTACTTCAATAGAGGAAGTTAATTCAATGAGTAATGCAGAAATTATTATTTCCCCTAATCCAAGCAAAGACTTTTGGAATGTTAGCATTAATTCAAAAGAAAAGCTTAGAGCAGAAATAATAATTAGAGATGCTTTGGGAAAAGTTGTTTTAATGGATGAAAAGAATATTTATATTGGAGAAAATAATATCTCTATTAATGGGAAGAACTTTAATAAAGGCATCTATATTCTTGAAATAAAAGGTAAAGGCATCAACTACTCGCAGAAACTTATAAAGCAATAAAGGAAACAAGAATTTTTATAGTATAAAAAAAGAGGCTCAGATGAAATATTTGGGGATTAGTTTTATATTTGCATAAAAAATAGAATT
>VSSQ01000636.1_pt1 | contig 19723 bp, 19 predicted proteins | sample 4763081 | NCBI WGS metagenome assembly VSSQ01 (sample SAMN12137344, study PRJNA551015) | bioreactor metagenome | isolation source: SDC9 anaerobic chlorinated ethene degrading culture | place: USA: Knoxville, Tennesee | collected 2015-01-01
CAGGGCAATATTTTTCATACGTTTGAATTTTGTTTTTTAATTGTAGTTTGGAACTCTCGATGAATTAACGGTCAGCGAAGCTAAATAATTGATTAAACTGATAACAATCATTTATTTAAAATAATAGCGTGTTTGGTTTGTTTTATAGAACTCCTTTGAATGCCTGATAACAGGATATCCTTCTGAGTTCATTGTCAGGGTAAAGGTTTCAATTGATTGCGGGTTTTCACATATCACCCTGTTATGGTGCAGACTCATCAGGTTTTTACTTGAATTATAAGTGTATTTTTTTCGTTGTATTAGGTTATTTCCCTGAAAAATATCGTGTTGTAGTGTTTTTGTCATTTCCGGATTCAATTCGATGCGGCTTTTTAAGGTTCCGCTTATCCCCGGATAGACTCCGGAAGTGTTTTTCTCATTTGTAACCGGTGATTCTATCATAACATTACCGTTCGGTAGCTCGCAGATATTATTTCCGGCAGTGCAATACTGTTTAAAATACTTGGTTCCGGATTTTGGATTATTTTGTTTGTCCGGAGTGTTCCGGTTTATTTTCAAGACATAAACCTTCATGGTGTCGATAAAATCACGCATGTCCGGTTCCGGGAACGCTTCCTGCGTGAGGATTTCACCTGCTGCATTATAAACAGTTAACATTCCGTTTTTTTGTGTTGTCAATGCAATCCTTGATTTTTCAGCAACAGGAGTTTCAGTAAGTTGAAAAATCATATTATCGGTAAGAGGAGTCAGAAACTCAGTAATACTTTCCATTGTTCCGTCTGTAAATATCCGCGTACGGTTTTTCGTTTCTTTTACAAGTGGGATTTCATCGTAGGAGAAAACTGTATCCACACTTGAAGGTTTATCCCGTTTCATTTTTTGTCTCAGGAATGTGTTTTTATTAATGAGATCTGTCAATTCGCGAGTCAGAAAATCATCATGAATACTTTCTTGTAAATATTCTGTTTGATCTATTAGAGTAACATGTGTCAACATTTCAATGACGATATCTTGCCGGTCGGTTGATATCTCGGATTGAAAATCATTATTGCATGATGTATTAGATAAAAAGAACCCGGCACAAACAAGGTAAACAGAAACAGATTTCATAGATAAATAAATTAAGATTGTTAAACAAACAGATAAATTTTCAGTGTGCTAAATTATTGGAAATAATCACGCAAACTATCAAAAAATAAATTTCGATAAAAATTTGTACTTTTTACGTATGCTGATTATCAGCTTGATATGTGTTTGTTTGTGTGTGAAATGAAAAAAGTAAAAATCAGCACAGGATTTTTATCTTTTACCCGGGTATTATTGCCCTATAAATCCCTCCCGGAATACATTTAACGAGCGCCTTGAATTCCATTTCGAGAAGAAGCGACGTAAGTTTGCTGTAAGAAATAGAAGAAATAACGGAGAGTTGATTTACATGGATCCCATCCATATGTTTCCTGATGATGCTATAAATGAGGCTTTCCTCCTCCGATAAATCAGTAAATAAAGCTGCCTGAACATCTTTTCTGTGATTTGTTTGTTGATCCCAGCCCATTTGCCTGATAAAGTCTTGAGGCGACTCAATCAGTGACGCCCGGTTGTTTTTGATGAGCGCATTGCATCCTTTCGACCATTCATCGGTAATTCTGCCCGGAAAAGCGAAAACATCGCGGTTGTAATCGTTAGCCAGTTCAGCGGTGATAAGCGCACCTCCTTTTTGAGCCGATTCCACAACAATAAGTGCATCAGACATACCTGCAATTATACGGTTGCGTTGTACGAAATTTTGCCGGTCGGGCTTGGTTTTGCTGAGGTATTCTGTAATAACCCCTCCCTGTTCCAACATGCGTACAGCAATAGATCTGTGTGCTGAAGGATAAATCACGTCAAGTCCATGCGCAACAATACCTATGGTGGGAATTCTATAATCAAGAGCAGATTTGTGTGCACAAATATCTATTCCATAGGCCAGTCCGCTTATGATTACAAGATTTGGAATTGTTGTCAATGCAGAAGCCAGGTTACGACAAATTTCCTTTCCATATTCAGTCGCATTTCTGGTACCCACTATGCTCACAAATTTCGCATCGTTGAGGTTTTGCGCGCATCTGGCAAATAACATCAACGGAGCATCCGGGCATTCTTTAAGTCTGAAAGGATAATTTTTGTCGGTGTAATAGAGGTATTGAATATCGTTCTTTAAGATGAATTCAATCTCTTGTTCTGCCCGAAGAAGGGCTTGTTTGTGATTGACAATTTCTTTGGCGAGTGTTTCTCCGATGCCGGGTATCCGGGAAAGATTGTTCTTTTTTTCCTTGAAAACGGCCTCTTCGTTACCAAGATATGCAATCAGGTTTTTGGCGAGGTTGTTGCCTATACCATTGATCAGCGTAATGCCGATCCTGAATTTCAATAAATCAAGATTCATAAACAAACAAATAAAAAGTAAACAGGTTGCAGGATGTTAAAACATCTTTTTAAAAACAGTAAATATACCCCAGCCGGTAAGTATCCCAATGGTATTGCTTAAGCTGTCGTATATGTCTGTAAATCTTTCTTTCATAAATACCGGTTGTAAGATCTCTGTAACAATCCCCAGTATAAAAGGAAATACGAGGCACAGAAGAATAAAAACCAGACGTTTATTCCGGTTAATCTTATCTTGATGATGCTCAAACATTACCACAAGAGTAAGTGTCAGATACATCAAAAAATGCACAATTTTGTCCCAGAAAGTCACTTTGGGCATATCCTCTAACCCCGAGAAACTACCAAAGGTCAGAATCATAATTATCAGGGTCACCAGGATTGTTTTCCAGTAATTTCTGATTAAATTCATGTTTTTTTCTGTCGTAAAATTTTTAATTCTTTTTCCCGTACAAAGACGTGCAAAGATATAATTAATATCTGAAACTACTGCCTCCCATAAATTCCCTGAGTAGTGATGTTGGTGGAATTTCCCGGTCGTGGATAGGTACAAAGAAGTTCAGAAATTTCAGCAAACGATGGGTTTCGGTATATTCATCACAATATTTAGGTACTTCAGCCAGAATAGGCTCTGCATATTTTTTGAGTACGGCCAACTCGAAAATCAGGGCAGAATTGAACATTACATCTGCATCCTCCTGATAAGGAAAAATCCACTTTTCTTCGCCTCTTCTCACGCTTGGCCATCTGGAAATCGTATCGCGTGCCGAGTAATTTCTGAAACGATAATCCCTGATGATCCGGCGCAATAATCTTGTATCGGTCGTAGGCACCCAGTTGTGATTATCAATCGAAATGGTGGTCAGTGCCGAAACATAAATTTTAAAGGTTTTCTCCCTTGGTATTTTGGGAAGCAACTTTGGATTCAGAGCGTGAATACCTTCTAAAATCACAACCGTATCATGATCCAGTTTCAGTTTATCTCCTCTGAACATTCTTTTTCCGTTCTCAAAGTTGAAAAAGGGCAGTTCAACTTCTTCTCCATTCAGTAATTGTTCCATCTGCTGGTTGAAGAAAGGCAAATCAAGCGCTTCAAGCGTTTCAAAATCATATTCTCCATTTTCATCTTTGGGGGTTTCCTCACGGTTGACAAAATAATTATCCATCGAAATGATGACCGGCTTTAGTCCACTCACCATCAACTGAACCGAGAGCCTTTTACTGAAAGTGGTTTTACCTGAGGAAGAAGGTCCGGAAACCAATACCAGTTTGACATTTTGCCTTTGCTCAATCATATCGGCAATGTAAGCCACTTTTTTCTCGTGTAAGGCTTCGCCCACCTTAATTAAATCGAACGATTGTTTATTCCGGCAGGCTATGTTAAATTCACCAATGGTCTTGAGGTTCATAATCTGATTCCAGCTCATAAACTCATTGAAAATCTCATATAACTTAGGCATTACCTCAAAATTTTCCAGCCGGTCGGGTTCGGCTCTGTTGGGAATTCGCAGTAGCATCCCGTCGTAATAAGGTAGTATATCAAACAAGTTGAGTTTATCTGTAGAAGGAAGAAGCACCCCATTATAATAATCTACATAATCATGAATGCGGAAATAGCGCATGTAGGGGGTGTTGATCGTTTCAAAAAGGGACAGATTTTCATGCTGATTGTTTTGCATGGCAAAAAGTTTTTTCACTTCCTTAACCTGTTTTTCTTCAACGATAATTGGGTATGCTTCAGTAATAATTTTATTAATTTCTGATTTAATCCGGTCTATCACTTCCTGATTCAACGGACAACTCAAATAATCCAACCGACAATAATAGCCCTTAGAAATAGAATGATTAATGCTTAATATCGCTTCGGGAAACAAACGTTTTACGGCATAAGCAAACACCATACTCAGGGTGCGAACATATACACGCATACCGGACGGACAACTTGCATCGATGAATTCAATGTCTTTTGGCTTGTAAACCAAAAAGTTAAGATCTTCAACCTTGTAATTTACCCTTGCTGCAACAATATCATATTTAAGTTTGATTTGCAACTGATTGCTAATTTCCAACAAAGATGTACCGATGGGAAAATCATGATAAGATGCTGTGTTTTTGCAGTATATGGTTACCGTCTTATTCATTTTGTCTATAATTTTTTTGGTAAAAATAGGAATATTAATCGAATATTATTTGTGTTTTTACTAAATTAAAGTATTTTTGTAACGCTTTTAAAAGTCCTTTGGTAAGAGTTTAAAGTCTGTTTGTTCATTTTGTAGTTCATATCAAACATAAAACATCATAACACACACACTACATGAATTATTCATTTTATGATTTCATGATGCTGGTAGGCTCGCTGGGGTTATTCCTTTACGGGATGAAGATCATGAGCGAAGGACTACAAAAAGCAGCCGGGAACAAACTGAGGTCGATATTAACGGCCATGACTAAGAATCGTTTTACCGGTGTACTTACCGGGGTTTTCATTACCGCACTTATTCAGTCTTCTTCTGCAACTACCGTGATGGTGGTAAGTTTCGTAAACGCGGGTTTATTGAATTTGTTACAGTCAGTAACGGTAATCATGGGGGCCAATATAGGAACAACCGTTACAGCCTGGATTATTTCATTCTTTGGCTTTAAGTTCAGTATCTCAGCTTATGCGATTCCCCTGATAGCAATTGCTACTCCATTGATATTTTCAGCCAATGGTAAACGTAAATCTTACGGTGAGTTTATCCTTGGTTTCGCATTACTCTTCATGGGACTGGATATGTTGAAAAATTCTGTTCCGGATTTGAAAAACAATCCTGAGATGCTTGAGTTTCTCACCAGATTTACCCAGTCCGGTTACATATCAGTCGTAATATTCCTTGTTATTGGAACCTTGTTGACAATTGTTGTACAATCTTCGAGTGCGACAATGGCTATCACATTGATTATGGTGTCAAAGGGCTGGATATCTTATGAACTGGGCGCTGCGATGGTGTTAGGTGAAAACATCGGAACTACCATTACGGCCAACATTGCAGCCATTCCGGCTAATATTTCTGCTAAAAGGGCGGCGTTGGCACACACGCTGTTTAATATTACCGGAATTATCTGGATGCTCTTTTTGTTTTTCCCCTTCCTTAATATGGTAACAAATCTCGCAGAATTTTTAGGTTTTGGGAACCCTACTTTATTTTCTCAGGAGTTGAGTACAAACCCGGATGCCATTCGAATTGTTTCAAATGAAAGCGGTTTGTTAAGTGCAGAAGAATTAATATATCAAAAGCAATTGATGGTTTATCAGACTTCCACATCATACGGTTTGGCTCTTTTCCATTCCATGTTTAATATTATTAATACTTCCCTGTTGGTTTGGTTCGCAAAAGCAATTACAAATGTGGTTTCCTTTATTATCAAGAAAAAAGCCACAGACGAGGAGTTCCAGTTACGTTATATTTCTACCGGATTACTATCTACCTCTGAACTTTCGTTGATTCAAGCCTGGAATGAAATAAAATCATACGGGTTGAGAACTCAGAAGATGTTCTCTATCGCACGAACTTTCTATGAAGAAAAAAATGAGAATGAAGCAGTTAAACTATTCACCAGACTGCAGAAGTACGAAAGCATCAGCGATAGAATGGAAGTAGAAATCGCCCGTTATTTGTCCAAGGTTGGTGACGGAAGGTTAAGTGAAGAAAGTAAGCATCAGATTCAAAAGATGATGCGGGTAGTTTCAGAGATTGAAAGCGTTAGTGATGGTTGCTATAATATTGCCCGTACTGTTGTAAGAAGAAACGAGAGTAGTATTGTATATACCAAAGAGATGGATGAAAATATACAGCTCATGATGAATCTTGTCGACAAGGCAATACAAAACATGATTGATGCTCTCGAAAATGATGACGTAAGTGATGACGAACTCAATCGTTCCAAGAATACTGAAAATGAGATTAATAATTTCAGGAACCAGTTGAGAACCCAGAATATCCTGGATATAAACGCTAAAAAATACGAATATCAGGTTAGTGTAACATACATGGATATCATCATCGAATGTGAGAAAATGGGTGACTACATCATCAATATTATGGAAGCGCTTAATCAGGCTTCCAATCACAATTCTTAAAAAACTCATTATATTTAAGGTAAAATCCGGACAAATGAGTACTTTTGTCCGGATTTTTTATTGATTAAAATGATTGATTACTTATTTATTGTTGTAGGATTTACCCTACTTATTTTTGGCGCAAATTTTTTAGTCGACGGCGCCAGCGGGCTGGCAAAGCGATTCAATGTTTCCAATCTGATTATCGGATTGACAGTGGTGGCATTCGGGACATCGGCACCTGAATTGGTTGTAAACCTGGTGGCTGCTCTTAATCCTGGGTCAACGGATATTGCTTTAACGAACATCATCGGCAGTAACATGATCAACACTTTCGTTATTTTAGGTGCTGCAGCTGTTGTATTTCCGATTGCTTCACAGAAAAGCTCCAGAAGGTTCGATATCCCCCTGAGTTTTATTGCGCCGGTTGCTGTGTTTCTACTGAGCATGAATGGTATTTTATCCATGTCAGATGGACTTATTCTTATACTATTTTTCATTTGGTTCATGTATACGAACATTCGAAATGCAATACGTCACCCGGAAGAAGAGCAGGCTGAGGATTACAAACCAATGAAAATATGGAAAGCCATTCTGCTTATAATCGGAGGATTGGCCACATTGGTTGGCGGAGCGCAACTGATAGTTCCTGCTGCAACTAATATTGCCGCTAGTTATGGAGTTAGTCAATCGGTTATCGGACTGACTATTGTGGCACTCGGTACATCCTTGCCTGAACTCGCTACATCGGTTGTAGCTGCTTTTAAGAAGAACTCAGATATTGCACTTGGAAATGTTATAGGATCCAATATCTTTAATGTGTTTTTTATTCTTTCTTCCAGTGCCATAATAAGGCCTTTACCTGCATACCAGGGAATGAATGTTGATTTAATGGTGACAGCGGCAGGAAGTCTGTTGGTGCTTTTCTTTATCTATTCAAATAAGGAAAGAAATATAAAAAGATGGGGCGGATTGCTGTTCCTGTTGTCTTACACCGCATTTCTGATATGGAAAATATCCACATTAAATTAATAACTATTGAAAACTTATTTTTATTCAGATGAAGACTTTTGATGTATATCCTTTATTCAATATTGAAATTGAAAAAGGAATCGGTTGCAGAACGTATGATAAACAAGGTGTCGAATATCTCGATTTATATGGCGGACATGCCGTTATTTCTGTCGGACATTCACATCCTTTCTTTGTGCAGAAACTTACCAATCAGGCTGAAAAACTGATTTTTTATTCCAATTCTGTTGTCAATAAATTACAGGACGAACTGGCTGAAAAGTTAGGAAAACTTTCTGGTTACGATGATTATTCCCTGTTTTTGATCAATTCAGGAGCAGAAGCAAACGAAAACGCCTTGAAATTAGCATCCTTTTACAATGGCAGAAAGAAAGTGGTTGCATTCGAGAAAAGTTTTCACGGAAGAACATCAGCGGCTGTAAAGGTTACTGATAATCCTAAAATAGTTGCGCCGGTGAATGACGGTCTGGAAGTTGAATTTCTTCCTCTCAATGACATTGAGGGAGTAAAGAAATCTCTTCAGAAAGAGGATGTTTCAGCGGTAATCATTGAAGGAATTCAGGGGGTCGGAGGAATAAAAGTTCCGGATCCTGTTTTTTTGAAAGAATTAAGCGAGGCATGCAAAGCAACCGGGACTATTTTGATTCTCGACGAGATACAGTCCGGTTATGGCCGCAGTGGAAAATTCTTCGCCCATCAATATGCAGGCATTCGTCCTGATTTAATAACAGTCGCTAAAGGAATGGGTAATGGATATCCGATTGGAGGTGTATTAATCAGTCCGCTTTTTCAGGCGTCACACGGGTTACTTGGTACTACTTTCGGAGGCAATCATCTGGCTTGTGTAGCTGCTATCGCTGTACTCGACATCATGAAGGCAGAAAGTCTCATTCAAAATGCAGAAAAAGTGGGAGAGTACCTGCTCAGTGAACTGAAGAAATTTCCTCAGATTAAGGAAGTGCGTGGTCAGGGACTGATGATTGGATTAGAATTTGATGAACCGGTAAAGGAAATCAGAAACCGCCTGCTTTTCGAACAGAAAGTATTTACCGGCGCCACGGGTACACACATCATCCGTTTATTGCCGCCCTTGTGCCTGTCGATGAATGATGCCAAGATATTTTTAGAAAAGTTGAAATCAGCGCTTTAACATAAAGGTACAAACTTCCTGAATGCATTGGGATATCGGTTTAAACTGATAATCCAATGCATTTATTATTTTCTGTGCGGAGTAGTATGAGCGATTTGTTGCCGATATTGCAAAACTTCTGTCGATAACGGGTTTAAAGCCGAATATCTTACCTGCACTCTCAACCAAAAGTCCCGCTAAAGTCAGAAAGCTTTTATTTACATTGATAAAGGGACGTGGTTTTTTAAATGCTTTGGACATCATGGTTAGAATTTCTTTGTTTGAATTGTTTTCGCTTATCAGAATAAACCGTTCTCCACTGATATTACTTTCCATCAGTTGAATCATTACCTTCACCACATCCTGTACATCAACATATCCTGAACCACCCAGGGTATAGAAAAGCAGGCCTTTCCTTGATTGTTCAAAAATCAAGGAACTGCCAGAGCTGGTACCTGACACTCCTAAAATAACGCCCGGATTCACAATAACTGCATTCAATCCATTTTGAATGGCCTTCCAGATTTCTTGCTCTGCTTTATACTTACTTATGGCATACAAAGATTTATGATTTGATTTTTCCCAGGGAGTTTCTTCCGTTATCATTTCATCATGATTTGCAAAACCACAGGCTGCAATGGAACTGACGAAGCAGAATTTATCAATTTTATTTTCCAGCGCAACGGAAACTATATTTCGCGTTCCCAACACATTGGTATCCATCAACGTATTATTTCCTTTCCCAAGAGAAACAACAGCAGCACAATGATAAACACGGGTTATACCTTTCATGGCATCACGAAGTGAATCCGGATCAAGGATATCCGCATTACGCCATTCAACTTTTTTTAACCAGGTGTCCGGATCATCCGTATAAAAACTAAAGATTGTTTTGAGTGGGTTCAAATTACTTGTTTTTCTTTTCAAAGCAACAATTTGTTCGTGTTTCTGCAATAAATGCCAGAGTAGATGTCCCCCGACTAATCCGGTAGCGCCTGTAACCAATATCATAAGTGAGTCAAATTTTTGTTCAAAAATACAGAAAGAAAATGTACTTTTGCATGATTATTATAAATTTCTTAAAATATCCACATGCAGAATATTTGTGTTTATTGCGCATCCAGTTCACAGGTAAGGCCGTTATTTTTTGATGCTGCTGAAAAATTAGGTGAAATTTTGGCTGAGAAAGGTTGCCGGTTGATTTATGGTGGCGGTCATCGCGGACTGATGGGGAAGATTGCCGATACAGTGCTAAACCATGGCGGAAAAGTGACCGGAATTATTCCCGGATTCATGTGTGAAGTTGAATGGAACCATAAGGGATTGACTGAATTGATACTGGTAGAAACCATGCATGAGCGAAAAGAAAAGCTGGCAGGTATGGCGGATGCTGCGGTGGCGTTACCCGGTGGTTGCGGTACCATGGAAGAATTGCTCGAAGTGATTACCTGGAAAAGGCTGGGTATTTTCACCAAACCAATTATCATTTGCAATGTCGGCGGATATTTTGATCCTCTCATTGAAATGTTGAACCGCTCGGTTGATGAAAATTTTATGGGAGAAGAGCATCGTGCCATGTGGACTGTTGTGTCTTCTCCGGAGAAAGTGATGGAAGCAATAGAAAATTCAGTTCAGTGGGATGAAAATGCACGGAACTTTGCTGCTTTATAAGACAATATGCCGGATTTTAGTATAGATACGATCAACACGCCCGACACCACGTTGCAATCGGTTGTTCCCACAAGTGTTATACGCTTTGAAGGAGAACCCCTGGCCCAGCTTCCGCACAATGAAAGCTGGATATTCGGGGTCGTATTTGTTCTTTTTATCGTTTTCATCTTTTCCTTAAACCGGTCTTATAGCTGGATTGAAGATTCCTTAAAAAATATTGCCAAAGTTAAAACCAGAAACAGCCTTTTCAGCAAAACTACGGTAGAGGAATATCAGTCCCGCTTTTTGCTTGTATTGTTTTCGGTTGGGGTAATAACGCTGTATCTGTATCTTACGTTTTATCCATCAATAATCATCAATCTGAAAGTATATGCATTATTGTTCCTGAGTAGCTTATTGTATTTGTTTTTGAAACAAAAGCTATCTCAAATGGTTGCTTATACCTTTTTAAACAAAGAATTATTCAAAATCGGGTCGGAAAATTTCTATAATACCTTGTCATTTTTGGGAATTCTTCTCTTTCCTCTTTTGATTTTGAAGATATACTTTTATGATGGCCTTAATGTGAAATTATTTGACACACTAGCTTTAATCTTCACATTTTCAGCACTGATTTTTTTAACGGTTAAATATTTTCAGATTTTTTACCGGAAAATATTAGATTTCTTTCACATATTGTTGTATCTTTGCACTCTTGAAATTTTGCCGCTAATCGGGATGTATCAAGTCTATAAGTGGATTATAAAAGAGTTTTAAACTTAAATTTGTTAGGTCTTGAAAATTAGGAAGATACTGGTTTCTCAACCGCAGCCTCAAGGAGAAAAATCTCCTTATTTTGACATCAGCGAGAAATACAATGTTAAGATTGATTTTCATCAATTTATTAAAGTTGAGCCTCTGAGTGCGAAAGAATTTCGTGCTCAGCGCATTGCAATTCTCGATTATTCAGCTATTATTTTCAATGCAAAACAGGGAATTGACCATTTCTTTCATTTATGTGAAGAGATGAGGATTACCATTCCTGAAACCATGAAGTATTTCTGTATTTCCGAGTCGGTTGCTGTTTATCTCCAGCATTATATCCATTATCGTAAACGGAAGGTCTTCTATGGTACAACAGGAAAACTCCCCGAATTTATCACGGTTTTGAACAAACATGCAGCTGAAAAGTTCTTATTTGTAACTCCGGAAGTATTAAACGAAGAAATTATTACTGCGCTTGACGGGTCGAAAATTACCTATACTAAAGCGGTAATGTACAGAACGGTAGCCAATCCGTTTACCCCCAAGGAAGATTTCAATTATGATATGATTCTCTTTTTTAGTCCTATTGGAGTTCAATCTTTGTTTAAAAACTTTCCTGATTTTGTGCAGGGAGAAATACAAATCGGCTGTTTTGGTTCGACAACAGCGGCAGCAGTGCGTGATGCTGATTTAAGACTTGACCTGGAGGCTCCGTCGACACAATATCCCTCGATGACAATGGCGTTGGATGGCTTTTTGAAAGATCATTTTAAAAAATTGAAAGCAAACGGAAAGTAAAATCTTTACAGCAATTAAAAAATAAAGATCCCGAAAGTCGCGAAAAAAACGTACTTTTGGGATTATTTTTTATTTATGAGCAAAACTCCCCATTTGAAATTTAATGAATATAAAGAACACATTTCCCAAGAAAGAAAAGTTATGCGGAGAGATTCGCATCGGGAGGTTGTTTGCAGAAGGCGAAGCATTTATTGCCTATCCGTTGAGGGTGGTTTATAAATTCTCGGAAGAAAGGGAGGATTCCGGTGTGAAGATACTCATCAGTGTTCCTAAAAAGAAAATAAAAAAGGCAGTTCACAGGAACAGGATTAAAAGACAAATCAGAGAGGCATACAGGCTCAATAAAGCTGTTTTACTGGAAAGCTGTCTGAATAATGGTAAGTCTCTGCAAATTGCAGTTACCTATTTATCGGAGAAATTGCCGGAATATGAAGTTATAGAGGACAAAATCAAACTTACATTAACAAGGTTGCTGCAATTATTCTCAACATGAAAAAATGGCTTCGACATCTATTTCTGATACCGGTGTATTTTTATAAATATGCTATTTCTCCGCTGAAGGCTCCCAGTTGCCGGTATACTCCGACCTGTTCTCAGTATGCTATTGAAGCTGTTATGAAACATGGTATTTTCAAAGGTGGATGGTTAGCCATCAAGCGGATACTCAGCTGTCATCCCTGGGGTGGAAGTGGCTACGATCCTGTGCCCTGAGCCCCATTAATATCAAACAATAAGGACAAAAATTTTGTTAATTATTTTAATTGATGCCCTGAATTGTTAACTTTGCACCAGGTAAGCATACAAAATTAGCATTTAATCATGAAGAAAGCATTCAGATACCTGCTGTTTCTTCCGTTTTCGATACTCTACGGAATCGTTACCGGTATAAGGAACTGGTTGTATGACATTGGAGTGCTTTCGACGGAAGAAAAAGGAACAGCTATAATTTCTGTAGGCAATCTTACAGTAGGAGGAACCGGAAAAACTCCCCATGTAGAATTTATCCTTACCGAACTACAATCCCTGTTTCGTGTCGCCATGCTTAGTCGCGGTTATAAGAGAAAAACGAAAGGTTTTGTATTAGCTGATCAACACACCGATGCCAATCAAATCGGGGATGAGCCGTTTCAGATTTTTCAGAAGTTCAGCAGGATACCTGTTGCAGTTTGTGAGAACAGGAGTGAGGGCATAGACAAATTGATGGCACTCTACCCCAATCTGGACGCAATCATTCTTGATGATGCATTTCAGCACCGGAAAATTCGTTCGGGTTTATCTATTCTCCTTACCGATTACAAAAGACTCCATACCCGCGATTCGTTACTGCCGGGAGGCAATCTGCGGGAATCGGCAAGAGGTAGTCGCCGGGCTGATATTATAATTGTTACCAAATGTCCGGCAGATATGAAACCCATTGATATGCGGATCATTGAACATGAAGTCAGGCCTTCCATCTATCATCCGGTGTTTTTTTCTACTTATGTATACGATGAACCGCTTCCTCTTTTTATTCGTTATGCCGATGAGCATTGGTTATTTAAGAAGGTTAAGAAGCGCAATGCCTCGATTCTGCTGGTAACGGGAATTGTTTCTCCGCAAATGATTAACACTTACCTGGCAGATTATTCAACTGATATCAGGAGTTTACATTTCAATGACCACCATGATTTCTCAAAAAAAGATATTATGCTGATTGAAAAGAAATTCAATGAGATTCAAAATCAGGAGAAACTCATCCTCGTTACAGAAAAGGATGCGGCCAGGTTAATAAAAAATAAAGCCGTACCCAATTCGCTTAAATATTATATCTTTGTGTTGCCCATACGGGTTGAAATACTCAATTACAAAGAAACGGCACTAATAAAAAAAATTACAGATTATGTTGCAGAAAATTCAGGAAACCGCTGATTACCTCAAAGGTATCATCAAGACAAATCCAAAGATTGGAATTATCCTGGGTACCGGGTTAGGAAATCTTGTTACGCAGTTAACAGATACATTAGAAATTCCTTATGAACAAATACCTAACTTCCCTGTCTCGACAGTGGAAGGGCATAGTGGAAAACTTATTCTGGGGAAGCTCGGACAAACTGAAGTGCTTGCCATGCAGGGACGTTTTCATTACTATGAGGGATATGACATGAAACAGGTTACATTCCCGGTTCGTGTTATGAAAGCAATCGGAATTGAAAATCTGTTGGTTTCGAATGCTTCCGGAGGCGTAAATCCTGATTTTGAAATCGGAGATCTGATGATTATCACCGATCATATCAATTTATTTCCTGAACACCCGTTAAGAGGAAGAAATTATAATCAGTTGGGAACTCGGTTCCCCGATATGAGTGAAGCTTATTCCAAGGATTTGATTGCAAAAGCTAAAACGATTGCTACCAAAAATAATATTAAGGTGGTGGAAGGTGTTTACGTGGGCACTACCGGTCCCACTTTCGAAACGCCTTCAGAGTACAAGTATTTCAGAATTATCGGAGGTGATACGGTGGGTATGAGTACCGTACCTGAAGTGATTGTGGCAAATCACGCAGGGATGCAGGTTTTTGGTATCTCGATTATTACCGACCTCGGTGTACCCGGGAAGATTGTAGAAGTGACACACGAAGAAGTGCAGGAGATTGGTAATAAAGTGCAGCCGTTGATGACGCTGATTATGAAAGAACTGGTTGCAAGTATTTGATACTCTTATTTATATAAAAAGCCGGCATTGGAAGTTATTCCTGCCGGCTTTTTTATTTTAAAGTTTTAACTGAAAATTTTTATTTGAAGATAATATCATACGGCATTCTGGCCTGTATTCCTTTCATGTCTTCAAATTGTTTCAGGTGCTGGACCACATTGTAATGTTCTCCCAACCTTGATTTCAGAATTCTGGTTTCCACATCGCCATTCAGCGCCTTCATCAGTTTGGTTGCAAAATCCTCTTTCGCCGGATATTCACGTACCTGATATACATCCAGTTTCGCTTTTTCAGCTGCCAGCGTTATGGCTTTATCCAATCCGCCTAAAACATCTACCAATCCAATTTTAAGTGCGTCCTCTCCTGTCCACACACGGCCTTCGGCGATTGACTTAATTTCATCGATGGTTTTGGATCTGCCGTCTGCACAACGTTTTACAAACAATTCATAACCATTGTTGACATAGTTCTGCATCAGTAATTTTTCTTCAGCTGTGAAGGCTCTGTTAACCGAAATGGCATCACTCATCTTATTCGTTTTCACACCGTCGTAACTTAACCCGAGTTTTTTGTTCAGACCTTCTATATTAGGAATTACGCCGAAAATCCCGATTGAACCGGTAATTGTATTGGGTTGTGCCACGATTGAATCAGCCATACAGGCAATATAATAGCCTCCTGAAGCGGCATAATCGCCCATGGATACAATAAGCGGCTTTTCCTTCTTCAGGTTGCTTAACGCCCGCCAGATTTGTTCAGAGCCATAAGCGCTTCCACCGGGGGAACTAACTCTCAACACAACAGCTTTGACATCTTTAGATTTTGCTGCCTCATCGATCGATTCAACCAGTTTTTCAGAAATGATGCCTTCTGTTGAATTTCCGTCGATACCGCCGATAGCATAGATTACAGCCACCTTGTCTTTCTGGAACTTTTTAAGGTCGGGCACCCTGTTCATGGCTTTGTGTTTAATCACCTTATATTCTTTCCTGAAATCTTTCAGAATACTGTCCATTTCATCGACGTAAACCAGCGAATCAATCAGGTTATAAGCCTTGTATTTTTCCGGTGACTGAAAAAGCATCATTTCATCGGCATAGGCATTGAGTTGCTCAGCGGTAATTTTTCTACTGTCGGCAATGCCATTTACGAGGGTGTTCCAAATGGAAGACACGTATGTATTCACCTGCAAGCGGTTGGCGTCACTCATTTTGGTATTGATAAACGGCTCAACAGCTGATTTAAAAGTTCCCACCCGGACAACCTGCATTTCAATACCAAGTTTATCCAGGGTATTCTTAAAAAACATGAGCTCTGCTGATAATCCTTTTAATTCAAGCATTCCGGAGGGATTCAGCAGGATTTTATCTGCAACCGAAGCCAGATAATAATTTGATTGTGCATAGGTATCGGCATAAGCGACGATAAATTTACCTGTAGACTTGAAATCGAGCAGGGCATCGCGAATTTCTTTCATGGAAGCAAAACCTCCCGAAAGTACGCCCCCTTTCAGATAAATACCCACAATATTGGAGTCGCTTTTCGCCTTTTCAATATTGGATAACACATCATCCAGTCCGATTACGTTAACTTCAGGCTGTCCGAAAGCCTCAGCCATTGCGCTGCTGAACGGATCGTCCTGCGAACGATCGACCAACTGTCCTTTTAAATCAAGCTGATAAACAGAACCCGGCTCTGTTTTGACCGGCCTGTCTGCAGAAGCTCCAATTGCTCCAAAAATCCCAAACATCAGGATAGTTCCCAATATCGACACGATAATCACACCGACTATCGTGGCTAATGTAAATTTCAAAAACTGCTTCATAATTTTAATTGTATATTGATTTGACTACAAAAGAAATGAAAAAAAATGAATTATTATGTATAAACAATTTTTTTTGTATATGGTTTATTTCAATATGTTGTGTCCGAAAAAAAAATAATAGATTCTTCGCTTCGAACGAAGTAGAAATCTTAAATTTGCAGATCTTTTAAAAGTTTATCAGAGAATAATGAACTTTAATATAAAAATCAATTAAAGATTTTACGCGAGAGATAGATTGATTTAACAATTAAATTGCTTTAATTTGTACAGCTTTTTCAGTTTTAGCTTTTTTGTTTTGCTAAACGTATAAAATTTTACTGAAAAACTGAGTTTTACCTGAGAAATTATTAATCTAAAAAATGAATATGGAGAAACATATTACGCTGATTTTTTTCTGTTTATTTTTCTTTTTGCCGGGTTCGAAAGCTGTTCCGGCATATCCACATCCGGTAACAATAATTCAACCCGATGGAACCACGTTAACCGTTCAGCTTTCAGGTGATGAATTCCGGAAGATCAGATCGACTGTTGACGGATATGTTATCAAAAAGAATGACAAGGGCTTTTATACCTATGCTGTTCGTGACCAGGAAAACAGGATTGTTGCAGGTGAAAGAATTGCCCGGGATCCCGATAGAAGGTCTGCAATTGATATTACTTACATGAGTAAAGCATTGAAAGCAGATGAGGTTCTATCCGAACCGGTATTAAAACCTTCCAAAATAAAGCGGGCGCCAGCTGCTGTTTCTTCTACCGGATTTCCAAAAACCGGTTCACCACGCTCTCTGGTGATTATGGTTAATTTTACAGATCGCAGTTTTGTAACACCCAATCCTCAGGATGCATTTAGCCGGCTGCTGAATCAGGAAAATTACAGTGACAATGGTGGTACCGGTTCTGCACGGGATTATTTCAAGGCAGCAAGCTACGGTCAGTTTAGTCCGCAGTTTGATGTGGTTGGCCCCTATAACTTGCCCGAGAATATGGCTTATTATGGTGCAAATGACCCTAATACCGGCGACGATGTAAAACCGGCCTATATGATCGTTCATGCCTGTAAAGCTGCCGACAACGCCGGTGTTGATTTCACGCAGTATGATGCTGACGGAGACGGGTACATTGATAATGTTTTTGTTTATTACGCCGGTTATAACGAAGCCGAATGGGGTCCTGATAACTCAGTCTGGCCACACCGCTGGGTGGTTGAAAGAAATTATAATTATGCTGGAACAAGCCAATCTGTGTTATTTGACGGGAAGAAAGTGTATGATTATGCTTGTACATCTGAATTGAAGGGAAACTCAGGCTCAAATATGTGTGGAATAGGAACGTTTACACACGAATTCGGTCACGTGATTGGTTTACCTGATTACTACCACACAGAAGAAGATAAATCCACCCTGGATAACTGGAGTATTATGGATGCCGGCGGTTATTTGAACGAGGGAAGAACGCCTCCGACCTATTCTGCCTATGACCGGTTTTACTTAGGTTGGTTGACTCCTGAGGAATTAAACTCCCCTGCCGACAAAAGTCTTTATCCTCTTTCTCAGTCGACTGTACCTGTTGCAAGTAAAGCCAAACAGGCTTATTTGCTTTCGGCAACACCTCATAATCTCAACGGAGCTAATCCCACGCCGAAGGAGTTTTATATAATGGAATACAGGAAGAAAACAGGGTGGGATAGATATTTGCCCGGTGATGGATTGCTATTCTGGCATATTGATTACGACCAAACAGCATGGGATGAAAATACTCCTAATAATTACACAGGTTCGGCACAAACAGTTGCCAGTCACATGCGGGTGTATCTGCAGCCTCTGAATGGATATACTACTACACCCGGCGAAGCTTTTACCAGCGGCTCGTTTGCTCCGCTGACATGGTCGGGAAGCAATATCAACAGAGCCATTACAAACATCGCCAAAACAAACGACAGCATCAGTTTCAAGATCATGGGCGGCGCCTCTGTTGTAGAACCCAGCGTACCCCGGATTATGGCTGGTCATATAAAGGAATTACTTCAGTTTCCGGTTATTCCTATCAATGCAGAACATGCCAAATACCTGAATATTAAAACAACTGACATTACCGGCGATTTAACGGTCACCGTGGGTGGTACAGATGCAGCATTATTCACCGTGTCGGCTCCGACTATTCCCCGGCTGACAGCCAATAGCCCTGAAGGAGCCAACCTCACAGTTACTTATAAGCCGCTGAGTTCGGGTGAACATAACGCCGTTTTAACGATTTTCGGAGGCGGATTAACTCCCGAAAAAGTAATTCAGTTGGTTGGAAACGCGATTGAGTAGTCTCAGAGTTTTTGTCCGAAAGCCAAATCACCTGCATCTCCCAATCCCGGGATGATGTAGGAATGGTCGTCGAGTTCAGGGTCAATGGCTGCTGTCCAGATAGTGGTTTTGGTTTCGGGCAGATGTTCGCGGATGTAATCTACGGCAAACTGACTCGAAATAACAGATGCCACGTGAATATGTGCTGGTGAACCTTTGGTTTTCAAGGCTCCGTATGCCAATTCCATGGATCCTCCGGTTGCCAGCATCGGATCGGTAATAATCAGTGTTTTCCCCGTGAGATCCGGAGAAGCGATGTACTCGATGAAAATCTCGAATTTAAGCGCATCTTTGTATTTACGATAAGCAGATACAAAGGCATTTTCCGCCTTGTCGAAATAGTTCAGAAATCCCTGATGAAAGGGAAGTCCCGCACGCAGGATAGTCGATATAACCAACTGTTCATTCATCACGTTGACGGGTGCAATGCCCAGCGGAGTCTGAACATCTTCTGAAACATACTGGAGTGACTTGCTGATTTCATAGGCCATTATTTCCCCGATTCTTTCGAGATTACGACGGAAACGCATGGAATCATGCTGGATATCTACTGACCTGATTTCTTTCAGGTATTGGTTTAAAATTGAATTTTGTTCAGAAAGGTTGACTATCTTCATATACTATTTAATGTGTGATGCTTTTAATCCTTTGATGACGGCGTTTGTAAAACCATTGGCTTCCATTTCGTTCAATCCCTTGATGGTGATGCCGCCCGGTGTGGTCACTTTATCTATTTCAACTTCAGGATGGGTGTTGTTTTTTTCTAATAATTCAATAGCACCTCGGAGTGTTTGTATAACTACTTCTTTCGCCGTTTGTGCCGGGATACCCATTTCCACACCACCTTCCATAGCAGCCCTGATATAGCGGAATGCATAAGCAATACCACAGGAAGAAAGCGACATGTACGCATTCAGATGTGGTTCGGGAACGATAAACACTTTTCCCAACCCGC
>VSSQ01000637.1_pt1 | contig 19632 bp, 10 predicted proteins | sample 4763081 | NCBI WGS metagenome assembly VSSQ01 (sample SAMN12137344, study PRJNA551015) | bioreactor metagenome | isolation source: SDC9 anaerobic chlorinated ethene degrading culture | place: USA: Knoxville, Tennesee | collected 2015-01-01
GGGGGGGCATTTAGTTTGTTTTTTATTAATTTTTTATCCTTTTATGTGAGTGTTCAGTATTTTTCGATAGTTTTATATAGTGGTTGTTCACTATTATATTATAGAGAATAATTACTTTTTTATTCTCTTTTTGCAAATTGTTAATAATTGTATATGAATATTATAAACTAATAATCTAATAGCTAGTGATTTTATAAACTTTAAACTAATAAAAATTCTGTTTAATATACAGATTATCCAGTGATTTAGCTTTTTTATTTAATTTCAGTGATTTTTCAAACTTTCTTACTAAGTGGTTTTGACAATTGATGTACTAGTGAATTCATAAAAAAAATAATTTTATAATGTTATTATAGGCACCCCCTATTTTTTTTATATTATATTTAAATGAAAAATATTGGTTATATAATAGATTATTATAATGAATGTTCGTTTAGATATTTTTTATAAAAAAATATTCTTTATAAATTATTATTTTACTTATGTAATCAAAAAAAGAGTTTTCATGAACTTACTCTTTTTAATAAACATAATATTCATAACTATTAGCAATTTTATTAACTTAAATATAATATAAAAATTTCACATTCAACTAGATGAATTGTGAAATGGATTTTTGGAGGTGAATAATGTTAAATTATTCAAAAAAATTAGATAGAAGAATTCTTATTCCAATATTAATTATTTTAGCTATTTTTTTATTAGCTACTACTATGCAGACTAGTTCTGCAGCTACTATAAATGTTAACAACGGCACAGAAGATGGAGGAATACTAGAAGGATTAAACAACGCAAATGATGATGACACAATATTTCTAGAAGAAGGAAAATACACTGGAATAAACAATACTGGTTTAACAATTAATAAAAATGTGACAATACAAGGTAATGGTCCACGAGAAAAAGTAATTATAGATGCACAAAACCTATCAAAAATTTTTGTAATATCTGCTAATACTAAAGTTATCTTAGTAAATATGACATTTATAAATGGATATGGTTCTAATGGGGGAGCTATTTCTAATTATGGTAATCTTTTCATATATAATTGTACATTTTATAATAATACTGCAAGTAATTTTGGAGGTGCTATTTCTAATGGAGATATTCCTGCTATTACTACTATATATGATTCAATTTTTGATAGTAACTATGCAGAAGTTAGAGGTGGATCTATTTATGGGTATGTTGATGTATATAATTCTGTTTTCAATAATAATTCTGCGGGATCAATTGGAGGTGCTATTGATTTAATAAATGGTATTAATAGGACTATTTCTAATTGTATATTTTACAATAATACTGCACCTACTGGGGGAGTTATTAGATGTTATGGGAATAATCTTACAATAACCAACTCTTCTTTCATTAATAACTCTGGAAGTAATGATATTATTTATACTAGCATTGGGGTTAATAATACTATTAATGAATGTAATTTTATAAATAATAATGCAAAAAGAGTAATTTATAGCTATGCTGGAGGAGATATTAATATAAGGAATAGTAAATTTTATAATAATACAATAACTATTGGGGTTATTAATATTGAAGGTAATGCTACTATAAGTGAAAATATTTTCTCTGGTAGTGATAATTATATTGCTAATAATGGTGTTATTTACTATTCTAGTATTAATAATATTATGGATAGTGTTCAAACTGAGCTATCAATAATTAATGTTGGTGTTTCATTTAATAGGGTAATAATAACTGTTAAAGCTGTTGATGAAAATGGTAATTTGATTATTGGAAAAACTATTAATTTTTATGTTAATGGTGTATTGGTTGGAAATGCAGTAACTGATAGTGATGGTATAGCTGAATTTAGCTATAATGTTTCTAATTATGGTGTTCAAAATATTGTTATGTCTTTAGATGAATTTAATGAAACTTTCGATGTTGAAAATATCACTGATTTTGCAATCAGGGTTTATTCTGCAGCTACTAACACAACAAGCATTAATGTAGCTAAAACCAACACTAATGTTACTATTATTGTTTCAAATGCTACAACTGGAAAACAAACAATTGTTAGTGGTGTTCTTGTAGATGAAAATGGAAACCCTATAGCTGGTGCTAGTTTAAATGTTGTTATTGGTGGTAAATCTTATAGTGTAGTTACTGGTGCAGATGGTAAATGGGAATTACCTTATACTCCATCCAAAGCAGGTAATTATAATGCAAAGGTTTACTATAATGGGGATACTAATTATTTAGCTTCTACTAGTAGTGTAGCTTATACTGTTGCTCAAGAAGAGTTTGGTATTCCTCAAGTACCAAATATCCGACTTGTTAAAAGGAATAATAGTAAAGCTGTTAGACATGGAAATGTTGTTTACATGAAATGGTTGACTTTTAAAAACTTTGGGGCTTCTGGCTCACAAACAATAAACGCAAAAATCATCATTAAAAACCTAAAATACAAACTATGGAAAGTATACAACAAAAAACTCAACTACAAATTTGCAAAAAACAACATAAAATTCAAACTAAACCTAAAATCCAACGGCATATTTAAACTAAAACTAAAAGTCTACAGACCAATAAAACAAAAATAGAAAACAAACAAAATTAAACAAATTTTTAAGAAGTAAAAAGACTAATTAAAGAATTTTTATTTATATATTAATTCTATATTCTTTTTTCTTCTTTTTATTATTTTTTCAACTATTTTTAGCTAATATTAAACTCATTTTCTTTTTATATAATTTCAAAGCTAATTTTTATTAAATTTTTATTTAATAAATTTTAAATAGAACAATTTCTAGATTATTTATTATGAATAGCTATTTAGACAAATTTAATTTTATATTTTTAAGTTTTGTTTATTTTATTGCTGTTGGTCTTATTATTCATTTTGTTGATTGGAATTTACAAACTATTATCTTTGTAGTTTCTATTCTTATTTGGCTTTTAATAATATTATATAAGGATGTTTTCATTCCAAAGATTCCTAAATTAATTTTTTCATTATTTAGTATAGCTATAATACTGTGTATTTTCCTTTTTAATTTGAATATTTCTGGTTCTTTTATTTTTATATTTCTTTTATACTACTTAATGGAAAGTTATTATAATCCTAATATTGATGATTTAGCTAGGTTTAAAAATTGGAAAAACATTATTTTAATAATTATTTTAGCTATAGTTGGAATTTTTTTATTCGGTTATCTGATCTTTTCAGTGCTTTTTTCTATATAATAATGGTTTTATTTCTTTAAATAGTTACTTTTAATAGTTTTTAATAATTTTTCTTTTTATAGCTAATTCTCATAGTTCTATCATTTAATTTTAAAAATGAAAAAATTAATAGCTAATTTAAATCTAAAACTTTGATCAATAGCTTATATAAGAATAAGATAATTATTACAAAAATTAGTAATGTTTAATTTATATATATTTTTATTAATTTTACAAATTTATTAAATTTATATATTATCACAATAAAAATATTTAGGCATACCTAAATATTTATATACTAGTAAATACAACATAATCATGGTGATGTTAAAACAAATTTAAAACACATACATAACCACTCCCTCAATTGATTTAAAAAAATATTGTCCATATTACTTTAGCAGTCTCAACCATGTTATTATGCATACTATAATAAATAATCAATTGAGGGTCTTTTCTTCTGAAAAATATAAAATTATGTAATTATATAATTATATATATATAATATAATTATAATCTACTTTTTTTACCTATAAAACAATAATTATTAATTTTTTATAAAAAATAATAGCAATTTAAAAAAATATTTTAATTTTTGAGATTATAGTAGATTTTTTCTTGAGTTAATAGAAATAAAAAATTAATATCTATATATCTTATTTATAATCTAATTATAATTATTTTAATCATTCCTATAAAAATTTTTCTATATTGATTTTTTAAATATTAATTTATAATCATCCAATTACGATCCCTTCCTCATTTACATTAGTATAGAATGAAGTATTCTTATATTTCTCGTAATGCTCAATAGGGATTATTTTAGGAGAAATATATTCATTTTTTTCAATCAATATTTCAAAAGCAATGTCAAAAATATCATCTTCAATTTTATCTTCATCAGTAGTTAAAATAAGTATATCAATATCAGAGTCTTTGGTGTCATCCCCTCTTGCAACAGATCCAAAAAGGATAATTTTTTCTATTTCGGGGTTATTTAATGAATTTGCAAATTCCATAGCTAATTGTTTTCTATTCATGAAAAACACCATAATATTAATTTTTTTAATATTCTTTTTATTAATAATATCTTTATTAATGATATTATATAATTTTTATCTTTTTCAAGAATTCCTTTTTTAAAAATCATATAAATTAGTTAATATAAATTCCTTTTTAACATTATATAAATTAATCAATTAATTAATTAATCAATTAATCAATTAATTGACTATAATATTCATCTTAATTTATTTTTGTTTTTATTATAAAATTATATTAATTATTAAATCAAATATAAAAATAATATTTAATTATTAAAAAATAGTTTAATTGTTTAAAAATAGTCTAATTATTAAAATAAATATACAAAATTATAGTAAATAAAAAATTAATAAAATTTAGCTATAATTAACTAATACTAATTGATTGCTATGATTACCTACTCTCAATTTCAAGATATTGTTGTAAATAAACTCAAAAGAGATATTTCAACAAATGAAGATCAAAATAAAGCTATAAGATCTGAAATTGATCAATCTCTTTTTATTGTTGCAGGCCCAGGTTCAGGTAAAACAACTGTTATTGTATTAAAAATATTAAAATTTATTTTTGTCGATGATATAAAACCTAATGAGATAATAGCTACAACCTTTACAAGAAAAGCAGCTAATGAATTAAATTCAAGAATATTAAGTTGGGGAGATGAAATAAAAAATCATCTATATACAACCATCAATGATAAAAAAAAATTAGAAGATATAGAAAAAATCGATTTTAATCAAATAATAACTGGTACAATTGATAGTATAGCTGAAGAAATACTTAGAATACATAGGGATCCTGGAACAAACTTACCAGTAGTTATTGAAGATTTTGTAGCTAACTCTGCAATGATAAGTTCTGGATTATTTAAAAATGATAGGTATCTAAATAAAGATTTAAAAGAATATTTAGGTAAAATAGATGGGGTTGAAGAAATAAAAAACCCTTCTCGTATGAGTGATATTTTATTAGATATTAAAAATAGATTATATTATGATCAAGTTGATTTTAAAGAGCTTTTAAACAATGAAACATCTTCTGGAGCCAAAGAAGCATTAAATGCAATTTTAAATTATTTATCTGAATTAAAAGAAAGAAATATACTTGATTTTCCAATGTTAGAATCAAGATTTTTAAAATGGATAGATTCTGGAAAATTAGATATTTTTTTAAATGATATTAATGTACTTCTTGTAGATGAATATCAAGACACTAACCTATTACAAGAAAAAATATACTTTAAATTAGCTAAATCAGCTATTGATAATGGAGGAAACATAACTGTTGTAGGTGATGATGATCAATCCCTTTATAGATTTAGAGGAGCAACAGTAGATTTATTTACAAGTTTTATTACAAGAGCTAAGGAAAAATTAGGAATCAATGTTGATGAAATAAATTTATCAGCTAATTATAGATCAACTGAAGATATTGTTAATTTATGTAATCATTTTGTTGAATTAGATAATAATTTCCAATCAGCAAGAGTAAAAGAAAAACCAAAAATAGAATTTTCAAGAATTGATAAAAATGATAATGTAATTGATGATAATAAAATTAATAATGAAATATCATATAATAATATAGTCTATAATGATTTAATTGATAATAAAATGCCTCATGATGATATATTAGATAATAATATTATTAGTAATAATATAGAAAATAATAATTCTATTAATACTGAAACAGACGATGATAATTCTAATTCTAATAATCAAAGATCTATTCCTGTTTTAGGCATTTTCAGACAAAATCAGGAGATGTTAGCTAGAGAGTTATCTATACTAATAAGAGATTTAGTTGAAGGTAAAGATGTTAAAAGAAAAGTAAAAAAGATACTATCTTCAAATAATAAAAATACAATATCTCCAAATAATTATAATAATCAAAAAGCTGTTGAAGATTCAAATTATATATCTGAAGGAGATTATATAAATTTAAAATTATCTCAAATGGGAGGTTCTCCCTCTGATATTGCTATTTTAACATACTCACCAAAAGAATTTTCTTATGGAAATCAACTTTTCCCATATTATATCAGAAAAAACTTATTAAGTTTTAAAAATCCTATTGAAGTTTTTAATCCAAGGGGCCAAGATCTTCAAGCAATTGAATCAGTAGCTGTATTTTGTGGTTTAATGCTTGAATGTATTGATCCCGGAGCAAAATTTCAAAATTCTATTAAAAGAATACCTCCATTAGCTAAGAGAAACATGAACAAATGGAGAAAAATAGCTAATGAATTTATAAAAACTAATCCAGAACCTGTTCAACCTATATCTCTTGAATATTTTGTTGAATGTTGGAGAAATAGAACTCCATACTCACATGAGCCAAATGTATGGCCTGAAAATGCTAGTTTAATAGAATTAGCTTATAAACTTATCACATGGATTGATAGCTTACAAGATGATATTGAAGGGTTGGTTTATTTAGAAGCTATTACTAAAACAATTACTCAAACTGGATTTTTCAATGAATATTCTGCTCAAATATTCTTTGATGATGACCATAAAGAAGAAGAAAAATCAGTTATAGAAGCTATTTGGAATATATTTATACCTATTGCAACTGGAGGAGTTTCAGTTGATGAAAAATTATTGGAGACTTTACCTTCTAATAGAATTAACATAATGTCTATACATCAATCAAAAGGATTGGAATTTCCATTAGTTATTGTAGATGTAGGATCTAGATTTAAGAAAAACCAAGTAAAAACTTCGTTTTTAAGATTTCCAAAGAAAGGAGGAAAATCTTCAAATTTAGAAGATAAAATTAGGCCTTTTAGTCCATTAGGTGTTGGTGACAGAGATCCTAAAGATAGGGCTTTTGATGATTTAACAAGACTTTATTTTGTAGCTTTTTCAAGAGCTCAAGATGTTTTATTATTAGTTGGATTAAATCCTGCAATAGATGGATATGTAGCTAATGAAAAAGAAATGAAAATTCCAAATGTTGCATTAGGATGGAATAGAGATGAAGAATTTATAGGCTTTGATCAAATATACTTAATTTAATTAAAGCAATTTCTTATTTGTATGTAGAATTTTAACTTAATTAATCGTATAAATAATAAGTAAATTATTTAATTTTATATAGAATATTAACTTATTTAATTTTTATATAGAATAAGTATATTATTTATTTTATATAGAATATTAACTTATTTAATTTTTATAAGGATAAGTAAATTATTTAATTGTATATAAAATACTAACTTAATTAATTGTATAAATAATTTTAAATCAATTAATTGTATAATTAATATTAATTATTTTAATTATATAATTAATAGACTATTGAATTTAATAATAAAAAATTTAAAGTGAGAAAATGGAATTATCACCAAGATCAAAACCATATATTATTCCAGAGTATAGTCTAACTGGAGATTTAATATCCTTTTTAACCTGTAATTTACAATATAGGTATCAAAATAGAGGCACTCTTCCTCCATCTATGCCTATACAGCTATGGTTTGGAGAATTTATCCATGGAGTAATGGAGGAATCATTTCTTGAGTGGGATATTAAAAAAACAAAATTCCCATGGGATTGGAAGAAACAAATAAGGCCTATTGAAGAAATGATTGATAAAAGATTAAGAGCTAGAGGTTTATATCCTCCTTTAGATTTTTTCTGTAAGTATGAAAAAGGAGAAGTTGGTACTTCAGGGTCTTGTCCCGATGAAAATCATCCACATAAACTTCTTTATAGTGCAAGAGCTGAAAAAGCTATTAATATATGGGGTCCTGATTTATTTCCATTAATCAATTCTGCTGAAGTTTTAATAAAAGGTAAAAGACCAATGCCTAATTACAATAATGAAAATAGTAGGTCAAATTATTATGGTATTAATGGAGTAATAGATGTAATTAGCTCTTTAAAAATTAAGGAAAATACAGATAATAAAATTATTAAATACTTAAATAACAATGAGGATTTTTTAAAAAAATTAGATTATTTTAAACATGATGAATATGAAATTATAATTGATTATAAGGGAATGAAAAGACCAGCTTTAAAATCAGACAATTGGCTTTATCATCAATGGCAAATTTTAACTTATGCATGGTTAAGGTCAAAACAAGAAGAATCTAAACCAATATTAGCTGGGATTATATTTTATTTAAATGAATTGGTTCCTTCTACTGAGGATTTAATAGCTATAAAACAAGATATTGATAATAATTGTAGTGATGTTGAAATTTCAAAAGAAGAAAAATCTAAAATATTGAATTGGGATGAAAATAAAGACAACTACATCAATTTATCCGATAAATTAAAACAGGATAGATCTATTAGGATTATTGATATTGAAGAAAGTTCTATATCAAATGCTTTGAATCAATTTGATGGTGTTGTGGGAAATATTGAAGACTCAATTATAAAGGAAATGAATGGAATACCAATTAAAAATGCTTGGAATGCGAAAGGAGATAAAAGAACCTGTGATGCATGTGATTTTAAAAGTTTTTGTGGTAAACACCTTGCAGATTCAATGAAAATACCTTAAATTCTTTAATAATATGTTTTAATAGTTTTTCTATGATTTTATTTCAATATTTATAATTTTATTATATAATATATTAAATTAATATCATATACTTAAATAGTAAGAGTTAATAATGATAATATTAATAAATAATGATAGTACAAAAAATTATTTTTAGATTTAAAGATATAGAAATCTATTTAAGGTATTTCAGAAAAATATCAAATAATAAGGTTATAATTAAAAATTATAATTAAAAAATATGTAGTTTTATGATTATTTGGATATAATTTTAGAATCATTTGGCTATTTTTTAGAATTATTTAGCTATAATTTTAAGACTATTAAATATAATTTTAAGATTATTAAATATAATTTTAGGATTATTCAAATTTATTTAATGATATCGCTGATTTAAATCAGTTTTTATTTATTATACCCTTTATTTAACTATAATTATTATTTTTATTAATTTATCAATAAAATTTAATAAAATAATAGATATTTAATAAAATAATAGATAATAATAATTTAATATAGTATAGATTTTATTTAATATATGTGGAAGTTATTTAATATATATTGGAAGTTAAAATATGAGCAAAATAAAAATTATATCTTGGAATATTAATGGAATTAGAACTCGTGCAAAAAATAAAGAAATAGATCCAATTTATACTGAAAATCCTGATGTTATTTTGTTTCAAGAAACCAAAGCTAAATATGAACAATTAGATTCAAATTTAAAAGATATTGAAGATTATACTACTTATTTTTCTCAAGGGGAAACTACAAGAGCTGGGGGAATAGCTACTTTTTCTAAATTAAAACCAAAAGTTGTTAAAAGGTTCTTTGATTTACCTGATAAATCTTTGAAAATGAGATTATTAAACTTTAATTTTGATAATTTTAAATTAATACATATTTATGCTCCTTCTGGTTCTGGTAGTAAGAAAAATAAAGAAATTAAGCTAGAATTTTATAAAAAATTATTAGATTTTGCTGAAAAATCAGCTAATGATAATGTTATAATAGCTGGTGATTTTAACATAGCACACACAGAAAAAGATGTTAGTGATCCTGAAAAAGCTTCTAAGGCTGCTAACTTTTCTAATGAAGAAAGAGAAGTAATAGATAAATTAGAAAAACTTGGCTATGTTGATTCTTTTAGATCATTAAATCCTGATGAAATCCAATTTTCAGCATGGAAATCTCAAAAAACAAAAGGATCTGGTGAAGGATCTCGTTTAGATTATTTCTTTGTATCAAAGAATTTAAAAGACTCCATAATTGATTCTAAAATATTAGCTGATATTGATGGATCTAAACATGCTCCAATTGAACTAGTTATGGATATAAAATAATAGTATTAGTTATGGATATAAAATAATAGTATTTATTATAGATATAAAATAATATTATTATCATTTTAATTTTTATTAAAAATTTTTTATATTTTAATTCTTATATTTAATTTTTATAATAATTCAATAGATTATTATTAAAAAAAGTTAGTATTTATTCTTATTTTAAAAAGAGTAAGCTTAATATTTTTAAATATTATTTTTAAATAAATTTATTAAAATATTTTAATTATAAAACTAGTTATATTTTTAATTTGGTTATATAAGAGATATATGTATAAAATTAATCAAGTAATGGAAGAAAGGAGTTTAAAGTTTTGCCTCTTGGGGGGAGAACGCGCTTTTTTAACCCTTTCTTCATACATTATTAAATAATATTTTTTATTATAATACTATAGTAATAATGTACTAATATAATATTATATCTTAAAGTATTTATATTTTTATATTTAATTGTATAATAATCTATATTAACTGTACATATTAATTATTGATATTCATTAAAAAAATTATTTATTTGTGATTGTATAAAAATCATTAAAAATAATACTTATTTATTATTTAATTTCTATTATTGAATAATGGAAAATAATTATTATTTATTAAATAATTTTATTATATTAAATGAAACTTATAATATAAGATAAAATTTATAATACTAAATAAAATTTATAATATTAAATTAATTTTAAAGATAAATAATTTTTAAAATTAAGTATATTTTTAAATAGTGAATAATTTTTTAATGTTAAATAATAAAATATTAAAATTATAAAATATTAAAATGATAATTATTTATCTAATAAAAAATAGTTAAATTTCCAAACTTAAATAAAAAGAGGATATTGAGAAATTTTAGAGAATATTAATTTTAAATGAACCTCTTCTTATTGTTTAAGTTTGTTTGGTTATGTTTTATTTTTTTTACGAAGATTATTTGCACTAATGACATATCGCGAATAAAATTTTTTTTATTTTACTGTAAATTTTGTCATTAGAATTTTTGAGTAGGAAATTGATTTCCTACATAAATTATTATGTTATAAGTAGTATATAAATGTTTTCGATAGATACGAATTTAACTAACGAATATTGGGTATCATCTGTAAATTAGTTATATAATAATGTATAATTTGATTAAAAGTAGTGTTATTTTGATTAAAAGTGATGTTATTTTGATTAGAAGTAGTGTTATTTTGATTAAAAGTGGCATTATTTTGATTAGAAGTAGTGTTATTTTGATTAGAAGAAGTGTTATTTTGATTAAAAGTAGTGGTATTTAATTAGATAATAATTTGGATTTATAAAATAAAGTAAAAAGAATTATGTGTAGGAGAATATTTATTTATCAAAATCATATCGTTCCCCCCAAGAGTAATATATTTTTGATATATATTTCTTTTGCATTGATATTTTATTGATATAAAATTATAAATATTGCTCCTACATTAAATAATTTATTATATATGCATATAAATCTTTCATTTTTAATTAATATTACTATTTTTTCATAGATTGTTTAATAAGTTATAAACAAAATATTGTTGGCATCTAATTGTAGATTATTTAAAAAAATAATATAAAAATAGTTAAATTTAATTGATAATATAAATTTAATATTTTAATATATAAAATAGTAATTTAAAAAGATTAAAATTGATTAATGATTAAATATATTAAAGTTAGAATAAAAAATCAGAACTTAAAAAATTTCAAAAAGTGTGTGAAAGATTAAATTATAGCTAATCTTCCAGCAGTAGTAATTTCCAATACTTCTTTGTCTATAAGACCCATATCCCTTAATTCACGGATATGGTTATATGTCATTCCTCTACTAATTTCAATTTTATCAGAAAGTTCTTTAACAGAATTAGATCCATTAATCAAACACTTTAAAATTTCTTTTTTGGTTGAAGAGATTCCATATTTAAGTATTGGGAGATCCATTACTTCTTTTGTAGAATTATCTACGTAGACAATTCTATCAACAAATTGATGTTTTGAATACGCTCCAAAGAGTGTTCCTAAAGCTTGTGGTCTTTCTCCACCGCTTATATTAACAACAATTTTATTTCCAGATTTTTTTTCTTTCTCAATTGCATCTGCAACACCAGAAGCAATTTTTACTGAATCATTAGAATCAGTTTCTTGGGATTTGATATCTATAAATCTTCCAAATGCTTTTTCCAAAGTTTCTTTACTTTCTCTCATTACATTGGATCCATTATCCTCAGTTAAAAGTAACACTTTCTTTGGAGAAAATTTTGTTATACATATCATTACAGGTTCTACATCGTAAATAGTTGATATTAAAGTTGTTTCCATTTAATCACCGCCTTTTAATTAAGTCACAACTGTCAGTTCAGAGTTACTATATTTTTCTTTTAATTTAATCATATAACCTTTTTAATCATTAACAAACATATTAATTTAATACATATTTAATATAAAATTATATATATTACATGTTATCAATATATATTGTTTTTCATTTTTCAATATATTAATCTTAATATATTAATTATTAAACTTAAAATTTCACAATCAAATAATTATATTACTAATTTATATTCTATTACATATAGTAAATACATTAATATTGTTATATTTAGTACATAATATATTTATACTAAACATCTAATAATAAATATATAAAATTTATTAATCATAAATATTTTATCAATAATAATAAATATTTTAATATTAATCATTATTGAAAAAAAACTATTACTAATAATAAAATTATTTTAAAATAAAATTTAATGACTTATCTAATAATTGATAAATATCATTTTTAAGTTAAATAAATTACATTAATAATATTCTTTTTTATTCTATATATACCTACTTATTAGTAACTAATAGTTATAATAATTAAATATAATATTTTATATAAAAATTTACTATATTAAATTGCTTTAAAATATCTTTAAAATTATAAATAATAATTTTTTATAATTTTTAGATTCAATGAACAATTTTTATGTTTTCATGATTAGTATATAATCTTTTATACTAAATATGTTTTATATATCAAGTTTAAGTTATCACTTATCATCTAAAAATTATGAAGTGCAATTCTAAATCAAAAAATCTTGATTTAAACAAATATTTTTTGATTTAAGATAATTTTAAAACTTAATGTATAAAAACAACAATTATAGTAATTTAAAACACAATTTTATAATAATAAAGGAATATTAATTATTATAAAAATAATTTAATACTATTGAAAAGTTTCTTTATATTGAAACATAATTCCATTATTTATTAAATTTATATAGTTTTGATAAACATTATATTAAATTTTTGATAATGGTAATAGCTAATATATTTAAGGTTATATATAAAAGTTTTTGATTTACATTGAATGTTTAATTTTATTTCTTTTCATAATATTTTCATATTAATCAAATTTTTCATTATGAAACAAATAGTCTATACTTTTAAATCAATATTTAATATATTTAAATTATTATTTTTAACAATAAAAACTAAAATTTAATTATATTATAATAATGGTGATTAAGATATCATATAATAATATATCATATAATAATGTATTATATAACACTGTTAATTTTATTTATCTATAAGTTTTCTAATAGTAAAATAGAAAATATTATGTATATAAAAAACTAATATAATATTTTAACAAAGTCTAATGGTGATATTATGAATGATATTTTAGAAACCAATGAATTAGAAAATAACCAGTATCTTTCTTCTAGGATAAAAAAAGATTTAGATTTAAAATCCCATCCAGTAGCTATAAAATTTATTTTGCACGAAGAAGATATTCCAGAGGATATTGATAAGATTCAAGATAAAATGAGACATTGTGAAATGGTTCAAAAAGCATCAAGGGGAGACTCATTTTATAGTACTTCTGAAGAACAAATGTGTAAAGGGGGATCTTCTGCAATTGGACTTGAAGAAATTCCTGAAAAAATTGCAACTGGTGAATTTTACTATGGTTTAAAAAGATTCAAATCACTCGGTTCTGCAAAAAGAACATTAGATTCAATTCCCAAAATTGACTTAAGAAGTTATGCAATTATATATGCTCCTTTAGAAAAAGCAAATTTTGCACCGGATGTTGTTGTTATTATAGCTAATCCAAAACAAGCTATGAAAGTTTCTCAAGCTATTGTTTATTCATTAGGTGGAAGAGTAGAGTCTGATTTTTCAGGAATTCAGTCAGTTTGTGCTGATGCAGTTGCAGGTCCATTTATGAGAAAAAGACCAAATATAACTTTAGGTTGTAGTGGTTCAAGACAATATGCTGATATAAAAGATGATGAACTTGTTATTGGTTTAAATGGTGAGAATTTAGGTTGTGTTGTTAACTCTTTAGATAGTATTTAGCTATTTAGATAATATTTAACTCTTCACATAGTATTTAGTTATTTAGATAATATTTAACTCTTTAGATATTATTTGATTATTTAGATATTAATTTAATTTTTTAAATATTAGTTAGTTCTAATATCTTTTTATTTATTTTATCTTATTCATTTCATTATTCTTATTTCACTATTCTTATTTCATTATTTTTATTTCATTATTTTTATTTTATCATTTTTATTTTATTATATTCTTATTTTATTATTTTAATTTTGAATATTTTAAAAATATTTTAAAAATATGATTTAAAAAATAATTAATAAAATGATATTTTATCTTAAAATTTATAAAGTATTTAATTAATTAGTTAAATTTATCATAAATAGATTTAGCTACTTTTTTGTTTAAACCTTTCACACTAGCTATTTCTTCAATACTAGCTTTTTTAATTTCTTCAATATTTCCAAAATGTTTTAATAAGTTTATTTTTCTTGTTTTTCCAACTCCAACTATATCATCTAATTCTGATGCTTCAATATTTTTTGATCTTAATTTTCGATGATAAGTTACAGCAAATCTATGAGCTTCATCTCTAACTCTTTGTAAAAGATGTAATCCTTCATTATTCCCTGGAATTATAATTGGAAAAGAACTTTTTGGAATAAATATTTCTTCAAATTCTTTAGCTAATCCAATTACTGGTATATGTTCTAAATTATATTCTTTCAATACTTCAGTAGCTATTTTTAGCTGACCTTTACCTCCATCAATTAGTATGAGGTCTGGATATTCATCATTATCCTTTTCACTATATATTTTTTCATTATTATCATTTTCATTATATATTTTTTCATTATTATCATTTTCATTATATATTTTTTCATTATTGTCCTTTTCATTATATATTTTTTCATTATTATCATTTTCATTATTAATTTTTTCATTATTATTGTTGTTTTTATTATTGTCATTATTATTTTGAGTATTTTTTAAAGAATTAAATCTTCGAGATAATAATTCTCTCATCATTTCATAATCATTTGGGCCAGGTGTTTCAAGTTTAAATCTTTTATATTGTTTTTTATTAGGTTTAGAATCAAAAAATGAGACTTTTGATCCAACAGCTAATTTTCCAGAAATATTAGATACATCATATCCTTCGATAATTCTAGGAAGCTTTGGAAGTTTCAGATATTTTTTAATTTCAATCATTGAATTTTTCATTTTTTTCTTTTGTTTTCTAATTATATCTGCATTTTTAGAGGCCATTCTCACTAGTCTTAGTTTTGTACCCTCATCTGGAACAGAAATCTCAACCTTATCTCCTCTTAAATCAGCTAACCATTCTTTAATAAGTATTAATTCCTCTTTATTTGAAATTTTTTCCTCTAATATAATTTCTTTAGGAATATGGCGATTAATTCCATAGTACTGTTGTATGAATGCAGATATAACATCACTTACTTTATTATTTTTAGTTCCACTCATTAAAAAATCGTCTTTTCCATTTATTTTTCCATTTCTAATTGAAAATACAACAACTATTGCAGAATCATTATCAAAAGACATAGCTATTACATCTTGATCTAATTCATCTGCAAAATCAACGAATTGTTTTTCCATTACTTCTGCAATAGATCCTATCTGATCTCTTATAACTGCAGCTTTTTCAAAATTATATTCTTTGGATGATTCATCCATTTCTTTTTGAAGGTTTTCAATAATTTCTGTATATTTACCTTGGAAAAAAAGATCTATTTTATTAATTAATTTTTTATATTCTTTTTTACTTATGTTACCATCACAAGGACCATAACATAAATCGATTTGACAATTTAAGCAAGGACCATCCATTTTACGGCAGGTTCTGATTTTGAAAAGTGATTTTAAAAATTTTATTGTTTGGCGTACAGAGCCTACATCTGTAAATGGACCATAATAAGTCCCTGTTTTCCCAATGTTTCTTGTAATAATTAAGCGAGGAAAATCTTCTTTTGTTATTTTAACATAAGGGTATCTTTTATCATCTTTAAGTCTAATATTATATTTTGGCCTATGTTTTTTAATTAAATTTGCCTCTAAGATAAGGGCCTCTTTTTCACTATCAGTTATTATATACTCTAAACTATTAAAATGACTCATTAATATTTTAGTTTTAGGTGTATCATATTTATCTTTAAAATATGATTTCACTCTATTTCTAAGTGATTTGGATTTACCGATGTAAATAATTTTATCATCAGAATCCTTCATTATGTATATTCCTGGCTTTTTTGGAAGTTCTTCTGGTGATTTAACTTTAGTTGACATAATTTATCTTTTTATAATGAATTTATTTTTTAAGTAAATTTATCTTTTAAATAAATTTATCTTTTATAATAAATTTCAATAATATAAATTTTTTGTATAATATATTCATTATATTAAATTTATTTTTGTTTCAATTTTTATTTTACTTATTTAATTAATTTTATAATTTTGAATATAAATATTATTATTGTAATATGTTGATATTATATTAAGTTATAAATTTATTAATAGATTATAATTTTAAATAAAATTATAAATAGTAGTATATTGCAATATATTATGATAAATATAAATATTTGTATAATAATATAAAATTTATAAAATTAATTAAATTTATTGGATTTTTAAATTTATTAAATTTCTAAATTTATAGAATTTTAAATAATAATCTATAGCTATTTTTTATTTTATAGTTCAAATCTTTACCCTAATTATAATATAATTTTTATAGAATTTTATTTATGTAAGTTGGTATATAATATATTTTAATTTAATGAATTTAATTTTTGTAACAAATTTAATTATTAAAAAATAAGAATAAAAAATATAAAATAATTAATTTTTTTAAAAAAGAGATATTATGAAAAAATTTAAAATATCATCAGAATATAAACCATTAGGAGACCAACCAAAAGCAATTAGGTCTATTTCAGATGGGTTTAAAAAAGGGCTTCATGAACAAACATTACTTGGAGTAACAGGATCTGGTAAAACATTTACAATGGCAAATGTTATTCAAGAGGTACAAAAACCAACACTTATTATTTCACATAATAAAACATTAGCTGCACAGCTATATGAAGAATTTAAAGAGTTCTTTCCAGATAATGCAGTTGAATATTTTGTAAGTTATTATGATTATTACCAACCAGAAGCATATGTTCCAAGAACAGACACATTTATTGATAAAGAAGCTTCAATAAATGATGAAATTGATAGAATGCGACATTCTGCAACACAATCACTACTATCTCGTGATGATGTTATAGTAGTTTCTAGTGTTTCTTGTATCTATGGTATAGGATCACCAGAAGATTATGGTGAGTTTGCACTATCAATCTCAAGAGGGGATATTTTTGATAGAGGGGAAATTCTCAGTCGATTAATTCATATGCAATATGAAAGAAATGATATAGAATTTGATACTGGACAATTTAGAGTTAGAGGAGATGTTATTGAAGTTAATCCAGTTCATGGTACTCCTCCTATCCGAATTGAACTTTTTGGAGATGAAATTGATTCAATAGCTATTGTGGATAAAGTTACAGGAAAAAGAATTGAAAATCTTGAAAGATATACTCTTTTCCCAGCAAAACATTTTGTTGTGGCTGATGAAAGAATGGATAAAGCTCTTAAAGATATCAGACAGGAGCTTGATACTAGATTAAATGAACTTAAGATTCAAAATAAGCTAGTTGAAGCTCAAAGACTTGAACAAAGAACAAGATTTGATCTTGAAATGTTAAGTGAAATGGGATATTGCCCTGGTGTTGAAAATTATTCTTTACACCTTTCTGGAAGAAAATGGGGTGAAATGCCATATACATTGTTAAAATACTTCCCAAAAGATTTTTTAACAATCATTGATGAATCTCATGTTACAGTCCCACAAATTAGGGGAATGTATAATGGAGATAGGGCTAGAAAAGAAACTCTTGTTAGCCATGGTTTTAGGCTTCCTTCTGCTATGGAAAACCGTCCATTTAGATTTGATGAATTTGAAAAATCAGTTAACCAAGTGCTTTATGTTTCAGCTACTCCAAGTAATTATGAGATGAGTAGAAGTTTAAACATTGTTGAACAAATTATTCGCCCAACTGGTCTTGTTGATCCAGAAATTATAATTCGGCCTGCTAAAAATCAAGTTGAAGACTTACTTGGTGAAGTTAGGAAAAGAATTGATAAAGATCAAAGAATTTTAATTACAACACTTACTAAAAGAATGGCAGAAGATTTAACTGATTACTATGCTAAAATAGGCATTAAAGTTAGATATTTACATTCTGAAATTGATACTTTAGAAAGAATTGAAATTATTGATGATTTAAGAAGAGGAGAATTTGATTGTCTTGTTGGGGTAAATTTACTTAGGGAAGGTTTAGATTTACCAGAAGTTTCTCTTGTAGGAATCCTTGATGCAGATAAAGAAGGATTTCTCCGATCTGAAACATCTCTTATTCAAACTATTGGTAGGGCTGCGAGAAATGTGGATGGGCAAGTATTCATGTATGCAGATGAAATAACAGACTCAATAAAGAATTCGGTTGATATTACAAATAAAAGAAGAAAATTACAATTAGCTTATAATAAAAAATATGATATTCAGCCTAAATCCACTTATAGGTCACTTAAAGATAAGAAAGAAGAAATTAAAAAATATGATAAAACAGTCACTGACCTTCAAAAAATGCCAAAAGATGAACTTAGAATGCTCATAACTGATTTAGAAGGAGATATGAAAACAGCTGCTTCTGATTTAGATTTCGAAAGAGCTGCTAAACTAAGAGATCAGCTAATTGTTTTGAAAGGTATTAAAAAGTAGAAGTTTAATATTTGATAATAATATAACAATCAGATAACATTTTTATTATTTTATCTTATTTTATCTTATTTTGTTATACTTTTAATTTATTATATTTTTTATTTTGCTATATTTTTATTTTATTTTATTCTTAGATTATACTCTAATTTATTATATTTTTATTTTATTTTATTCTTAATTTATTATACTACGACTTTTTAAAGATTGAAATTATATTTTATTAAATTATAATTGATTAAATAATCAATTAACATATTATATTAGATCTTATATTCATATTTATATTTAATTTTTATAGTTAATTTTTATAGTTAATTCTATATTTAATTTTTATATTTCAGTTTT
>VSSQ01000638.1_pt1 | contig 19620 bp, 15 predicted proteins | sample 4763081 | NCBI WGS metagenome assembly VSSQ01 (sample SAMN12137344, study PRJNA551015) | bioreactor metagenome | isolation source: SDC9 anaerobic chlorinated ethene degrading culture | place: USA: Knoxville, Tennesee | collected 2015-01-01
TCGGCCGCACAGCTCCGGCCAGCCCCTGCGCGCCGCCCCGCCCCTGCGACACCGTCGCCGCCGATGCAGAAACTTCTGGCCCGCCCCGGCCGGCGCGCTTACCCTTCGCCCAGAGGATCAGGAGGGGAAAATGCTACGCTTCCTTTCATCCGAGCTCTGGCGGCTTCACAACACGGCCACCTGGTCGTGGAATGGCTGGATCGCCGCTTGGGCCACCGAGAAGTCACTGCGGCAATGGACCGTGGCGCAGACGATCTCGGTCACGCTCGCCCTCGTGGTGCACATGAGCAGCGGCGAACGGGCGCTGATCATCGCGCTCGGGTTCCTGGTGCTGGCGGCAGAGCTGGCCAATACCGCGATTGAAACCATCGTGAACCGGATCAGCCCGGAACGCAGCGACATGGCGCGAAAGGCAAAGGACGTGGGCTCGGCGATGGTGATGTTCACCGCGATCTCCGTGGCGTCGGCCTGGCTCGTGGCGCTTATCGCCTGACGCGGCACACGGGGGACGGAGCGGGCACTCGCGGCGCGGGGTGCCCCCGCTCCGTGCCGCCTCGCGCCCCTGTCCAAGGCCGGGCTTCCAGGGCGCCGCCCGTTGACATCGGAACCGGCCAAAAATACAGAAACCGCATATATTTGCGGTCGGCGGGAACGCCCCTTCCGGGAGCCCCCATGCGGGCCCGCCGCGCCGTTCCGACAACGCCCCAAAACTATCTTTTGGAACCCGAGTTCCTTGATGCGAAACTGATTTCAGAAAGACATGCGATGATCTGCCAGTATATCAACCTCGACGAGGCGACGGCGCGCCGCGACTGGATGGAGACCTCCTTCGCCGCGATGGGGCTCAGCGCCAGCCGCATGCGCGCCGTGCGCATCGACGAGATCCCCGATCGCGACCCCGAGGTGAATATCGGCAACCTGATGCGGCGGCCCTGGATCGAGGCGGAAATCGCCTGTTTCCTGAGCCACCGGGAATGCTGGAAGCGCATCGCGGCGGGCGACGAACCGTTCGGCGCCGTCTTCGAAGACGACGTGCATTTCGCCCCGGGCGCCCCCGCCTTCCTGCGCGACAGCTCCTGGATCCCGGCCGGGGTCGAGCTGGTCAAGCTCGAAACGATACTGTCGAAGACGCTGCTCTCGAGACAGGCGCTTGCGGCACAGGATCGGCTCTTGCGCCGGCTCGACGGCCTTCACCTCGGCGCCGCCGCCTATGTGCTGAGCCGCCCGGCAGCGCAACAGCTGCTCGCACGCTCGCGGCAGCTCGATGTTCCGGTCGATCACCTGATCTTCAATCCCGCGCAATATGGTCTGCGCTTCGCGCCCTGGCAGCTCTGCCCGGCGATCTGCATCCAGGACGATCGGCTGACCCCGGATGCCACCCGGCTCGGCTCGCAGATCAGCGAGACCTATCGTGGCCTGACGCCCCGCCCGAAGCCGAAGAGCCTGCTTGGCAAAGTTCACCGCGAGCTGACGCGCCCCCTGAAACAGGCGGCGCGCCTTCTGCAAGACCCCGCGCGCCTCGTGCAAAGACCGCGCCAGATCGTCCCTTTCCGCTGACCGCACGGGGGCGGCGCCTCCGGGGCCGCCTCAGTGCGGCCGCGTCAGCGTGGCGCAGGCGCGGGTGATGCGTGCGAGCGCCTCGCGCAGCTCGGCCTCGGAGGTGGCGTAGGAGATCCGGAAATAGGGCGAAAGGCCGAAGGCCGCCCCCGGTACCATCGCCACGTCGGCCTCGTCGAGCAGCCAGGCGCAGAAGGCACGGTCGCTGTCGATGACCCGGCCCGACGGCGCCACCGCCCCGATCAGCCCGGCGCAGGAGGCGAAGGTGTAGAACGCCCCCTCGGGCACCCGACACTCGATCCCGGCGATCGCGTTCAGCCCCGCGACGACCAGGTCGCGACGGCGCCGGAAGCTCTCGGCACGCTCGGCCAGCAGCTCCTGCGGCCCGGTCAGCGCCGCCAGTGCCGCGGCCTGGCTGATCGAGCTCGGGCAGGAGGTCGACTGGCTCTGCACCACCGCCATCGCCCGGATCAGCGCCTCGGGCCCGCCGGCATAGCCGATCCGCCAGCCGGTCATCGCATAGGCCTTGGAGACCCCGTTCACCGTCAGGATCCGGTCCTTCAGCCGTGGTTCGAGCGCCGCGGGCGTGACGAAGCGGAAGCCGTCATAGGTGATGTGCTCGTACATGTCGTCGACCAGCAGCCACAGCTGCGGATGGGCGAGCAACACGTCGAGGAGCGGGCGATAATCGGCCTCGGCATAGGCCGCGCCCGTCGGGTTCGAGGGCGAGTTCAGGATCACCCAGCGACTGCGCGGGGTGATCGCGGCGGCCAGATCCCCGGGCGTCAGCCGGAACCCCTGCGCACCATCGCAGGGCACCGCCACCGGCACGCCGCCGGCGATCCGCACGATATCGAAATACGAGGTCCAGCACGGCGTCGGGATGATGACCTCGTCGCCCGGGTTCAGGCTTGCCATCAGCGCGTTGAACAGGATCTGCTTCGCGCCGGCGGCGACGGTGATCGCGCTGACCGGATAATCGACGCCGTTCTCGCGGCGGAACTTCCCGGCGATCGCCGCCTTCAGCTCGGGCGTGCCGTCAAGCGCGGTGTATTTCGTCCGCCCCTCGGCCATCGCCTGCGCGGCACCGGCCTTGACGTGTTCGGGCGTGTCGAAATCGGGCTCGCCCGCACCAAGGATGATCGTCGGCCGGCCCGCGCGCTTCATCGCCGCGGCCCGCGCCCCGATCTGCAGGATCTCGGACACGCCAAGCGTGGCGATCCGGTCGGCCGGGACGAACCCGGCCGTTTCAGGCATGTGCACGGTCATCTCTGGCCTCAGTCGATGTCGAAGGTGACGCCCTGGGCGAGCGGCAGCTCGCGCGAGAAGTTGATCGTGTTCGTGGCCCGGCGCATGTAGCCCTTCCACGCATCCGATCCGCTTTCGCGGCCACCCCCGGTTTCCTTCTCGCCGCCGAAGGCGCCGCCGATCTCGGCGCCCGAGGTGCCGATGTTGACGTTGGCGATGCCGCAATCCGAACCGCGCGCCGACAGGAAGGTCTCCATCTCGCGCAGATCGAGGGTGAAGATCGACGAGCTCAGCCCCGCGCCCACGGCGTTATGCGCCTCGAGCACCGCGTCGAAATCGCTGTATTTCATCACATAGAGGATTGGCGCGAAGGTCTCCTCGAGCACCGGGCCGACCTGTTCGGGCATCTCGACGAGCGCCGGGTGCACGTAATAGGCCGCGTCCGAGGCGATCGCCTCGCGTGCGCCGCCATGCACCGTGCCGCCCGCCACACGCGCCGCCGCAAGCGCGGCCTGCATCGCGTCGAAGGCCTGCCTGTCGATCAGCGGGCCGACAAGGGCCTGGGTCTCGAGCGGGTTGCCGACGGTGACGCTCGCATAGGCCTTGATCAGCCGCGGCACCAGCGCGTCATAGACACTTTCATGCACGAAGAGGCGGCGCATCGTGGTGCAGCGCTGACCCGCCGTGCCCATGGCACCGAAGGCCACCGCGCGCAGCGTCATGTCGAGATCGGCCGAGGGGCAGACGATGCCGGCGTTGTTGCCGCCGAGTTCCAGGATCGAGCGACCGAAGCGCGCCGCCACCTTCGGCCCGACGATGCGGCCCATCCGGGTCGAGCCGGTGGCCGAGATCAGCGCCACGTCCGGGCTTTCGACCAGCACATTGCCGACATCGCCCGCGCCGATCAGCACCTGGCTCAGGTTCTCGGGCGCCGCGCCGAAGCGCGCCAGCGCACGGGCGAGGATCGCCTCGCAGGCAAGCGCGGTGAGCGGAGTCTTCTCGGACGGTTTCCAGATCACCGCATCGCCGCACACGAAGGCCAGCGCGCTGTTCCAGGCCCAGACCGCGACCGGGAAGTTGAAGGCGGTGATGACGCCCACGACGCCGAGCGGATGCCAGGTTTCCATCATCCGGTGGCCGGGGCGTTCGGTGGCGATGGTCAGGCCGTAAAGCTGACGGCTGAGGCCCACGGCGAAGTCGCAGATGTCGATCATCTCCTGCACTTCGCCCTGGCCCTCGGACGGGCTCTTGCCGGCCTCGATCGAGACAAGCTTGCCAAGCGCCACCTTGTCGGCGCGCAGCTCCTCGCCCAGCAGGCGGACAAGCTCGCCGCGCTTCGGCGCCGGCACCTGACGCCAGGCCTTGAAGGCCTCTTTCGCGCGGGCGACGGCGGCAGCGGCGGTCGCGGGCGTGTCGGGGGTCAGCGCGGCGATCTCTTCGCCGGTCACCGGCGAGAAGCTCGGCATCGTGCCGGCCGTGGTGCGCGCGGCATCGACGCCAAGGGCTTCGAGCAGGCTCCGGGTTTCGGGTGCAAGCGACATGAGAGGTCCTTCCTGTGGTCTTTTATTCGAGGAAATAGGTCAGGCAGACGAGCGCCGCGGCGGCGCCGAGCCCGTAGAGGGTGAAGGCGCGGTTCACCCCGAAGGTGACGCGCGCCGGCATCAAGCCGAGAACCCGGCCGGTGATGATCGACATCGCCGAGATCGGCGAGGCGGAGATCGCGAGCGCCCAGGCGAAGCACAGCGCAAGGGCAAGGGCGAGCGGATGGGCGGCGCCCACGGGGCCCGAGCCGAAGAGCTGCGCCGCCAGCACCATCACGATCGAATGCGGGATCATCGCGGCGCCGGCGAGCGGGATCAGCACGAGACAGCCGAGGATGACGGCCAGCGCCGGCAGCGCGCCGCTCTCGATCAGCGCGCCGACGCCAAGCGCGTTCAGCGCAACCGAGACACCCGCGCCGATCACCGCGGCGGCGAGGAAGATCGTCGCTTCGTTCGCCATCGTGGCCGAGGCCTCGGAGAGGGCATCAAGAGGGCGCTGCGTCCCTGCCCTGCGCGCCGCGGGCTCGAGCCGCGGCCAGAGGAAGGCAAGGAGCGGCAGCACCAGACAGGCGGCGACGAGGAAGCTGACATCGAGGGCACGGTGCAGCCCGAGGGTGACGGCAATCAGCCCCGCCACCGCGGCAAGGATCGCGGCCAGCGCCCGGCCGCCGCCCGGCACCGTCCCGCTTTCCGGATCGGCCGTCCCCGCGCCACGGTCGAGCAGCAGACCGCCCGCCGAGACCAGCATCGCCGCGCCGAAGCTGAGCGCGAGGAAGAGCACCGGATCAAGCCCCGGGATCGCCGAGGTGACGATGGCAAAGCCGACGCCGATCGGGTTCCACACCGTCATCATCAGCGTGCCGCGCAGCGCGGCCAGCGTCACCGGCGCCGGGTCGATGCCCGGCTTGCCCTCGGCCCTGGCGCGGGCGGCATGGTCGGCGGCGATGTCCGACATCATGCCGATCGTGCCGATGTTGAACAGCACCGACAGGAACTGCGCGCCGAAGGTCATCGCAAGGGCGCGCAGTCGCGCCGGATAGGCGAAAAGCCGCGCCGCCGCCGCGCCGATCAGTTTCGAGGCGCGCACCGGCGCCCGGATCAGGCCGAGCGTGGTCAGGAAGGCCGAGAAGGCGGTGCCCTGAAACAGCGCGCGCTGCATCGCCGGCAGCGCCTCGGGGGCGAGGATCGCGACCAGCGCCGCCACCACCAGCGCGCCAAGCGCGAAGCGGCGCGCGATGCGCTGCACCTGCGGCAGCCGGACCAGCGCGAGCGCCACCGCCGCGGCAGCTGCCACCCAGTCGAGAAGGCCGAGGCCGGGCAGGAACCGCCCGCCCACCTGCCCCGCGACCAGCGCGGCGATCATCGCCACAGCGAGCCCACCCGCAAGCCGGTTCAGCTGCACCGCTCCGGTCCGGAGCGAGATCCGCGGCACGCCCATCACCCGTTCCTCCGCAGCCGGAGGGGGCGTGCGGCGCCGGCGATGCCGGGGAGTGAAAGCGGAAGGAGGGGAGACGTCATTCTGTATGTGCCGCGTCAGGTGGATGCCTGAAGCGGAATAATCCTTTTCCGCCGGCTCTGCATAATGACGAATCCGGCGGAGTTGATGCGCCCGGGGAATGAGTGGCCGGGAACGGGAGACGGGGCGCATCGCCGGCCGGGCCCGCCGCTGCGGCAGGCCCGGCCGAAGGTCAGAAGCCCGCGCGCAGGGCACGCAGCCCGGCGCCAAGCACGCCGACATCGGTGCCGACGGCCAGGAAGGCGACGCCCTGTTCGGCATAGCGCCGCGCCACCGCCGGATCGGTCGAGAGGATCCCCGCCGCGCGCCCCGCGGCGCGGATGCGCGCGATCGCGTCGCGGATCGCTTCCTGCACCTCGGGCGCGGCGCTGTTCGTGCCATAGCCCATGTCGGCGGTCAGATCGGCCGGGCCGATGAAGACCCCGTCCACCCCCTCGACCGTCAGGATCTCGTCAAGCGCGGCAAGGCCCTTGCGGTTCTCGACCTGCACCAGCAGGCAGACCTCGTCATTCGCGGTGGCGAGGTAATCGCCGATCGCGCCATAGCCGGTGGCGCGGCCGAGCATCGCGCCGACGCCGCGTACGCCCGCCGGCGGATAGAGCATCGAGCGCACCGCCTCGCGCGCCTGCTCGGCGCTTTCGACCATCGGCACCAGGATCGTCTGCGCCCCGATGTCGAGCATCTGCTTGATCCGCGCGCGGTCGTCGTCGCGCACCCGCACCACCGGATGGGTGCGCTCGGCCACGGCGCGCAGCTGGTCCATCACGTCGCGCAGCCCGTTCGGCCCGTGCTCGCCGTCGATCACCATCCAGTCGAAACCGCACTGCGCGGCAAGCTCGGCCACCGAGGCATCGGCCAGCGAAACCCACAGGCCGATCTGCGTCTCGCCGGTTGTCAGCCGGGCCTTGAAGGGGTTGTGCGGTGCGGGCATGGGAGATCCTCGTCTGGGTCGTTGCGGCGCCACCCTAGCGCGGGCCCGCCCCGGACCGGAAGCCCCCTCGCCGGAAGCTCCCGTCAGTCCTGCCGGCAGATCGCGAAGAGCGCGCCGCGCGAGGTGATGCCGAGCTTGTCATAGGCGCGCTTGCGATAGGTGGCGACGGTGGCGGGCGACAGCGCCAGCTCGGCCGCGATCGTCTCGGCCTTCTTGCCGCAAAGCACGCCCAGGCAGACCTCGCGCTCGCGCTCGCTCAGCGGCGCAAGTGCGGGCGGCAGCGCCGAGGGCGGGCGCGCCTCGGCATGCAGAAGCGCAAGGCGCCCCACCAGTTCGGCAAGCTCGGCATCAAGCCGCCCGACCTCGCCCTCGCCATGATAGAAGTTCACGAACAGCCGCCGCCGCGCGCCCGCGGCCAGCACGCTCAGCTTGCCCGCCAGCCCTGGCCGGGCAAACAGCGCCTCCCAATAGTCGGGATCGACGCCCGCGCTTTGCGCCGCAAGCCCGCGCAGATGCAGCGATCCGGAGACGAGAGACAGAAGTTCCGGCAGCAGCGGGTCGCGACGAAAGGCGCCGTCGAGGTAATGCGCCGCCATCGCCTCGCCGACATGGCCGGCCGAGTAGTTGCACGACAGCAGGCAGAGCGCCCGCTCGGCAGTGAGGTCGAAGACCATCACCTGCCGCGCGCCGGTGCGCTGCGCGAGGTCGAGCAGATGCGTCGCACAGCCCGCCTCGCCCAGGCTCGCAAGACAGGCCCCGACCAGACCGTAGACACCGCTCATCCGTCCCCTCCTGTCCCCTGCTTTGAAGGACATACCCGCCCGCCCCGGCGCGGTAAACAGGGGCGGGAGACTGTTTCAGGGAGGACGGCATGAGACCGGCAGGCCGCGCGGACACCGCATCGCTTTATTTCACCTATCCGCAATTCGCGGCGCCCGAGGGCGCGGCGCGCGCGGGACTTGCGCGCGACGTGGCCGTCGCCATCGTCGGCGCCGGCCCCGTCGGCATGGTCGCGGCGCTGACGCTTGCCCAGCAGGGCATCGCCTCGGTGCTGATCGAGGCGAAGGACAGCTTCAACGATGGCAGCCGGGCGATCTGCATCGCGCGGCAAAGCTATGCCATCCTCGACAGCCTCGGCGTGGTCGCGCCCTTCCTCGAGAAGTCGCTCGGCTGGACCACGGGGCGCAGCTTCTACCGCGGCCGGCAGATCCTCGAGTTCCACATGCCCGACGGGCCGGAAGAGAAATTCCGCCCGATGTACAACCTCGAGCAGCAGTTCATCGAGGCCTATCTGTGGCAGGCGATCGAGGCCAACCCGCTGATCGAGACGCGCTGGCAAAGCCGGCTCGAGGGGATCGAGATCGACGAGGCCGGCGCGCGGCTGACCGTCGCCGATCCCGAGGGAAGCTACAGCTTCCACGCCAGTTGGGTTCTGGCCGCCGACGGGGCGCGCAGCGCGGTGCGCAGCCAGCTTGGCCTGCGCCTGCAGGGGCAGAATTTCGAGGGCCGCTATGTCATCGCCGACGTGCAGATGGAGCACGACTATCCGACGATCCGCCGCGCGCTTTTCGACCCGGCCTGCCGGCCCGGCGCGACGGTGCTCATTCACCGCCAGCCCGACAACATCTGGCGCATCGACTATCAGCTTGGCGATGACGAGGACCCGGCCGAGGCAGTGCGCGAGGACGTCGTGCGCGACAGCGTCGCCGCGGTGCTGGCCGAGATCGGCCATGCGGGCCCGTGGGAGCTTGAATGGTGGTCGATCTATTCGGCCAACACGCTGGCGCTCGAGGACTACCGCAAGGGCCCGGTGATCTTCATCGGCGACAGTGCCCATATCGTGCCGATCTTCGGCGTGCGCGGGCTGAACAACGGCATCGCCGACGCCCATAACATCGGCTGGAAGCTCGGCCATGTGCTGGCCGGCAAGGCCGGGGTGGCGCTGATTGACAGCTACCCCCCCGAGCGGCGCGGCGCGACGCTTGATGTCTTTGCGAATGCCTCGAAAAGCGCGCGCTTCATGACGCCGCCCACCCGCGGCTGGCAGATCCTGCGCGACGCGGCGCTTGGCCTCGCCCTCACCCACCCCTTCGCGGGCGAGCTCGCCAACCCGCGGCAGATGACGCCCTTCACCTATGCCGAAAGCCCGGCGGTGCTGCCCGACGATCCGGGCTTTGCGGCGGGCCCCGCGCCCGGGGCGGCGATGATCGAGGCGCGGGTGGGCGCCGGGTTCCTGTCGGACCGGCTCGCCCGCGGCGGCTTCACGCTGGTCTGCTTCGACCCCGCCCTTGCCCGCGCCATCGAGGCGCTGCCGGGCGCGCCCGCCGTCGCCTGCCTGCCCTGGCCCTCCGCGGCGGCCGAGCGGCTTGGCGCCGGACAGAATGCCGCCTATCTCCTGCGCCCCGATCTGCACGTCGGCGCGCGCTGGCAGGCGGCCACGGCCGAGACCGTGCGCGCCGCGCTCGACAAACTGTGCTTCCGGGAGGTGTGAGATGACGCAGCACGAGATCGAACGGGTGTACGAGGCGCTGGCCGAGGGGATCGACCGCGCCGCGCCCGAGGCGCCCGAGCTTTATCTTGCCCGGGTCTGCCTGCTGCTTGCCCGCGAGCTGCCCTCGGCCGAGGTGGCGCTTGCCGCGATCGCCGCGGCGGGCATGACGAGCACGGCGGACTGAGCCGGCACCGGACGAGGGGCGGACCGGCGCGCTGCACCGCAGCGCCCCGTTGCCGCCCGCCCGGGGGCCAGCTATGCTCGCACGATGGCGCGGCACGCGGGCCGGGCAGCGGAGGAATGATGACCCCGATCGAAGAGATTGCCGAGGCGGCAGGTGTCGCCCGGATCTGGCACGATATCTTCGGATCGGAGCAGGTGATCCCGGACGCGCGGCTGGCGCCGGTCCTTGCGGCGCTCGGCTATCCGGTCGGCTCGGCGGCCGAGATTGCGCGAAGCCGCGACCGGCTTGCCGCCGAGGCGGCGACGCCGCCCGCGATGATCGTCACCGAGACCGGGATCGAGACCGCGCTTCCCGCGACGCTGCCGCAGGGCGTCGGGGCGCTGCTGGTGGCCGAGGACGGCACCAGCCGGCCGATTGCCCTGACCGACGGCCGGCTCGCCGCGGTGGCGGAGCCCGGCTATTACCGGCTGGTTCTCGGCAGGGCCGAGCTGACCCTTGCCGTGGCGCCGCCCGCCTGCCACGGCATCGACGCACTCGGCGACCGTCACTTCTGGGGCCCTGCGGTGCAGATCCCGGCGCTGCGCGGCGCCACCCCCACGCCCTTCGGCACCTTCGGCGAGCTGGCGGAAGCCGCGCGCCTGTTTGCCGCGCGCGGTGCCGATGCGGTGATGATCAACCCGGTGCATGCGCTGTTTCCGGGCCACGGCGCGGGCTACAGCCCCTACTCGCCCTCGAGCCGACTGTTTCTGAACACCGCGATGGCCGACCCGGCCCTTCTCGGCCTGCCGGCGCTCCCCGCCGCTCCGGGCGGGGCGCTGATCGACTGGGCGGGCGCCCTGCCCGCGCGCCACGCCGCGCTGCGCGCGCTTTTCGCCACGCTCGACGCCGAGACCCGCGCGCGCATTGCCGCGGACAGCGCCGCCGAAGGGCCTGGCCTGCGCCGCCACGCGATCTTCGACGCGCTCGACAGCCGGTTCCGGCCGAGGGGCGCGGATGGCTGGCGCGCCTGGCCCGCGGCCTTCCACGACCCCGACGGGGCGGCCGTCGCCGATTTTGCCCGCGAAGAGACCGAGGAAGTGGAGTTTCACCTCTTCACCCAATGGCTTGCGCGCGAGGGGCTGGCCGCGGCCCAGACCGCGGCGCGCAAGGGCGGCATGGCGATCGGCCTTGTGGCCGACCTCGCCGTCGGGGTGCATGGCGCGGGCAGCGACAGCTGGGCGATGCGCGGCCAGATGCTCGACGGGCTGACGATCGGCGCGCCGCCCGATCCGCTTGGGCCGCAGGGGCAGAACTGGCTGCTGAGCAGCTTCTCGCCGCGCGGGTTGCGCGAGAGTGGCTATGCCCCCTTCATCGCGATGCTGCGCGCGACACTCGCCCGCGCCGGCGGGCTGCGCATCGACCATGCCTTTGGCCTCGCCCGGCTCTGGGTCGTACCAGAGGGGCAAGGCTCTCCCGAGGGCGCCTATCTGCGCTATCCGTTCGAGGACCTGCTGCGGCTGACCGCCCTTGAAAGCCACCGCGCGCAGGCGCTGATCGTGGCCGAGGATCTGGGCACCCGCCCTTTCGGCTTCACCGAGGCGATCGAGGCGAAGAAGATGCTGGGGATGCGGGTGCTGTGGTTCGAGCGCGCGGCCGATCAGGGCTTCATCGGGCCGCAGGATTACGCGCCGATGAGCCTGGCGATGACCGGCACGCATGACACGGCGACGGTGGCGGGCTGGTGGACCGGGCGCGATCTCGACTGGGCCGAGCGGCTGCACCGCCTTGCCCCCGGAGAAAGCCGGGCCGATGCCGACGCGCATCGCGCCTGGGACCGCGGCCGGCTTTGGGGCACGATCGGCGGCGGCGCGCCCTGCCCGGCGGTCGACGATCCGGCGCCGGTGGTGCGGGCGGCGCTGCGCCACCTGGGCCACACCGCCTCGCGGCTGGCGCTTGCCCCGCTCGAGGATCTGCTGGCGCTGCGCGAGCAGCCGAACCTGCCCGGCACGCTTGACGAGCATCCGAACTGGCGCCGCCGCCTCGGGGCGCCGCTTGCCGATCTGCTGGCGGACCCGGCCACCGCGGAACGGGTCGAGACCCTCGCCGCGGCCCGCAAGGAAGCCTTCCCGGGGCATTGAGCCTCAGCCGGCGACGACCGCCTCGGCCAGAACCTCGGCCAGCACCGAGGCGGCAAGGGTGCGCGCGTCGCGGGTCGAGGGGACCACCCCGATCGGGCCACGCAGCCGGGCGAGATCGGCCTCGGCCACCCCTGCCGCGCGCAGCCGGGCAAGCCGGTTCTCCGCCGTGCGCCGGCTGCCCTGCGCGCCGACATAGAAGGCGCGGCTCGCCAGCAGATGGCGCACGATCGCGGGCTCCCAGTCGTGATCGTGGAAGAACAGCACCCCGGCGGTGAAGGCATCGAGCGCGACCTGTTCGACGGCCGAGGGCTGCGGCAGGTGCACGACCGTGGCGCCCCGGCCCGCAAGCGGCGCGAGCGTCTCGCTGTCGGGCGAGGCGAGCACCGTTTCATAGCTCGCCCCGGCGACCATGCGCGCGAAGGCCACGGCCTCGGGCCCCTTGCCGAAGACGGCAAAGCGCGGATCGGGCAGCACGCGCAGCACCAGCTCGGCCTGCGGATCGGCGCCGACGCTCAGCCCGGCATCGGACACGGCCAGCGAAAAGGGTTCCCGCGATGCCAGCCGCGCCCGCAGATCGGCGAGCACCTCGGCACCGGGCGCCGGCAGCACGAGGATGTCGAGCCCGCCGCCGCAGGGCAGCGTCAGGTCGATGAAGGGCGAGCCCGCGCCATAGCGCAGCCGCCGCAGGCCGCCCTCGCGCGCCACGGCTTTCGCATGCTCGGCAATGTCGGCATCGATGCAGCCCGAGGACAGCGTGCCAGCCACCGCGCCGTCGCGGCCGAGCACCATCGTCGCCCCCACCGGGCGATAGGACGCCCCCTCGGTGCGCAGGATCAGCGCAAGCGCGGCCGGACCCGCGAGCGCCGCGAGCGGCAGGTCGCTGGCCCGGATCGTGGCCTGCGCCGCCGCCCCGGCTTCCGGCATCGCGGCGGCGGCCCGCCGCAGGTCCTGTTGCTGCATGGTCATTTCCCCGTCTGGGCATCCCGATCCGGCACAGATGGGCGGGGCGCCCACCTGCGACCATAGGACAGGGTGCGACGCCCCGTCCAGCCTGTCTCGGAATTGAGACAGTCCCCTGCGCAAAGCCCGACAGGCGCAAGACTTTTCTCCCCCGCATTGGTTGACGCGGGGGGGCGTTGCGCTATTTCGTCGCAGGCTATCCGGGGCTCTTTCCCGGATTCTCCCTACAAAGACCAAGGATTGATGCCCTGATGCTTAAATCCACGCTCTCCATTCTGGCAGGTGCCGGCGTTCTCGCCCTCGCCGGCTTCGGGATCTACGCGTATCACTCGCCCTATGCCGTCGAGCCGCCCTCGGCCCGCCCGGCCTTCGACCCGGCCCAGGTGGAACAGGGACGCATCCTCGCCGCCGCGGGCTATTGCGCCACATGCCACACCGCAGCGGGCGGCGCGCCCTATGCCGGCAACTTCCCGGTGACCACCGATTTCGGCACCATCTACGCCTCGAATATCACGCCCGACCCGGAAACGGGGATTGGCAATTGGTCGAAGGCCGCGTTCCGCCGTGCCATGCACGAGGGCGTCGACCGCGAGGGCCGCCACCTGTTCCCGGCCTTCCCCTTCGACCATTTCACCAAGATGACCGATGCCGATGTCGACGCGGTCTATGCCTATCTGATGACCGAGGTCGCCCCGGTGCAGGAAGCGACGCAGGCGCCGACGCTCCCCTTCCCGCTGAACCAGCGGATCCTGCAGGCGGGCTGGAAGCTGCTCTTCGTCGACTTCGGCCGCTACACCGACGATCCGGCGAAATCGGCCGAGTGGAACCGCGGCGCCTATCTGGTCGAGGGCGTCACCCATTGCGGTGCCTGCCACACGCCGCGCAACAAGGTCGGCGCCGAGGAGAAGAGCGCGCGCTTTGCCGGCGCGACGATCGATGCCTGGAGCGCGCCCGCGCTGACCGCCGCGAACCCCTCGGCGGTGCCGTGGACGGCCGCGGACTTCACCCGCTACCTCTCGACCGGGGCCGGTGTCTATCACGGCATCGCCGCGGGCCCGATGGCGCCGGTGGTGCATGCCGGCCTGCGCGAGCTGCCGGCAAGCGACCTGACGGCGATCGGCATCTATCTGGGCGACGTCGTCGGCGCGCCCGAGGCCGACCCCGCCGCGAGCACCGCGGTGCAGGCAAGCCTGGCCGCCGGCCGCCCCGATCCCGCCTGGCGCGCCGATGAGGGCGAACGGCTTTACGCCACCGCCTGCGCCGCCTGCCACTACAACGCCGAAAGCATCGTCGCCGAACGGCCCGAGCTGGGCATCAACTCCTCCACCCGGCTCGACGATCCGTCGAACCTGATCCATGTGATCCTCGACGGGGTGTCCTCGGCCGAGGGCACGCCCGGGGTGGTGATGCCCGCCTTCCGCGACGCGCTTTCCGATCCGCAGATCGCCGCGATCGCCGCCTACCTGCGCGACAAACGCGCCGACCTCGCCCCCTGGACCGACCTCGAGACGCGCGTGGCGCAGATCCGGGCGTACCAGGGGACGCATTGACGAGGACAGATGAGATGATCGAATTCAGCATCAACGGACGCGCCGTCAGCCTCGACGTCGATCCCGACACCCCGCTGCTGTGGGTGATCCGCGACGAGGTCGGGCTGACCGGCACGAAATTCGGCTGCGGCATCGGCATGTGCGGGGCCTGTACCGTGCATGTCGGCGGGCGCGCGACGCGCGCCTGCATCACCCCGGTCTCGGACGTGGCCGGGGCCGAGATCACCACGATCGAGGGGCTCGACCCGGCCGGCGCACACCCGCTGCAACAGGCCTGGCGCGCGCTGAAGGTGCCGCAATGCGGCTACTGCCAGTCGGGCCAGATCATGCAGGCCGCGGCCTTCCTCAAGGACATCCCGAACCCGACAGATGCCGACATCGACGCGGTGATGACCGGCAACCTGTGCCGCTGCATGACCTACAACCGGATCCGCGAGGCGGTGCGCGAAGCCGCGGCCGCGATGCGAGGGGAGAAGACCAATGGCTGACACCTTGCCTTTCCCGCCCCACAAGCGCGCCCTGCCCGACCTGAGCCGGCGCGGCTTCCTGGTCTCGCTCTGCGCCGCGGGCGCCGTCTTCGGCTTCCCGAAACCGGGCGCCGCGGCGATGGACCCGGCCGCGCCGGGCGGCCTGCCGGTCGCGGCCGTCGGCGCGACCTACGAGCCGGCGATCTGGTACTGGATCGACACCAAGGGCATCGTCAACGTCAACATCATCCGCGCCGAGATGGGCCAGCACGTGGGCACCGCCATCGCCCGGATCCTTGCCGACGAGCTCGGCGCGAACTGGGATGACGTGCGCATCACCCATGTCGACACCGACCCGAAATGGGGCCTGATGGTCACCGGCGGCAGCTGGTCGGTGTGGCAAAGCTGGCCGGTCTATCGCCAGGCGGGCGCCGCGGGCCGCGTGGCGCTGGCCGAGACCGCCGCATTGCTCTGGGGCGTTGACGCCTCCGAGGTCAGCGTGGCGAACGGCCTGGTCACCGCCGCCGGCAATTCCGCAAGCTTCGGCGAGCTGGTCGCCGCGGGCATCACCCGCAGCTTCACCGAGGACGAGTTGAAGGCGCTGCCGCTCAAATCGGCGGACGAGCTGACGCTGGTCGGCAAGGAGGTCACCGCGCTCGACATCGCCAACAAGACCACCGGCGCGACGATCTATGGCATCGACGCACAGGCCGAGGGCATGGTGCACGCCGTGCCGCTGCTGCCGCCCACCCGCTATGGCTCGGTCATCACCGCGATCGACGACAGCGCGGCGAAATCGGTGAAGGGCTATCGGCAGACGCTGACGCTCGAGGACCCGTCCGAGACCGTGCAGGGCTGGGCGATGGTCATCGCAGACAGCCACTGGGCGGCAGTGAAGGCGGCGAAGGCGATCAAGATCACCTGGACCCCGGGCCCGGCCGCCACGGTCGACGAGGCGCAGATCCAGGATTACGGCCGCAAGCTGATCGCTGATGAAAGCACCGGCGCGCTCCTCGACACCGGCGACAGCAATGTCGATCCGGTCTTTGCCAAGGCCGCCGATGTGTTCGAGGCGGAATACACTACCGCCTCGGTGTTGCACTTCCAGCTCGAGCCGCTGAACGCGCTCGCCTTCCGCAATGCCGCGGGCGTGTGGGAGATCCACACGGGCAACCAGTGGCAGTCGCTCGCCCTGCCCTGGCTGCAGACCGCGCTCGGCGTCGGCGACGGCGAGGTGGTAATGCGCAGCTACATGCTGGGCGGCGGCTTCGGGCGGCGGCTGAACGGCGACTATGCCGTGCCGGTGGCGCTGGCCTCGAAGATGCTCGACGGCAAGCCGGTGAAGATGGTGATGTCGCGCGAGGCGGACGTCGCCTTCGACAGCCTGCGCGCGCCCTCGGTGCAGCATCTGAAGATGGCCTTCGACGCCGACAAGGCGGTGATCGCGATGGACAGCGCGGTGACCGCGGGCTGGCCGACGAAGGTGATGGTGCCCGGCTTCATGCCGAAGGGCACGAATGGCGAACCCTATGACCCCTTCTCCGCCGATGGCCTCGATCACTGGTATGACGTCGGCGCACAGCGCGCCCGGGCGATCTCGAACGACCTTGCCGAAAGCACCTTCCGGCCGGGCTGGCTGCGCTCGGTCTCGCCGGGCTGGATCAATTTCGCAGTCGAAAGCTTCATGGACGAGGCCGCGCGCCACATCGGCGCCGACCCACTGCAGTTCCGGCTCGACCATTTCCGCGCCACCGGCCGCAACGCCGGCACGGCGCCGAATGCGACCGGCGGCGCGACGCGGCAGGCGAATGTGCTGCGCCGGGTGGCAGAGCTGTCGGGCTATGGCAAGGGCGGGCTGCCCGACGACACCGCGGTGGGCATTGCCACCACCTATGGCCAGTCGCGCTCGATGCCGACCTGGGTCGGCGGCGCAGCGCAGGTGCATGTCGACCGCGCCTCGGGCCGGGTCGAGGTGCAGAAGATCTGGCTGGTCGTCGATTGCGGCACCGTGGTCGACCCGGACGGGGCAAAGGCGCAATGCGAGGGCGCGGCGCTGTGGGGCCTGTCGATGGCGCTGTTCGAGGGCACCGAGATCGCGGCAGGCCTGCCGCGCGAGCGCAACCTCGACAGCTACACGCCATTGCGGATGATCGACACGCCCGAGGTGGTGGTCGAATTCGTCGACAGCACCGAGGTGCCCACGGGGCTTGGCGAACCGGGCACCACCGTCGTCGCCCCGGCGATCGCCAACGCCATCTTCGAGGCGGTCGGCGTGCGGATGCGGCATCTGCCGATCACCCCCGCCGAGGTGCTCGCGGCACTGGCCGGCTGAGACGGGACAGCGATGCAAGGGCGCGCCGCCGCGGCGCGCCCTTTTTCATGCCGCAACAGCACAACCTGAGCGTGTGCGAAATCTGTTGCCAGAATGCCCATTTTCTGGCCTGATCGGAAAAAGTCCTTTTGTCCGAAAGGGCCTGCAAATGATTCATCCGTGCATTCTGTGCGGCGGGTCCGGCACGCGGCTGTGGCCCCTCTCCCGCAAGAGCTACCCCAAGCAGTTCGTCGCCGTCACCGGCGAGGAGACCCTGTTCCAGGCCACGGCACGGCGTCTGTCGGGGGTGTGCGGCGCAGAGCCGCTCGCGCCGCCGCTGATCCTGACCCATGCCGACTTCCGTTTCATCGCCAGCCAGCAGCTGGGCGAGGCCGGGATCGAAGCCGGCACCATCCTGCTCGAGCCCGAGGGCCACAACACCGCCCCCGCGGTGCTGGTCGCGGCATTGCAGCTGCAGGCCTGCGACCCCGAGGCGGTGCTGCTGGTCGCGCCCTCGGACCATTGCATCCCCGATGCCGCCGCCTTCCGCGCCGCCGTCGCACGCGGGCTGCCGGCACTCGCCAAGGGCCGGATCGTCACCTTCGGCATCCGTCCGACCCGGGCCGAGACCGGCTATGGCTGGCTTGAGCTGAGCGCCGAGGCGGAGGGTGCCGGCGACGGGCCGGCGCCGCTTGCCCGTTTCGTCGAGAAGCCCGCGCCCGAGGAGGCCGCGGGGATGCTGCGCAGCAACCGCTTCCTGTGGAATGCCGGGATCTTCCTGTTCCGCGCCGCCGACATGATCGCCGCCTTCGAGGCGCATGCCCCGGCGCTGATCGCGCCGGTGCGCGCCGCCCTCGCCGGCGCCACACTCGATCTCGACTTCCTGCGCCTCCCGGCCGCCCCCTGGAAGGCCACCGCCGCGATCTCGCTCGATTACGCGGTGATGGAACCGGCGCGCAATCTCTCGGTCGTGCCCTATGCCGGCAGCTGGTCGGACCTTGGCACCTGGGATGCGGTCTGGTCGGAAAGCGCGCGCGATGCCTGCGGCACCGGCTGCCAGGGCACCGCCGACGCGATCGACTGCGAGAACAGCCTGCTGCGCTCGGACAGCCCCGAGGTGCGGCTCGTCGGCATCGGGCTGCGCGATGTGATGGCGATCGCCACCCGCGATGCGGTGCTGGTGGCGCATCGCTCGCGCACGCAGGAGGTGGGGGCGGCGGTGGCGCTGCTGCACGCGCAAGGCGCACAGCAGGCGACGCAGCTGCACACCGATCACCGCCCCTGGGGCCGCTACGAATGCCTGTCGAAGGGCGACCGCTTCCAGGTGAAGCGCATCCACGTCCGCCCGGGTGGCATGCTCAGCCTGCAGTCGCACCACCACCGGGCCGAACACTGGATCGTGGTCGAGGGCACGGCGAAGGTGACGATCGACGGCGAGACCCGGCTTTTGAGCGAGAACCAGTCGATCTATGTGCCGCTGGGCGCGGTGCACCGGATGGAGAACCCGGGCAAGCTGCCGGTCGTGCTGATCGAGGTGCAGACCGGCGCCTATCTCGGCGAGGACGACATCATCCGCTACGAGGATCTTTATGCGCGCGAGGCGCAGCCAGAGCCGGAGCGGCTGCGCCGGCTCTAGCTCTAGCGCGGTGGATCACACGCCGCTGTCGAAGGGCTCGAAGGCCTCGGGCCGGGCCCGGCGCCAGCGTTTCAGATAGCCGAAGCGGTCATCGTCCTCGCGCAGCAGGAAGCCCTCGGGCATGTAGGGATAGACCTCGTCGCCGACCACCATGTTGCGGTCCTTCTCGCGCATCATCAGGTGATGCGGCAGGAAGCCGCCCGGATGGTCGAGCCCGGCGGCGCCGGTCATCTCGGCCAGCGCCTTCAGCGTGTTGCGGTGGAAATTCGCCACCCGCTCGGCCTTGTCGGGCACGACGAGCGCGCGCGCGCGCGACTTGTCCTGCGTCGCCACCCCCACCGGGCAGCGGTTGGTGTGGCACGACTGCGCCTGGATGCAGCCGATCGCGAACATGAAGCCGCGCGCCGAATTCGCCCAATCGGCGCCAAGCGCCAGCGCCTTGGCGATGTCGAAGGCCGAGATCAGCTTGCCCGAGGCGCCGATCTTCACCCGCTCGCGCAGCCCCGCGCCGCGCAGGGTGTTGTGCACGAAGGTCAGCCCCTCGACCAGCGGCATCCCCATGTGGTTCGAGAACTCGAGCGGCGCGGCGCCGGTGCCGCCCTCCTTGCCGTCGACGACGATGAAGTCGGGGGTGATGCCGGTTTCCAGCATTGCCTTGACGATGCACATGAATTCGCGCCGGTGCCCGACGCAGAGCTTGAAGCCCACGGGCTTGCCCTTCGACAGCTCGCGCAGCTGCGCGATGAAGGCCATCATCTCGAGCGGCGTCGAGAAGGCCGAATGCGAGGCCGGCGAGATGCAGTCGACGCCCATCGGCACATCGCGCGCCTCGGCGATCTCGGGGGTGATCTTCGCCGCCGGCAGCATGCCGCCATGGCCGGGCTTGGCGCCCTGGCTCAGCTTGATCTCGATCATCTTCACCTGCGGGTCGGCGGCCTGACGCGCGAATTTCTCCGGGTTGAAGCTGCCGTCGTGGTTGCGGCAGCCGAAATAACCCGAGCCGAGTTCATAGATCAGATCGCCGCCGCCGGCGCGATGATAGCGCGAGATCCCGCCCTCGCCGGTGTCATGGGCAAAGCCGCCCGCCTTCGCGCCGCGGTTCAGCGCCTCG
>VSSQ01000639.1_pt1 | contig 19587 bp, 15 predicted proteins | sample 4763081 | NCBI WGS metagenome assembly VSSQ01 (sample SAMN12137344, study PRJNA551015) | bioreactor metagenome | isolation source: SDC9 anaerobic chlorinated ethene degrading culture | place: USA: Knoxville, Tennesee | collected 2015-01-01
GACAGCGAAGATTTTCTGGAGGAAGTGAACGACATCCTTGACGAAATGGAAGACAGCGGCAAAATCGAGGAGCTGATTCGTACGAATATTGAGATCATGGATGAGAACACCGGGAAATAATCTATTGTGGGATGGAAATACGAGAGAAGGCCCAACTGTCGGGAGTTCCGGATCGATTGCATCGCGAACAACCGAGAGATTCCGCAACTGTCGACTGTTCATCGTTCGTAGCCGGATTAACACCCGACACTAAACTTCTTTAGGCACGAAAAAATAATGGGGCTGGCTCATCTAACTCAATGAGCCAACCCCATTATTTTTTATGTACACTATTTTCGGTAGTTTCCAGTGTTTTACTTTTTCTTCTTCAGATCCGTGTAGCCGTTGTAGACAGTCGCGAAGATTCCGAAGAGGATACCGACAATCGGGAAGATGATCCAGGCGCTCGCCCAAGCGTAATAGACGAAGCCTGCAATCAAATATATTGCAGCGGCAAGCGGGAAGACGACACCCGCGACGATGCCGACGACTTTGTTCTTCTCGGCCTTATCCTTTGCGAACTCGCCGATCGACAGCAGTTTCTCGTAGGTTTCGTCCTGCAGGCCATAGAAGACGAACAGAAAGACGCCGATTGCGATGAAGCTGAGCAGGAACACAAGCGACAGGCCATTATCCTCTCCGAGCAGGACGACGGAAAGCAGCATAGAGACCGGCGCCAGGATGCAGAGTGCTACCCCAATCGCGACAGCAACGGCCAACCGCGGCCGGAAGGCTTTGTGTTCAGCTTTCAGCCTGGCGTAGGTTGCGGCATCGAGCTGGACCCGTTTCTCCTCCAACTCAAATTGCTGCTCCTTCATGCCATAAAGGATGAACAGCGCGACGCCGGCTGCGACAAGGATGAATAGTGGTACAAGCGTCAAGATATCCAAAAATTCATTCGTGCGGCCTCCTTGACCACCTCGGTATCCGGAAAGGTACTGGCCGAGAAACAGGCTAGCCGGCCCCATGATGCACAAGAAAACACCTGTCGCCATCGCCCAGGCGAAGTGATGACGGTGATCGATGTACTCGTCGACTTCTTCGGAAGAAAGGAAAACTTCATTTTGGGGAGTTTCTGCAGGTGCAGCAGAAACTGTCGCTGTGGATGCGGGAGAGAAATCATCGATATTGCCATAAGCTGCTATGGCGCTACTGATGGCCTCGTGCTCGCTTTTGCCTTCAGATTTCAGTTGTTGGTACTTATCCTGCATTTTTGTTAGCATGGCGTTCTTTTGGTCTAAGACTTCGGGAGTGGTTGGTAACTGTGCGAAGACGGAATCTACATAATTGCTGATTGTATCCATAATTCATCCTCTTTTCCTATGATGGCGCGTGTTTCGATTAATTTAGAGGTTACCATTGTGGAAGTGTTAAGAGCTATTCAAGTCATCTAAAGTGTAGCACTTTTAGATGGGGCGGGGAAATGATATGAGCGGAATTAAGAGATGTAAATGCTGGTAGAAAGCGAGTTCAATAATTTGAATATAAAACTATATAAGTGTATTGTTTATAGTATGAAGTTCACCAAGGAGTGCTGATCATGAAAGATGGAAATTCAAAATCAAAAAAAAGAAACGATAGCGGGGATTCAAAACGACTAAATCCAAAAATTGGAAATAAACAAATTGATGAGGCAGTTAAAGATGTCGTAAACGAACAAAGTGGAATATTTCATGTGAAAGATTTGACTGCGCAGGGGATCCATCCGGAACAATTTAAGCGATATATTAAAAAAAGTGGAAAAATCGAAAAAGTTGGTCATGGTATGTATGTGCGTGCTGACGAATTCACTGATGAATTTCAATTGCTGCAAACCCGATTCAACAAAGGAATTTTTTCGTATGAAACAGCCCTGTACTTACATGATTTGACTGATGTAACGCCATTTGATTATCACATGACATTTCCACAGGGATACAACAATAAACGTCTTACTGAATCCGGCGTTATTTCCTCATTTGCTGTTCCTGAACGATACAATCTCGGCATTAGCGAGAAGCAGAGTCCCTCTGAAAATATCATACGAGTGTACGATGTTGAAAAAACGCTTTGCGACATTTACAATCCCCGACACAAAGCGGATAAGGATGTACAGTTGATGGCTTTAAAAAGATATATGAAACGGAAAGATAAGAATCTCTCTAGATTAATGGGTTATGCAAAAATCCTTAAGGTTGATAAAATATTACGTCCATTCTTGGAGGCTCTTTTGTGATAAATATGGCAGAATACGGATTGGTATGCATGGATTAAATTTTTTATTCAAGCATGTGGTAGGGTGACTGACAAGCTCCTCTACAAATTGAAAGCTGCAGAAGAGTTAGCGGAAAAAGGTCTGATACAGGGCACTGCAGAAGCTAAGAGGGAAATTTGGTTGTATACCTTTTCTGATCCTTACACCATTGCAGAACGCGTTGCGGAAAATTTGAGTATTCCAACCGTAACAGCTAGAAAAGGGTTGAAGTCACTATCTGAAGCAGGCCTTTTGTATGCGGATAAAACCGAAAATGCGAGCAGAAAGTACCGAAACTATGATTTGATTAGAATTTTCGATTAAATAATGTTTGTAATCAAAAGAAAATAAATATATCATTAATGCATAAATATTAAGCAACGAACTTTCGAAATATTTATAATTGAGAAAATAATCGGCAGAAAATCTACTATATATAGATTGGTGGCTATCAAATGGAATCAATTGCGCATATTAGAAGGAATGATAAAAAAATTCAGACAGTTGAACAGCATCTGTTAGAAGTGAAGAATTTAGCAGAATCGTATGGCAAAGAAGCTAAAGTGAGTCATATTACGGGTTTAGCCGGTTTGCTGCACGATTTAGGAAAATTTACCCAAGAATTTTCAACTTACATCAAAACTGCTTCAGAAAATCCAGATAATCCTCCAAAGAGAGGCAGCGTGGATCATTCTACTGCAGGAGGAATGTTTCTGTATGAATTACTCCATAAGAAAGATTCTTCTAGAAACGAAAAAATCCTTGCTGAATTGGTAGGTAATGCTATCATTTCCCATCATGGTTTTTTGAAAGACTTCAATAATCCTTCTTTAGAATCAAAATATTTGGAACGAGTGAGTAAGGAAGGGAAAAGAGAAGTCTACGCAAAGTATGATGAATTTAGCGGTTACTTTTATGAAAAAGTAATGGATGAGGAATCGTTTTCAAATTATGTAAACAAAGCATTGGTCGAACTAAGCGAGTACATTTCACAATCGGAACCAACTACATTGCGAACAAGTTTGTATTATTTGACGACGTTTATATTCAGTGCGCTAGTGGATGCAGATAGGACAAATACCCGTCATTTTGAAGATGAAATCAACGAACAAAAAATAAGTAACCATGAATTGTTCCAATTATATGAAACGAAATTAAATGACCATTTAATTGAACTGCAGAAAAGTCCCAAGTCGAAATCTGAAATCAACAAGCTGCGAATGGAGATGTCTAATCAGTGCGAGAAATGTTCTGAGAATGAGAGCGGAATCTATTCGCTCTCTATCCCTACAGGAGGCGGGAAAACGCTGGCAAGTCTAAGATACGCACTAAAGCACGCGCTCAAACACAACAAGGAAAGAATCATATATGTGATTCCTTATACTTCTATTATCGATCAGAATGCAAAGTTGGTTAAAGAAATTTTAGACGATGACATAAATATTATTGAGCATCATTCCAATGTCGACTTCGGTCCACAAACTGAGAATGAATTGTCTGAAGAATTGGATGAAATATTGGTAAATAAAACTGAAAAAATTCGTCTAGCAACAGACAACTGGGATGCACCGATTATTTTTACCACTATGGTCCAATATCTGAACGCCTTTTATGCCAAAGGAAACAGATACACAAGACGATTACATAATTTGACGAATGCCGTCATCATTTTTGACGAGGTGCAAAAAGTTCCTTCAAAATGCCTCTCTTTATTCACAGAATCAGTAAATTTTTTGGATAAAATGGGAAATAGCTCAGTTTTACTGTGCACAGCTACGCAACCTAGTTTAGAAACTATCAAGCGAAAAATTCACGTAAAAAATGAAATTGTGGAGAATTTACCTGATGTGGTGAAAGCTTTCAAAAGAACTGAAATAATCGATAAGGTTAAGGACGGTAAGATGAGTAGAGAGGATTTGAAATTTTTTGTAGGGAATATCATGGATATGAATCAGAGCCTGCTCATCATCTTGAACACAAAAAGAGTTGCAAAGGAATTATATGCAGAGCTAGATACATCAAATGTAGGTGCAACTGTGTATCATCTAAGCACATCAATGTGTGCAAAACACAGAATGGATGTTTTGGAAAAGGTTAGGAATGATTTGGATGATGGGAAAAAAGTTATATGTGTGAGCACTCAATTGATTGAGGCTGGGGTTGATGTTAGTTTTGAATGTGTCATTAGATCACTTGCGGGAATAGACTCAATCGCTCAAGCGGCAGGTCGTTGCAATAGAAATGGAGAAAAGAAAATAGGGAATGTCTATATTATTGATTATGGGGATGAAAAATTAGGTAACTTATCAGAAATAGAGAAAGGACAAAAGGTTACCCGACAAAAACTGATTGATTTAGCGAACGAACAAGGTGAGAATAAAGTAGATTTGTTGTCTCCAGAAGTCATAAAGTTATATTTTGAAAAATATTATAATGAAATCGAATCGTTGCTGGACTATCCACTTCAAATTGTAGGTGGGAATATGAATACAACAATGGTGAATGTTTTACTGGGTTGTCCGTTTATGAACGAATACATCAGCAAATCAAAAGAGAATAGAAGTAAGGTAACCTTACTGCAAGCGGCACATAGTTATGCAGCGGAACAATTTTTCGTGATAGATCAGAATACAAAGTCCATCATCGTTCCATATGATAAAGTCGGTGAAGAGATAATTGCTGATTTAAATCGGCCATATGGTATAGAAAAGCTATCAGTCTTGTTAAAAAAGGCGCAACAGTACACGGTGAATGTGTACGAGAATGATTTCAAAAAGCTGAGCGAAAGCAAAGCTTTACGCTATCTTTATGACGGTTCAATATACACCATTGTACCCAGTGCATATAGTAAATTCTATGGAATCGATCTTGATAATAGTAGCTTAGTGGATGTTATTCAATTCTGATAATGTTGTTTGTTTTCCGTTTATAAGCCATAAGAAAAGGCTTATCCAAAAGATAAGCCCAGCTCTTATAATACATAATACATATTTCAATCCACGCATTTAGCGACAAGAAGAGTATACCATATTTTTGCATTTGAATGAAATATAGAAGATAAAAATTCATGTAATATCTATTATAATATAAATTTGCATTGAGCGAATTAAAGGAATATAATAAACGTAAATAAAGTGAGAGAAGGGTAGAAATGAGAAATAGCGTCGAATTTGTTGTGTATGGACCTTATGCTTTGTTCACGGACCCTCTGACTAGGATGGGCGGGGAAAAATTATCCTATCAGCTACCAACGTACCAATCGCTTAAAGGTATAATTGAAAGCGTTTACTGGAAGCCCACTATTGTGTACTATATCGATGAAATCAGGATAATGAATCCCATAAGAATGGAATCAAAAGGGATGAGGCCTATCAATTATGGAGGTGGAAACACACTTGCGAACTATACCTATCTTCGGGATGTTAAGTATGAAGTGAAGGCACACTTTGAATTCAATCCGTATCGTCCGGATTTGATTTCTGATCGTAATGAACACAAACACCATAATATCCTTAAAAGATCAATCGAAATGGGAGGGAGAAGGGATATCTTCTTGGGCACAAGGGAATGTCAGGCATACGTTGAACCAGTAAAATTTGGTGAAAATACGGGGTATTATGACGAAGCTGAAGAAATGCATTTTGGGACAATGGTGCACGGGTTTAATTATCCCGATGAAACGGGTAAAGATCTGTTGGAAGTTCGATTATGGAATCCGGTGATGGAGAATGGCGTTATCAAATTTATTAGGCCGGAAGACTGTAAGAATGTCAGGACCATCAAAAAGATGAAGGCCAAGCAATTCGATGAATCAAATGTAAATTTTGAGATGGATCTAGATTTATAAAGAAAGGAGAAATCAATGAGTTGGCTATTGGATTTATATGAAACTTATGAAAACAATGAGGACTATGTAGGGATAACGGACTATAAAAGAAATGGACAGGCATTTATGCTGCTTCCCATTTCTCATACCACTCAATCCGCACACATAGAAGTTCTTGTAACAGAAGATGGAAACTTTCACTCAGCTTCAGTAATCCCTAAAGACGATGCCATTACGGTTATACCCACTACAGAAGAGTCTTCCAGTCGTGCGGGTGCAAAAACAGCCCCCTATCCTTTGCATGACAAGTTGAGTTATGTGGCAGGCGACTATAATTTGTTCGGTGGAGACCCTAAAAAAGTAAATGATTATTCCGTGTACATCAAGCAACTACAAGACTGGAGCGAGTCGCCATTTGTGACCTCAAAGGTAGACAGTATATACAAGTATCTGTCTAAAGGAGAGTTGATTACTGATCTGGTAAAAGATAAAAAACTTTGGGCAGATGAAAACCACAAATTGCGGACAAAGTGGGACAGTTCTCTAGGCGACAGACCTGAAATATTTAGTGTGGTCACCGGGGATCAAGATGCAGCCTTTGTCAGATTCGATGTTTATTATCCGGATAAAGTTAGTAAAAAAATATGGATGGATCCAGCGGTACAACAGAGTTTCATTGATTTTTACAACACGAAGCTGCAAAATGATGATCTCTGTTTTGTGACTGGGAAAATGCAGCCAGGTACGGAAAGACATGCCAATAAAATTCGTAATCCTGCAGATAAAGCAAAGCTGATCTCCGGGAATGATACAAGCGGTTTTACATTTCGGGGCAGATTCAATACCTCCAATGAAGTGGCAGGAATAAGTTATGAAGTTTCACAGAAAGCGCATAATGCTTTGAAATGGCTCATAAATAGGCAAGGAAAGGATATAGATGGAAGAGTGGTTCTAGTGTGGGGGAATGACAAACTGGATTATGTCGATCCCTTGGCAGGGGGCGAGGCAGTAGCTGGTTATGCCCAGACGCAACAGTCATTTTCTATTGAATTATCCAAGGCTATCGATGGTTATAAAAATGATTTAGAAACAGACTCCAAGGTAATCATTCTAGTATTGGACGCTGCCACAACAGGAAGAATGGCAGTAATCTACTACCGGCGAATAGATGCTGAAGAATATCTGGACAAGATAAAACAATGGCATTACAACCACACCTGGAGACAGATCGGTGAAGAAAAGAAAGTATTTTTTGGTGCACCATCAATTAAAAATATTGCAGTAGCTGCACATGGCGAGAAAGCGAATAACAAAGTTATCAAGTCCGTAATGGAAAGACTGCTTCCTTGTATCATTGATGGAAGAACGATTCCCAAGGACATAATAAATTCTTGTGTCAGAAGAGCGAGTAATCCGGTTGCTATGGAGAGATGGGAATGGGAGAAAGTGTTAAGCGTGGCATGTGCTTTGGTAAATGAGAAGGGAGCAGACGGTGTGGGACTAGATAATAACATTAAGGATAGGAGCTATCTATTCGGCAGATTATTGGCAGTGGCGGATGTCCTTGAAAATACGGCGTTACGGGCCGACGAGAAAAAACGAATTACGAATGCGGAGAGGTATATGAGCGCGTTCTCACAACATCCTAGTCGGACTTGGGAAATCATCCAAAAAGCAATTCAGCCATATAAAGCAAGACTAGGAGAAAAATCAATTTTCTATACAAAACAAATAGATGAGATACTTTCCAAAATTGAATTTGAAGATTTCAATGATAAACCATTGAAGAGTGTTTATTTGTTAGGTTATTCCAGCCAGCGGCAAGAATTATATACTAAAAAACAGAAAGTTGAGATTTTAACTGAAACAACATTAGACGATAAATAAAAGCATAAATAAAAGGAGGAAACAAATATGTCAGTATTAGATCACAAAATTGATTTCGCGGCAATCATTTCGGTGACAAAGGCCAATCCCAACGGAGATCCCTTGAATGGTAATCGTCCAAGACAAAACTATGATGGAAAAGGCGAAATGTCAGATGTATGCATTAAAAGAAAAATACGCAATAGACTTCAAGATATGGGAGATTCAATTTTCGTACAATCGCAAGATCGAACAGATGATGGTTTCCAATCTCTCAGGGATCGTGCGGACTCTAATGAAACATTGAAAAAGGCACTTGTTGATAAGAAATCTAAAATAACATCGGATGAGTTTGCCTCAGTTGCTTGCTCAGAATGGACAGATGTCAGAAGTTTTGGTCAAGTGTTTGCATTTAAAGGCTCTGAACTTTCAGTTGGCGTAAGAGGACCAGTTTCGATACAGACCGCTGTGAGCGTAGATCCGGTAGATGTGACAAGTATACAGATCACAAAAAGCGTTAATTCTACAACTTCAGATACAAAAGGGTCGGACACAATGGGGATGAAGCATTTTGTAGAATTCGGTGTTTATGTATTGAAAGGTAGTATCAATACCCAGTTAGCTGAAAAAACTGGGTTTACAAACGAAGATGCTGAGAAAATCAAAATGGCGCTTCAAACGTTATTTGCTAACGATGTATCCTCGGCGAGACCCGATGGCAGCATGGAGGTGAATAAAGTCTACTGGTGGGATCATACGTCCAAGCTAGGGCAATATTCTTCAGCAAAAGTGCATCGCTTGCTATCGCTTGAAAAGAAAACCGAGCACCCGTCTTCTTTTGAAGATTATAATATAGAACTTGCCTCGTTAGATAATTTGAATGTGGAGATTCTGGATGGTTTATGAGGAAGATGACTTTCTTTTATTATCAGGAATTCAACATTTTGTATTTTGTAAACGACAGTGGGCATTGATTCATATCGAACAGCAATGGGAAGAAAATGATTTGACGATCGAAGGGCAAGATCTTCATAAAAAAGCTGATGAGCCCTTCATCAGAGAAAAACGGAAAGAAAAACTCATCATTCGTGGAATGCCTGTAAAATCGTATAGCTTAGGTACGTCAGGAATCTGTGATGTTGTCGAATTTATTCAGAACGAAAATGGCGTATCCATACATGGTGAGGAGGGACTTTATATTCCTGCTCCGATTGAATATAAACACGGAAAACCCAAAGGAAATGATGCGGATATTCTGCAAATGGTTGCTCAATCCCTTTGTCTAGAGGAAATGCTTTTATGTTCGATTGATGTAGGATATCTATTTTATAATGAAACCAAACGAAGATCCGAGATACAAATTACCCCGGAGTTACGCGATAGAGTAAGAAAAATGTTTGCCGAGATGCATGATTTATACCTAAAAAGACATACTCCCAAGGTTAAAACAGGTCCACATTGTGAGCGTTGCTCATTAAAGGATATCTGCCTACCTAAGTTAATGAACAAGGAATTAGTCAGTTCCTATTTGGAAAGGAGGCTTGGTTTTGAAGAAATTACTTAATACAATTTACGTTACCACGCCAGATTCTTATCTATCTTTGGATGGCGATAATCTAGTAGTATTGAATAATGATAAAAAAATCGGTAGAGTCCCGATGCATAATATTGAATCTATCGTTACGTTTGGCTATACAGGTGCAAGTCCAGCTTTGATGAGATACTGCGTGGAGCATAATGTATCCTTGACTTTCATGAGACAGAGTGGGAAATTTATGGCAAGGGTAATCGGTCCTTCAAGGGGAAATGTAACTCTTCGAAAAAAACAGTACCAAATTTCTGAAAATGAGAGAGAGTCAGTAAAAATCGCTCGAAACTTTATTATCGGGAAAGTCTATAATCACAAGTGGATATTGGAACGAGCAACTAGAGATCATCCTTTGTCAGTAGACATTAAATCTTTCAAAAATGCATCGCAACAACTTGCTGTTTTGTTGAAAGAAATAAAGGTCTGCGATAATTTTGAATCATTGAGGGGCTTGGAAGGGCAAGCTGCAGTCAGTTATAACCGTGTGTTTGACGAAATGATTTTACAGCAGAAAGAGCATTTTTATTTTCATGGGAGAAACAGAAGGCCTCCACTTGATAATGTAAACGCCATGTTATCATTCGCGTATACATTACTGTCGATTGATATTACCGGAGCTCTGGAGCAGGTGGGGTTAGATGCATATGTTGGTTTTTTGCATCGTGACAGACCAGGAAGGGCATCACTTTCTTTGGATTTGATGGAAGAATTTCGTGGAATCATGGCAGACAGATTTGTAATTTCTTTAATCAATTTGAAGGTGATTAATGAAAAAGATTTTATCCAAAAAGAAAACGGCTCTGTGATTATGACCGATGAGGGCAGAAAGAAATTTATATCAGCTTGGCAAAGTAAAAAACAGGAACCCATTACACACCCCTTTTTAGATGAAAGAATAACCTGGGGATTAGCTCCATATTCTCAAAGTCTGTTGTTAGCGCGGTCTTTAAGAGAAGATTTGGATCAATATCCACCTTTTCTATGGAAGTAGGTGATATGCCATTCTCGCCTTGATAACCTATGACGTCAGCGTATCGGATAAAGCAGGTAGAACTAGATTGCGTAAGGTAGCTAAAACTTGCCAAAATTATGGTCAAAGAGTGCAAAATTCTGTATTTGAGTGTATTGTGGATAATATGCAACTTACTGAACTAAAAATAAAGTTGTTGGATATTATTGACACGAATGAGGATAGTTTGAGGGTGTATATCATCGGTAATAACTACAAAAATAAAGTGGAACACTTCGGAACAAAAAAAGCTATAAATCTGGAAGATGTATTATTTTTCTAGTGCGAACCTGTAGTGAACATAAAAGTACTAGAAGTTTCGCACCTCTAAAATGTATTATAATTGATGTGATTAGCTTAATATTTATTGTAAAAACGAGTTATAGCGAGTTAATCTGTTGATTTATACATAAATTCATTGATTATTGCTATAATTCGCAGTCGCACTCCTCGTGAGTGCGTGGATTGAAATAGAATCCTCACCGGCTTGTCTTTGTCAGCATCAGTCGCACTCCTCGTGAGTGCGTGGATTGAAATATACGCTCCAGCATAAGGAGTCGCCATCACAACGTCGCACTCCTCGTGAGTGCGTGGATTGAAATGCTGAAGGCCAAATAGTTTGATGAGTAATTTCGGTCGCACTCCTCGTGAGTGCGTGGATTGAAATCTTTTTTGAACTGCGTTTGTTCGCCCCCGAAATTGTCGCACTCCTCGTGAGTGCGTGGATTGAAATCCGAAGGCTTTCTCGGTGAACATCAGGTTGCGGATGTCGCACTCCTCGTGAGTGCGTGGATTGAAATCTCCTCAGCTGCGTTCATGCAGGACCTTCCAGTTTGTCGCACTCCTCGTGAGTGCGTGGATTGAAATACGCATTGTCTTCTACCTCCTGCAATCTGTCATAGGTCGCACTCCTCGTGAGTGCGTGGATTGAAATGCGTCTCCTTCTTTACCGGTCAGCACGCCGCTAAAGTCGCACTCCTCGTGAGTGCGTGGATTGAAATCACACATAATCGTCTTTATGCCTGAATAGCACGCCGCGTCGCACTCCTCGTGAGTGCGTGGATTGAAATATCGCTTTGGCTCCAATCAATCATGCCCTGCACCGTCGCACTCCTCGTGAGTGCGTGGATTGAAATACGTATGGTTATATGAATGCAGTAGGTACCAACGAGTCGCACTCCTCGTGAGTGCGTGGATTGAAATATCACACAGTCCTCAATATCCAAGCCAAGCTGCGTCGCACTCCTCGTGAGTGCGTGGATTGAAATGACCATATTGCTCTCCTCCGCCTTGGGATGTCGTGTCGCACTCCTCGTGAGTGCGTGGATTGAAATCATCTTGTGGTGAAGGAGGAAGTTGAATGAACGAGTCGCACTCCTCGTGAGTGCGTGGATTGAAATGATTACTAATAGCATTAAATATCCATACCAACTGGAGTCGCACTCCTCGTGAGTGCGTGGATTGAAATCTGTTGTTGCCCGGATATCACTTATACCGAGTTTGTCGCACTCCTCGTGAGTGCGTGGATTGAAATCTTGTTTGAATGTGTCCCTGTATTCCGACTAATGTCGCACTCCTCGTGAGTGCGTGGATTGAAATCCAAAAGCGTATTTTCTTATTGTTAAAGGCGATGTCGCACTCCTCGTGAGTGCGTGGATTGAAATTGTTGTGACGTTCAGGCCGTAGCTTTCCATCTCGTCGCACTCCTCGTGAGTGCGTGGATTGAAATCAGATGGTCGCCAAACTTGTCGCTTTTCAGATTGGTCGCACTCCTCGTGAGTGCGTGGATTGAAATACGGGCGTCACATCCGGGACGAAAACCAGCTTCACGTCGCACTCCTCGTGAGTGCGTGGATTGAAATCTGGCGGACAAGTTCGGCCTGCCGCGCACACTGGAGTCGCACTCCTCGTGAGTGCGTGGATTGAAATCGTTTATATGCAAGCTGGACAGCGTTGATGAAGTAGTCGCACTCCTCGTGAGTGCGTGGATTGAAATTCCTTATCTGGAACAGATTGCAAGTAATACGCAAGGTCGCACTCCTCGTGAGTGCGTGGATTGAAATACCGTAATCTTTGACAACATCCCAATTTTTTATGAGTCGCACTCCTCGTGAGTGCGTGGATTGAAATCACAGGGAGCGTCAATCAGAGTGTGGATGAAATCAAGTCGCACTCCTCGTGAGTGCGTGGATTGAAATGATACGGAAATATTCGAGTCGCAGTCCTCCAGGGTCGCACTCCTCGTGAGTGCGTGGATTGAAATGAGTCAATCGCAATCAAAAACTACTTGATGCGCAGGTCGCACTCCTCGTGAGTGCGTGGATTGAAATCTCTCGGGGATATCCTACTTGAGATGGGTGAGGAGGTCGCACTCCTCGTGAGTGCGTGGATTGAAATTGGGTAATAGCATCTATGTCTATGAGGAGTCTGAGTCGCACTCCTCGTGAGTGCGTGGATTGAAATATAGACAAAGCAAACAATCTTGACGCAACATATCGTCGCACTCCTCGTGAGTGCGTGGATTGAAATGATATGGAATACGGATATCCCGTTGTATCACTCCCGTCGCACTCCTCGTGAGTGCGTGGATTGAAATAAAACGTCTGGTATTATTACCGTCAGTAAACAAGGTCGCACTCCTCGTGAGTGCGTGGATTGAAATCCCTCTTTATCGAATAACGCAACCTTCCTACGTTGTCGCACTCCTCGTGAGTGCGTGGATTGAAATAACGCATACTTAAACACCATACCCATCACCTGAAAGTCGCACTCCTCGTGAGTGCGTGGATTGAAATAGCTTTGATACTGAGTGTGAAGCTGAAATCGTAGTCGCACTCCTCGTGAGTGCGTGGATTGAAATCGTTTGGGTGATGTCGTTGGCGGTAAGGATAATGGTCGCACTCCTCGTGAGTGCGTGGATTGAAATCGTGGCAGAATTGGCCGCTAACCCTGAGCTGGCTAGTCGCACTCCTCGTGAGTGCGTGGATTGAAATGTTACACCGACAAAGACGGCAAATTATGTAGATAGACCGGTCGCACTCCTCGTGAGTGCGTGGATTGAAATAGGAACATCATCAACCGCTTGCGCCATTGCTAATTGTCGCACTCCTCGTGAGTGCGTGGATTGAAATCGCGCCCCTTGTAGTAAAAATAATCATATACTAAGTCGCACTCCTCGTGAGTGCGTGGATTGAAATAACGACTTCATAAGTTTGTTCTCGAAGCGGCTTCGGTCGCACTCCTCGTGAGTGCGTGGATTGAAATCGACCTTCTACACCTACAAGTGATCCTTTACGCGTGTCGCACTCCTCGTGAGTGCGTGGATTGAAATATCGCACTATGGAAGAACAAGCAGCACATGATCAGGTCGCACTCCTCGTGAGTGCGTGGATTGAAATAAATCTATCCAAAAGGTGTGACCGGCCATCTCATGGTCGCACTCCTCGTGAGTGCGTGGATTGAAATAGTGCTTCCTTGACCAGGTCTTTCCCTAGGGCGGGTCGCACTCCTCGTGAGTGCGTGGATTGAAATTTTCAGCAGGTGACCGTAAACGCGCTGGATCATCGTCGCACTCCTCGTGAGTGCGTGGATTGAAATGCTTCCTCCAGTTTCCGCCCACACATCGGGCAGTGTCGCACTCCTCGTGAGTGCGTGGATTGAAATTGCAGACATAACCGCTAAGATGAAAGACTTGATGGGTCGCACTCCTCGTGAGTGCGTGGATTGAAATGACGACGGCGATTACACACGCGCTGATATCGAGAAGTCGCACTCCTCGTGAGTGCGTGGATTGAAATTTCCAGGCATATTTCTAGTGTTCCTTGCAGCTTTGTCGCACTCCTCGTGAGTGCGTGGATTGAAATCATATCTTCCGTGTCAAAAGGGAAGTCAGATTCAGTCGCACTCCTCGTGAGTGCGTGGATTGAAATACCATTGTCGTTTCGGATAACTTTGGCACCGCCAGGTCGCACTCCTCGTGAGTGCGTGGATTGAAATATGACGTATGCGCTCCAATTCAGCGACTAATGAGTCGCACTCCTCGTGAGTGCGTGGATTGAAATGGTATTGGCGCTACCATACATCGACACCACCAAACAGTCGCACTCCTCGTGAGTGCGTGGATTGAAATCTTGTAGGCTTCCAACGATTCCGCTTTGTCATATGGTCGCACTCCTCGTGAGTGCGTGGATTGAAATAGGTGGACATCGACAAACAGCAATTCATAGACACGTCGCACTCCTCGTGAGTGCGTGGATTGAAATGTCGATAACGTCAATTGGCTGAAAGCTGAACTGGTTGTCGCACTCTTCGTGAGTGCGTGGATTGAAATCGTGGGAGGTAGAAGGATGAATCCGAAAGACTGGGGTCGCACTCCTCGTGAGTGCGTGGATTGAAATTTTTTGAAACCATCTGCCACCATCCATAGGCTTGTCGCACTCCTCGTGAGTGCGTGGATTGAAATAGCACATCATGCGTAAAGCCCATTTTTTTAGGGTTGTCGCACTCCTCGTGAGTGCGTGGATTGAAATCAACCTGACAAAGCGACACGCTAAACGGATGACAGTCGCACTCCTCGTGAGTGCGTGGATTGAAATATATCCCTCACCATTTCTGTTATATCCTTCAGCGCGTCGCACTCCTCGTGAGTGCGTGGATTGAAATATTATCAAACACCTGCGGGATCTCCGGGACACTTAGTCGCACTCCTCGTGAGTGCGTGGATTGAAATCTACAGTCGGTCATATCGAGCCACAACGTGCAAGTGTCGCACTCCTCGTGAGTGCGTGGATTGAAATTGACAACGTGCTGCCTGCCGTCCGCTCCCTCAACGAGTCGCACTCCTCGTGAGTGCGTGGATTGAAATCGCATCCAGAACGAAACGAAGACGAACACGGTCAAGTCGCACTCCTCGTGAGTGCGTGGATTGAAATCAGCATGATAATTCAATCGTTAATAGAAGCGTGTGTCGCACTCCTCGTGAGTGCGTGGATTGAAATTACTGCTGGGATTGCTGATAATGTGCAAGCACGAGTCGCACTCCTCGTGAGTGCGTGGATTGAAATCTGAATTGCCTTTGTTTGATGCTATGTCTTATTTGTCGCACTCCTCGTGAGTGCGTGGATTGAAATTCAATTTACAGGCTATCGTTATCCGGCTCTTGCGTCGCACTCCTCGTGAGTGCGTGGATTGAAATCGTTACGATCGTGTCCACAGTATCAATTGCATATGTCGCACTCCTCGTGAGTGCGTGGATTGAAATAAGCTTGTGGGAACCAATTGCATGAATTTTTGATGTCGCACTCCTCGTGAGTGCATGGATTGAAATTTTTAAGTTGCGGTCAGGTACGTAAAAAAGGGTGTCGCACTCTTCGCGAGTGCGTGGATTGAAATAGCCAACTTGTTTAGGTAACTGAAGCCACATCAATACATTCATGAGTATATTCTAATTACTGGGTATGCTCATGAATATAGTTTATGAACTTGTTATTCAATAAAATTTCCCTACATCTAAATTCGTGCTTTAGATTGTCTGTTACAAGAGGTTCAATCCGATATTTTCTTTAAATTTATTGAAGTAGAATCTTCTCAGACGGAGAACAATAGTTCCAGTAATCCGATGACCTAGCGTTTTTAGGATTATATGCGAGTAGAGTGTTGGGTATCTTGCCACTCGGTGTCTAATCCTTTTATCGTTGTTTGTAGAGCTAAATTTAGTAGCAATGAATCAATATTTCTCACTGGTAAACAAAAGAAGAGTGAACAAATCCTTTTGGGATCCTTTAGCTTGAAGAAGGAAAGATTGTCTTAAAGCCATATTTTATGTATACTAAAAATATAGACTTTTGTCGATAAAGCCTAATTATTTTGACTTTTCTTGCTTAAAGCTAGATTATTTAACGAGAGGTGCAGTGTTAAAATATGCAAAAATATGTCGTCATATCCAACGATATTCGGAATAAAATCGTAAATGGAGAGTACGTTGCTAATCAACAGATTCCCTTCGAAAAAGATATGTGTATCCATTACAACGCAAGCAAAATGACGGTAAAAAAAGCATTGGACATCTTGGTAGCGGAAGGATTGGTCATCAAGAGAAGAGGCTCTGGTACTTTTGTGAAGAATCTTAATCTGGAAGAAATCGAGCGTGTGACGATGGCGAATCAATTCCGCGGAACAACTGCGCTCAATGCCGGGAAGAAGGTCCACAGCAAAATACTGAACTTTTCGATCGTGAAGGTGCCGGAAGATGCCGCAAAAAAGTTGAATATTTCAATTGGCAGCTTTGTATATGACATCTATCGCGTACGCTATGTGGAGGACGAGCCGACCGTCATGGAAAAAATCTACATGCCGATTGATTTGATTCCTAACATCAAAGAAAAAAATATCAACGGATCCATTTATGACTACATCGAAAAGGATCTTCATTTGAAAATACAAAGTGCGCATCGGACGGTTTCTGTTCGCAAAGCCACTGATTTCGAAGCGGATGAGCTGGGACTGGAAAAGGGTGATCCTGTGGCGGTAGCCGAGCAGGTCGGCTATCTCGATACCGGTCATGCGTTTGAGTTCTCCACCTCTGTTCATCGCTACGATAAATTTGCCGTCGAAATCGTGTTGACGCGTAATTGAGCGGAAGTTCTGTTAGGGAAGTTGCGATTCGAACGTTCGGTGGCTTGAACTCCTGGGAAGCTGTCGTTGGACGGAGAAGGGGATTTGAATCGATCCGGTCCTACGGTGGCGCAGAGCTCGCCGGAGCAGGCTACATTAACTACTAAAATTTTAAGCAGAAAGGTCCGCCTCGAAAATGAGACGGACCTTTTGTGTTTTCTGTTAGTTTTTCATGCCTTCAATAAAATCGATGGCGGACTGCAGGATATTTTTGTCGTTGTCGTAGGTGATGGCCTGCAAAGCTTCGTTGAACGGCATCCAGGCGAAGTCGGTGACTTCGGCATCCTGTTTTTCGATCGTTTCCGTGTGGGCGAAGGCTATGAAGTAGACGACTTCTTTGATCACGTCGGGAGCCGGGGAGTAGCTGACGGATTTTCGGAAGGTGGTGCTTAGATCGGTGCTTAAGCCGGTTTCTTCCTTGATTTCCCTCAATGCTGTTTCGACTTCCGTTTCGCCGTCCTCAACGTGGCCTTTCGGGAATGCCCAATGGCCGCCGTTTTCATGTTTGATCAATAATACTTTTCGATTCGTGTTATCCGGGGAGAACACGATGGCTCCGCACGATTTTTCTGATTTCATAGTTTATGCTCCATTCAATTGTTTCATTTATTCTACAGGTTGCTTATGAATATAGTATAACAAAAAAATGGTTCAAATCGCAGACAAATCAGATAAGGAATCTTTTTTCGTAATTCGGAAATTCAGTATAAATACATAATAATTCTCTTTAATGTTCGTCTTTACCCTCTAAAAAGCATGAAAATGTGAAGATTCTCATAATGAAAGCCCTTATAATTCGGTATTTACACTTTACAATTGTATGTGATATCGATATAATTTTATTTGTCGTTAATAAACGAATTATATTTTGTTTTGCAATCATTAATGTTCGTTATCAGGAGGAGAAGCATGGAAGAGAAAGTACATTCAGGCCTGACTTACGGTGTGGAAGATAAACCGGATTTAGGCACGACAATCGTTTTAGGGTTTCAGAACGTCATCACCGCTTTTGGTGGTTTAGTGGCAGTACCGCTTATTATTGCCGGAATCGCAGGTTTCGGGGTTGAGGATACTGCTTATATGGTCAGCGCGGCGCTTTTGGCCTCGGGTATCGTTTCAATCATTCAATCAAAAGGTTTTGGTCCGAAATGGTTCCGCGTCGGTGCAGGCTTACCGACGATCATGGGAACTGACTTTGCCTTTGTGGCGCCGGCTGCTTCCGTCATCGGTGCTGGCGGCATCACTGCCTATTTCGGCGGTACGATGTTGGGGGCTTTGTTGGAAGTTGGTTTAAGTTATTTTGTAAAACCTTTGTTGAAATTTTTCCCGCCAGTTGTTACCGGATCGGTTATTTCTTTAATGGGGATGACGCTGATGTCCGTTGCGATGGGCTGGGCAGGCGGTGGTTTCGGATCTGAGGATTTCGGTAATCCGATGAACATCGGTATCGCAGTGCTTGTGTTCTTGGTCATCGCTTTGATCAACCATTATGGTCCAAGCAGAATTGCGCCAGCAGCTGTTCTGATTGGTGCCGCAATCGGTTATGTTGTCTGTATTCCGTTGGGGATGGTCGACTTCGGGCAAGTCGTTGCCGCTGAATGGTTCGCGTTTCCACAATTCTTCAAATTCGGAGTGCCTGATTTCAAACTTGAATACGCAATTCCTTTTGTATCCGGATATCTGGTGACAGTCATCGAAACAGTCGGCGTTATGCAGACATTGGGCGCTGTTACGGAAACGAAACTGACGGATGAAAGAATCGCTGCCGGTGTCCGTGCGGATGGTTTCGGTTCATTCATCGCGCCTTTCATCGGTTCCGGTCCTGCCGCAACCTTCAGCCAAAATGCTGGATTGATTCCGTTGACCCGCAATGCTTCCCGCAAAGTAGCCATCATGGGCGGTATCATCATGATCGTGATGAGCCTTTTCCCTAAATTTGCTACCCTGATTTCAATCATGCCGCAACCTGTATTGGGTGGTGCCGGCATCTTGATGTTCGGTACGGTTGCCGCTGCCGGTGTGCAATCATTGTCGCGTGTTGAATTCAACAACCGCAACATGATCATCGTCGCTTCTGCGTTGGGTGTCGGTCTGGGTGTTTCCTTTGTTCCGGATACAGTGGCGCAATTGCCGGGCATCTTGAGCGGATTGTTCTCTTCCGGTATCTCCGCAGGGACAATCGTAGCGTTGTTGTTGAACATCATTTTGAAAGAAAAAGCCTAAATATATGCTGCTTGAGCAGCTTGTATGAAAAGAAACACGTAAGCATCCGCTTGGCTGCTTATGTGTTTCTTTTCATACTATTTTTTTTAGAGTATTCGAAAAATTATTTTTCGCGCTTTACTTCAATTCGA
>VSSQ01000641.1_pt1 | contig 19581 bp, 19 predicted proteins | sample 4763081 | NCBI WGS metagenome assembly VSSQ01 (sample SAMN12137344, study PRJNA551015) | bioreactor metagenome | isolation source: SDC9 anaerobic chlorinated ethene degrading culture | place: USA: Knoxville, Tennesee | collected 2015-01-01
CCGCGCAGGCGACGCTGCAGCTCGCCAATTCCGAGACCGGGGTGATCCAGACCCTTCCCGAAGGGCTCGCGGTCAGCGACCTGACCCAGGCCTTCGGCAAGATCCCCTTCGCCTTCAACTGGCTCGGGCTGACCGCCGGGATCGTCTCGGCGCACAAGCTCGGCGGGCCGAAGGGGATCGGCGCGCTCATCGTGAGGCGCGGCACCGACATCGCGGCACAGCTGAAGGGCGGCGGGCAGGAAATGGGCCGCCGCGCCGGCACCGAAAACCTGATCGGCATTGCGGGCTTCGCCGCCGCCGCCGAGGCCGCGGCGCGCGATCTGGCGGCGGGCGTCTGGGACGAGGTCGCCGAAGTTAGAAATATTCTAAAGAATGCTCTGGAATACCCGACGAAAGAAGTCTATTTTCCAGGATGGGAGATCGCTGAGGGTGGATCGGGGGCGCAGGGAGACACGCCCGCGATCCTGCCCAACACGCTTTCGGTTATTAGCCCCGGCTGGAAGGGGGAGACGCAGGTGATGCGGATGGATCTGCTGGGCTACGCGGTTTCCGCGGGCTCGGCCTGTTCCTCGGGCAAGGTCCGCGCGAGCAAGGTGCTGCGCGCCATGGGCTGGCCGGAGGAAGCCTCCGCCTCGGCACTGCGGATCTCGCTCGGGCCCGGGATCGGACGGGACGAGGTTTTGCGCTTCGCCGAGGCATTCCTCGGGGCGCTTCGCAAACACCGCGCAAGGCGCTGAGACGTGCCCGGCGCAGACGCGGAAAGGAAGACGGCGTTGGAACAGGAACTTGAGATCCGCGAAGGCGTGGACCGCGAGACCATCGAGACGGTCCAGAACATGGGCTCCTACAAATACGGCTGGGAGACCGAGATCGAGATGGACTATGCCCCGAAGGGCATTTCCGAAGACATCGTGCGGCTGATCTCGAAGAAGAACGACGAGCCCGAGTGGATGCTCGAGTGGCGTCTGGCGGCCTATCGTCGCTGGGTGACGATGGCTGAGCCGCACTGGGCCCTGCTCGACGTGCCGAAGATCGACTTCCAGGATCTCTACTACTACGCCCGGCCGAAGAGCATGGAGAAGAAGCCGCGCTCGCTCGAGGAGGTCGACCCCAAGCTTCTGGCCACCTATGAGAAGCTCGGCATCCCGCTGAAGGAACAGCTGATCCTCGCGGGCGTCGAGGGCGCCGAGGACATGCCCGAGGGCGAGCGCCAGGTCGCCGTCGACGCGGTCTTCGATTCGGTCTCGGTCGGCACCACCTTCAAGGCGAAGCTTGCCGAGGCGGGGGTGATCTTCTGCTCGATCTCCGAGGCGATCAAGGACCACCCCGAGCTGGTGAAGAAATACCTCGGCTCGGTCGTGCCGCAGACCGACAACTTCTATGCCACGCTGAACGCCGCGGTGTTCTCGGACGGCTCCTTCGTCTACATCCCGCCGGGCACCCGCTGCCCGATGGAGCTCAGCACCTATTTCCGCATCAACGCCGAGAACACCGGGCAGTTCGAGCGCACGCTGATCATCGCCGACCGCGGCGCCTATGTCAGCTATCTCGAGGGCTGCACCGCACCGAAGCGCGACACCGCGCAGCTGCACGCGGCGGTGGTCGAGATCGTCATCCTCGAGGATGCCGAGGTCAAGTATTCGACCGTGCAGAACTGGTTCCCCGGCGACGAGAACGGCAAGGGCGGGATCTACAACTTCGTCACCAAGCGCGCCGATTGCCGCGAGGCCCGGGCAAAGGTGATGTGGACCCAGGTCGAGACCGGCTCGGCGATCACCTGGAAATACCCGTCCTGCGTGCTGCGCGGCGACGACAGCCAGGGCGAGTTCTACTCGATCGCCATCGCCAACAACTATCAGCAGGCCGACACCGGCACGAAAATGGTGCATCTGGGCAAGAACACCCGCTCGCGCATCGTCTCGAAGGGGATCTCGGCGGGGCAGGCGCAGAACACCTATCGCGGCCTCGTCTCGATGCACCCGCGCGCCACGAACTCGCGCAACTACACGCAATGCGACAGCCTGCTGATCGGCGACAAATGCGGCGCCCATACCGTGCCCTACATCGAGGTGAAGAACAACTCGAGCCGGGTCGAGCACGAGGCCACCACCTCGAAGGTCGACGACGACCAGCTCTTCTATTGCCGCGCCCGCGGCATGGACGAGGAAGAGGCCGTGGCGCTGGTGGTGAACGGCTTCTGCCGCGAGGTGCTGCAGGCGCTGCCGATGGAATTCGCGATGGAGGCGCAAAGCCTTGTCGCGATCAGCCTCGAAGGGTCGGTCGGGTGAGACACGCCGCCGCAGGCCACGCTTTTCCTGCTCGCTTGCCGCAATTCCGGCAAGATCCGGGTGTTGGGTCCGCTGTGGACGACAACACCTGGACGGGGGCGGCGCATGACCATTTCGACGGCATCCTTCAACGAACGGCTGGGCCGGATCGAGCGGGAACGCGCGCGCACCAAGGGCCGGGTCGTGCTGCATGTGGGCGCCGAGGAGGTTCTCGTGCGCTCGGCCGAGGACTTCGCCGGGGTGCGGGCGCCGGCGCCGCACGGTTCAGCCTCGGCGCTGGCCCTGGCGCTCTGCGTCACGCTCGGCATGGTCTCCTATGCCGCCTCGGTGGCGCTGCGGGCACGGTTCCTCTCGCTGCCCGACGCCGGGCAGGTGCTGAGCGACCGCGCGATGCTGACCGGGATCGGCTGCGGGCTGGCGCTGGCCGTGGCGTTTGGACTGGCGCTGCGGCTGCGCGGCACCGGGCTCTGGGCGGCGCAACTTCTGGGCGTGGTGCTGGCTGCGATGACGCTGCACAATCTGGCCTTCTGGGCGCCCGAAGCGGCCGGATTGGCCTTCACCTCCCGCTGGGTGGAGAGCGTACAGGCGGCGACCGCGCCGGCAAGCCTCGTCTTCCGGGAAAAGCTCTTCACCTTCTGAGGCTGCTCCGCCGGACCGGGGAGGGCGCGTGATGGCAAAGCCCGCGACACCCGCCCCGGTGCGCCCGGTGCTGACCCTGCCCGCGGCCGAGGCCGAGGCCGTGCGCGCGGCCTATGCGGCGGCGGATGTCATTCTCGAATACGGCTCGGGCGGCTCGACGGCGCTCGCGGCCGAGCTGCCGGGCAAGACCGTGTTCTCGGTCGAGAGCGACGCGAAATGGCTCGCGGGCATGCGTGCCTGGTTCGCCGCCACCCAGCCCGCGGGCCGGGTCGAGCTGCATCACGCGAAGATCGGCCCGACGAAGGAATGGGGCTATCCGAAGACCGAGCGCCAGTTCCGCGCCTGGCCGGGCTATGCGCTGTCGGTCTGGGACCGGCCCGATTTTCTCCACCCCGACGTGGTGCTGATCGACGGCCGCTTCCGTGCGGCGTGCTTTCTCACCACGCTCTTCCGCATCACCCGCCCGGTGACCATCCTGTGGGACGATTACGCCGGGCGCGAACAGTATCACGCGATGGAGGCCTTCTGCCCCTTGGGCGGAATGGTCGGCCGGATGGCCGTCTTCAGCGCGCACCCCACCGTGATCGAGCCCGCGAAGCTTGGCCAGATCATCGCCACCTACCTGCGCCCGCTGTGACCGGCGCCCGCCATCCGAAGGACGGAAAACATGCTTGAAATCAAAAACCTGCACGTCAAACTTGAAGAACAGGACAAGGTCATCCTGAAGGGCGTGAACCTGACGGTCGAAACGGGCAAGGTGCACGCGATCATGGGCCCGAACGGTTCGGGCAAGTCGACGCTTTCCTATGTGCTCTCGGGGCGCGACGGCTATGAGGTGACCGACGGCTCGGCGCTGCTCGACGGCGAGGAGCTGCTCGAGATGGAGCCCGAGGCGCGCGCCGCCGCGGGCCTGTTCCTGGCCTTCCAATACCCGGTCGAGATCCCCGGCGTGGGCAACATGACCTTCCTGCGCACCGCGGTGAACGCACAGCGCAAGGCGCGCGGGCAGGACGAGCTTTCGGCCGGTGAATTCCTCAAGGTCGTGCGCGAGAAGGCGAAGACGCTGAAGATCGACGCCGAGATGCTGAAGCGTCCGGTCAACGTCGGCTTCTCGGGCGGCGAGAAGAAGCGCAACGAGATCCTGCAGATGGCGATGCTGGAACCGACGATGTGCATCCTCGACGAGACCGACTCGGGCCTCGACGTCGACGCGATGCGGCTGGTCGCGGATGGGGTGAACGCGCTGCGCGACGGCAAGCGCTCGTTCCTCGTCATCACCCACTATCAGCGCCTGCTCGATCACATCAAGCCGGACGTGGTGCACATCATGGCCGACGGCCGGATCATCCAGACCGGCGGGCCCGAGCTTGCGCTCGAGGTCGAAAAGAACGGCTATGCCGAGATCCTCAAGGCCCACGGCATCGCGGAGGCGGTGTGATGTCGGCGGTGGAAAAGGCGACACCGCTTGATGCGCGGCTCGGGGCGCTGGCGATCCCGGCGGGCAGCTTCGCGGCCAAGGCGCGGCGCGCGGCGCTTGAGCGCCTGACCGCCATGGGCCTGCCCGGGCGGCGCGACGAATACTGGCGCTGGACCAGGGCCGCTGATCTGAGTGTGGCCGACCCGGTTCCGGCGGCACCCTTCGTGACGGACGAGGTGCCGGTCTTCGACGGGCTCGACCGACTGAAGATCGTGTTCCGCGACGGCGTGTTCGATGCGGCGGCCTCGGACTCGCTCGTGCTCGAGGGGATCGAGATCACCCGCCTGGCCGAGACGCCGGAGCTGGGCTGGGCCGCGGGCTTCTATGGCAGCCTCGAGGAGGCCGGCCAGACCCCGGTGAAACGCCCCTTCGCGGCGCTGAACACAGCCGCCGCGACCGATGGCGTGCTGATCCGTGTGAGTGGCCGCCCCTCGAAACCTGTCAGCCTGATTTATGTCCATGAATCCGATGTTTCCGACCCGATCCTGCACCATTGCGTGAAGCTCGAGCCCGGTGCCGAGTTGACCCTGCTGGAGAACGGACCGGCCGGCGCGCGCTTCAACAAGGTGCTCGAGGTCGAGGTCGGCGAAGGCGCGCGCTTCCACCACATCCGCGCCCAGGGTCGTGACCACGACCGCCGCGCGATCACCCATATCTTCGCGCGGGTGGCGGCGCGTGGGCTGTTCAAGAGCTTCACCCTCACCGTGAACGGCGTGCTGACCCGCAACGAATGCGTGCTCACGCTTGCGGGCGACAATGCCGTTGCCCATGTCGCGGGCGCGGCGCTTGGCGATGGCGCCGGCGGCGCCTTCCACCATGACGACACCGTCTTCATCACCCATGACGCGCTGAACGGCGAAAGCCGGCAGGTGTTCAAGAAGGTGCTGAAGCACGGCGCGGTCGGCGTGTTCCAGGGCAAGATCCTGGTCAAGCCCGGGGCGCAGAAGACCGACGGCTATCAGATCAGCCAGGCGCTGCTGATGGACGACGACAGCCAGTTCCTCGGCAAGCCCGAGCTCGAGATCTATGCCGACGACGTCAAGTGCTCGCATGGTTCGACCACCGGCGCGCTCGACGAGACGGCGCTGTTCTACCTGCGCTCGCGCGGCGTGCCGGTCGAGGAGGCGAGGGCGCTGCTCGTGCTGTCCTTCCTCGCCGACGCGATCGACGAGATCGAGGATGCGGCGCTGAAGGACGAGATCGTCGCCCGGCTCGAGGCCTGGCTGGCGCGGCACCGGGGCTGAGATGGCAGCGGTCGACGACATCTTGCGCAGCTATCGCGCGCCGCGCGCGGTGGTGCGCGGCCATCTGGCCCGCACCCGCTCCGAGCCGCGGGCGCTGACGCTGCTGCTGGCGGCGCTGGTGGTGATCTTCGTCGGTCAGTGGCCACGGCTGTCGCGGCTGAGCTTCGAGCAGCCCGATCAGCCGATGGCGGTGCTGCTGGTCGGCACGGCGATCGCGCTGCTCGCGACCGTGCCGGTCTTCTACGCGCTCGCCGCGCTCGCCCATCTGGTGGCAAGGCTGTTCGGGGCCAAGGGCAGCTGGTACGGCGCGCGCATCGCGCTGTTCTGGGCGCTGCTCGCCGTCTCGCCACTGATGCTGCTGCAAGGCCTCGTGGCCGGGTTCCTGGGGCAGGGCGTGCAGCTGAGCCTGATCTCCGGGCTCGTCTTCGTGGCCTTCCTGGCGATCTGGGGCGCAGGGATGCGCGTTGCGGAATTCGAGGCCGGGTGATGGAACGTCCGATGCTGACGACCCTCGTCCTGCGCTCGCTGCAGGCGCCGCGCGAGGTGGCGCGGTTCCTGATCGCGCTCGATCTGCCGATGTCGGCGCGGTTCACCGCGCTTGGCGCGGTGATGGCGCTGTCGGCGGCGCTCGGCACCGCGGCCGAGCTGCTGTTCTCCTTCGTCACCAAGGTCGACCTCGGCCCGCCGACGAACCCGCTGCCGATGGCGCTGGTGCAGGGGGCGCTGATGCTCTACGCCGCCGGCGCCATGGCCTTCTTCGGCCGGCAGTTCGGCGGCACCGGCCGCTTCGCCGATGCGCTGATCCTCGTGGTCTGGATCGAGTTTCTGCTGATCCTCGGTCAGGTCGCGCAGATCCTGGTGATGGTGTTCTTCCCGCTCGTCTCGGTGCTGGGCACGCTGGCACTGATCGGGATGCTGTTCTGGCTGCTGACGCAATTCACCGCCGCGCTGCATGGCTTTGACACCCTGTTCAAGGTCGCATTCGGGGTGATCGCGGTGTTCTTCGGCTCGGCGATGCTGTTCGGCATGCTGCTGCTCTCGTTCGGGATCGTGCCGGTCCCGGCCCCCCTCTGAAAGGACCGCCGATGTATGACGTGAACCGCATCCGGGCCGACTTCCCGATCCTCGCGCGCGAGGTGAACGGCCGCCCGCTCGTCTATCTCGACAACGGCGCCTCGGCGCAAAAGCCGCGCTGCGTGATCGACGCGATGACGCAGTTCTACGAGCAGGATTATGCGAACGTTCACCGCGGTTTGCATTACCTTTCGAATGTGGCGACCGAGAAATACGAAAGCGTCCGCGGCGCCGTCGCGCGCTTTCTGAACGCGCCCTCGGAAGAGGAGATCGTGTTCACCACCGGCTCGACCGAGGCGATCAACCTCGTCTCCTATGCCTGGGCCGCGCCGCGGCTGCAGCCGGGCGACGAGATCGTGCTGTCGATCCTCGAGCACCACGCCAATATCGTGCCCTGGCACTTCCTGCGCGAACGCCAGGGGGTGGTGCTGAAATGGGTCGAGATCGAGGCCGACGGCAGCCTCGACCCCGAGAAGGTGATCGCCGCGATCGGGCCGAAGACCCGGCTCGTCGCCGTCACCCACATGTCGAATGTGCTCGGCACCCGGGTCGATGTGAAGGCGATCGCGGCGGGGGCGCATGCGAAGGGCGTGCCGGTGCTGGTCGACGGCTCGCAGGGCGCGGTGCACGCGCCGGTCGACGTCGCCGACATCGGCTGCGATTTCTACGCAATCACCGGGCACAAGCTTTACGGGCCAAGCGGTTCCGGAGCGATCTTCATCCGTCGCGAGCGGATGGAGGAGATGCGTCCCTTCCTCGGCGGCGGCGACATGATCGACACTGTCACCCGCGATGCCGTGACCTATGCGAGGCCGCCGCTGCGCTTCGAGGCGGGCACCCCCGGCATCGTGCAGCAGGTCGGCCTCGGCGTTGCGCTGAATTACCTGATGGGCCTCGGCATGGAGAATGTCGCGGCGCACGAGGCGGCCTTGCGCGACTATGCGCAGGCGAAGCTCTCGGGGCTGAACTGGCTCAACATCCAGGGCACGGCGCCGGACAAGGGGGCGATCTTCTCGATGACCCTGAACGGGCCGGCGCATCCGCATGACATCTCGACGATTCTCGACAAGCGCGGGGTGGCGGTGCGGGCCGGCACGCATTGCGCGATGCCGCTGCTGACCAGCCTTGGCCTGACCGCCACCGCGCGCGCCTCCTTCGGGCTCTACAACACCCGCGAAGAGGTCGACACGCTCGTCTCCGCGCTTGAACTTTGCCACGAGCTCCTGAGCTGAGCTTTGGTGCGGCGCGGAACTTTTCCGCGCCGCGCGATTGCCCGTTGCAGGCCCCGCGGCAATCGGCTATCCAGCACGGGCGCTGCACCCGTAGCTCAGCTGGATAGAGCGCTGCCCTCCGAAGGCAGAGGCCACAGGTTCGAATCCTGTCGGGTGCACCATCTCAAATCTCTCTGAAATGTCTGAGCCCTGTCACGCCTGCGATCGGCGGAGGATGCCCTTTCTGATCGTCCGCGGTCGTCCATGCGCCTGTCGGCGGAAAAGCCGTGCCGGGCGTCGGGCGCGGCAATCTTCTAGATGTTGACATGCCCGTCGATAATCTGTCTAGATCGTGTTGTCTTGGTGCCCGCGACTCGTCGCGGGTGAAAAGGGAAGCCGGTGCGAAACCGGCGCTGCCCCCGCAACTGTGAGCGGTGAGCCGACCCCGTTGATCCACTGGCGCGCTGTGCCGGGAAGGAGGGGGAGGCGATCGAACCGCGAGCCAGGAGACCTGCCAGGACGCGAGAGACGAACCGGTCGGTGGGCCCGGAGGCGTTGTGCAATGCGGCGCGTCCGCATCTGCCCGCGTCCCTGATCCTGCCGCCCCATGGCACAGACAAGGGACCCGAGATGAGCATCACCGTCTATTCCAAACCGGCCTGCGTGCAATGCACCGCCACCACCCGTGCGCTGGCCGCCCGCGGCCTTGCCTTCGACCTCGTCGACCTGACCGAGGATGCCGAGGCGCTCGCCCGGGTGACCGAGCTCGGCTATCGGCAGGCGCCGGTGGTGATGACCGCCGATGACCACTGGGCGGGGTTCCGGCCCGACAAGATCGCGGCGCTCGTCTGAGCCCCGGGGCCGATCGGATGGGCGGGCTGGTCTATTTCTCCTCGCGCTCGGGCAATACCGCGCGCTTCATCCGCGCGCTCGGCCTGCGCGCCGACCGGATCCCGGTGGCGGCCGAAGCGCCGATGCCCGCCCCCCGCGCGCCCTTCGTGCTGGTGACGCCGACCTATGCCGACGGGGCAGGGCGCGGCGCCCTCCATAAGCAGGTGATCCGGTTCCTGAACGACCCGGACACCCGCGCGCAGCTGCGCGGCGTGATCGCCGGCGGCAACCGCAATTTCGGCGCGCTCTTCGCGCTTGCCGGCGATGTCATCGCGCAAAAATGCGCGGTGCCCGTGCTCTATCGCTTCGAGCTGGCCGGCACGCCCACCGATATCGCCCGTGTCACAGAAGGACTGGACAGGTTTTGGAAGACGCAATTCTCGACCGCGATCTGAGCGACGCCGCCCCGGCACAGGCCGTGCCCGCCGAGTGGCAGGGGCTCGACTATCACGCGCTGAACGCGATGCTGAACCTTTACGACGACGCCGGCCGGATCCGCTTCGAGGCCGACCGCATGGCGGCGCGGCAGTATTTCCTGAGCCACGTGAACCAGAACACCGTGTTCTTCCACTCGCTCGAGGAAAAGCTGCGCTATCTGGTCGAGGAGGGCTATTACGAGGCCGATGTCCTCGAGCAATATGATGCCGCCTTCATTCCGCGGATCTGGGACGCGGCCTTTCGCGTCAAGTTCCGCTTCCCGACCTTCCTCGGCGCGTTCAAGTATTACACCAGCTACACGCTGAAGACCCGCGACGGGAAGCGGTACCTTGAACGCTTCGAGGACCGGGTGGTGATGGTCGCGCTGACGCTCGCACGCGGCGACGAGGCGCTGGCGCTGCGGCTGATGCACGAAATGCTGGCCGGCCGGTTCCAGCCGGCGACGCCCACCTTCCTCAATGCCGGCAAGGCGCAGCGCGGCGAGCTGATCTCGTGCTTCCTGCTGCGCATCGAGGACAACATGGAAAGCATCGGTCGCGCGATCAATTCGGCGCTGCAGCTGTCGAAGCGCGGCGGCGGCGTGGCCTTAATGCTGACCAACATCCGCGAGCAGGGCGCCGCGATCAAGGGGATCGAGAACCAGTCCTCGGGGGTGATCCCGGTGATGAAGCTGCTTGAGGACAGTTTCAGCTATGCCAACCAGCTCGGCGCGCGGCAGGGCGCAGGCGCGGTCTATCTGAACGCCCATCACCCCGACATCCTGCGCTTTCTCGACACCAAGCGCGAGAATGCCGACGAGAAGATCCGGATCAAGACACTGTCCCTCGGCGTCGTCATCCCCGACATCACCTTCGAACTCGCGAAGCGCAACGAGGAGATGTATCTCTTCTCGCCGCATGACGTGGAGAAGGTCTATGGCACGCCCTTCTCGGAGATCTCGGTGACCGAGCGCTACCGCGAGATGGTCGACAACCCGAAGATCCGCAAGCGCAAGATCAACGCGCGCGCCTTCTTCCAGACCTTGGCCGAGATCCAGTTCGAAAGCGGCTATCCGTACCTGATGTTCGAGGACACGGTGAACCGGGCGAACCCGGTGGCGGGGCGGATCACCATGTCGAACCTGTGCTCGGAAATCCTGCAGGTGAACGAGGCGTCCGAGTTCAACGACGACCTGAGCTATCGCCACCTCGGCACCGACATCTCGTGCAACCTCGGCTCGCTCAACATCGCCAGGGCGATGGATGGCGGCGATCTGGGGGCGACGGTCGAGACCGCGGTGCGGGCGCTGAATGCGGTCTCCGAGATGTCGGCGATCAACTCGGTGCCCTCGATCCGGCGCGGCAATGACGAAAGTCACGCGATCGGGCTGGGCCAGATGAACCTGCACGGCTTTCTTGCCCGCGAGCGCATCCATTACGGCAGCCCCGAGGGCATCGACTTCACCAATATCTATTTCGCGACAGTGCTCTATCATTGCCTGCGCGCCTCGAATGCGCTGGCGTGCGAACGCGGCCGCAGCTTCGCGGGCTTCGAGAAATCGAAATATGCCGACGGCAGTTTCTTCGGGAAATATGTGACCCGCGACTGGCTGCCCGAGACCGAGACGGTTGCCGCGCTTTTCGCGCGCTTCGGTGTTGCGGTGCCCACCCGTGCGGATTGGGCGGCGCTGCGTGCGGCGGTGATGGAGGGCGGGCTTTACAACCGCAACCTGCAGGCGGTGCCGCCCACCGGCTCGATCAGCTACATCAACAATGCCACCTCCTCGATCCATCCGATCACCGCGAAGATCGAGATCCGGAAAGAGGGCAAGATCGGCCGGGTCTATTACCCCGCCGCCTATATGACGAACGAGAACCTCGAGTTCTATCGCGACGCCTACGAGATCGGGCCCGAGGCGATCATCGACACCTATGCGGCGGCGACCCAGCATGTCGATCAGGGGTTGTCGCTGACGCTGTTCTTCAAGGACACGGCCAGCACGCGCGACATCAACCGCGCGCAGATCCATGCCTGGAAGGCGGGGATCAAGACGATCTACTACATCCGCCTGCGGCAGATGGCCCTCGAGGGGACCGAGGTGCAGGGCTGCGTGTCGTGCTCGCTGTGAGGGGGGATCGTGACCGGAGCCGGCCGGGGGCGCTGCCCCCGGACCCCCGGAGTATTTGCGCCAAGAAAAAGGGGCCGAGACGATGAAGGATTTTGCGGGGCGGCCGGTGCCGCGCGCGATCAACTGGAACAGGGTGCAGGACGACAAGGACCTGGAGATCTGGAACCGGCTGACGGTGAATTTCTGGCTGCCCGAGAAGGTGCCGCTGTCGAACGACATCCAGAGCTGGTCGCAGCTGACCGAGGACGAGCAGCGGCTGACGATCCGGGTGTTCACCGGGTTGACGCTTCTGGACACGATCCAGAACACCGTGGGCGCGCCCGCGCTGATGCCCGATGCGGTCACCCCGCATGAGGAGGCGGTGCTGACCAACATCGCCTTCATGGAGGCGGTGCATGCGCGCTCCTATTCCTCGATCTTCTCGACGCTGTGCTCGACCGCCGAGGTCGACGAGGCCTTCCGCTGGTCCGAGGAGAACCCGAATCTGCAGCACAAGGCGCGGTTGATCCTCGACGAATACGATGCCACCTCGCAGCCGCTGAAGAAGAAGGTGGCGAGCGTCTTCCTCGAGAGCTTCCTCTTCTACTCGGGCTTCTACCTGCCGATGCACTGGTCGAGCCGGGCGCGGCTGACCAACACCGCCGATCTGATCCGCCTCATCATCCGCGACGAGGCGGTGCACGGCTATTACATCGGCTACAAGTTCCAGCGCGGGATGGAGCGGCTGAGCGCGGCCGAGCGGCAGGAGATCAAGGATTTCGCCTTCGCGCTGATCTTCGACCTTTATGCGATCGAGTGCCGCTATACCGAGACGCTCTATGACCCGCTCGGGCTGACCGAAGACGTCAAGGCCTTCCTGCATTACAACGCCAACAAGGCGCTGCAGAACCTCGGTTTCGAGAACCTCTTCCCCGACGAGCTGTGCCGGGTGAACCCGGCGATCCTTGCCGCGCTGAGCCCGAACGCCGACGAGAATCACGATTTCTTCTCGGGCTCGGGCTCGTCCTATGTGATCGGCAAGGCGGTTGCGACGGAGGATGCGGACTGGGATTTCTGAGGTGGTCCGCCGCTCCCGCATCCCGGGGGCGGCGATTTCGGCTCAGTCGCTGGAGTAGGGGGTGAAGCGGGAACGGTCCGGGTCGGGGCGCAGCGGGCGCCCGGTCATCGGAAAGGCGCGCTGCGGGCAGGCGGGGCGGTCGCAGACCTTGCAGCCCGCGCCGATCGGTGTCGCGCGGGCGGGGCTGCGCAGCTCGACGCCCTGCGCATAGACCAGCCGCTCGGCATGGGCGAGGTCGCAGCCAAGCGCCACGGCAAAGCGCTTGATGGGCGCGCCATAGCCGCCCGCGCCGTGGCTCACCGTGCGAGCCACCCACAGGTAGCACCGCCCGTCGGGCATCTGCGCCACCTGCGTCAGGACCTCGCCGGGGCGCGAGAACGCCTCGTAGACGTTCCACAGCGGGCAGGAGCCGCCGATCCGCGAGAAATGGAAATCGGTCGCCGATTGCCGTTTCGAGATATTGCCGGCGCGGTCGACCCGGATGAAGAAGAACGGCACGCCGCGGGCCTGCGGCCGTTGCAGTGTCGAGAGCCGGTGGCAGGTGGTCTCGAAGCCGACGCCGAAGCGGCGCGCCAGCAGCTCGATGTCATAGCGCTCGGCCTCGGCCGCCTCGATGAAGGCGCCATAGGGCAGGATCAGCGCGCCGGCGAAGTAATTCGCCAGGCCGATGCGCAACAGGCCGCGCGCCTCGTCGCTTTCCATGCCGGCCTCGCCGGTGAGCCGGTCGATCTCGGCGCCCTGTTCCAGAAAGGCGATCTGCGTCGCGATCTGGAAGGCGCGCTGACCGGGGCGCAGCCGGGCGGACAGGTGCAGCACCCGCGCTGCCGGGTCGTGGCGACGCAGCGCGGGCGCGTCTTCGTCAAGCGTGACGCGGATGCCGTGCCGCCCGGCGAGCCGGTCGGTCAGCCCCTCGGCCATCCGCCCGGGGCGCAGGCCGCGGCCGATCGCCTCGGCCGCCTCGTCGAGGCTCGGGATGTAGTTGCGCTGCACGTAGAACCAGTCGCGCACCGCCTCGAACGGGGCGGGCGTTCCGCCGAGCCCGCCGATGATGCGCCCGTTCATCAGGTCGATCCGCTCGGCGTTCTCGCGCAGCCGCGCCTGCATCGCGATGATCGTGCGGGCGACGCCGGGCATGTTGGCGGCGAGCTCGCGCAGCTCGACCATCGAGGCGCCGGCGCCCTGATCGGCGAGTGCCGCACGCAGATCGGGGATCAGCCGCGCCTCCTCGGATTCGGAGAAGAGCTGCACGTCCAGCCCGAAGACCGCGTTCAGCTTCAGCAGCACCGGCACCGTCAGCGGGCGCTGGTTCTTCTCCATCTGGTTCAGATAGCTCGGGCTGAGTTCAAGCGCGCGGGCGAGCGCGACCTGGGTCATGCCGTGGTCCTCGCGCAGCCGGCGCAGCCGCACCCCCATGAAGGGCTTCTTCATCTTTCGATCCTTCGCAATATTCGCAAAACTTGCGGAAATCCTTCGCAAACATAAGCATTTTCAGTAGTTTAAATGGAAAGCCCAGTTGTGAAAAGGTCTTTCTGCCGATCCAGAGGAGAGCGGCGAAGGAGCCCCGCATGACCCGCATCCCCGACGACCCGGCCGTGATGGTCGAGATGATCTTCCCCGAGCAGGCGAACCATTACGGCACGTTGTTCGGCGGCAATGCGCTCGCGCTGATGGCGAAGGCGGCCTTCGTCGTCGCGATCCGGCGGGCCCGCGGTGCGGTGGTGATGGCGCGCTCGGACCGGGTGGATTTCGCCACCCCGATCCGGGTGGGCGAGCTTCTGGAGCTGCGCTCCGAGATCATCCGCGTCGGGCGCAGCTCGATGAGCGTTTCGGTCGAGGGCGTGGCCGAGGACCTGGGCACCGGCGCGCGGCGCGCGGTTCTCGCGGGGCGGTTCGAGATGGTGGCGGTGGACGGGGCCGGGCGGCCACGGGCGATCGCCGAAGACACTCAGAGGAAGGAGACAAGGGCATGAAGATGCAGGAAGTGCGGCGCTATCGCTCCGCTGAACATCTGGCGCGCGAGGACCAGCTGGCGTGGAAGATCGCCGAGGTGGCGGCCGATCCGGTGGCGGTCGAGGCCGATGTGGTCGAGATGATCGTCAACCGGGTGATCGACAATGCGGCGGTCGCCGCGGCTTCGGTCGCGCGCCGGCCGGTCGCCTCGGCCCGGGCGCAGGCGCTGTGCCACCCCTATGCGCCGGGCGCCACGGTCTTCGGCATGGCCGAGGGCACCCGGGTCAGCCCGGAGTGGGCGGCCTGGGCGAATGGCACGGCGGTGCGCGAGCTGGATTTCCACGACACCTTCCTGGCCGCGGAATACTCGCATCCGGGCGACAACATCCCGCCGATCCTGGCGGTGGCGCAGCATTGCGGGCTGTCGGGGGCGGACCTCATCCGCGGCCTTGCCACCGGCTACGAGATCCAGGTCGACCTGGTGAAGGGGATCTGCCTGCACGAGCACAAGATCGACCACATCGCCCATCTCGGCCCCTCGGTCGCGGCCGGCATCGGCACCGCGCTGAACCTGCCGGTCGAGGTGATTTATCAGGCGATCCAGCAGGCGCTGCACGTCACCACCACCACGCGGCAAAGCCGCAAGGGCGAGATCTCCAGCTGGAAGGCCTATGCCCCCGCCTTCGCCGGCAAGATGGCGATCGAGGCGGTGGACCGGGTGATGCGCGGCGAGGGTGCGCCGAGCCCCGCCTGGGAGGGCGAGGACGGCTTCATCGCCTGGATGCTCGGCGGGCCCGAGGCGGTCTATCACGTGCCGCTGCCCGAGAAGGGCGAGGCGAAGCGCGCGATCCTCGACACCTATACCAAGGAGCATTCGGCGGAATATCAGAGCCAGGCTTTGATCGACCTTGCCCGCCGGATGGGGCCGAAGATCGGCGATCTGTCGCGGGTGCGCTCGATCCTGATCGAGACCTCGCATCACACCCACAACGTGATCGGCACCGGCGCGAACGACCCGCAGAAGATGGACCCGACCGCCTCGCGCGAGACGCTCGACCATTCGATCATGTACATCTTCGCCGTCGCGCTGGAGGACGGCGGCTGGCACCATGTTGCAAGCTACACGCCCGAGCGCGCGCAGCGGCCCTCGACGGTGGCGCTGTGGCACAAGATCTCGACCGCCGAGGACCCGGAATGGACGCGCCGCTATCACGCCCGCGACCCGAAGGAGAAGGCCTTTGGCGGGCGGGTCACGGTGACGCTCGAGGACGGCTCGAAGATCGTCGACGAGCTGGCGCTCGCCGATGCGCACCCCGATGGCACGCACCCCTTCGTGCGCAGCAATTACATCCACAAGTTCCTGACCCTGTCCGAGGGCGTGTTGAGCGCGGCCGAGCAGACGCGCTTCCTCGAGGCGGCCGAGGGGCTGGCCGATATGAAGCCGGGCGATCTTGGCCGGCTGAATTTCGTGGCGGAGGCCGACAAGCTCGGCGCGGCTCGTCCGCATGGCATCTTCGACTGGAGGGCGAAATGAGCGGCGAGGTGAGAAAGCCGAAGAAGTCGGTGGCGCTGTCAGGCGTGGTGGCGGGCAATACCGCGCTGTGCTCGGTCGGCCAAACCGGCAATGACCTGCATTACCGCGGCTATGACATCCTCGATATCGCCGAGACCTGCGAGTACGAGGAGATCGCGCATCTGCTCATTCACGGCAGTCTGCCGACCGAGGCGGAGCTGACCGCCTACAAGGCGAAGCTGCGCGCGCTGCGCGGCCTGCCGCAGGCGGTGCGGGCGACGCTCGAGGCGATCCCGGCTGCCGCGCATCCGATGGACGTGCTGCGCTCGGGCGTCTCGGCGATGGGCTGCGCGCTGCCGGAGGCCGCCGATCACAACACGCCGGGCGCGCGCGACATCGCCGACCGGCTGATCGCGGCGCAGGGCTCGATGCTGCTCTACTGGTATCACTTCGCGCAGAACGGGCGGCGGATCGAGGTCGAGACCGGGGACGAGTCCATCGCCGGCCATTTCCTGCACCTGCTGCATGGAGGACCGCCCACGCCCGAGCATGTGCGGGCGATGCACACCACGCTGATCCTTTATGCCGAGCACGAGTTCAACGCTTCGACCTTCACCGCGCGCACGATCGCGGGGACGGGGTCCGACGTCTATTCGGCGGTGGCCGGCGCCATCGGCGCGCTGCGCGGGCCCAAGCACGGCGGCGCCAACGAGGTCGCCTTCGAGATCCAGAAGCGCTACCCGAGCCCCGACGCGGCCGAGGCCGACATCCGCGCCCGGGTCGCGGCGAAGGAGGTGGTGATCGGCTTCGGCCACCCGGTCTACACCGTGGCCGACCCGCGCAACGTCGTCATCAAGCGCGTCGCGCGCAGGCTGGCCGAGGAGGCCGGCTCGATGAAGATGTTCTCGGTTGCCGAGCGGATCGAACAGGTGATGTGGGACGCGAAGGCGATGTTTCCGAACCTCGACTGGTATTCGGCGGTCTCCTACCACCTGCTCGGCGTGCCCACCGCGATGTTCACGCCGATTTTCGTCATCGCCCGCACCGCGGGCTGGGGCGCGCATGTGGTCGAGCAGCGGCTTGATAACAAGATCATCCGCCCCTCGGCCCACTATACCGGCCCCGAAGACCGCAAATTCCTGCCGATCGCGCAGCGCGGCGGCCTGCTGACCGCCTATCCGGAGTGAGACCATGCCCTATCTGATCGCAGACGACCTGCCCGGCGACAGCGCCGGGCGCCGCTTCCGCCGCGCGCTCGATGCGCCCGGCATCCTGCGCCTGCCCGGCGCGCACAACGGCCAGGCGGCACTGCAGGCGAAGGCCGCGGGATTTGACGCGCTCTACCTCTCGGGGGCGGCGATGACCGCCTCGATGGGGCTGCCCGACCTCGGCATCATCACCGTCGACGAGGTCGCCTTCTTCATCCGCCAGATCGCGCGGGCCTCGGGGCTGCCGCTTCTCGTCGATGGCGACACCGGCTATGGCGAGGCGCTGAACGTCATGCACATGGTGCGCGTCTTCGAGGAGGCTGGCGCCGGCGCCGTGCATCTGGAAGACCAGCTTTTGCCGAAGAAATGCGGCCATCTGAACGACAAGAAGCTGGCCCCGGCGGCCGATATGGCGGCCAAGGTCGCGGCGGCGGCGCGGGCGGCGCGTGACCTCGTCATCATCGCGCGCACCGATGCGGCGGCTTCCGAAGGGCTCGAAGGGGCGATCGCGCGCGCCAAGCTTTACGTCGAGGCGGGGGCGGACGCGATCTTCCCCGAGGCGCTGACCTCGGTCGAGATGTTCCGCGAGGTCCGTGCCGCGCTGCCTGGGGTCAGGCTGCTTGCCAACATGACCGAGTTCGGCCGCACGCCGGCGCTGAGCGCGGCCGAGTTCGAGGCGCTCGGCTATGACATGGTGATCTGGCCGGTCTCGTCGCTGCGGGTCGCGAACAAGGCACAGGAACGGCTCTATGCCGCGATCGCCCGCGATGGCGCGACCACCGCGATGATCCCCGAGATGCAGACCCGGCAGGAGCTGTACGACACCATCGGGCTTGGCGCCTTCGAGGCGCTTGACCACAGCATCGCCGCCTCGGTCGCGCCTGACTGGAACACCTGAGCCCCGGCGCGGATGACAGACGGCAAGGCCCGCGCTGTGCGGACCTTGCCCCGGCCCCGGGGGGAAGGGGCGTGCGCTCAGCCGAAGCGCGCAAGCCCGCGCCGCACCGCCAGACTGATGCCGGCATGGAAGGCGAGGGCGAGCGCCGTCACCGCCGCGAGCGCGGCAAAGCTGAGGTCGATCCGCATCCGGCCATTGGCATGGATCATCACCGCTCCGAGCCCTTCCGACCCGCCGACCCATTCGCCGATCACCGCGCCGACCGGCGCATAGATCGCGGCGAGCTTCAGCCCGCTGCCGAGCAGCGGCAGCGCCATCGGGATGCGCAGGTGCCACATCTCGCGCGCGGGACCGGCGCCCATCGTGCGGGCGAGGTCGCGGCAGGCCGGCGAGGTGCGCTCGAGCCCGTCGAGGAAGGCCGAGGCCACCGGGAAGAAGCAGATCAGCGCCGTCACCACGATCTTCGGCGCCATGCCGTAGCCGAGCCAGAGCGTCAGGATCGGTGCCAGCGCGAAGGTCGGGATCACCTGCGAGATCAGCAGCGCCGGCCGCAGCATGTTGGCAAGCCGAGGCCAGGCCGCCATCGCGATGGCGAGCGTGGCGCCGGTGCCGGTGCCGAGGGCGAAGCCCGCCAGCACCTCGACGAGGGTGCGCATGGCGGCGCCCGCCAGCACTTCGCGATGAACGATCAGCGCTGCGGCGACGGCGCCCGGCCCGGGCAGCAGGAAGGGCGGCAGGCCGGTGGCGAGGATCAGCCCTTGCCACAGCAGCACGAAGCCCGCCGCAACCGCCGACGGGGCGAGAAACCGGGTCAGGCGCATGCCGGGGCCTCCGTCAGCCGGGTCAGAAGCGCGCCCTGACAGGCGAGCACCGCCGGATCGGCGGGCGGGCGCGGGGCGGGGCGCGCCGGGGCGACTTCTTCCGTCAGCCCGGTTTCCGTCATCAGGAAGATGCGATCGGCCAGCCGCGCGGCCTCGGCCGGATCATGGGTGACAATCAGCACCGTCCGTCCGCGCAGCAGCTCGGCCGCAAGATCCTGCATCGCCAGCCGCATCCGCGCATCGAGCGCCGAGAACGGCTCGTCGAGCAGCACGAGCGCGCGGTCCTCCATCAGCGTGCGGGCCAGCGCCACACGCTGCCGCTGCCCGCCCGAAAGCGCCGCCGGGTGTTTGTCGCCGTGATCCGCAAGGCCGGTGCGCTGCAAGATCGCCGCGAGCCGGTCGCGGTCGGCGGTCTCGCCGCGCAGCCGCGCCCCGAGTGCTGCATTCTGCCGCGCCGTCAGCCAGGGCAGCAGCGCCGGATCCTGCGCCATCAGCGCGACCGGGGGGCGGTTCTCGACCCGCCCGTCGAAAATGCCGCCGATCGGCAGGCCGGCGAGCAGCCGCAGCAGCGTCGATTTGCCGACGCCCGAGGGGCCGAGCAGCGCCGTCCAGCGCCCGGGCGCAAGCTCGAGCCGCAGCGGAGGGAAGAGCGTGCGCGCGCCCATCCGCACCGTGCCCGAAAGGAGAACCGGCGCGGTGCTCATGCCCGTCCGAGGCCCCAGAACGCGGCCTCGAGCCGGGTCGCGGTGCCGAAGCGGGCGGCCA